>Ga0074195_1000246_pt1 | contig 124632 bp, 107 predicted proteins | sample EPASupsiteHSE623_FD_64525 | JGI IMG/M metagenome (GOLD analysis project Ga0074195, IMG submission 64525) | Bioremediated contaminated groundwater from EPA Superfund site, New Mexico - Sample HSE6-23 | ecosystem: Environmental > Aquatic > Deep subsurface > Groundwater > Contaminated ... | reverse complement strand
TGCAGGCTTATTGCCTAAGGGAATGGACAGATTCACTCTCACTGACCTGACCGGTGTCCTTGTCTCTTTAGCATACCCCTAATATACAAGGGGATGGGTTCCACCCCATCCCGCATATGTGGTGGAATAAATGACAAATTTATTCTTTTGAGACAGCCTCCATGAACATCAACGCGGCGTTTTGTAGAGCGCATACGGATCATCGGCGTAATAATGATACACGTTCCGCTGCGCATAAGCATCGATCACGCTCTGGTCTTGCTCCGGACCGCGGCTGTAGGTGAAAATAAATGGGGTATCTAGGTAGGGGCTTGCCAGTTCGAGCAGAACGGCGTACTCCCGCCAGGTTTGCATTTGATGCACAATTACCAGCGCTGGCGTAAGCGAAACCGCCCCGGGTTGTCCAAACGGTTGCAGTTGCTCGCGAGAAATCCCGTAAAGCCGGGTCATTTGCTGAAAACGCAGGGGCAGGTAATAGCGTAAATTTCCGGTAATCAGTATCAACAAGATCGCTGCGGTGAGCCCAAAACGTGCGCCAGCCAAAATGCGCTCGCGCACGGGAGCGGAAATTGGTTTGATCCTCCCGGCCAGCCATTGAATTCCTGCTGCAGTCAATAACACTGCGCTGATGATCCCCTCGAAATAATAGCGCGGCCCAAACACCCACGAACCGATCCAGTAAAGGGTATATACAAGTACCAGCGAAGCCAACACAGAGCTGGCCAACATCCCCTTGCCGTTGCCCCGCATGGCGATCAACCCAAATGGCATAAACAGCCAGGAGATCATTGGCCAGCCAAACAGGTCGCTGGCGCCTACCCGCAGCGAAGCGATCCCATTGATGTAAGCCCAGTGCAGGCTATTACCGCCGGCTTGCCGGCCAATTCCGGGGCCAAATCCAAGCCGGTCGTAGGGCCACCACAATGAATAGGGATTGAGCAGCGGATCGCCGGTGACGGCGTACTGCCAGAGCGGGATGATCAGGGCCAGGAGGCCGGCGATGGCTCCCAGGAAAAGAATGTGTGCCCGGATTCGTTTGCTCCCGCGAATGAGCCAAAAGATTCCATGAATGAAAAATGGCAGCGCTACGCCCACCGCCGTCAATGGGCGGGTGAGCGCCAGCAGCCCAAGCGCCAATCCACCGGTTGTGACGGGCAGCCAGCCGGGCAGTGGATTCTCATCCGATGTGGCATCCAACCAGCTCAAAATAAAAGTGAGCGTCAGGAAATAAGACCAGATGTGCGATAGCAGCGTGCCGCCATTGATCAGGAAGAAAGGCGATGTGAGGGTTAGAAAGGCTGCCAGCAGCCCGGCTTTTTCATTAAGCAGGCGTTTGACCAGCCGGTAGGTGAGCCAGACACACAGGGCTGCTAAAAATGGATTGAGCCAGTCGCGCAGGTTCAGTTGGATGGCAATCGATAGAGCGGCCGGCCAGCCCGGCGGGTATTTTCCAAAACGCAGCCCTTGATAATCGACGACGAACGGCTGCAGAAAGCACTTAGGGCAAACCGGCGACTCGAGCGTGAGGTCGCCGCGGGCTGCAGTTTGCGCCTGCCAGATATAAGCGTACTCGTCTTCGATGTGCGGTAGCCCTTCGAAAACTTGTTGGGTAACCCAAAACACCGCTATCAGGGCAAAAAATGCGAGTGCCAGGGCGATGCGGTCGTTTCGGGTCATGCGTATAGCCAATTATTGCTTCGAGGTCAAGGCTTAACCAGGGTTCCGTTCAGATCGTGGGGCATGGCGCCGCCGATTAATACCGGCACGATCTGCCCGACTGGCGCTTTATCGTTGATGACCACATAGCCATCAATTTCCGGGGCGTCTCGATAGGAGCGGCCGACCGAAACGCCGTTATTTTCTCCTTCCACCATCACGTCCAACACTTTACCGATCAGAGCTTGATTGCGTGACAGGGATATGGTTTCCTGGGTTAGCATAAACTGTTTGTAACGTTCCTCTTTCACCTCTGCGGGGACTGGGTCTCCGAGCGGCTGGGAAGCTGTACCTTCTTCGTAAGAAAAAGTAAAAGCGCCCGCGCGGTCCAGCTTGATTTCCTTCAGAAAATCGAGGAGCGTATTGAATTCTTCTACGGTTTCACCGGGATAACCAACGATGAAGGTGCTGCGCAGGGCCAGGCTGGGAATGGCAGCCCGCATTTTTGCCACCGTGTTGTGCACCCAGTCCATGTTGGCAGGTCGGCGCATGCGCTTGAGCGTTTCCGGGTGGGCGTGCTGTAATGGCATGTCAAGATACGGCAAAATTCGCGGGTTGGCAGCCATGACTTCGATCAGCCGGTCGGTGACATAACCCGGGAAGGCATACATGACGCGTATCCAGGGGATCGCGGTGTTTGTCAAAAGCCGTTCCAGCAGAACCGGCAGCCCGTCATGCACGCCAAGGTCGTGGCCATAGTCCGTGGTGTCCTGAGCAATCAGGATCAATTCCTGGACGCCCATTTCTTCCAGAGCCCGGGCCTCCTCGACGATTGTGTCCGCCGGACGGCTGACCAGCGTACCTTTGATCAATGGGATGGCGCAGAAGGCGCATGGGCGGCGGCAGCCGTCGGCAATTTTCAAGTAAGCGCTGCTACCCTGAATGGCAGCGCGCAGCACGTTGTGCTCATCGCGGCCTACCGTGGCATCCTCGGGGATATGGTAACGCTGCACCGGGGCGCGCTGGCGCAAATCGCGCACCAGATCGAGGATGTCCATCCAGCGGCGGGTGCCAATCAACCCATCGATACCCGGCACCTGTTCCACAACCAGTTCGCGGTAGCGTTGGGTCATACATCCGGCTGCGATCAGAATTTGGCCCGTTCTTTTTCGCGCAGCCAACCCGCGAAGTTCCAGCAGCGATTCCTGCCGTGCGCTATGGATGAACCCGCAGGTATTGACGATCATCACCCCGGCCTGGTTCGGTTTATCTACCTGTGAATAGCCAGCTTCCTCCAGCAGCGTTGCCATAGAGACGGAGTCAACGGTATTTTTGGCGCATCCAAGCGAAACCAGGTAATAGGATTTATCTTTCATTTCAACTCGTTTCAACCATTAAGGCACGTATGGCGTGATGGAGGGTGTCGCAACCGGCGGTAACGTCGGCTGCCGGGTTGCGGAGGGCTGGGGTGTTGGGGTAGGAGTAGGGGTGAACACCGGGGTTGGAACAATTGTGCCGTCGCGGGTGAAGGTGATTTCCACCACCTCGCCGGTGGTTCCGAGCGTACCCAGATTATTTTCGTTATAGACCACTTGCAGCGCGGCGCCATTGCCGGTGATCAATTCGATGCTCTCACGACCGGTGAAGGGGTAAGCATTGCCCGGCACGACCCGACCATCGAACGCGATGGTGGTATCAACTTTGATGCGCATCCAGGCGCGCTGAGAGGCGACAATATACACCGAGATTGGTGCGCTCCCAAGGGTTGGTACGATTAATTCAGTGGCTTCTGCGGTGTTCCCGACAACCGCAACCGGCGCCTGGGTATTGGCGACTGCCAGGGCAGGAGTAGCCGAGGCGGTCATATCCGGGGTTGGTGACGCCAGATCGGCATTAGGGGTCATCAGGATGTCGGAGATGGACGCGAGCGTCGGTTCAGCTTCCTCGCGTTGGAGGTTAATGACCCGCCCTGCCCCCCATATAACGAATGCGATCAATAAAACGAACAGTCCGCCGCCGAGCACCAGGTCGAGGGTCACAAAACGACGCCAAAAAGGCGCACGGCTGGAGCGTGTTTTGCCGGCCGGAGAGGTAGGGCGGCCTCTTGCCGCTGAAGGGGGCGGTGCGGCTAATTCGATCCGCCGGGTTTGCAGGGCGTCCGCGAATTTGAGCATAAGCCCTTCGGAATCAAGGTCAAGAAATTCGGCATAATTGCTGAGCATACCTCGACCCTGGACCAGTGAAGGCAAATCTTCGATCCGGGCTTCTTCGAGCGCCAGAATATAGTAACCACGCAGCCGGGTGAAGCGTTCTATGTCAGCGATCGAAAGATTCAATCCTTCGCGGCGCTCGCGCAGAATATTGCCAATTTCGACAAAAATCAACTGTGACTGCCGCGGCGCAATTGCGCTGGTTTCAACCGGTTGAGGTGCGGCAGGGACGGATTCTTCTGAATATTCGACCAGATCAGGCGGGAGCGGGAGGACGGTTTCAACCGGTTCTGGCTCCGCGGCTTGAAATGCGGTTTGTGCTGGCTCATTGACTGGGGTGGATGTTTGAAGCGGTTCCGGTATACCATCAGGTGGCAGCGGTGTGTATTGCCCGGTTTTCCATCCATCCAGCAGGGGTTGAGCAGGTAAATCCAAAAAACTGGCGTACAGCCGCAGGAAACCGCGTGCTTGCACTGCAGAGGGCAGACTGGCAGGTTCATCCTCTTCAAGCGCCGCCAGGTATGGCAACCGGACACGGGTAGCCTGCGCTACCTGTTCCAGGGTAATACCGCGCTCTTCGCGGATTTTCCTTAAATATTCGCCAACTGTATTTGTTATGCCAGCCATAAGTCAGGGGTAATTATACCCGTCTCAATAAAAAACCGGCTTGCGGCCGGTTTTCTGTTAAACAAATCGAAACGGTAGCTAAGTTTAGACGCTTGCTTCTTCGCTGCTTTCGGCGACAGGGGCTTCGGCTGCGGCTTCTTCTGCTGCGGGAGCGGCTTCTTCAACTACAACAGCCGCGGGTTCGCTAACGGCAGCGCGTTTTTCACCTTCGCGGTGCACGATCACGGTAACTTCCGGAACGAGATCCACGGTCAAGCGGATGTGGGCTTTGTGCTCACCGAGGGTGCGAATGGGAGCGACTTCGATTTGGTGCCGGTCAACCTCTACGCCAAGTTTCGCTTTTATGGCGTCAGCAACCATTTGCGTGGTGACCGAACCGTATAACTTGCCGGTTTCGCCGGCTTTGCTTGCAAAGGTAAAGACTTTGCCAGCCAGTAATTCAGCCACACCACCCATCTCATTATTAAGCGCCTGGCGCTGTACAGCGGCTTCAGCTTTAATTGACTCGACTTTTTTGAGAGCCGCAGCGGTTGCCAGCACTGCCAGCCCTTTTGGGAGCAGGAAATTACGGCCGTAGCCGTCGGCAACGCGCTTGATGTCGCCGGCGCGTCCCAGTTTGTAAACGTCTTTAACCAACAATACTTTCATGTTTCAAGCCCTTTCTGCGGCTTTCAGAAGAATCGCCATTGGCGGCTTAAGACGAAGGGTACAACGTCTCAAGCGGACGGATTGTACCAAAGGAAAAGGTATTCGTCAAACTTTGGGCTAACAACTTTGGGCTAACAGCTTTGAGCTAACAACACTGTTAACAACTATAGACAAAGAACGTTGCTGCAACAATGGTATATTACTATTCCACTTTAAACTTTAGCATATCGCACATGGTAAAGAATTCTTCCGAAGTGTGGCACATGGCCTCGACGGTGAGATCCAGCTTATAGCCAAGTTGCCGAATAGCGGTGTGAAATCCAGTTCCGCAGGCGAGCGCAAATCTCCCATCCTGGGCGAGGTCCATCAATCTTTGCTGATCGGCGCTTACGATCTAAAACAGTTCATACCGGTTCCAGTCTGGCGACTTGCGGCCCGTACCAAGCACCGAAGCAATCACAGCAGCATGCAGGACCTCGCTGAGGGTATTGGCGTACAGCTTACAGTGGTCTTTGCTGCGCCCGCCCATATAGTAAAAATTCCAGCAAACAATGTTGTCTTTTATCCCCACGGCAAATCTCATATTACCCTCCACGAGATAGTATAGCAGGGCAAATGAGCCTGTCAATAGCTATAACGACATGGCAATAACGACTGCTTAATCGAAACAAATGCAATGCTCTTCTTGACACATCATGCAATTCATATTAACCGGCTCCTGATTGCAACCTGGGTGTCCTCAGGGTTACCATGGCTGACCGCGGACAGGTTTGCCGGTAACTTGTTGGACGCATCCCGCTTCTGTCACCCGGTGTACTGGATAGGGGACCATGATTTTGTTTTTACATGGAAATAGACAACCATAAATAAGTGGATTATTATTATCGCATTATTTTATTAACCGGTTTTTGAGTGAGTTGGACTCATTCATGGACGAGAGGAATCACATGAGGAAAACAATCCGACAAACTATGCGTGAAGCCAAAAAGAAAAAGGAGATGCAGCAAAAAGTTCTGGTTTACAGCGGTTTGGGTCTGGCGGTTATCGCAGTGTTCGTCATCATTATCCTGTTTTTGCGTACACCCACCAATTCCGCGGGACTTATGGGTGATGAAGTCGCTATTTCATCGAGTAGTCATGTCTCCTCTGATACCCCTCCGGGCCCGTATAATTCAAACCCCCCGGCCGGCGGCACTCATTTTGACTCGGATTTTCCGGCAAAATTTTACCAGGAGAGCGATCTTGCCACTCTTCCCGCATACCCTGAGGGCTACCTGGTACACAGTCTTGAACATGGTTATGTTATCTTCTGGTACAACTGTCAGATCCCAGGCACGGTCTGCGTTGAGCTAAAGCAGACTATTCAAAATGTAATGGATGAAACCGGTAACACCAAGCTGATTGCTTTCCCATGGGTGGATATGGATGTTCCTCTGGCGATGACATCCTGGGGACGAATTCTCAAATTCACACAACCCGATTCGGCGCAAATGAAACTGTTTGTCGAAAGGAATCGTTATCACGCTCCCGAACCAGATGCACCCTAAGGCTTTACGGCAAGGGATGGGCCTGCTCTCCACGGTTGACCCAACTTGAAAGTTGGGGGATAAGCGGGTTTGGTGTGGGGGTTACAGACCGATTTTCGTTTCACACCCAGGGTGCACAGGCAGGCAAGAAATTCTTCCCATTTGGAAAAATACCTGCGTTGCGCGCCGGGTGATCGAAAAATCAGGGCCTGACGTCGTACCGGCGGACAATGGACTCTGCTCTAGCCCGCATCCATTGTGCGGGCCAATATCCTTGCCCGTCCCTGCCAGCGCAACTCAGGATTGCGGGTTGCGGTGGATGCCGATGAAGCGATCGACCGGCAAGGTGACCAGGATGCCGGTGTGGGGATCATTCAGGTCGCCGGTGATGCGCTGGGTTGCCTCGATGACCTTATCCACCACCTCATCTGTCGGTACGATGGTAAACAGGGTGCGGTTGAGCGATTCGACATAGTCGTGAAAATCTTCCAGGCTTGGGATGAGTGGTAGATCGTCGCGCCAGGCGCCCTTTTCGCGGATGCGCGCCATTCCTGTGCTTGGCAGAATGGTGATTCCGCCGACGCCTGCTTCTTCCCAGGCGTTCAGGATATCATCCATCAATCCTGGATTATTGAGAACGAGCAGAATCATGTGCATGAAGGGCACTCCTTTGTCTATTCATTCCGTAGCCACAAGTTCCGCCGGTTTTTCTGCGGCAACTTTAAATGTCGCCCGCAGCAGCGGGGGGGTGATCAGGGTGGTTATTAAAATCATGCCGACCACGGCTGAAAAGGCATCGTCAGTCAGGTGACCGGCTGCCAGACCGATGGAAGCCACGATAAGCCCAACTTCGCCGCGGGAAACCATACCGATACCAAGTTGTAACGATTCCAACCACGAGAATTTACCCAGCCGCGCGCCTAACCCGGATCCAAGGATTTTTCCGATCACCGCCAGCAGCGTAATCGCCAGCATCAGCCACAGGGCCGCAAGACTCACTTGTCGCAAGTCGATTGACAGGCCAATGTTGACAAAAAAGATGGGCACAAAAAATGCGTAGCTCAGGGCGCGCAGCCCGCCTTCGATTTGAGTTTTCTCCGGTGTGCGGCTGAACATCAGTCCGGCGACAAAAGTCCCGGTGATGGCAGCCATGCCGCCAAGCAATTCGGCTGCCAGGCCGTAGGTGAGCATGATGATAAGCGCAAGGGTGAGGACATTCTGGCTTATGGCCAGTTTGCTGACGGCAACCGTCAAACGCGGTAAGGCCCATAATCCGAACAGAGCGGAAAGCGCCAGGAACCCGACCATTTTGGCCAGCACCAGCAGAATCTGCAGCGTGGAACCGCCGTCAGCCAGCGCGACGAAAGAGGAGAGCAGCAGAATTACCAAAATATCATCAAAAACAGCCGCGCCAAGCAAACCCAGGCCAACCCGGCTGCGTAAGACCTTAAGCTCCATCAAAGTTTGTGCAGAGATGCTCACGCTGGTGGCGCCCAGAGTCAACCCGAGGAAAACAGAATTTTCCAGACTCATTCCGAATAGCTCACCTGCCAGAAAGCCTAGACCCACCGGGACGATAACGCCAAGCACACCGCTGTAGGCAGCGACCCTGGTGTTTTTTGCCAAATCCGACAGGTGTAATTCCAATCCAGCAATAAACATCAATAAAAGTACGCCCAGCTCGCCCAGTTCATATATCGTTTCGCTGACGTGAGCGGCAGTGATGAAAGGCAAATGCCCAATGTTCACCAGCGAGGGTCCAAGCAGCAACCCGACGATCAATTCACCCAGAACGGACGGCTGCCCAAGTTTGGTTGCCAGGTAACCACTGGCCTTTGCGGCAACCAGAATCAAAGTCAATAAAAAGGCCAATTGAAGGAATGAACTCACCCAAGAACCTTTCCAGCATCTCTGCAATCATGTGATCCCTGACCCCCATCCGGGAACAATACCACCTGCCTGCACTATTTTCGGGAAGATTGTTTATAGTTTAACATATTTTTGTCCCTCAATTTTATTTTTTGCTTGAGTTATACTGATAACGATCATTATCGTTGCCATCTTAGAGTAGTTTTATTCGTGCTCGCGAAATCAATCAAATAGCAGCAATTTCCCGGCGTTCCTGCCGGGACTTTCAAACCAAGGATTTAATTCGGAGCCCTTTCAATGAATCCAGACGCCGAACGAAAACGCTGGGAGAACGAAGTACTCAACCCTTTGATTTCCAAATATCCGGAACGTCAGCCGGAATTTTTTTCGCCTTCTCAAATTCCTGTCCCGCGGGTAGGCATTCCCACCCCCTCGGACTATATGGAGCAGCTTGGTTTTCCCGGAGAGTATCCCTTTACCCGCGGCGTCCAGCCGACCATGTACCGCGGCCGTTTGTGGACCATGCGCCAGTATGCCGGTTACGCCAGCGCGGAGGAATCGAACCAGCGTTACCGTTACCTGCTGCAGCAGGGTCAGACCGGCCTATCCGTGGCCTTTGACCTGCCGACGCAGATTGGCTACGATGCCGATGACCCGATGTCGATGGGCGAGGTTGGTAAAGTGGGCGTCTCGATCTCCTCGCTGGGTGATATGCAGCTACTCTTCCAGGATATTCCGCTGGACAAAGTCTCGACCAGCATGACGATCAACGCGCCTGCGTCGATCTTGCTGGCCATGTACATCGCAGTTGCCCGCCGCCAGGGGGTCGACGAAAAATGGCTGCGCGGCACCATTCAAAATGATGTGCTCAAAGAATATGTTGCCCGTGGGACTTATATTTTTCCACCTACGGCCTCCATGCGTTTGATCACCGATGTATTCCACTACTGTGAGCAAAAAGTTCCGCGCTGGAACACCATCAGCATCTCAGGCTATCACATTCGCGAAGCGGGCTCTACGGCAGTACAGGAAGTGGCCTTCACGCTGTCAGATGCCATTGCTTACGCTCAGGCAGCCATCGATTCAGGCCTGCCAGTGGATCATTTTGCTTCGCAGTTGTCCTTCTTCTTTGCGGCGCATAATAATTTTCTGGAAGAAGTGGCCAAATTCCGGGCGGCGCGCCGCCTGTGGGCGCAAATCATGCGCCACCGTTTTGGCGCCAAAGATCCAAAATCCTGGATGTTGCGTTTCCACACTCAGACCGGCGGTTCAACTTTGACCGCCCAGCAGCCTGAAAACAATGTTGTGCGGGTGGCAATTCAAGCGCTGGCGGCTGTCATGGGTGGGACGCAGTCGCTGCACACCAACAGCATGGACGAGGCGCTTTGGCTGCCTACCGAGAAATCCGTGCGAGTAGCGCTGCGCACCCAACAGGTTATCGGGTATGAGTCGGGCGTTGCCGATACCATCGACCCATTGGCAGGGTCATATATGATCGAATACCTGACCGATGAAATTGCCAACCGCGCCATGGAATATATCAAGCGCATTGACGATATGGGCGGTGCGTTGGCTGCCATTGAAAACGGCTATATGCAGGGCGAGATCCAGGATTCGGCTTACCGCTATCAGCGCGCGGTCGAGAAAAAAGAGCAGGTTGTGGTGGGAGTCAATGCTTTCCAGGTCGAGGAAAAGATGGAGCTGGAAGCTTTACTTGCCAATCCGGCCATCGAAGATAACCAACGGGCCAGCCTGTCCAGGCTGCGCCAGACCCGCGACGCTGTTCGCGTCAATGAACTGCTGGCGCATCTGGAGACAACCGCCCGCGGGCATGAAAACCTAATGCCGCTGTTTATCACTTGCGTCGAGAATGATCTGACGCTCGGCGAAATTTGTGGTGTGTTACGAAAAGTCTGGGGCGAGTATCAACCCCCCGCCTGGATTTAACCGCCAACCAACTTTTTCCAATTAAAGGGTGTGAGATGGCACGCATTAAAAAAATCAATCACGTCGCTATAGCAATCCCGGATATCGATGCTTCACTGGTCTTCTGGCGGGATGCCCTTGGGCTCAATGTGGACCACATCGAAGACGTCCCAGGCCAGAAATCAACGGTTGTATTTCTTCCGGTCGGGGAAGCGGAAGTCGAACTGGTCAAACCGACCAGCGATGACACCGGCGTGGCCAAATTCATCGCTGAAAAAGGCGGCGGCATGCATCACCTGTGCTTTGAGGTGGACGACATCAGCGAGATGCTAAGTGATCTCAAGGCCAGGGGGGTGCGGCTGATCAATGAGGCGCCGGTGGAACTTCCGGGTCGAAAAATGGCCTTCGTTCACCCTAAAAGCACTGGCGGGGTGTTGGTCGAGCTGTACGAAGTTACCGCGAAATAAGTCCTAAGCCCCGGCAGGCTGGGTGATCATCTGCTCTTCATCCACGGCGGCCGATTCGATGCCGCGCTGGACGTTGACACGCGTCAGTAAGATAGTGCCGGCAACGAAGAAAACGATCAACGAGATGATGCTCAGGCGGCTTTCGCCCATGATGGTGGATACCACGCCAAAGAGCAGTGGGCCGGCAACGTTGGCGAATTTTTCGAAGACGCTAAAGAAGCCGTAAAACTCAGCCGATTTACTCTTGGGCATCATTTTCCCCATCAAGGAGCGGCTGAGGGCCTGGCTGCCGCCCTGCACAGTAGCAACCAGCGCGCCGAGCACCCAGAATTGCCATTCGAACTGCAGGAAATAACCGAGGATCGAGATCAGGGAATAGACCCCCAACGCCAGATAGATCGAGCGTTTGGCGCCAATTTTTCGCGCCAGCCTGCCAAACAGGATGGCGAAAGGCGCTGCCAGGAACTGCACCATCAACAGCGTGCCAATCAAAGTCGTTTGACCCAGGCCAATTTCTGCTCCGTAAATCGTTGCCATGGTGATGATGGTGCCGATGCCGTTGGCGTAAACCCAGAAGGCCAGCAGGAAGGTGGCCAGGTCGCGATAATGCCGGATGTCCTTGAATGTCTGGGCAAGCCGTTTGAAACTGGCTTCCAGCGGTTTGAAACCTGCCTCGCTGGGTAAAATCCGCCGCGCAGGCTCTGATACATGCCGCAGCAGCGGGAGTGTGAATATAAACCACCAGATGGCGACGGTGACGAATGTCAGACGGGTCATCAGGCCGGTCATAGCGTCGCTTTGGTTTTCCGGGAAGAGGGTTGGTACAAAAAGAATCATGGCCAGGTTGACCGCCAGCAGAACTCCGCCGCCGACGTAACCCATGGCGTAACCGCGCGAGGAAACCTGGTCGATCTCGTCCGGATGGGCAACATGCGGCAAGAGGGCATCATAATACACCAGGCTGCCGGCAAAGCCTATCTGCCCGAAAATGAATAACAGCGAAGCCAGCAGGTAGTCGCCGGTGCTTACAAAATAGAGCAGGGCAGTGGCGGTTACGCCGATGACCATGAAGATGGTGAGAAATTTTTTCTTGGAACCGCGGAAGTCAGCTACCGCGCCCAGTACCGGGCTGATCAGGGCTGCCAGCAGAGCAGCAAAAGCGGTCGTGTACCCCCAATAGGCGGTGGCCATGTTCTTTCCCAGGCCAGCGGCAGCTACTGAGCTGTAATACACCGGCAGGACCGCGGCCATAATAGTGGTGGCGAAGGCGGAATTGCCCCAATCATACATCGTCCAGGCGCGAATGGCCTTTTTGTGCAGTTGTTCGTCCATGGGAGACTCCCTGTTCGGTGGCAGGATAAAAACCTGGCCTCATTATATATCGAGCGGGTAAACTGAATGGGATATTTCATACCCGAATACAGAATTCTTCTGGATTAATCCTCACCACCTGGGGTAGAATTACAAGTTGCTAAAATTTATCGCAGAACGGGCGTTCCATTTTGCGTTGGTTATGATATAATTTAGAAAATATATTCGATTTCATTTCCGGGGTAACTATGACACATAATGTTATTCGGGTGGTTGGCGCCCGCGAACATAATCTTAAGAATATTACCGTCGAGATCCCACGCGACCAACTGGTGGTGATCACCGGGCTGTCCGGCTCGGGTAAAAGCTCCCTGGCATTTGACACCATCTTTGCCGAAGGGCAGCGGCGTTACGTCGAATCGCTGTCAGCCTACGCGCGCCAGTTCCTTGGGCAGATGGAAAAGCCGGATGTCGATTCCATCGATGGACTTTCTCCGGCGGTCTCGATCGACCAGAAAGCGACATCACGCAACCCGCGTTCGACGGTGGGGACGGTCACCGAGGTTTACGATTACCTGCGCTTGCTCTTCGCCAGGGTCGGCATTCCGCATTGCCCGATTTGCGGTCGGGAAGTAGTGCGCCAGTCAGCCCAGGAAATCGTTGAAATACTGGAAAACAAGCCGGAAGGCTCCCGTTTGCTGATCCTGGCGCCGGTGGTGCGAGGGCGCAAAGGCACCTACCAGGCGGTGTTCGATGAAATTCGCAAAGCCGGCTTTGTGCGTGTGCGTGCAGACGGCACGGTGTACTCATTGGATGAGGAAATCACCCTCGACCGCTACAAGATTCACAATATCGAGGCAGTGGTGGATCGTTTGGTTCTCAGCTCTCAGGAAAACGCCGAGGATGAACGCGCAGCGCGAACGCGCCTGACCGATTCGGTTGAGACCGCACTGAAAGTTGGCGAGGGTTACCTGATCGTTCAGGATGTCACATCTGATCCGCCGGTGGATTACTTTTATTCCGAGCACCTGGCCTGCCCGGTGCACGGCATCAGCCTGCCGGAAATCGAACCGCGCACTTTTTCCTTCAATACCCCGCACGGCGCTTGCCCGGACTGCCAGGGACTTGGCAGCAAACTCGAAATCGATCCGGATTTGCTCATCCCGGATAAGGAACGCTCCCTCAATGACGGCGCGATTGTAGCGCTGGAGTGGTCCGGAACGCGCGGCGACGAGGGCCGTTACTACTGGCAGATGGTTAAAAACGTGGCGGCCAAGTACCACATCAACATGGACGCCCCGGTAAGCAGCCTGGCGCCGGAAAAACTGCAAAAGGTTTTGTACGGCACCGGCGGCGAAGAAGTCAAGATGCACATGGAAAGAGACGATCGCCAGGCGACCTACACTATGGCCTTCGAAGGCGTGATCCCGAACCTGGAACGCCGTTACCGCGAAACCAATTCGGAATACATCCGCAATAAAATCACCGAATTCATGAACAACCGGCCGTGCCCAACCTGCGGCGGCAAGCGGCTGCGACCTGAGGCGCTGGCGGTGACGGTCGACAATCAAAATATCATCGACGCAACCGATTGGCCGGTTCTGCGCACCCTGGACTGGGTGCGCCGGCTGGCAGGGGAGGACTCGCCGCTCTCAGAGCGCGATCTGGCCATTGGCGGGCGGATTTTCAAAGAAATCATCGCGCGGCTTGGCTTTTTGGTCGATGTGGGATTGGATTACCTGACCCTGCGGCGCTCGGCCGCCTCGCTTTCAGGTGGCGAAGCTCAGCGCATCCGGCTGGCCACCCAGATTGGCTCGCGCCTGATGGGCGTATTGTATGTATTGGACGAGCCTTCGATTGGACTGCACCCGCGCGATAACACACGTTTGCTGGCAACTTTGAAGGGCTTGCGCGACCTTGGCAATACTGTTCTGGTGGTCGAGCATGATGAAGAGACCATTCGCGAAGCAGATTGGATCATCGATCTTGGACCCGGCGCCGGTGAACATGGCGGTTATGTGATAGCCGAAGGCACTCCAGGTCAAATTAACGATAACCCAAAATCAATAACCGGGGCATATCTGTCAGGCAGGCTGCAAGTGCCGGTGCCTGAAAAACGGCGCAACGGCAACGGGAAATCGCTGCGGGTGGTGGGCGCCCGCGCCAACAACCTCAAAGATCTGGATGTCAAGATTCCGCTGGGAAAGCTGGTGTGCATTACCGGCGTGTCAGGCTCGGGGAAATCAACCTTGATGGTGGATGTGCTGTACAACGCTCTGGCGCGCGATTTGAACGGGGCGCACACTTACCCCGGTGATTACGAGCGGATCGAAGGCATCGAATTGCTGGATAAGATTATCAACATCGATCAATCCCCCATCGGGCGCACCCCGCGTTCCAATCCGGGCACCTATACCGGAATGTTCGATGAAATCCGCAAATTGTTCGCGGAATTGCCGGAGAGTAAAATCCGCGGCTATAAGGCCGGTCGGTTTTCATTCAATGTCCACGGCGGGCGCTGTGAAGCCTGTCAGGGACAGGGACAACTGAAGATCGAAATGCAATTTCTACCCGATGTTTATGTATCATGCGATGTTTGCCACGGCGCGCGCTTCAATCGCGAGACGCTGCAAGTGCATTTCAAGGGCAAGAGCATAGCAGATGTACTGGATACGACTGTCAGCGAAGGGTTGGAGATTTTTACAGCTTTCCCGGCGATTGTCAATAAACTGCGTACGCTGAATGACGTCGGCCTGGGCTACATCCGCATTGGCCAACCGGCAACTACGCTCTCCGGCGGCGAAGCGCAGCGGGTCAAGCTGGGCCGCGAGTTATCGCGCCGGGCGACCGGCCGCACGCTGTACGTACTGGATGAGCCGTCGGTTGGGTTGCATGCCGCGGACGTGCACAAGCTGATCGAGGTACTCCAGCGGTTGGTGGATGCCGGCAACTCGGTGCTGATCATTGAACATAACCTGGACATTATCAAGGTGGCAGACTACATCATTGACCTCGGCCCGGATGGCGGGGATCGTGGCGGCCTGTTGGTGGCAGCCGGCACCCCGGAAGAGGTGTGCGCCAACCCGGATTCCTATACAGGCCAGTTCCTGAGTCAGTATGTCGAGGAACATCATATTAATTGGCCCGAGGCAGGATCAGCTTTAGCTTCCCAACCGTAAAGGCAGGATTTTTCGTAGGTCGGTTTGCCTGCAAGGCAATTCGACCTACAGAATCTCTAACCCCAACATAATGTGATACCTCGTCGGTAGGGGCGCGGGGTTTTTCAAATTATGGTGTGTGATTAACGAAACCCCGCGCCCGATCTTGGAATCGGCACGGGGGTATTGAACAGGTCAGCTTTGCAATGATACTCCCCGTGCCGCTACGGTGACAAATTTGTTCTTTTCAGACATTCCCGGGCAAGCTGTCAGATTGCTCCTCATCAACAGCAGTCAGCAGGATAATTCAAATTTTGGGGTTAAAAAAGGACGGGTTTTGGCCCGTCCTTTCTGATTAACCTGGTAACTATCCTAATTCCCGTTGCCGTTACCGTTGTTACCGCGGCCGATACCGTAATAAGTAAAGCCCAGGGCGCGCAGGCGGTCAGCGTCCCACTGATTGCGTCCATCCAGGATCAATTTGCCGCGCATTAATTGGGCGACCCGCTCGAAATCCAACTGTTTGAACTCGTTCCATTCAGTTGCCAGTACCAGCGCGTCTGCTCCGGCAGCCACCTCGTAGGGGGTTTTCACCAGGTGGGTCTTCGTCAACACCTTGCTGGCGTTGTCCATGGCCTGGGGATCGTAAGCCTGGATCACCGCGCCTTCATTTTCGAGTAAACGAATCAATTCGAGAGCTGGCGCTTCACGGATATCATCTGTATTGGGTTTAAAGGACAGGCCTAAAATGCCGATTACCTTCTCGTCCAGCCCGCCAAGCGCTTTACGCAGGCGCAGCAGCACCCGGCGCCGTTGATTGCGGTTGATATCCATCACGGCCTGCAGCAACTGGGGGTTGGAGCCGTGAATGACCGCCATGTGCGCCAATGCCTTGACATCCTTGGGAAAGCACGAGCCTCCCCAGCCTAAACCGGCATCCAGGAACGAGCGCCCGATGCGTTTATCCAACCCCATCCCCTCCGCTACCTGGCCGACGTCAGCGCCGAGTTCCTCACAGATAGTGGCGATTTCATTGATGAAGGAGATGCGCGTAGCCAAAAAGGCGTTGGATGCGTATTTGATCATCTCTGCGGTGCGCAAATCGGTGATCATGATCGGGCAGCGCAGGCTGAGGTACAACTGGGCGACTTTTGTTGCTGCCGTACGGTCGAGCGACCCGAGGATTACCCGGTCGGGATCCATGAAATCATTGATCGCTGAACCCTCACGCAGGAACTCCGGATTGGAAACCACAGCGAAATCCAGCGGTTTGCCGCCGCGGCGCCGCCGAATGATGTCAGCAACCCAGTCGCCAGTGCCAACCGGTACCGTGGATTTATTCACTACCACGATTGGGTGATCCACCAGGTCAGCAATGGCCTCGGCTGCCACCCGTACATATTGGAGGTCGGCTTCGCCCTCCTCTCCGGAAGGGGTGCCAACTGCAATAAAGGCAAAATCGGCGCCTTCCAGCGCTTCATTAATGTCGGAGGTAAAGTGTAAACGGCCGGATTTTACGTTTTGTGCAACCAGTTGCTCCAGGCCTGGTTCATAAATTGGCATAATGCCCTGTTTTAATCTTTCGATGCGGCTTGCATCGATATCCATGCAGTGAACTTCACTTCCCAGATCAGCGAAGCATGTGCCGGTTACCAGTCCTACATAGCCGGTTCCAATCACACAGAGTTTGCTCATAAATGAAATTCCTCCCAGTAGCCACATTATAGCTTACACGCAGGCTATTTTAGGGGATAAAGTTCCTATTTTCGGGCGCTATTATTAATAATTTTGAAAGGCCGCAGGTTTGAGGGACGGTTTTCAAAGATCAGAGTATAATTTTCATGTGGGTTGTCTGATGATTATACAACTCGTTCAGCGGGGAGTTCATCGATTCAACGTCCGTTTCAAAATCGAAAATGGAGAGGGAAATGACTGCAGAAATAATCGATGGGAAAGCAATTGCTGAAGATGTTCGCGCGAAAGTAAAAGTTTCGGTGGCGGATCGGTTGGCTGCTGGAAAGCCGGTTCCGGGGCTGGCGACAGTGTTGGTGGGGGATAATCCGGCCTCACAAGTGTATGTGCGTTCGAAGCGAAAGGCCTGCGAAGAGGCGGGCATCCAATCCTTTGGTGTTGAATTGCCTGCCACTGCCACCCAGGCGGATGTGGAAAGCGCTGTCCGCGAGCTTAACCAGGACAGCCGGGTTAATGGAATTTTGGTTCAACTGCCACTGCCATCCCACCTGGACGAAGAAGCGGTGTTGAATACCATCAATTTAAATAAGGACGTGGACGGCTTTCATCCCGTCAATATCGGGCGGCTGGCCCAGAAGGGTCGTGAACCGGCTTTTGTGCCGTGCACCCCGGCGGGTTGTATTTATTTGCTTGAAAAAACATTGCCAACTTTGCGCGGCGTGAACGCCGTGGTACTCGGTCGTTCCAACATCGTTGGCATGCCGGTTGCGCTGTTGCTGGTACGCGCGGACGCCACCGTGACCATCTGCCATTCCCGCTCCAAAGACCTGCCTGCTATTGTCCGAGAGGCTGACGTGTTGATCGCTGCGGTCGGCCGACCTGAAATGGTGCGCGGCGACTGGGTGAAACCCGGCGCAGTGGTGATCGATGTTGGCATCAACCGTGTCGAAGATGCCTCCAAAAAGAGTGGATACCGCCTGGTGGGCGACGTTGCCTATGACGAGGTCAAGGAAGTTGCCAGCCACATCACCCCGGTACCGGGCGGTGTTGGCCCCATGACCATTGCCATGCTGCTGCAAAATACCTTGCGCGGCGCCGAATTGGCAGAAAAATAGTGACATTTGGATGTTGTCTGACAATTGACTTTTGAGTTAAATTGACTACACTTAAGATGTCGCTGGCAACTTGCGCCAGCGCTATTGGCGCGAACAGAACAAAACAACTCCCCCAACATTTTTTGAATTCTGATCTCTCAGACTCATGCCCAAGACATTCCTTGTAAAGAACGCCGCTGTTTTAGTGACGATGGATGGGACGCGCCGGGAAATCCCGGGCGGAGGCCTTTTCATTCGCGACGGCTTTATCGAACAGGTCGGACCCAGCGCAGACCTGCCCACCGAGGCGGATGAAGTACTGGATCTTACCGGTCATGTGGTGCTGCCGGGAATGGTCAACACCCACCATCATTTTTACCAGACCCTGACCCGTGCGGTGCCGGCTGCCCAGGATGCCAACCTGTTCAACTGGCTCAAGACGTTATACCCCATCTGGGCAAGATTGCGGCCGGATGATATTTACATTTCAACCCAGACTGCACTGGCTGAACTGGCGCTCTCCGGTTGCACCACGGCTTCAGATCATTTGTATTTGTTCCCCAACGGTTCGCGGTTGGATGACGAAATCGCCGCCGCCCGTGATATGGGCATGCGCATCCATGCTTCGCGCGGTTCGATGAGCCTGGGCGAGAGCCAGGGCGGATTGCCGCCGGACTCGGTTGTGGATACAGAAGAAGCTATTCTGCGCGACAGCGTCCGGCTGATTGAAACCTACCACGATCCTAATCCCGGGGCGATGGTCCAGATTGTGCTGGCGCCGTGCTCGCCGTTCAGCGTTACCGGCGAGTTGATGAAAGAAAGTGCTGTCCTGGCGCGACATTATGGCGTGCAACTGCACACGCACCTGGCCGAGACACAGGACGAAGAGGAATTTTGCCTGCAGCGCTTTGGCCACCGGCCGGTGGCGTACATGGAATCGGTCGGCTGGCTTGGTAAGGATGTCTGGTTTGCCCATGCAGTCCATATCGACCTGCCGGAGATCCAGGTGTTCGCCCACCACGGCTGCGGTGTGGCGCATTGTCCTTCATCCAATATGCGCTTGGGATCCGGCATTGCGCCTTTGAATGGCTACCTGCGAGCCGGAGTCAAGGTTGGGCTGGGCGTCGACGGTTCAGCCAGCAATGATGGTTCGCACATGCTGGCAGAGGCGCGCCAGGCCATGCTACTTGCGCGTCTTGGCGCGGGTCTTGCCGGAGCATCGCTTTCCACAGAAGACGCGCCTCCGCTGCTGACCGGAAGGCAGGCATTGGAACTGGCAACGCGAGGCGGCGCTGCGGTGTTGGGTCGCGGCGATATTGGCTCTCTGGAGGTCGGCAAATGCGCCGACTTTATTGCCTACGATCTGAGCCGTCTGGAATACACAGGCGCCCTTCACGATCCGGTGGCTGCGTTGGTATTTTGTCAGCCGCGGAATACTGATTACACCGTTGTTCAGGGCAAGTATGTCGTTAAACAGGGAATGCTGGCAACCCTGGATCTGTCCCGTCAGATCGAAACCCATAATCAAGCGGCTGCCCGGCTGCTCACCTGAATCCCCTAAAGCAACCTGTGAATCCCCCAAACAGGTTGCTTTCTTAAGCTGGAGGTGACATGGTTTTGAAAGTTACTGCAGAATCCACTCGTAAATTAGTGGATTGCGCCATGGGACGACTGCCTGCTGACCTGGTCATCCGAAAAGGACAGTGGGCTTCCGTCCAATCCGGCGAAATAGTCCCGGAGACGGATATCGCTATTTTAAACGACCGAATTGCCTATGTCGGTCCGGATGCCAGTCATACGATCGGTGCGCAGACCAAAATCATTGAAGCAAAGGGTCGTTTCCTGGTACCGGGGCTGATGGATGGCCACATGCACGTCGAGTCGGGAATGTTGACTGTAACTGAATTTGTCCGGGCAGTCGTCCCACACGGCACCACTGCCATGTTCGTCGATCCGCATGAAATTGCCAATATCTTTGGCCTGAAAGGCGTGCGCATGATGATGGATGAGGCCGCCGACCAGCCGGTGCATGTGTTTGTCCAGGCGCCGTCGTGCGTTCCGTCCGCTCCCGGCTTCGAAACTCCCGGCGCCAGCATCAGCCCGGCGGATGTGGCTGAAATGATGGAATGGCCGGGCATTGTCGGCCTGGGGGAAATGATGAACTTCCCGGGCGTATTCAACAGCCAGGAAAGCGTTCATGCTGAAATGGCTGCCACGCGCAACGCCGGCAAAGTGATTGGCGGGCATTATGCCTCGCCGGACATGGGATTGCCATTCTACGGGTACGCTGCCGGCGGTGCGGAAGACGACCACGAAGGCACAACGGTTAACGATGCGATACAGCGCGCCCGCCAGGGTATGAAAGTCATGATGCGCTATGGCTCAGCCTGGCATGATGTGGCTGCTCAGGTCAAAGCGGTAACCGAAAAAGGGCTCGACTCGCGGCGTTTCCTGCTGTGCACCGATGATTCGCACTCCGCCACCCTGGTGCAGGAAGGTCACATGGACCGGGTGCTTCGCCATGCCATTGGTCAGGGCCTTGACCCCCTGACTGCCATTCAGATGGCAACCATCAATACTGCCGAACATTTCGGCGTCAGCCGCGATATGGGCCTGATCGCTCCCGGCCGTTTTGCGGATATCGTGCTGGTGCAGGACCTGAAGAATTTTTCTGCTGAACTGGTCATTGCCCGTGGGCAGGTTGTGGCTGAAGAAGGCGCTTTGCGGATCGAAATCCCTGTAAGAACATATCCAGGTTGGGTGCTCAACTCAGTGCATTTGCCGCGGCCAAAAAGCGCCGCTGATTTTGCCTTGAAAGCCGAAAATATTCAAAATGGTACCGCCATCGCCCATGTAATCGGCGTGATCGAAAACCAGGCGCCCAACCGCCACTTGCATCTGCCAGTGAAGGTGGAAAACGGCCTGGTCAGGGTAGATGTTGAAAACGATATTATCAAAATTGCTCTGGTCGAACGCCATGTCTCCAGCGGGCGGGTTCAAGTTGGACTGGTGCACGGGTTCAGCCTGGCAGCTCATTGCGCCATTGCCACCACAGTTGCCCACGACAGCCATCATCTGATTGTCATTGGCACCGACGACGCCATGATGGCTCAGGCAGTCAACGAACTGGCCGCATGCGGCGGTGGACAGGTCGTGATCAAAGAGGGACAGGTGATTGGGAAGGTTCGCTTACCAATTGCCGGCCTTATGTCTGACCAACCGGCCAGAGTCGTGGCGGAGGAAGCTGCCACAGTGCTGCGTGGGTTCGTAGCCTGCGGCTGCAATCTGAACAACCCCAATATGCAGCTCAGTTTGATGGCTTTGGTGGTCATTCCCGAACTGCGCATCTCTGACCTGGGGGTGGTGGATGTCCGGCAGTTCAAATTTGTTTCTGTAATAGAGAGGGAGGAAAAATAATCATGACCGATAACATTCATCCATACCAGCGTCTCCAAATTGAGCTGGCCGAACTGATCGAAAAAACGGTTCCGGGCGACCGCTTGCCTTCGGAACCGCAACTGGCGCAACAAATGGGCGTTTCCCGCGCAACCTTGCGCGAGGCGATGCGCGCTTTCGAAGGGCAGGGATTGATCCGCCGCCGGCAGGGGATTGGCACTTTTGTCGTCGGCCGGACCTCCGTGATCGAGAGTGGCTTGGAGGTCCTGCAAAGTATCGAGTCGTCAGCAGATTCAATCAACCTGAAAATCACCATGGGCGACCTGCGCATCAACCAGGTTAATGCCAATGGCGATCTGGCGAAACAGCTCGGCGTGGATGAAGGTTCTCCACTGGTCAAGGTTGAGCGCGTCATCCTGGGCGACAACCGTCCAGTAGCGTATCTGATTGATATTTTGCCGGAAAATGTTCTGATCGCGCACGACCTGGATGAGGGGTTTAATGGTTCTGTTCTAGACCTGCTGATTCGGCGTGGTTCGCCCAAACTACTCAAGTCATACACAGAGATTAACGCAGTTGCTGCTACCTCAGAGGTGGCGCGGGCTTTGGAAATTCAGCGCGGCGACGTGATGGAAAGGTTTATTGGCTGGCTGTATGATCAGGATGGCCGGGTGGTGGACTATTCGATCAGTTTCTTCCTGCCGGGTTATTTCCGCTTCCATGTGGTCCGGCGGGTGGGTAATCTTGTAAAACTAGAAAAGTGAACTGGTTGATACTTCAAAGAGAGAGAAGAAAGGATACTTTGTATGGCGAAGGTTGATCGTCAAAAAGTTCAGCAAGTTCAGGAGCAGGTAGCCAAGCATCGCAGCGCTATCGTTCAATTTATGCGCGATATTGTCGCCATCCCCAGCATGGATTCAAAGATTGGTGATGTTGGCGAGCGCATTGGCGCTGAGATGAAGAAATTGGGCTTTGCCGAAGTGCGTTTCGACAAAATGGGGAATATTCTTGGGCGGATCGGCAGCGGAGCGCGCACGCTGGTGTTCGACTCGCATATCGATACCGTTGGCATCGGTGATCCGACTGAGTGGCCGCATGACCCCTTCGTCGGTAAAGTTGAAAATGGCATTTTCTATGGCCGCGGTGCATGCGACGAGAAAGGTTCGACCCCCGGTATGGTTTATGGGCTGGCTATAGCCCATCAATTCGGTCTGCTCGAAGGTTGGACCGCCTATTATTTTGGCAACATGGAAGAATGGTGCGACGGCATTGCCCCCAACACCTTTGTCGAGGTTGACCCGGGTGTACGCCCGGACTTCGTTGTGATTGGCGAGCCGACCAAAATGCAGGTTTACCGCGGGCATAAAGGCCGCGTTGAAATGCGTGTCGTTTCCAAAGGCCGCAGTGCGCACGCTGCCAGCAATCACCTGGGCGATAATGCCATCTACAATTTACTGCCCGTCATTGCCGGTATCCGCGATCTTGAACCCAAGCTGGGCGATCATCCCTTCCTGGGTCACGGCAAGATCACCGTCAGCGATATGGTCGTCAAGACCCCGTCGATCAACGCCGTGCCGGATGAGGCCATCATCTACATAGACCGGCGCATGACCTTCGGCGAAACCAAAGAAGAGGCCATCGCTCAAGTGGAAGCCTTGATCCCGGCTGAACTCAAGAGCAAGGTCAAGGTCGAGCCGCTTTTCTATGATGAGCCGTCCTACACCGGTTTTGTTTTCCCGGTGGATAAATACTTTCCCGCCTGGGCGTTGGAAGAACAGCATGTCCTGGTCCGGGCCGGATTGGAAGCGCGCACCCAGATCGGTCTGCCGGAAGGCGCTTCCGGCAAGTGGAATTTCAGTACAAACGGCATTTACTGGGCTGGCAAGGCTGGCATTCCCAGTATTGGTTTTGGCCCGGGCGACGAAGAAACTGCTCACACGGTAATGGATTCGGTTTCGCTGGACGATGTGGTCAAGGCGACCGAGTTTTACGCACTGTTCCCTGCAATTTTGGCTGAGAAATTGGCCTGAATCGACCCCTATTAAATAAGAGGAGTTAAATCATGCAAACAAATTTACATGGTCGTGACCTGATTGGTGACCTTGACTTCACCAAGGAGGAAGTCGAAACTGTACTGGACGTCGCCTTCGATCTGAAGCGCAAGCGAGCCTTGAATGAACCGACCCCCTACCTGCGTGACAAAGTCCTGGCGATGCTGTTCTTCTTTTCCAGCACCCGCACCCGCGGTTCGTTCGAAGCCGGCATGGCGCACCTGGGCGGGCACGCTGCTTTCATTGAAAGCACCACCACACAGATCAAACACGGCGATACCTCAACTGAAATCGGCGAGATCTATGGCCGCTATTTCGATGGCATTGCCATTCGCCACTGCGATTGGGCATTGGGCAATCAGTACATCAACGAAGTTGCCAAAGCCTCCCGTGTTCCTGTGCTCAATATGCAATGCGACATCTATCACCCCTTCCAGTGCCTGGCCGACCTGATGACCATCATGGAGAAGAAAGGCCGCGACCTGCGCAAGAAGAAAATCGTGGTCTCCTGGGCATACGCGGCTTCCTACCTGAAACCGATCTCCGTCCCGCAATCGTTGATTCTGCAAATGCCGCGTTTTGGCATGGACGTGACTTTGTCTTACCCGAAAGAATTTCCGCTCATGCCCGAAATCGAAGCGGCAGCGGCTGAACAGGCGAAGAAATTCGGCACAAAATTCGATATTGTGCACGACATGGATGAAGGCTTCAAGGATGCAGACGTGGTTTACGCCAAGTCTTGGGGCCCGCTGCTGACCACCACCGACGCTGCCGAAGGCAAACGCCTGCAGGATAAATACAAGAACTGGATGACGGACGCCAAGAAGATGAAGCTGGCCAAAGAAGACGCCATCTTCATGCACCCGCTCCCCGCTGACCGCGATGTAGAAGTAACCAACGAGGTTATGGACGGACCGCAGTCGGTGGTCTTTGACGAAGCTGAGAACCGCATGCATGCTCAAAATGCGGTCATGGCCTTAACAATGGGGTAGGATTTTTCCCCAGAAACATTTTTATATTTTGCAAAGAGAGAAGATAGGACAATGGAAAAAAAAGGTGTAGTAGTCGTTGCAGTAGGCGGGAACTCCCTGATCAAGGATGCCAAACATCAGACCGTTCCTGACCAGTACCAGGCAGGTGCTGAATCGATGCACCATATCGCTGATATGATTTCCGCAGGTTATGACGTCGTTGTGACCCACGGTAATGGTCCGCAGGTGGGTTTCATCCTGCGCCGGTCGGAAATTGCGCGGAGTGAATTGCACGAAGTTCCGCTGGACTATTGCGGCGCTGACACTCAGGGCGCAATAGGTTACATGTTCGTCCAGGCGCTGCATAACGAGTTCAGAGCCCGTAAAATGGACAAAAAAGCGGTCGCGGTGGTAACCCAAACAGTAGTTGACCGCAATGACAAAGCTTTCCAAAACCCGACCAAACCAATCGGTTCTTTTATGGACGAGAAAATGGCCAAAGAGAAACAGGCCAATGAAGGCTGGAACGTGGTCGAAGATGCCGGGCGCGGCTGGCGACGGGTAGTTGCCTCCCCGATTCCCAGTGAAATCGTGGAAGCGGAAGCCATTCGCAAACTGATCGACGACGGATTTGTGGTCATTGGCGTGGGCGGCGGCGGTATCCCGGTCATCCGCAAGGAAAATGGCGATCTGGTAGGCGTGGAAGCGGTGATCGACAAGGATTTCGGTTCATCCGTATTAGCCACCTTGATCAAGGCTGATATGTTCATCATCAGCACCGCAGTAGAGAAAGTTGCCATCAATTTCAACAAGCCCGACCAGAAATGGCTGGACAGATTGACCGTGGCTGAAGCCAAGAAATACATCGAAGAAGGCCACTTTGCCAAGGGCTCCATGCTTCCCAAGGTCCAGGCAATCTTGCGCTTCCTCGAAAGCGGTGGAAAAGCCGCCATCATCACCAACCCGGAGAATTTGAGCCGGGCGCTGCGCGGCGAAACCGGAACCTGGATCGTTCCGTAACCTTAAAATATGGGGATGGGGCTGTTTTTTAAGGTTAATAACAGCCCCACCTTCCGAAAATCCATCGGCATCTAGTAAAATAAACCATGGTTCCAGGTTCGCCCGCCGATCTGGGGCGTCGTGTTTTTAGCGGGAATGCAAAAAGGTTTTAACCGAGAGATAGAAGGAGGTGTGTCAGATTGCTCCTATGTATCCGGTTCGTTTCAGCAACATCACAGGAATACGCCCTGTGTTGCCCCAATCCCATTTACCCTTTCTAGAGAAAAGTTTGGAGGAGAAATGAAACGTCTGTGGTTGTTTGCAAGCCTTTTGCTGGTAGCTGCCTTGCTGCTGGCTGCCTGCCAACCCGCTGCTCCGGCAGCGACTGAAGAACCTGCTGCCCCCGCTGCAACCGATGTCCCTGCTGCTCCGGCAGCGACGGATGTCCCCGCTGCTCCGGCTGCAACCGATGTTCCTGCCCCTGAGGAATTCATCTTCGGCATGCTGCTTGTCGGCCCGTACAATGATCACGGCTACAGCCAGGCCCACTATGAAGGCGGGTTGTATGTTGAAGAAAACCTGCCCGGCGCCAAGATGATCTACATTGACAAGGTTAATTCCGCCGATCGCCCCGGTACCACCCCGGCTCAACTGGCTGAGGATTTGCTCTCCAAGGGTGCCAAGCTCATCATTTTCAACTCCGATGACATGAAAGATGCGGCCGTTGAATTTGCGCAGGCCCACCCTGATGTCCCGACGATTCATGCTTCCGGCGATTCTTCCTGGAAAGACGGCGTGAATTACGTCGAAATGCCGCTGTTCGGTAACTCCTTCGGCCGCATGGAATACGGCAAGATGATTGCTGGCTGCGCGGCTGCTTTGACTACCAAAACAGGTCAGGTTGGTTATCTTGGACCGCTAATCAATGATGAAACCCGCCGCCTGGCCTCTTCGGCTTACCTCGGCGCCAAGTACTGCTATGAAAACTATGCTGGTAAAAACGCCGCTGATCTGAAATTCAAAGTCACCTGGATTGGTTTCTGGTTCAATATCCCCGGCTTCACCTCCGATCCCACCCAGGTCGCAGATGACTTCTTGAATAGCGGATACGATGTTGTCATCTCTGGCATCGACACTACCGAAGGTCTGGTGCAGGCTGGCAAGGCGAAAGCTGCCGGCAAGGATGCCTGGGCTGTTCCGTACGACTATGTCGCCGCCTGTGAGGAAAGCAAAGATGTTTGCCTGGGCGTTCCTTACTTCAACTGGGGCCCGGTATACCTGAAACAGGCCCAGGCTGTCAAAGACGGCACCTTTGCATCCTACTTTGAGTGGCTTGCCCCCGATTGGACAGACATCAACAATGTTGACACCAGTCCGGTTGGTTTCCAGAAGGGCGCTGCCCTGTCTGCTGAAGCTGCCACGAGCCTGGATGCCTTCATTGCTGAACTGGCTGGCGGTTTAAACTTATGGACTGGCCCGCTGAATCTGCAGGACGGCACCGCTTACCTGGCGGATGGCGAAGTTGCCACCGACGTACAGGTCTGGTATCTGCCGCAACTGCTCGAGGGCATGGAAGGCCAGAGCGTTTCCGCTCAGTAATCGCTTTACAAACCGGGATCTACCAATGATCTCGGCCACAGGTACAACCCGGAGGGGCGAACGACAATCTCGCCCCTCCAGTTAAATAATGACCCCTCAAAACCGGGAATTTGGTTCGCGGAAAAATTGATGCACCCTTGCAAATGGCACAACTTAATATTCTCTCTTGCTGGTCGTATATCGCGGTCAGCCAATGATTCCTGATCCAAGAGTCCTGTATGAATGTAGAACTGGTACATATTCATAAGTCGTTTGGCGCTGTCCATGCGAATAATGACATCTCGATAAGTATAAAATCAGGCGTCATCCAGGGTATCCTGGGGGAAAATGGAGCCGGGAAGAGCACATTGATGAAAGTGCTTTCCGGGTTCATTCAGGCCGACTCGGGTGACATATTACTGGATGGAAAAGCGGTGCATATCGGCACTCCATCCGACGCGATCAAACATGGCATAGGCATGCTGCATCAGGATCCGTTGGATTTCCCGCCGATGAAGATTGTTGACAATATGCTCATTGGTCATGATGGCGGGCTGTTTCCCAACCGGCGCGAGGTAAGCAAGTCGCTTAAGGAACTGCAAGCACAATTCGGTTTTAATCTCGATCCAGAAGCATATGTAGATGGTTTGACGGTGGGCGAACGCCAGCAGCTTGAAATTCTGCGGCTTTTGTGGCTCGGAGCGCAGATTCTGATTTTGGACGAACCCACCACCGGAATTAGCGCCAGCCAGAAAGCAAAATTGTTCGAAACATTGAAGAAATTGGCCGAACAAGGCATGGTAATCATCTTCGTCTCGCACAAACTGGAAGATGTCGAAGGGCTGTGTCATAAAATTGCAGTTTTTCGTCAGGGCAGCCTGGTCGGTGAAGCTGCTCCGCCTTATAACACCGATAACCTGGTCGAGATGATGTTCGGCAAAGTAATCAGTCTGGATGAAAAGACCCGCCTGGAAAATTGCGAACCGGCAGTCGAGGTCACCAACTTATCGATCGAAGACAACCGCATTCAAATCCGAAATGCGAATTTGACCGTCAACTGCGGCGAAGTAATTGGCCTGGCAGGTATGGAGGGTTCCGGTCAGCGCCAGTTCCTGCGAACGCTGGCAGGACTGATGCGCCCGGTCGGCGGTGATTTACGCCTGGGCGGGAAACGCCTTACCGGCAAACCCTACCACTCCTTCCAGGATGCAGGAATTTCATACGTCCCAGCCTCGCGCATGGAGGAGGGACTGATTCCCGGGTTATCGATTACCGAGCATTTCATCTTAAGCGAAGGTCAATCCGGCTTTTTCATCGATCGTGAGAAGGCCGTAACCATAAGCCGCGAGCGCATTAATACATTTAACATCAAAGGTGAACCGGTTACCCGCGTCGAAGCGCTTTCCGGTGGTAATCAGCAGCGGGCGCTGCTGGCAATGCTGCGCACACCATTGAGGCTGTTGTTGTTGGAGCACCCCACCCGTGGGCTGGATATCGAATCATCGATCTGGATTTGGAGCCAACTGAAAGACCGCTGCAGGCAAAAAACCTGTATTGTGTTTATTTCGGCGGATCTGGAGGAAGTGCTGCATTACAGCGACCGTATTCTGGTTTTTTATAATGGCAAAGTCTCTCAGCCGCTGGATGCCGCCGCGACTACCGTGGATCAGCTTGGACAATTAATCGGCGGGAAAGGTTTCTAGTGTTGAACAAGTCTTCCGCTGGATTTAAATTCGGTTTCCAAATCCTGGCCATTGTGGCCGCTTTGATTTTCACTACCGTGGTGATGTTGCTAGCCAAAGCGCCACCGCTGGAAGCCTACAAGTTAATTTTTACCGGGTCAGTCGGTTCGATCGGCAAAATTTCGGATGTCATCGTAGCCTGGATTCCGCTGCTGCTGGCTACATCCGGGCTGTTACTGACCTTTGCTGCCGGCCTATGGAACATTGGTATCGAAGGTCAGATCACGCTGGGCGCCATCTTCACCACCTGGGCGCTGCGTCTGCTGCAGGACACCAGCATGTCGCCAACCCTGATTATTCTCATCGGTTTCCTGGCTGGCATCCTCGGCGGCATGATCTGGGCGTCGCTGACCGGATTGTTGAAAATCTACGGCGGGGTGAATGAAATCTTTGGCGGGCTTGGCTTGAACTTTGTCGCCACCGCACTGACCATCTGGCTCATCTTTGGACCGTGGAAACGTCCGGGGGTGGGTTCTATGAGCGGCACCGTACCTTTTGACAACCTGCTGTGGCTGCCGCAGGTGGAAGGACTGCGCATGAGCTGGTGGTCGCTCGGGATCGGCCTGATCGGCATTGCCATCGTTTATCTGATATTACAGGGTACCTATTTTGGGCTTCGCCTGAAGGCAGTCGGCAAGAACGGCCGGGCGGCTTTTGTCATTGGCATTCCAACCGGCAAATATATGATGTCCGCCTTTTTCATTTGCGGCGCATTCGCCGGCCTGGCAGGCGCCACCCAGGTGCTGGCGGTCTATCACCGGCTGATCCCGGCCATTTCATCGGGTTACGGCTTTCTTGGGTTGATGGTTGCCATGTTGATCAATTACCAGGCGCTGTGGGCTGCCCCGGTGGCGCTCTTTTTTGCCGCTCTGAATATTGGCAGCATTCAACTTCCCATCGTGCTCAAACTAGACTCGACACTCTCCGGCGTCCTGCAAGGCGCGCTGGTGCTCTTTGTTCTGATGATGGACGGTGTCCGCCGCCGGCTGACGGCCAAGAAGGTGAAATAAACCATGGACAATAACACCCTGGTAGGTTTAGCAGGAATTTTAGCGTCAGCGGCGCCGGTGGTTTTTGCCGCCATTGGTGAAACCATCACCGAGCGGGCAGGCATCACCAACCTTTCGATCAACGGCCTGATCCTGCTTACTGCAATGGCGGGTTTTGCCACCTCGGTCACCACTGGCAGCCTGCTGCTTGGTTTTTTGGTCGGCGCGCTGATTGGCGCCTTTGTTTCGCTCATTGTTGCTTTTAGCAGTATCGCGCTCAAACAGTCGCAGGTGGCTGTGGGCTTTGTACTGGCATTGATGTGCCGCGACCTGTCGTACTTCCTTGGCAACCCATACATGGGACTATCCGGACCGCGCGTACCATCGCTGCCCATCCCCGTGCTGGCGGATATTCCCGTGGTTGGGGTGCTGTTCTTCCGTCAGGATATTTTGGTGTATTCCAGTTATATTCTGATCGCTGTGGCTTACATCTTTGTGTTCAAAACTCGTCCGGGCTTGATGCTGCAAGGTATCGGCGAACAGCCAGCGACTGCCTATGTACGCGGTGCGAATGTCAACCGCTTACGCTATATTTACACTATCATTGGCGGCGCGCTGGTGGGTCTGGCCGGACCGATGTACTCACTGAGCGTCAAGGTTGGTTGGAAAGGTACCATCACCGGCTTGGACGGCATCGGCTGGATTGCTTTGGCAATTACTATTTTCGGCGGTTGGAACCCGCTGCGGGCGGCTTTTGGCGCTTACCTGTTTGTGCTGTTGCAGTGGCTGGGGCTGGTGTTGCAGCCTTCACTGCCAAACATCCCGTCACAGGTGCTGCAGGTTGCGCCTTTCCCGCTGATGATCCTGACGCTGCTGTTGGTTAATATTGGTAATTCAGAATGGGTGGATCGGACATTGGCAGGCTTGCCGGAAGAAGTGCGGCGTTTCATCGCAAAGGTGCTGCGCGCCATGCGTACCACGCCGCCGGCGGCGCTTGGCATTCCTTTCGAGAATGAATAGGCAAAAGCATGAGTGAATTTATCGGGTACCGCTGCTCGTTATGCCAGACCGAGTACGCGCCCAGTCAGGTGACTTACACCTGCCCAAGAGACGGCGGAAATTTGGATGTCGTGCTGGATTTTGCCGCCATCCGTCAGCGTTACCAAATCACTGACATCACCACGCGAACCGAGGCGTCTCTGTGGCGTTACCTGCCGTTGCTGCCGGTCAGCGACCCCGGCGGTGAGGGCACGCCGATTCATACCGCAGGGTGGACGCCCATTTATAAGGTTGACGGCCTGGCGCAATCCCTGGGATTGAAGAGTCTATGGATCAAGGATGAGGGGCGTAACCCGACCGCGTCGTACAAAGATCGTGCTTCAGCAGTAGTGGTGGCGCGCGCGCTGGAAATTGGCGCAGAGGTTATCGTGACGGCATCGACCGGCAATGCCGGGGCAGCGTTGGCAGGAATGGCAGCGGCAGTTGGGCATAAAGCCGTCATCTTCGCCCCAAAAACTGCGCCGCAAGCCAAAATTGCCCAGTTGCTGGTGTTTGGGGCGCAGGTCATCCTGGTGGACGGCAACTATGACGCCGCCTTCGATCTGACCATTCAGGCATCCAACGAATTCGGGTGGTACTGCCGCAATACGGGGTATAACCCCTTCACCGCCGAAGGGAAGAAAACCGGCGCTTTTGAAATCTGGGAAAAGCTTTTGCTCAATCTCCCGCAGAAGTATGCGCCGGTGAACCTGTTTGTATCGGTCGGCGACGGCAACATAATTGCCGGCCTGCACAAGGGGTTTAAAGATCTCCAACTTTTGGGATGGTTGGAATGCATGCCGCGCATCTTTGGCATTCAATCGGACAAATCGGCAGCGGTTGCTCAAGCGTATTTTGCCGGCGGCGAAGAAATCATTCCGGTGCGGGCGACAACGATTGCCGACAGCATCTCGGTTGATTTACCACGCGACGGCATCCGTGCTGTGCGCGCTGCACGTGATACGGGCGGTGAATACTTGACCGTTACCGATGAGGAAATCATTGCCGCTATCGGTGAAATTGGCAAGGCGGGCATTTTTGCCGAGCCTGCCGGCGCAGCCGCTTTTGCAGGGCTGAAAAAAGCGGTGCGAGAGGGTAAAATTGGGCCGGATGACCCGGTTCTGGTCATCAATACCGGTAACGGGTTGAAGGATATTCGCGCTGCTTTGAAGTCGGTCAACGAGGCTCCAGTGATCCAGCCAACGCTGGCGGCATTGAAAAAACACCTGGGAATCTAAACCGTCTATTCGCCCTGTTTGCACCTTGAAAGAAGGTCTGCCACATGGAACCCACATTTTCGATCATAGCCCCGATTTATAACGAGGAATGCTGCCTGGATGAACTTCACCGGCGCATTAGCGAGGTGATGGACCAGACGCACGAACCCTGGGAACTGGTGCTGGTCAATGACGGTTCGCAGGACGCCTCGCCGGAGATCATTCGCCGCCTGGCTGCCAGCGACAAACGCGTTCGCCCGGTGATGTTTGCTCGCAATTTTGGGCATCAGATCGCCGTTACCGCCGGGTTGGATTATTCACGCGGGCAGGCGGTGGTCATCATCGATGCAGACTTGCAGGACCCGCCGGAAGTGATCCTTGAGATGATTGCCAGATGGCGCGAGGGGGCCGAAGTGGTATTTGCGGTGCGCGCCGAACGGGAAGGTGAATCGTGGTTCAAAAAAATTACCGCTTCGTTGTTTTACCGCATCATTTACAGCATCACGGATGTCAAGATTCCGCTGGATAGCGGTGATTTCCGCCTGATGGACCGCAAAGTGGTCAATGTGATGAACAGTATGCGGGAACATCACCGTTTCCTGCGCGGCATGTCCGCCTGGGTCGGTTTTAATCAGGTTGGCGTCACCTATAACCGGGCGGCGCGCTTTGGCGGTGAGACCAAATACCCGTTCAAGAAGATGTTCAAGCTGGCGTTGAACGCCATCACCGGTTTTTCGTACTTCCCTTTGCAACTGGCAACTTATGTTGGCTTTATCACTGCCGGATTGGCGATTTTAGCCATCCCGGTTGTCGCTGTCTTGCGCGCCATGCAATCGCAGGCCTTCTTTGGGCAGGCATCCACGCTGCTGGCGGTGCTCTTCCTCGGCGGGGTGCAATTGATCTCGCTTGGCATACTGGGCGAGTATATTGGGCGTATTTACGACGAAGTCAAGGGACGGCCTTTATACATCGTCAGCCAGAAGCCGGATGACTTCCATACAGATGAAACTAAATTAACAGGAGAAAACTCATAATGGCTAAAATTGATCTGACGATTTACCCTGAGCACCGCGACCGGGCAATTCAGCGGGTGAAAGAACGGAACATTGTGATCCCGACTTTTGCCCAGATGAAAAATCCAGATCTGATTCCTGCGAAAGTCAAAGAAGAATTGGGCTCGATTGGTTTGTGGGATGTCCACCCGCGCAATTTATTTCGCATCTCCTGGAAAAATGAACCGAAAGCGCGCGGCGGCGGATATGGCGGGGTGAATTATTTCGAACTGCCTTCCAGTCTAACCGGAACACCGGCTCGCATAATCGGCCTGGTGGGTAAGTGGTTTCCCACCGGCGCACACAAAGTTGGGGCAGCCTTTGGCTGCCTGGTTCCACGCCTGGTGACTGGCCAGTTCGACCCGGCGACCCAGAAAGCGGTTTGGCCGTCCACCGGCAACTATTGCCGCGGCGGCGCTTACGATTCGGCGCTGCTTGGCTGCCAGTCCATCGCCATTCTGCCGGAAGGGATGAGCCGGGAACGCTTCGAGTGGTTGGAGAAGATAGCCGGCGAGGTGATTGCCACCCCCGGATCAGAATCCAATGTCAAGGAAATCTTCGATAAGTGCTGGGAATTACGACGCTCCGGGCAGGACCTGGTCATTTTCAACCAGTTCGAGGAATTTGGCAATTATTTGTGGCATTACAACGTTACCGGTCACGCGATCGAAGAAGTGCTCAAACGCGAACTGGGTCCCAGGGATAACTTCCGGGGAGTGGCGCTGACCACCGGTTCAGCCGGCACCATCGCCTGCGGCGAGTACTTGAAATCAGTCTTCCCGGGCAGTAAAACGGTTGCCAGCGAAGCTTTGCAGTGCCCGACGCTGCTGCGCAACGGCTTTGGCGCGCACCGCATCGAGGGCATCGGCGACAAGCATGTGCCGTGGGTGCATAATGTCAAAGAAACCGACATGGTGGTTGCCATCGACGACAACGCCGTGGTTAACATTGCCCGGCTGTTCAACGAAAAAGTTGGTCGCGAGTACCTGGTGCGTAAAGGCGTACCCGAGGCCGTGACTGCCAGACTGGACCTGCTTGGCTTTTCGGGCATTGCCAACATGCTCTCTGCCATCAAAATGGCCAAGTATTACGAAATGGGCGAGAACGATGTGGTCTTCGTGGTCTTTACCGACTCGATGGAGTTGTATTCGAGCCGCATCGACGAGTATCGCCAGGAGATGGGCGAGTTTACTGCCTTTGACGCCGCTGCAACATTTGCGCGTGACCTGCACGGCGAATCCACCGACAATCTGCTCGAGCTTTCATACGAGGATCGTAAACGCATTCACAACCTGAAGTATTACACCTGGGTCGAGCAGCAAGGCCGCACCTATGATGAGATTCAGGCGCAGTGGTATGACCCGGATTACTGGAGCGGTTATCGCAGCCAGGCAGAAGAGATCGATGCGCTGATTACCGAATTCAACCAGCGCGCTGGCGTGGCTTAACGATTATTAACCTGTCAGAACACCCTCACCTGACTTATCCCTTTGCAGGGAGAGGTTAGGTGAGGGTTGATTGCGATAAGGATGTGGCGGGTAATTCCTCGCGAGTCTGGAAACCGGCCTGGGCTGCATGGAAAACGTCTCAAACTAAACGGGCTATAATAATAAAATCATGTTTCTCCTCCGCAAGGTGAACGATGACATTACAGCCTGAACCGACCGCGCTAATCCTCGTTGTCGTGGTTACCAATCCGCGCGACCTGGAAATTGCCCGGGTTCTTGGTTGGTATCGAATACCGCTTAAGTCTGCGCCGAAAGTGGTGGCGGTGGATTACCTGGCCTTTTACCAGACAGCCGGTTTTGGCGAGCAGGAACGCTGGCGCATTAATTTCATCGCTCCGGTGCGCGGGCATGAGCTGACCACCCGGGCGGAATTGATCCGCGATGAGCCCGACCACCCTCGCGCCGGCGAGGAATATTACAAGATCCAGCTCGGACCGCTGCAGGCATTATCGCATCCCGTGCAGGCTGACCAGTGGCGGCGTATCACTTTTCTCTACACGACCGGCGAGCTTTTGCATCAGGCCCGGATCGTTAAAGATCTGGTTGTACGGAATGAAGAACGGGCGCTGCTGTGGCAATCGCTGCGTGAACGCGCCATGCGTAACGGAGATTATGGTCCTACTGAGCTGCCGGAAGATCAATTTCAACTTGACCCGCTGGTGCTGGCAATGCTGGGCGGTTTTGATAAAATTCACGAACCGCCCACAGACTGGGACAATGTTTGACATGTTTGATTATCGAGGAATCTCATGACTGTCGTCATCCAATCCGGAACCATTCTGACTGCTTCTGACACTTACCAGGCGGATATCCTGATCGAAGGCGAGCAGATTAAAACCATCGGGACTAACCTGGTCATTCCAGCGGGTGCGCAGTTGATCAATGCCGCCGGAAAGTATGTCATGCCGGGTGGAGTGGACGTTCACACCCATTTTGACCTGCCGATGTTTGGCACGGTTTCATCGGACGATCACTACACCGGTCACAAAGCCGCAGCCTTTGGTGGCACCACCACGGTTATTGATTTCATCTCGCAAGACTTTGCGCCGCTGCAGGCTTGCGTGGATGCCTGGCATGCCAAAGCTGACCCAAAGGCAGCCGTCGATTTCGGTTTTCATATGAATATCAGCCGGTTGGATGAGCAGGTGGAGGCCGAGATTCCGGGACTGGTTGCGCAAGGAATTACCAGCTTAAAGGTTTTTACGGCTTACAATAACCGCCTGCGGTTGAGGGACGATCAAATTCTACGGGTTCTCCGCATCGCCAAAAAGCATGGATTGTTGACGATGGTGCATGCTGAAAACGGGGATGTGATCGATTTGCTGGTGGCCGAAGCCCTGGCGCAGCATCATGTTGAACCGGTGTGGCACGCGCGCACCCGGCCGGCCTGGGGCGCGGTTGAGGCCGTCCTGCGGTCGGCGTCGCTGGCTGCCGAAAGTGAGGCACCTCTGTATATCGTTCACATGAACGCTGCCGGCGAAGTGGATATGCTGTCCTACGCGCGCGAACAAGGCCTGCCGGTCATGGGTGAAACATGTCCGCAGTATCTTTTCTTCTCGGAAGACAACCTGGCGCAGCCCGATGGCGCAAAGTTTATCTGTTCACCTCCGGTCCGATCGGAACCCGATCAGCAGCGCCTGTGGGAAGGTCTCGAAGACGGCACCATCCAGGTACTGTCAACTGATCACTGCCCGTTCTTTTACGATGGCGCTAAGCCCATTCTGTACGAAGGTAAACCGGTTGCGATTCCCGGTAAGGAACTTGGCAGGGAAGATTTTACAAAAATTCCAAACGGCCTGCCAGGGGTTGGTGACCGGATGATGATATTCTGGAGCACCGCTGTCGCGACTGGCAGAATCACCCCCAACAAGTTTGTCGAACTGACCAGCACAAACCCGGCTAAAATATTCGGCATGTACCCGCGCAAGGGCAGCCTTACGCCCGGCGCCGATGCGGATATTCTCATTTTCGATCCCGATCAACGCGTTCAATACGGTGTTGCCCACTCGCACCAACGTACAGACTACAATTTATACGAAGGCTGGCAATTGACCGGGGCGGTTGATAAGGTTTTCCTGCGTGGAAAATTGATCGTCGATGGAAAAGAGTGGCACGGTCAGGCTGGATCGGGCAAGTTTGTCCACCGCAAACCTTTCGAGCATTTAATCTAAATTCTTTATGCTGGCCATTTTACCGCTTGCACTGCTCGTGATCACTGCCCTTGCGGTTTATATCCTGCGTTATTTACCGCGGGGAACCGGCTATGCCTGGTTGACAGCCGTTTTAATGGCCCTCATTACGTGGGGAGGGGTGCTGGCGCTGAACTGGTATGAACCGCAAGAATTAGTAATAACCCCATGGCGCCCGTTTGATCCGGAAAACGCCGATGCCATCCGCCTGGGTTGGGATTCGATATCATGGGTATACGGCTTCAGCTTGATCAGCGCTGAATTAGCCGTATTAATGACTGCGGCTGCCCGTCTCCGACTTAACAGCAACCCGGCCACCTGGGCTGCCAACCTGTTTATCGCCGCAGCAGGTATCGCCGCGGTTCTGGCACAGACGCCCCTGGCTCTTTTACTGGCCTGGGTAATATTCGATGTGCTGGATTTGCTGGTTGTGATGCGGCTCTCACGCGCCTGGAAATATGCTTCAAGTGGCGTGATGGCTTTTGTCGTGCGCACCATCAGTTCCTTCATGTTGATCAGCGCCCTGGCGATTCAACGCGTCGATGGTGGTCCACTTACATTTGACACCATGCTCCCGCAGGCCAGCCTGCTGGTTTTATTGTCTATTGGCTTGCGGTTGGGGCTTTTGCCACTCAACACCCCGTACTCCGAGGATATCCCTTTCCAGCGCGGGCTGATCTCTTTTATTCGTCTCGCGGCGCACACCGCTGGACTGGCAGCACTGGCGCGTTTTCCCCAAACAGGCGTCCCGGCTGCCTGGCAGTTACCATTATATATAGTCACGGTTTTTGCAATCCTGCATGGGTCCGTGATGTGGTTGACCGCCCGCAATGAAATTCAGGGTCGGCCATACTGGCTGCTGGTGCTTTCAGGTCTGTCGTTCATCTGCGTACTGCAAGGACAGCCCCTGGCCTCGCTTGCCTGGGGCCTGGTGATGGTCACCAGCGGCATGGGTTTGTTTTTGTACTCTGCGAGGACGCGGGGTTTGATTTTTTTGCCGCTGCTTGGAGCGCTGGCATTAACTGGTTTGCCTTTCACTCCGGCCGCCAGCGGATGGGCCGGGTTGGTGACTATCCCTCTCAACATGGGTGAACTCATTATTATTTTATCGATTGCGATGCTTCTGGTCGGGTATGTGCGGCATGGCACCCGGCTGGCTGAAGATTTCAATGAACTGGACGGCTGGGTTCGCGGTATTTATCCCTTTGGTCTGGTGCTGGTGGTACTGAGTGGATGGCTGGCGGCTGTTTTTGGATTGCCCGGTGGGATAAACGCCAGGCAATGGTTGCCAGCGATTCTTACAACTGCCCTGGCTGCAACAATTGGTGTTATAAGCTGGTGGTTCGCTTCCGGCGGGATGGCATTTCTTTCGGCCAACACCTGGCCAGTCAAATTGCTGCGAGGGGCAGGCCAATTCCTGGCGCAATCTCACCGCCTTAGCTGGTTCTATGATTTTTTGTGGCTTATTTATCGCGGATTACGACAGTTGGTCAGGTTTGCAACGGTGCTATTCGAGGGGGAGGGTGGCATGATGTGGGCATTCGTCCTGCTTGCACTGCTGATTACCCTTTTGAGTGGCAGGGGTGTATTCTAAATGGCTGCGTGGACTAATTTTATTCCGCTGGTACTGGTGATTGCGGGGTCGCTTTCGCTCCTCTGGACGAATAAGTGGCGTTACAACATCGCCGCGATTGCGCTGCAGTATCTGGCAGTGTTCTGGTTTGTTTCGCAAGTCTGGCCAATTGGCCTGGCGGCCATCAAACTCGTTGCGGGGTGGATGGCAGGTGCAGTTCTGGCAGCCTCGGTCACTGCAAGCGGTTCACCGGAGCTTGATCCCCCTGCGATCAGTGCGCGTATTTTTCGTGCGGCAGGCGGTGTTTTTGTGTTGATCCTGGCGTTTTCGGTGGCTCCCGCGACGATGGATTGGATTCCCGTCCACTCGGCGGCTATGATCTCCAGTCTTGTGTTGATTGGGATGGGGCTGCTTCAATTGAGCATGACAAAAGACTCACTGCGGGTTACTCTCGGTTTATTGATGACGCTGTCTGGCTTTGAAATAATCTACGCGGCTGCCGTGACTTCGGTGCTGTTAGCTGGCTTACTGGCATTGGTGACGATCGGCGTCTCCTTGACTGGCGCTTACTGGCTCAGCCTGACTGCTGCGGAGGATCCGGTATGAGTTCACCAGTAATTTGGATCATTATTCCTGCCGCTATGGGGCTGCTGCTCTGGTTTTTGCGCAGCAGGCAGCCACTTTCCTTGATTTTGGCCGCGATTGTTTGCTTTATATTGAGTGTTCTTGCTGCGGTTGTGCCGATCGGTGAAGTGGTAAATTTAGGGGGACTGTCATTTACCCTCCCATCCACTTTGCCTGTGCTGGGGCGGCGATTTGTCCTTACTGCCGGCGACCAGATGATCCTGGTCCTGTTGTACGGCCTGGGAGCAGTGTGGTTTGCGCTTGCACCGATGGCATGGCCACACCGGCTTTTTCCATCCTTTGGATTGGGAATGCTGGCTGCACTGACGGCAGCGCTGGCAGTGGAACCCTTTTTGTACGCTGCCCTGCTGGTGGAAACCGCGGTGTTATTCAGTATTCCGATCCTTTCGCCGCCCGGGCGTCAGGTTGGGCAAGGCCTGCAGCGGTACATGATCTTCCAGACGCTGGCGGTGCCGGCGATATTGTTCGCTGGTTGGCTGTTGGGGGTAGCTGAAGCTAACCCGGCGGATACCGCAATGTTTCAACGTGCGGGGATACTCCTTGGGCTGGGATTCGCTTTCTGGTTGGGGGTGTTCCCTTTTTATAATTGGCTGCCGATGATGATGGCGGAAACGCACCCATTTCCGGCGGGATATGTCCTCAGCTTGCTGCCCACTGCGATCTTGCTGCTTGGACTGGATTTCATCAATTCAATCGGATTCCTGGGTGATTCAGCGACCTTGTTTTACATCGTGCGCATCATTGGGGTATTGATGGTGGTTACAGCAGGGCTTTGGGCGGCCTTTCAGGTCAACCTGGCCCGGGTATTTGGTTACGCGGTCATTTTTGAAACAGGTTTTGCCTTATTGGCAATCAGTCTTAACACCTTGTCGGGTTGGATGCTGTTTGCAGCAGCCTTTTTACCGCGTTTGATGGGACTATTGGTTTTCGCCTTTGCTCTGGCGGTGCTGGAAAACCAGGGAATCCCGCTGACTCTTGAGGGCATTCGCGGCCTGGCACACCGTTATCCGCTGACTGCTTTCGGTTTGCTGGCGGCGGTATTGTCCATTGGCGGGTTCCCATTGTTGGCCGGATTGCCTGTCCGACTGGAGATCTTTGAACAACTTGCGACCATTTCTCGCACTTCTTTGATTGGCGCGGGTCTTGGGACCGCAGGTTTCCTGTTTAGCGGCATGCATCTTCTATCGGAACTGATTCACAGTGATGAGCAGGAGTGGCGCATGTTGGAAAACTGGCCAGCGCGGGTGATCTTAATCAGTGGCTGCCTGCTGCTACTGGCTTTTGGCTTATTTCCAAAGACATTTTTTCAATCGATCCTGTTTATTTTGCAAGCCTTTCCGCAGTTATTCTAATCTTTTGGTGTATAGCCGTTAGGGCACAGGGTAGCCGCACGGACATTATGCGTATAGTCAAAATATAGCTGTCGATTTGCCTGGTCAATGTCTGTAACAATCGAACCAGATGTTACAATGCTGCTGTAACGTAGAATTGTTTATAATATTGCCATTCAAACATTAAATCCTAAAACATCATCTGCAATTTTCCCCATTTAGAGGAATTCCAATGGATCTCGATCAATTTAAAAAGCAACTTGACTGGTTGGATGAAGAGCGCCGCAAAGATAAACTGCTGATTGCAACTTTACAAGACCGGATTGCGGAACTAGAGGAACGCATCCAACCGGTTGACCAGCGGATCATTGAGGTGGAGGGGGACCTGGCGCGCATCACCACGTCATTGACGCGCTTTGAGCAAATCGAAAACAGCATGGGTCAGATGCGGGTTGACCTGGCGCGGCAGGTGCAGGAAATCGAAAAACAACGCGCAGAGCATGACCGTGAAATGGAAAAAGTTCGGCTGGCCGACCTGGAATTAACCAACCGGATGATCGGAGAAGTTCGCAAGGGAGTTGAAAGTCTTCCGGATATTAAAAAAGGGTTGCAGGCCCGCAATGAAGGCGAAAACCGCCTGGGAACTGAAATCGAGGAGTTAAGCAACCGGCTGAATGCCACCCGCCGTTCAGACGAAGAGTACCGGAGGCAAATCAAACTTTTAGATGAAGGTCAGCGACAAGATGCCAAGCGTCTGACTGACCTGCAGGGGGAAGTCAGCGCAATTCGCAAACGCATGGAGGAACAGCGCGGTAAAACAGACCTGACCACGGATGCCATGCGCAAACTCGAATTGCGCATCGGCGAATTGCTGGCCGGAGAAACCGAGCGCCGGCAGGGGCAGCTTGCCTTTATGGAAAAGCAAAACCTGGCGGTAATGGAACGCGACCGGGTCTGGCGTGAATGGCAGGCGCGTTTTGAACAGGTGGAGAGCCAATCGCTCAATTTGGACTCTCAAATGCAGTCGCTGGATGCCACCCATCGCGCAGTGAAAAGATCGCAGGAAGCGTTTGACGAAATCAGCGCGCGCTTCGAACGGCGCATCAATGAAATCACCGAAATGCAGCGCCTGGTGGAAGAACGCTTCCGGCAGGAATGGGTTTCCTTCAAAGCCGATGACCAGAAACGCTGGACGAATTACACCCTGGCACAGGAAGAGCAATCTCGGGAAATGAGCCGGCAATTTAGCAAAGCGGAGGAGCGGCTGGTACTGCTGGAAGATCAGATGCAGGAAATCCAGGATACGATCCACCAGATGGTTGAAGAAACCCAGAAGCGGCTAAATGCACTGCTCGGGATGACGCGCGACTGGGCAGAACAGCACAATCAAACCTTGCCTCGTAACCGGTAGGGATTTTACGACATGCATGTAGTCGGTACTGCCGGGCATGTGGATCATGGTAAATCGACGCTGATTGCAGCACTGACCGGCGTACATCCTGACCGTCTGCGTGAAGAACGCGAGCGGGAAATGACCATCGACCTTGGCTTTGGCTGGTTGCCGTTGCCGAACGGTGAAACGGTGGGTATTGTGGATGTGCCGGGTCATCGCGATTTCATCGAAAACATGCTGGCTGGAGTGGGTGGAATCGATGCAGCTTTGTTTGTGGTCGCCGCCGATGAAGGCGTGATGCCGCAAACGCGCGAGCATCTTTCCATTCTAGACTTGCTGCAAATCGAGCGCGGGATTGTAGTGCTTACTAAAATAGACCTTGCGCCTGACTCGGACTGGTTGGACCTGGTTGAGGCCGATGTGCGGGATGCGTTGAAAGGTACGGTTCTGGCAGAAGCGCCTCTCATTCGCGTCTCTGCCCGCACCGGTGCTGGATTGGATGATCTCAAAGCCGCTTTAAGCGCGATTCTGGAAGAAACACCCAGCAGGCCTGATCTGGGGCGGCCGCGTCTGCCGGTCGACAGGGTGTTTACCATGTCCGGTTTTGGCACGGTGGTTACCGGAACATTGGTGGACGGCAGTTTACGCGTGGGGGATGAATTGGAAATATTACCGTCCGGGCTGCGCGGCCGGGTGCGCGGGTTGCAAACGCACCGGCAAAAAGAAGATCAGGCCGCACCGGGCAGCCGGACGGCAGTCAATGTGAGCGGGTTGGACGTGGACCAGATTCAACGCGGCGAAGTTCTGATCCACCCACGCCAGTATCATGCCAGCCAGCGTTTGGATGTTCAGTTTAGAATGGTGCAGGATGCCAGCAGCGCGCTCAAGCACGGCACAGAAGTGAAGTTATTTATTGGCGCATCTGAGGTCGTAGGAAAAGTGCGCGTCCTGGGCGATGATCAACTGCCGCCAGGCACGGATGGGTTTTTGCAACTCGAACTGCGCGATCCGGTGGTAGCCGTCCGCGGCGACCGGTATATCTTGCGGCGACCTTCACCGGGCGAGACTCTGGGCGGTGGGGTTGTGCTGGATGCTGATCCACGCGGACGCTACCGGCGCAAAGATGCCGCAGTCCTCTCGCGGCTGAAAGCGCTGACCCAGGGCACGCCGGTCGAAGTGATGCTGCAGGCGGCGCAGGCGCTTGGCATTGCGCCCCTGCGCGACATCGTGCGCCGGGCGCGCCTGGATGAGGTTCAAGCGCAGACAGCCCTTCAGGAAGCTCTAGGGAGTGGGCAATTGCTGCTGGTGGAAAATGGCGAGGCTAAGCCCGGCAGCGACGCCCTGGCTGCCCATACCGCCGTCTGGGCAAGCGAAACAGGGCGGGCAGAACGTGAAGTTTCAGCGTTTCACCAGACAAACCCTCTGCGGGTTGGAATCCCGCGTGAAATGCTCAAGAGCCGGCTAAAAATGAATCAGCGGGTGTTTCAGGCTGCTGTCAAATCCTGGGTTAATGCCGGAAAATTTCAGGAAAAAGGTCAAATGCTGCAGTTGCCTGATTTTCAAGTGCGTTTTAGCCCGCAGCAGCAGGCCAAAGTGGACGTTTTATTGAAGCAGTTTGCTGCTGCCCCGTTTGCTACGCCGAGCGTAAAAGAGTGTATGGCAGCGATCGGCGAAGGCGTTTACACTGCCCTGGTTGAGCAGGGTATGCTGGTTAACGTTTCCGCGGAGGTGGTGTTCCGCGCTAGCGATTATCAGATTATGCTTGCAGGCGTGGAGCAGGCCATTCTGCGTGATGGCAGCCTGTCAGCAGCGCAATTCCGCGATATGTATAACACCAGCCGCAAGTATGCACTGGCCTTTCTCGAGCATCTGGATGCCATTGGTGTAACCCTGCGCGAAGGCGACGTACGCAAATTAAAATAAAACCGGGTAACATTTGTCACGACATCAAGTTGATTTTGTAATATTTTTCCAAAAACTCCATCAAGGCATTGACAATCAATCTCTGAAGTGCTATAAACCGCCCATTATGGAACTTCGCACTCCGCGTTTCAACCCTAAGCATCAGCATCCCCGAACCCTGCTCGTGAAGGTTGCGGTTTAATTTGCTTAGGTAAGTTCCAGATTAACCAGTGCAAAAAGACCTTCCGAGAAGCGGAAGGTCTTTTCATTTTTATATTTGTCTCAGGAGGAGATTAATGAAACCCGGTTCGAAAATGTTCGTGTTATTGGTCCTGGCAGTCCTTATCCTTTCTGCCTGCAGCGGGCAGGGCAGCCCGGCCGCTCTGGCGGATACAGTTGTGCCTGAAACCGTTGCTACTTCGGATGCCGTCGCCCCGGCCGCAGATCCCGAGGGTTGCCTGGGGAGCGCTAAGGCCGCGTTGGTGGATTTAAATTGTCGGGAAATCACCATTGCAGTAGAAAACGCCTACCTGCCATTCAATTACATCATTGTGGCGACCGGTGAAGCCGGCGGTTGGGATTACGAAGCCTTTACCGAAATTTGTTCTCGTCTGCACTGCACGCCGAAATTTGTCGAAACTGCCTGGGATGGCCTGATTCAATCTGTGGCTGCCGGACAGAATGATGTTGGCGCTGACGGCATTACCATCACCGAAGAGCGCGCCCAAACGGTGGATTTTTCTAGTGGGTACGTACAGATTCAACAGCGCCTGCTGGTTCGCAAGGGCGAGACCCGCTTCAATAGCATCGAAGAACTGGCTGCCAATCCTGAGTTTGTTCTTGGCACGCAGGTGAACACGACAAACTATGAAACAGCCACGGATTATCTGCCGGAAGAACGTATCAAAGCTTTTGAGCAATTTCCCTTTGCCATTCAGGCGCTGATCGCAGGCGATGTCGACGCTGTCATCATCGATGAAGTTGTCGGCCTCGGCTATCAGGGAGAAAATGCCGATCAATTGGATTTGATTGGCCAATCCATTTCCAGCGATGAACTCGGTTTTGTTTTTGCCAGGGGCAGTGACCTGGTAGAACCGGTCAATCAGGCGCTGGAGGCAATGAGAGGTGATGGCACCCTGGAAATTCTGAACGAGAAATATTTTGGGCCTGACTTTTCCGTCAGCCAGGACGACATCCAGTAACTAACCGTAAACATCCGCCAGGGCAGCGTACGGGTTGTCCTGGCCGGAGCGCTAGAGGTAAATCGTGGCTATCAAACTAATTGCGCCCTCAGTTCCTTCGAACATGCTCAACTGGAACGGTATTCGCAGTCGCTTGCGGGATTACCCCTGGTGGCTTGTCGGAATCCTTTTTTTGGTTTTGGGCACTTTCTACCTGATTCTGACTCAACCCACTTTTAATGAGGCTTTTGCGTTCATCAAAGCCGGGTTGTCCGTTACCCTGTCCACCACTTTTTCCGCCTTTGGAATTGCGCTGGTCATCGGTCTGCTGGCCGGTCTGGGACGCATTTCTAGCAATGTCCTCATCCGGAACATTGCCACCCTGTATATCGAACTCGTTCGCGGTATTCCAATGCTGGTGTTGATCTTTGTCATTGCCATCGTTGCAGTCCCCGCAATGGTCTCCGGCCTGAATGCGCTGGGCGCGACCCTGGCAGAGAACGGCTTGCCGTTTCTGGCCGCGTTGTTTTCCGGCATTGAAAACAAGGAAGTGCCAATGACCGCTCGCGCAATTACCGCGCTTGCGGCGACGTATGGCGCCTTTCTTGCTGAAATTTTCCGCGCCGGGATTCAATCCATTGGCAAGGGCCAAATGGAGGCCGCTCGCTCGCAGGGGATGAGCTATGTCCAGGCCATGCGCTACGTCATCCTGCCGCAGGCAGTCCGGAATGTGCTGCCCGCGTTGGGGAACGATTTCATCTCGATGCTCAAAGACTCCTCGCTGGTATCCGTTCTGGCAGTTCGCGACATCACCCAGGTCACACGTTTGTACACCGGTCAGACCTTCCGCTATCAGGAAGCATTCACGACGCTGGCAATCTTGTATCTCACGATGACCGTTATCCTCTCGCTGTTGGTAAAAACGATCGAAGGGAAACTTCGCCGAAATGAATAATCCGGATGCCATGATCTTTATGCGAGATCTCCACAAAAGTTTTGGCACAATCGATGCTGTTAATGGCGTCACGCTGAGCATTGGGCGGGGCAAAGTGATGGTGATCATCGGGCCGTCTGGTTCCGGGAAATCGACGCTGCTGCGCTGCATCAATCACCTGGAAATCGAGACTGCCGGAGAGATCTGGGTCGATGGCGAAAAACTCACCCGCGATCAGACGCAACTGAACCGCATCCGCGCCGAAATTGGCATGGTCTTTCAACACTTTAATTTGTATCCGCATTTGACGGTGTTGGAAAATATCACTCTGGCGCAGCAAATCGTGCGCCGCCGTACCAAAGCCGAGGCCGTTGAAATTGCCAGGCAGCAGCTTGATCGCGTCCGGATCCTGCGAAAAAAAGATGACTACCCATTCCAACTTTCGGGCGGGCAGCAGCAGCGTGTGGCCATTGCCCGTGCACTGGCCATGAATCCCAAAATCATGCTCTTCGATGAGCCTACCAGTGCGCTGGACCCCGAGATGATCAAAGAAGTGTTGGATGTGATGCTCGATCTGGTGGAAGATGGCATCACCATGGTCGTCGTCACCCACGAAATGGGATTCGCGCGGCGCGCAGCCAACGAAGTTGTCTTTATGGATCGTGGAAAAGTTGTCGAACAGGCCGCTCCGGAGGCATTCTTTACGAATCCCCAAAGCGAACGGTCTCAGTTGTTTCTTTCCCAAATCTTGAATAAATAGAGATCGGAGCAATATGCAGGTATCAGGACGCAGAAGTGGAATGTATTTATCGGATTGCAGCAGGTTGCTGGAAAATGGCTGAGCCGGACTGAACTGAACGCCCGTAAATGCCGCACATATATGCCGCACACAGAGGAGACACCGCAATGGAAATGTTTGACCGGATATCATCGCAAATGGCTGGTTGGCGCGAACGCATCGCCAGCCTGAAAGAAGAACACGGTTCGTATAAGGTGAGCGAAATTACCGTCGAGCAGCTATACACCGGCATTCGTGGGGTGGCCATCAACGTGAGTGATATTTCTTACGTTGATCCGCACGAAGGCATTCGCCTGCGCGGGTACACCATTCCCGAAATCATCGATGCCTTGCCCCGCTTGAATGGCACCGAAATTCCGCTGGTCGGTGGGCTGTATTATCTGCTTATGACAAATAAAATGCCTACCCTGAAAGACGCTCTCGAAGTAGAGAACGAATGGAATCAGCGCAACCGTGTTCCGGATTATGTTTTTGATGTCATTCGCCGGTTGCCAACGGATGCTCACCCCATGGCGATGTTTTCCATCGCTCTCCTGGCGCAGCAAAACGAGTCTGTGTTTACCAAAAAGTATGATGAAGGCGTTCCAAAAACCGATTATTGGAAATACTATCTGGAAGACAGCCTGAACCTGACCGCCCGTTTGCCGGTTATCGGCGCATTTATCTATAACCTTAAATTCCGCCAGGGTGAAATCATCCCACCTGACCCATCGCTGGATTGGGGCGCAAATTTTGCCCATATGATCGGCAAAGGCGAGGATAAAGAGTACCAGGACCTGGCGCGCCTGTTTTTCATCCTGCATTCCGATCATGAAAGCGGAAATGTCAGCGCGCATGCCTCCCACCTGGTCGGGTCTGCACTTTCGGATGTGTATTACGCCAGTTCCGCTGGCATCAACGGTCTGGCGGGCCCGCTGCATGGTCTGGCCAACCAGGAATGCCTGAAATGGCTGCTGGAACTGCAAGCTGCCTTCCATGGCTTGCCCACCCGACCGCAGCTTGAAAAATACCTTTCGGATTATCTCAATAGTAATAAAGTGATTCCCGGTTACGGACATGCCGTTCTCAGGGTGACGGATCCGCGCTTTACTGCACAACTGGAATTTGGCAAGGCGCACATGCCTGACGACGAATTGTTCAAGCTCGTTTCGCTGGTCTATGAATGTCTGCCGCCAATCCTGATGAAAAACGGCAAGGTTAAGAATCCACTGCCAAACGTGGACGCAATCAATGGTGTAATGCAATATCACTACGGCGTTCAGGAATACGAATTCTATACCGTCCTGTTCGGCATTGGCCGTATCCTTGGGTTGACCTCGCATGCTGTCTGGGCGCGCGCTCTGGGAAAGCCCATCGAGCGTCCCAAATCCCTGACGACGCGAATGCTGGAGGATATGGTCTCAGCTTCATAATCGGGCGCTGTGCGCCTCGATCGCGCGTTTCATAATGCGGGATGAAGCGCTGAATGCTTTCTGGGACGGTGTTGTGATGCTTATAGCGCTCAAACTCGTAATTGACGAAATGGTTGACAGGCTGTATAATACCTTCCGCTGTCGCCCCGGCGCAAATTGGCTGGGGCAAGGGTTTGTATCCCCAACTTCCCCGCACACCGGCGGAATGGCCGCGGGATGTGTGGTGAAGTGAAGATTGGAGATTGGAGCTTATGAAGTACGCGATCGTTGAAGCTGGCGGCAAGCAATACCGCGCCGTCGAAGGGTCCACCATCGAGGTGGATCGCCTGCAGGATACTGTGGGCTCGCAGGTTATGTTGGACTCTGTCCTCTTACTTGTCGAGGACGGAAGTGTGCAGGTGGGAACCCCCACCATCAAAGGCGTCAAAGTTCGAACGACGGTAGAAGATCATGTAAAAGGTCCTAAACTGACCATTTTCAACTACCGCTCGAAGAAGCACTACCGTGTCAAGACTGGTCATCGCCAGCAGTACACCCGCCTTAAGATCGAAACTATTGCAGTGGAGTAAGAAATGGCACATAAAAAAGGTGGTGGTTCCAGTCGTAATGGCCGCGATAGCAACGCTCAGCGCCTGGGCGTAAAACGCTACGCAGGCCAGGTTGTTCTTTCCGGTAACATTCTCGTGCGCCAGCGCGGCACCCATATCAAGCCCGGCTTAAATGTCGGTGTCGGTAAAGATGATACCCTGTTCGCAACCGCGAACGGCGTAGTTGTCTTTGAAACCTTACCCAATGGCCGTAAACTGGTCAGTGTAGTGCCAGAGGCAACCGCCGTGGCATCCGCTGAGGCATCTGCCTAGAGAATGTTAGGTCCAAGCACCGCCGGCCGATTTAGCGCCGACCGGAAGCAAAGGAATCCTAAGGAAAAAAGGTAAATTTAGAAATGAAGCAAAATATTCATCCGACATATTATCCAGACGCAGTCGTGACTTGCGCGTGCGGCAACACCTGGAAAACTGGTTCAACCCGCAAAGAAATTCATACCGAGGTTTGCTCCAATTGCCATCCATTTTTCACCGGGCAGCAACAGCGCATCCTCGACATCGAAGGTCAGGTGGACCGCTTCTACAAACGGTTGCAGGCTCGTCAGGACTATGTCGAAACCACCAAAGCTCGCGAAACCGTTCGCACTTCTCCGACCCGCCCCATTGCTGAGCTCGGCCTGGGCGCCCGCCCGACCGATGCCCTGGCAAAAGCCGGTTTGACCAATGTTGGTCAGCTCATTGAAAAGTTGGAAGGCGGCGAAGCTGCGCTGCTCGAGGTTGACGGTTTTGGCCGCAAATCTCTGATCGACCTGAAAAAACGTTTGCGTCAGTTGGGCTACGCTCTGCCCGCTGCCGCTGAAGACGTCGCAGTCTAATACCCAAAGCATTCAACAAAAAACAGGCGCCGAGCGTCTGTTTTTTGTTTAAAAATAAATTTCATTGCACCAAAGCGCAGCGGGGAAGCAAGCTGCGCTAAGCCATAACCGCCTGGATCCAGATGCTGCACCCGGGTCGAATGGTGCTGATCGCCGTGTTCTGCACTCGATGACAGCCAGTTATTAACATTCATGGATGTCACCAAACAAAACCAACCAACCCGCTGCAGGGCAGCGCAAGATGCGGTAAAATCGAAACATCTTTCCAGCGAATGAGGGCTAAATGAAGCACCATAGCGGATCGGTTGAAGTGATCACTGGGTCCATGTTCAGCGGCAAAACCGACGAAATGATCCGGCGGTTGCGCCGGGCGACCATCGCCAAACAGAAGGTGCAGGTGTTCAAGCCGGTCATCGATGACCGTTACCAGGTCGAAAAGGTCACCTCGCATGCCGGCACAGCATTCGATGCGATCCCAATCGAGCATGTGGAAGACTTGTATAACCATCTTGACAAAGATACTACCGTGGTAGCTATCGACGAGGCGCAGTTCTTCGAAGACAAAGTCATTGAAATCGTTCAACAGCTTGCAGATCGCGACACGCGCGTCATTGTTGCCGGGTTGGATACCGATTTCCGTGGCGAACCGTTTGGCTGCATGCCGGCGCTCATGTCCATTGCCGAGCATGTAGAAAAATTACAGGCAATTTGCATGGTGTGCGGCGAACCGGCAGCGCGCACCCAGCGCCTGGTCAATGGCAAACCGGCGCGTTATGATGATCCAATTATTATTGTTGGCGCATCGGAAATGTACGAAGCTCGCTGCCGCAAACATCACGAAGTTCCGCGCAGCTAAATCTGGGAGGCAGGATGCTGGATTATCATGATTTTCTAGAAGATGTGCTGGTTCCCGAAGATTTACTGCAGCAGCGGATTGCTGAATTGGGCGCAAAAATCAGCGAGGATTTTCAGCATTCTGACCAATTGGTACTGATTTGCATCTTGCGCGGCGGCGTGATGTTCCTGACCGACCTGATGCGCCGGATATCGGTTCCACACGCTGTCGAGTTTATGGCAGTGTCATCCTATGGAGCCGGCAGCCGGGCCACCACCGGGCAGGTGCGCATTACCCTTGATTTGAACCTGAACATTCATGACAAAGATGTTATTTTGGTGGAGGACATCATCGATTCAGGCCATACTTTGTCTTCAGTGCTCGACTTGCTGGCAGCCCGTAAACCACGTACGTTAAATGTCTGCACACTGCTGGATAAGACCGAACGGCGCGAGGTGTACGTGCCGGTGCGCTATGTCGGGTTCCAAATTCCGAATAAATTCGTTTTTGGCTACGGGTTGGATCTGGACGAGTTGTACCGAAACCTGCCATTCGTGGGGGTGGTGAACGAGCAAAAATACCGGCAAAGCTTGAAAAAAGGCGATGATCAACACGCTTGAACACATCCTCCCTGGGGTACCGATTTTAGAGATCCTGCGCGGGCTGGCCGGTGAAAAGCAAAAGGTGTATCTGGTCGGCGGTGCCATCCGCGACAGCTTGTTGCAGCGTCCAGGGCATGACCTGGATTTTGCGGTTACCGGCGATGGGTTGCAGCTTGCCCGAAAAACGGCCGACCAGATCGGGGCGGCTTTTTATGTAATGGATGCGGGGAGGCAGACCGCCAGGCTCATCTACCATGCAGATGGCGGACGGCGCTGGATGCTTGATTTTTCTGTGCTGCGCGGCAGCGGCATCGAGCAAGACCTCCGTGCGCGCGATTTTACAATCAACGCAATCGCCATCGACCTTCATACATCGGATAGATTGATCGACCCGCTCAATGGCGCGCAGGACATCATCGACCGCCGCTTACGCATGTGCAGCCCCGAATCATTCGAGGATGATCCTTTGCGCGCCTTGCGGGCGGTACGCCTGGCAGCAGAATTTGGGCTGCGCATAACGCCGGATACACTCCAGGGGCTCAAAAAGGTTGTCCCCGAGTTGGAACGCGTTTCAGTCGAACGCCAGAGAGATGAATTATTTCGTATCCTGGATGGTCCCCGGGCAGCGGTCGGGCTGCGTACCGGTTTTATGCTGGGGGTATTCCAATCGCTGCTGCCAGAACTGGAAAGCCTGAAAGGAGTTGGGCAATCCGCTCCGCACATATATAATGTATTCGACCACACTCTGGCATTTATTTCAGAGCTGGAGACTCTTTACTCTGTGCTGGTAGAGCCGTACCAGGAGGAAAAAGGCGCCAGTATGGTGACCGGTCTGGCAGTGATGAAGCTCGGACGTTACCGCGAGCAACTGGCAGCTCATTTTGGCGCCTTACTAAACCCCGACCGGACCCTGCGCGGTCTGCTGCTGTTGGCTGGCCTGTTTCATGACATCGGCAAACCGGCGGTTCGCAGCGTCGACCCTGACGGCCGCGTGCGTTTCTTTGACCATGAGACTCGCGGCGCTGAAACTGCGAGTAAACGTTTCAAGGCGCTGGCATTATCGGTTACTGAGGTTGATCGCCTGACCAGTCTCATCCGCCACCATATGCGTATTCATCACCTGGCCCATGCCACCGGCGAATCCATCAGCCGCAAAGCCTTGTACCGCTATTTTCGCGATCTTGACGAGGTGGGGATTGACCTGGTGCTGTTTTCTCTGGCGGATAAACTGGCAACGTATGGTGTTACAATTACCTCAGACGAATGGCAGCGGGAATTACACGTGTGCCGCCAGCTACTCGATGCCTGGTTTGACCGCCGGGAACAGCTATTACAACCTAAGCGTTTGATCGATGGCAGTGACTTGATGCAATCGCTCGACCTGAAGCCGGGTCCATTGGTCGGGATCTTGCTGGAGGAGATCCGCGAAGCTCAAGCAACCGGTCAGATTACCACACGCGCGGAAGCGCTTGATTTTGCCCGTGGACGGATGGCTATTAACCAAGAGGGATAAAAGGGACGATCGATGAACATTAAATCGGTTGAGCTGGCTTATGAGGAAATCGGTCAGGGAACGCCTGTTTTATTGGTGCACGGCTTTCCCCTGGACCGAACGATCTGGCGTCAGGTAGCGGAAGGCTTGAAGGATGAGGCCCGCGTAATCATGCCTGATTTACGCGGCTTTGGCGATTCGCCTGATTCGAACGAGGTTTTTTCCATGCGGCTGCTGGCAGAAGATTTGCTGGCGCTGATCGACCGCTTGAAACTCGAAAAGGTTGTATTGGTTGGGCATTCCATGGCGGGTTATGTCGCGCTGGCCTTTGCGCATGCCTACCCCAACCGGCTTTCCGGGCTGGGACTGGTTGCCACTCAAGCTGACGCCGATACCCCCGAACGCCGCCAGGCGCGGCTGGTCACTGCCCGTGAAACCAAGCGGCGTGGTGTGCGCTACATTGCTGACGGCATGCCTGCCAAACTTACCCAGAACGTTGACATTCAGCAGCAGTTGCACGAAAGCATTATGAAATGCCGGACGACCTCCCTGGTTAATGCTCTGAAAGGGATGGCTGATCGCAGCGATGCCAATCCCTGGCTGGCAATGATTTCTATACCGACAGTGGTGATTGCCGGACGAAATGACCAGACCATACCGCTGCAGCGCTCGGTGACCCTGGCGCAAATGTTGAGCAAAGGCTGGTTGGTCGAAATCCCGGAAGCCGGTCATATGCCCATGCTGGAAACACCCCGGGAAGTGATCGGCGCGCTGCGCCAATTAATCTGCCACGTGGCAGGTTGCGGCTAAAACAAAGCGGTCAATACCGAATATAACAAAAAGGACGGGTTAAAACCGTCCTTTTTTGATCGAATCTGACAGGGTCAATTTAGGGATAAATTTCGTCCAACATCGGTTCGAAAAAGCAACGGCAGCCGTTGGCGTGCGAACATCCTTCAACCGGCAGGGTGGGGAGTTTATCCTTGGTGTATGTGCCTTCTACCGCCTGGCACGCCGGGCAGGCGTCGTGGGAGACGACCAAACGCAAATTGACGACACGTGGATTGTCCCGCAGTTTTTGTACTGCAACCGCTGTGGTCGAGAATTCTTTTAGATTTGCGCCGCAGGATGGGCATGTTTGCGTCTGGTCAGGAGATTGGGTAAAACAACGGGAACAAGTCTGCACGATGGTTCTCCCTTTTGTGGATATTGGTGCTGGAAATCACACAGGCTGCAGCAGGTTGTTTGACCGCATTCCGTCCGGACAATTTCGCTGTAGCCTGTGTGAATTTTACTATAAACAGGAGAATGGATGGCCTGAATTAATCCTTAAATTGTTATTGTGCGTAATTTTTCGGTTTTCGCCCGGCTGCGCCGGGTTAAATTAACTAAATACGCATTCAAAATGCTGGCAGAAACAGGTTTGATCAAATAGTCGTCGGCGCCGGCATCGAGCGCAGTCGCGACGGTAGCCGGATTATCCAGGGCTGAAAGAATCAAAATTGGAGTTTGACAAATCTCGCGAATCTTTTTACAGGTCTGCCAGCCGTCCATTTCCGGCATCAGCAAATCCAAAATAATAATATCCGGGCTGGTCTTGCGTACCATATTTATACCTTCTTCGCCCGAATATGCAGTTTCAACCGCAACGAGGTCTGATTGAAGTTGAATCTTCAATAGTTCCGTCATCGCCGGGTCGTCATCGATTACCAATACTTTCATGTGATCTCCATAACCAGGGTTAATCCTGCTTAATTATCAACCATCTGGTTTGTTTTTTTCCTTTCAACTGGTTTACAAAAGCGGGCGGATGTTGTCCAAATTCCGATCGATTGGCAATTGTTTTCCCGCTGAGAAATTCTCGGCGGGGACTCGTCTAAACATTGTGAAATAAATCTCCTTTGTGGTATACTCGCAAGCTTAATGGCTTAATATTTACCTCCTTTTGGGGAGTTGAAATCATTTTAAATCAGCGAAAGGGAACAAAATGAAAAAGTGGGTCTATTTGTTCAACGAAGTAAACGCTGCTGAAAAGTACGTCGGCGGCGACTGGGAAGGTGTACGCGGGCTGCTGGGCGGAAAAGGCGCAAACCTGGCGGACATGACGCGGTTGGGCGTGCCGGTTCCCCCTGGCTTCACCATCACGACCGAAGCCTGCAACGCCTATCTGGAGGGCGGCAATAAATTCCCGGAGGGGATGTGGGATCAGGTTCTGGTCGCGCTGAAAGAGACGGAAAAAGCGTCCGGAAAGACCTTTGGCGGCAGCGAAAACCCGTTGCTGGTGTCCTGCCGTTCCGGCGCGAAATTCTCGATGCCTGGCATGATGGATACTGTATTAAACATCGGTCTGAATGATAAGACTGCTGAAGCGCTGGTCAAACTGACTAAAAACGAACGCTTTGTGTATGATTCCTACCGCCGGCTGGTGCAGATGTTTGGCGCAGTTGTGCTGGAGATGGATGACAGGCACTTCGAAGAAAAATTAGATGAATTCAAAGCTGCAAAGAAAGTCACCGCGGATACCGATTTGACGGCCGACGACTTGAAAGCATTAACCGTTGAATTCAAGAAGATCATCCGCAGCGTCAAGAAAATTGATTTCCCCAATGAGCCGCTGGAACAGTTGAAATTGGCAGTCGAAGCTGTGTTCCACTCCTGGAACGGAAAACGCGCCATTGATTATCGCAATGCAACCAACATTTCCCACAATCTGGGCACCGCCGTCAATATTCAGGCCATGGTCTTTGGCAACACAGGCAATGATTCCGGTACAGGCGTGGCTTTTACCCGCAATCCCGCCACCGGTGAACGGGTTATGTACGGCGACTTCCTGCTCAATGCCCAGGGCGAGGACGTAGTTGCCGGCATCCGCAACACCAAGAAAATCCAGGAACTCAAGAAAGACATGCCTGAGGCGTACGCCCAGTTCCTGGACATTACCGCGAAATTGGAGAAGCACTACAAAGACTTGCAGGATGTCGAATTTACCATCGAACGCGGCCGCCTCTTCATGCTGCAAACCCGCAACGGCAAGCGCACCTCCAAGGCAGCCGTCAAAGCGGCCGTTGATATGGTCAATGAGAAATTGATCACCAAAGAAGAAGCGATCAGCCGCATCCGTCCCGAGGACGTTGACACACTGCTGCACCCGCAGTTTGCCCCCGAGACGATTAAAGACGCTAAAAAATCCAATCGGTTGTTCGCCACCGGCGTGAATGCTTCTCCGGGCGCTGCCGTTGGCCAGGTCTATTTTGACGCGGACACCACGGAATTGATGCACAAAGAACACAAGCAGTCTGTAATCATGGTGCGGCCGTTTACCAAGCCGGATGATGTCCATGGGATGCTTTCGGCTGAGGGTATTGTTACCAGCGAAGGCGGGGCCACCTCGCATGCCGCAGTGGTTGCTCGCCAATTTGGCGTCCCGTGTGTCGTCGGCGCTTCCTCCATTCGCATCGATATGGACAAACGCCTGATGGAAGTCAACGGCCAGGTTGTTCACGAAGGCGAATGGTTGTCGATGGACGGCACCACCGGCGAGGTTTTCACCGGCAAACTCAACTTGACCGCTGCTTCGCTGGAAGAGCAGACCGATCTGATGACCCTGCTTACCTGGGCGGATGAGATTTGCGCTCGCCCGGGTCTGCGCAAAGGTCCAGCGGGTTCACCAACCACTGGCCTGCAGGTATGGGCAAATGCCGATTATCCGAAAGACGCTGTCCGTGCCCGAGCCTACGGCGCCAAGGGCATTGGCCTGTGCCGCACCGAGCACATGTTCTTCGAACCGGCTCGCTTACCGGTTGTGCAGCGCATGATTCTGGCAAAGAATTCAGAAGACCGGAAAGCGGCTCTGGATGAATTGCTGCCAAGCCAGCGCAGCGACTTCGAAGGTTTGTTCGAGGCCATGACCGGGCTGCCCGTGATCATCCGCCTGATCGACCCCCCGCTGCATGAGTTCCTGCCGGCTGCCGGCGAACTCGAAGAGCAAATTCTGACTGCACGCGTCGATGCCATGTCTGGCTACCTGCTAGGGAAATCCGAACCCAAAGAGGTAAAGGACCTGGAAGTAATACTGAACGCGGTCGAGAGTCTGCACGAAAGCAACCCGATGATGGGTATGCGCGGTGTGCGCTTGAGCATTGCCATGCCGGAAATCGTTGAGATGCAGGTACGCGCCATCTTCGAGGCTGCCTGCAACGTCCGCCTGAAGGGATTGGACCCGCATCCCGAGGTCATGATCCCGCTGACCGGCCACATTAACGAGTTGAAGTGGGTACAGCCGCGTCTCGAGCGGATTGCCAAAGACGTGATGACCGAAAAGGGCGTCAAAGAATTGCATTATAAATTCGGCACCATGATCGAAATCCCGCGCGCCTGCGTGACTGCCGGTGAAATCGCCAGTGTGGCTGAATTCTTCTCCTTTGGAACCAATGACCTGACGCAAATGACCTTTGGCTACAGCCGCGACGATGCGGAGCGCAGCTTCTTGTTGACCTACATCGAGCAGGGCATTCTGCCCAAGAATCCCTTCCAGACGCTGGATCGCGATGGGGTTGGCGGCCTGATGCGCATCGCCGTTGACGGCGGGCGCGCTGCCCGGCCTAACCTGGAAGTTGGTATCTGCGGTGAGCATGGCGGCGATCCGGCTTCGATCGACTTTTGCCATACCCTGGGCAACAACTATGTCAGTTGCTCGCCATTCCGCGTCCCGGTGGCGCGCCTGGCGGCTGCTCACTCAGCCCTGAAGCACGCAGTTAAGTAAAATCCGGTTCATCAAAAAACCACTCTCCGCCCCTCGCCAAAAGCAGAGGGGCGGATGATTTTAACCCATCCACAACACCCTTCCCACGCCTGAAACGAGGTCATTTTAGACTTGCAAGCCTGATTCTGGTATAATTCCGATAATAATATTCATAATAATTTTGAACCGTCACGCAGAAACCCCGGTAACGGGGTTTTATGACGGATGAGATCACGAAGGAGCTCCACTGATGGAGAAGAGCGATTATTTGAATTTGTATCACCAGATGGTGGTGATCCGGCGGCTGGAAGAACGCGCCGCTGAACTTTACCAGCAGGGAAAGATTGGCGGTTTCCTGCATCTGTATATCGGGCAGGAGGCGGTCAGCACCGGGTTGATCTCGGCTCGACGTCCCGAAGACCGCATCATTACTGCTTATCGGGATCACGGCGTAGCCATCAATTGCGGCTTGAGCGCCAAGGAAGTGGTTGCCGAACTACTTGGCAAAGCGACCGGTTGCTCGCAGGGGATGGGCGGGTCGATGCATATGGCTGACGTCAAAAAGAATTACTGGGGCGGGCACGCGATTGTTGGGGCGCACTTACCCATTGCTGCCGGATTGGCGTTAGGCGACCTGTATCAGAATCAGAATGCGGTTACTCTTTGCATGTTTGGCGACGGCGCAACCAATATCGGTTATTTTCATGAGGCCTTGAATCTTTCCAAGGTCTGGAATTTGCCCATCCTGTGGGTCTGCGAAAATAACCAGTATGGCATGGGCACCTCTGTGGAGCGCGCCTCGGCGGTTTCTGAAATTCGACAAAAAGCTGACGGCTTTGGCATGAAAAATTATCAGGTTGACGGCATGGATGTGCTCAAAGTTCGCGAGGTAGCTGAAAAGCTATTCCAGGAAATCCGGGCGGGCAGCGGCCCGCAATTCCTGGAGGTGGATACCTACCGCTTCCGCGGGCATTCCATGGGCGATCCTGAACGCTACCGTTCGACGGATGAGGTCCACCGCTGGCAGGAAAACGACCCGATTGGCATCTTCCATAAAAAGCTGGTGGAAATGAAGGTGGCTGGCGACGCGGAACTGAATCACCAGGCCGATCTGGCGGAGCAAGAAGTAGCCGAGGCAGTTGCCTTTGCGGAAGCCAGTCCCGAGCCCACTGTGGATGTCGTTTTCAACAACGTGTACGTCGAAAATTAAGGGGAGTAATCATCATGGCGCGTATTACGATGCGTGAAGCAATTTCTCAGGCGCTCTGGGAGGAAATGGAACGCGACCCCAAAGTCTTTATTATGGGAGAAGAGGTCGGTTTATGGGGGGGTACTTATGCGGTTACCAAGGGGTTCTACGATCACTTTGGGGCGGATCGGGTGCGGGATACCCCGATAGCCGAAGCTGCCATCATTGGCGGGGCTATTGGAGCCGCCCTGACGGGTCTGCGGCCGGTGGCCGAGCTGATGACCATTAATTTTGCATTTTCTGCCTTTGACCATATTGTCAACCAGGCTGCCAAAATGCACATGATGTTTGGCGGTCAAATGGTGCTGCCGCTGGTGATCCGGGCGGTTGGCGGCGGCGGCCGTCAGTTAGGCGCCACGCATTCACAGACACCGGATGCCATTTTTGCCCATTTTCCCGGTTTGAAAGTGGTTGCTCCCGGCACGCCTGCAGACGCCAAAGGGCTGCTGAAAGCCGCCATCCGCAGCCAGGATCCGATATTGTTCATCGAGCATGCCACTTTGTATCAAACTCGCGGCGAGGTGCCCGAAGGCGATTACATCGTACCCATTGGCAAGTCAACGGTGGCGCGTCCTGGCAAGGATGTGACCATTGTTACGTACAGTAAAATGCTGGAAATATCGTTGAAGGCCTCTGAAACTCTGGCTAAAGAGGGCATCGAGGCAGAAGTCGTGGACTTGCGCTCTTTGCGCCCGTTGGATATGGATCCGGTGATCGAGTCGTTCAAAAAGACCAATCGGGCGGTGGTTGTGGAAGAAGGTTGGAAGTCTTTTGGGATTGGTTCGGAAATTGCCGCGCGAATCTATGAGGAAGCTTTTGATTACGTGGATGCGCCCGTCAAGCGAGTTGCTCAGACGGAAGTTCCGCTGCCTTACAACCACACTTTGGAGCAAATGATGCTGCCAAAAGTCGAAGATGTAATTTCCGCAGTCAAGGAGGTGCTGTAATGGCTGAAATTGTCGCAATGCCTAAACTTGGCTTTGATATGGCTGAGGGGACACTGGTGCGCTGGGTCATCGCTGAAGGCGGTGAAGTAGCGAAGGGCGCAGTGTTGGCCGAAATCGAAACGGATAAGGCGACGGTTGAAGTCGAATCCAGCGCTGGTGGCATTCTTTACCGGCAACTTGTGGCTGAAGGGACAGCCGTGCCAGTCGGTACGCCTATCGCTGTGATTGCCGCTCCGGGTGAGGAGGTCAAAGACCTGCCGGAGACCGGCACGGAAGGCGGGGCCGCTGCACCCGTTGCCGCAGTTGAGGAAAAGAAGGCGCCGGACGAGAAAACTGCCACTGCCGAATCTGCGGGGCAAAAGGCTGAAGCGCCTGAAGTTCCCGCTGCCCAGCCAGCGCAAGTTGCGCCGGAAGGCGGTGTATTGCGCGCGTCACCACTGGCCCGGCGCATCGCTCAGGAAAATAATCTGAACCTGAATCAGGTAACTGGCACCGGACCCTCGGGGCGGATAACCCGTAAAGATGTCGAAAAAGCCTTGCAGGGCGCCCCGGCTGCCGCACCCGTAAAGCCGGCCGCAGCGGCTGCAATTCAGCCGGCGACTTCCTGGGCGCCGGGCGCGCCGGTCCCGGCTGATGAGCGCCAGCCAATCGAGAAACTGCGCTCGATCATTGGCAGACGCATGGTGGAATCCAAGCAGCAAGTGCCGCATTTCTATATCACCAGTGCATATGATGTCGCACCATTGATGGAATTGCGCAAACAGATCAACCTTCAATTGCCGGAAGAATCCAAACTGTCGGTCAATGATTTCGTCGTCAAGGCTGCTGCGCTGACTTTACGCCAGTTCCCCAACATCAACGCATCCTTGACGGACAAAGAGATCGTCCGCCATGGGCACGTCAATATTGGAGTGGCGGTTGCGCTCGATAGCGGTCTGATGACGGTGGTGTGTAAGGACGCTGACCAGAAACCATTGCGGACAATCAGCCGGGAAGTGCTCGAGATGGCTGTCCGTGCACGCGCCGGTAAGGTGCGACCGGATGACATCGAGGGCTCGACCTTCTCCATCAGTAATTTGGGGATGTTTGAGGTTGAGCATTTCGTTGCCATCATCAATCCGCCTGAAGCTGCAATCCTGGCCGTTGGGTCAGCGCAAAATGTGCCTGTCGTGATCGATGGTGAAGTGAAGGTTGGGATGCGCATGAAAGCGACCTTATCGGCTGACCACCGCATTACAGATGGTGCAGAAGCAGCCCGCTTCATGCAGACGCTGGCAGGATTTATCGAGAATCCGCTAAGGTTGATGCTGTAGGTAGCGGATAAGAAACAAAAAATCCGTTTTCTGTCATGGAGAAACGAAGCCAGCTACACCTGCCCGGCCGAGGGATTGCCAATGGCAGTATTTGTTACTTATTTTTTTGTAGCACAAACCTTAGTTTTTTGGGGTGTGATGCACCTGATTTTGGTGCGTTGCACCTGTTTGTGACCCTGGCAGCACCTCAAGGACAGGTGCATCGCTCCTTAATCGAAATAGATTGGCTTTAATGTCAATCCAGAGGCACCGCACCCAATAAGTTTTCGCGATATTTATCTGTAAGGCGAGGTTCTGCTCCAGACACCGGAATCCAGGTGAGGGGAAAATTTACGGTTGGCTATAAAACTGCCGGTATAAATTCATAAATTCTGCGATTTGCCGGATGTAGGTTCGGGTCTCGTCAAACCGAATGACCTCGAGAAACAAATCCGGGTCATTACCGGATAGCTCACGCCAGATATTGGCGTTGCCGGGACCGCCGTTATAAGCCGCCAGCGCCACGTAGATATCCCCAAAAAAATCGCGTTGATTGGATAGATAGCGCGCTCCAAGGCGCAAATTAACCGCTGGATTGAGCAGGTCGTCCGCCGTGTAGTTTGGCGGCCAATTGTATTGATTAACTAAATCCTGCCCGGTGGCCGGAACGATCTGCATCAAGCCGCGGGCATTTGCCCCGGACGAAACAAATCCCTCAAAGAAGCTTTCCTGGCGGATGACGCTCAACAACAGCAGGGGGTGGAGGTTAACCCGGTTGGCTTCTTCGACCACCAGCTCGCGGTAATAGGCGCCGAAGCGAATGTGGTTGAAATATACGGGAGCATCCACAGTCTGGGTATCATTCATTCCGGCGAGAGTCAAAATTTGACGGCTGGCAAAAATGGCCGGGCGGTAAGCGCCCAACGAAAGCAAATGGTTCATCAGGCGATAGGTATTGAGGGGATCCTGCTCCAGCTTTAAACGCAGGATTTCAAATTCATCGCGCGCTGCCTTGTAAAGACCGATTTCCCACAGAGCCTGCCCGCGTTGAAAGTTGGCGTCCGCGCCAAGGTCAGCCAAACTGGAAAAATCAGTTCCGGCAGGCAGGCTGAAGGCACCTGTCAGCCAGTCCTCCGCATCAGCTCGTTCACCCGCAAAATCCACGCCCAGACTGAATTGAAGCGGCTCGTGCAGCACGGATTGTCCGCCGGCCAACTCAGCAGAGCGCACCGAATAATACCCGGTTGGGTCGAGCACAGCCGCCTGCTGCCACGTTTGGCGGGCAGCGGCAGCATCCCCCATAGCCTGCTGCGTTTTGCCAACCCAGAGCAGGGCTGCTGCCTGATCTTCCGGGTTGACACCCAGTACGGCGTTACGCTGAAAAACGGTCAATGCCTGATCATACTGCCCCAACCTGAATAACGTCACCCCGGCCAGCAGGTGACCGCGTGGAGTAACTTCCGCCTCCGGGTATTCGTCGATCAGTCGTTCCCAGATCGAAGCTGCCCGGGTCAGTCGTCCGCCGCGTTCCAGAATCCGTCCGGCGTTGAACAACGCGTCGGCAGCATCCGGGCCATTGGGAACCAGCGCCACCAGGGAGAGCAGCGTTTCTGCTGCCTGGTCAAATTGGTCCAGCCAGGCCCATTGCGTGTAGGCAATCTCGTTCCAGGCGGAAGACCATAATTCATCGTCTGAATGATCGGCGATCAATGCCTGCCATTCAGCAATCGCCGCCTGTGGCTCATCCAAAGCCCGCAGCGAAAGGGCGCGCAGGTCGTGGGCGATGGCAGGATGGTCGGGATTGGCATTTAGATAGCGCAGCAGCGCTTCGTTGGCATACCCGTACTGGCCGGCATAATAATCCACCATGCCGCGGTCCAGGTCATTGACCGGCACGCCCGCATTGACCAGCGCAACCAACCCGGAGTAGGTGTCATATGAGGTGGGATACTTCGCGACCGAATCGGCGTAGCGGGCATACGCTTGCTCTGGAAAACCCAAAGCCAGGTAGGACTGCCCGGCCAGTAAATTGGCTTGAGCCCGCTGGAAGTCGTTGTCACCGGTTTCGATTACTTCCAGGAAAGTACGGACAGCATTGGTATGGTCTTCCTGGTAGGCATAGGCCTGGCCGATTTTTAATTTCAACGCTCCGACCGAGGCCGGCCCGGCATCGATTGCTGCTTCATATGCCAGGATTGCCCCGGCATAATCCGCGCCGGAGACCAGCGCATCGCCGCGCTGTGTTTGGATCACATCATCGATGATGCCCGGTTTGAGTTCGCTGTATTTAGCCAGCGCGCCGGCTGCCAGGGTGTATTCTTGCTGTTCCAGGTAAGCTTGCGCCAGAAAGTAATAAGCATTGGGCAAAGCGCGATTTTCGGGGTGCTCATGGACGAGCGCGTTGAAGGTCTCAATGGCTTGATCGAATTCGCGGTCGATGATGAAGGAACGCCCGATTCCCAGCAGCGCTGCTGCCTGAATCTCGATATCCTGGCTGCCGGCCGAACCGCTGCGATATTCCGACCGCGCCCGATCGGTTTCTCCTTGCAGCAGCGCCAGGTCGCCTGTGGCAATGCGCGCTTCGGGTGTGGGTGTTGGAGTAGGCGCACTGGTTGGGGTAAAGGTTGGCTGGTTGGGCAGTATCGGGCTGGTCGGGGTCGGGGTAGCTCCGCCTGGATTATTTCGATTGAAAACCGGAAAGGTGCAGCTGGTGAGCAAAAAAAACAACATAACGGGGATGCGCCAGGGGGAGCGGGATGGGATCATGGAAACCTTATACCGTGTGTGATTGAGGGTGTCAATAGCAGGATGTTGTGCAATCGAGTCAGGCTTGAGTTAGAAAGGCGCGCCCATGTCTCCGGATTCTGATGGTATAATACGCTAGCTCCCGCGAGGGAGCGGTTTTGATGATTCTACCCGAACTTCATGCCAATTTTGAAAGCTGGATGGTCCCATGACGATTGTTTTAACAGGGTCGATTGCTTTTGATTATTTGATGACCTATCCGGGTTATTTCCGGGATCACATTGTACCTGAACGGCTGGATACCATCAGCCTTTCATTCTTAGTTGACCAGTTAGAACGCGTGCGCGGCGGTACAGCCCCCAATATCGCCTATACCATGGCGCTGCTGGGCGGAAGGCCGATCGTTTTTGGCACGGTTGGTGAAGACGCCGGTGAATACCTGGCCTGGTTAAAACTGGTCGGTGTGGATACACATTTCATTCGCACCGTCCCGGGGGTGTTTACCGCTTCCTTCTTCGCCAATACGGACCTTGCCAATAACCAGATTGCCAGCTTTTACACCGGCGCTATGGCGCATGCCCGAGATTTGTCGCTCGAGGAATTGGGGAATTTGCGACCAGATCTGGTGGTCATTTCTCCCAATGACCCGGTGGCAATGGATCGTTACGTAACCGAATGTAAAGCCAGTGGTCTGCCATATTTATATGATCCGGGTCAACAGGTAGCTCGTTCGAGCGGCGCCGAGTTGGCTCGCGGCGTTCAGGGAGCACAAATTCTGTTTGTCAACGAGTATGAATGGGAATTGCTGCAAAGGCACACCGGCTTAAAGGCCGAAACCATCCTGGACACTGTTCCCATCGTCGTGATTACGTTGGGCGCGCGCGGCGTCGAAATTCACGTTCAGGGGCAGGTGATTTCCCTGCCAGCCGTCCCGGAACGCATCATCATTGACCCGACCGGCGTTGGCGACGCTTCCCGTGGCGGTTTCCTGGTGGGTTACCAACTGGGTTTAAGCTGGAAAGTATGCGCCGAAATGGGCAGCCTGGCAGCGGTTTACTGCCTGGAAGCTAAGGGCCCTCAAGCGCACCAATACACAATAGCTGAGTTTGTCGAACGTTACCGCCAATTTTTCGATGACCAGGGCGCACTCGACGCCCTGATGAGCAACAGCGTATCTCTTGGAGGACATGAATGAGTAATTTTGATGTCAAGGATTTGAAATTAGCCGAAGGTGGACGCCGCCGTATTGAGTGGGCTGCCCGCGAGATGCCGGTTCTGCGTTCCATCCGTGAGCGTTTTGAAAAAGAACGCCCTCTGGAAGGGCTGCGGGTCTCTGCCTGCCTGCACGTTACCTCAGAGACGGCAAACCTGATGCAGACGCTGCAAGCCGGTGGCGCGGATATCGTGCTGACAGCATCCAACCCCCTGTCAACCCAGGACGATGTGGCAGCCTCATTAGTTTCGCATTCCGAGATCCCGGTGTATGCGGTCAAGGGTGAAAACAACACGGTTTATTACAAACACATCCATGCTGCCCTCGATCACAAACCGCAAATGACCATGGATGACGGCGCAGACCTGGTGAGCGTGTTGCACAAAGATCGCCGCGATTTGCTGGCCAATGTGGTTGGCGGAACCGAAGAAACCACCACCGGTGTCATTCGCCTGCGCGCCATGGCTGCTGATAAAGCCCTTAACTTCCCGATCATTGCGGTCAATGACGCGTTGACAAAACACTTTTTTGACAACCGTTACGGAACCGGTCAATCGACCATTGATGGAATTGTACGCGCCACCAATGTGCTGCTGGCGGGCAAGAATTTTGTTGTCGCTGGCTATGGTTGGTGTGGGCGCGGCCTGGCTTCGCGCGCGCGCGGGATGGGTTCCAACGTCATTGTGACTGAAGTTGATCCGCTCAAAGCCCTGGAAGCCGTTATGGATGGTTTCCGCGTGATGCCGATGGGCGAAGCTGCCAAAATTGGCGATTTCTTTTGTACCCTGACCGGAGACCTGAATGTACTGGATCGCAGCCATTTCGAGGTGATGAAAGACGGCGCGATTGTTTCCAATTCGGGGCACTTTAATGTCGAAATCAATCTCCCGGCGCTAGCCGAGATGTCCACTGACAAAAAATTGGTTCGACCATTCGTTGAAGAATACGATCTCAAGGACGGCCGCCAGATCTTTGTTCTGGGTGAGGGACGCCTGATCAACCTGGCTGCCGCGGAAGGTCACCCGGCCAGCGTGATGGATATGTCGTTTGCCAACCAGGCGCTCTCGGCTGAATATATGGTGAAACACGCTGCCGAGTTGGAAAAAACGGTTTACAGCGTACCCGAAGCCATCGACAACGAGATCGCGCGGCTAAAGCTGGAAGCCATGGGCGTCAAGATCGATGTGCTGACTCCCGAACAACAGTCCTACCTGAACTCCTGGGAAGAAGGCACCTAGACCATCAAGGTTAAACAGGAAGGGATTATTTTTTACGGAGCAGTCTCAAAAGAATAAATTTGTCATTTATTCTGCCACATATGCGGGATGGGGTGGAACCCATCCCCTTGTAGGGGCGGGCTTCCATGCCCGCCCGCTTTTGGGACAGCCCCGCCCACCTAACAAGCAATTACACTGAAAACTGACCCCCTCTAGCCCCTCGGCAGGCACGGACATCGCTTCCCCCAGAATCCAAAATTTGGGAAAACACAAAATGGGGGAGATTTGTATATTTTCTTTTCTGCACACGCGTGATAAAGCGTAGCGCTACGACGAATATGTAACCGCCATATAGTTGAGGACGCTAAAGGAAGCCATAAAAGTCTCCCAACTACGCCAGTAAGTCATACCGCCGTCCAAAATGGTAACGCCGGTTGGGTCGTATCCGATGACAATGACCGTGTGCTCATTGGGAGCCACCAGCACATCATCCCCTGCTTCAGTGCGATAGATGGCCGGGTAGCCCGGTCTGGTGCCAACGATTACCCAGGCGATGACCGGGCGCCCGGCATCAATCTCCCGGCGGATCGCCTCGGCAGACATGGAGTAAACGGCGGTGGCGGGCACGCCGTAAGCGCGCAACAGCTTGGCGACCGGATCGGCATGTACACCGTAGCTATTGGGCGGGATTTGACCGCCATAATCGTTCACATTGCCGACAAATCCCTGGTTCGGGTCGTCCGAAGATGGCAGGGCATTGAGGAACTCGGTTTCGCTGATGTTGACGCCGAAATAACGCGCCCAATCGACTGCGGAGCGCGATTCGCACGAGAGATTATAACTTTGCGGGTAGCCGGTGATGTTGCCTATTATGACGCTATCGGATGGATAAACCGGTTCGGGCGGTTTAGGCGTTCGGGTGGGGGGAGGTGGCGGCGGGGTTGGTGTGTTCGTTGGGATTTCCGTCTCGGTAGGCGTGGAAGTAACCGTTGAAGTCGCAGTTGCCGTGGACGTTGAGGTGGCGGTAGGTGTCGCTGTGATGGTGTTGGTTGGCAACGGCAGGAATGGGCTGGAGGTCTGCGTCATGCTGCCAGGGAAAATCGGCGTGGCGGGTGAGGACGCTCCCACCACGTAGGAGATGGCTGCCCGCGCACCGCCTGGGAAAAATAAGTCTGCGGCCAGCGCACCGAGCAGCAAAGCCAATCCAACCAGAATCACGACCAATAAAACAAAGAGAACCGACCACTGCGCCCTGGGCAGTTGAGCCGGTACATTAAAGCGAGATTTCATCGGGGAACCTCTCACCGTGCATCCGAAGCGTTATCCTCAACTATTATAGCCAGGATAAGCCGGATGCCAATAAATTCCCTGACAGGTAGACGCTTCGGGGAGTAGATTAACCCCGGGGACAATGCCAGGCTTTAAACTTCTCTATTTTCTAAAAGTAATTCAGCCGGGAACTTTAAAACTTGCCCTAAAATATCCTTCGATGTTCCCGGCTGTCTGCCAACCCAAATTAAGCTTCTTCCTCGAAACCGCTTTCGTCCTCACCTGAGCCGCTGTTGCCAAAGGCGATGGGAATTTCGCCGCCTACAGCACGCTGCCGGACGGCTTGCTCAATTTTGTTCGATAGCTCGAGGTTCTGGCGCAAATATTCTTTGGCATTTTCACGCCCTTGACCAAGTCGCACATCGCCGTAAGAGAAGAAAGCACCGCGTTTGGTGATGATTTCCAGCTCGGTTGCCAGGTCCAGGATATCACCGGATTTGGAGATGCCTTCGTTGTACATGATGTCAAATTCAGCAGTGCGGAAGGGGGCTGCCACTTTGTTTTTGACCACGCGTACGCGCACTCGCCCACCGATGATCTCAGTGCCAACTTTAATGGACTGGATGCGGCGGATATCCAGGCGGATCGAAGCGTAAAATTTAAGCGCCAGGCCGCCGGGGGTGGTCTCTGGATTACCGAACATGATCCCGATCTTCTGGCGCAACTGGTTGGTAAAAATGACCGCAGTTTTGGTCTGGTTGATGGCGCCGGATAGCTTGCGCAGCGCCTGAGACATCAAACGAGCCTGCATACCCATGGTCGCATCGCCCATGTCGCCTTCGATTTCGTTGCGCGGCACCAGGGCAGCCACTGAGTCCACCACGATAATGTCGATGGCGCCTGAACGTACCAGCGTCTCGGTGATTTCGAGAGCTTGTTCACCCATGTCCGGTTGGGAAACCAGCAAGTTATCGATATCCACGCCTAATTTAGCCGCATAGACCGGGTCGAGCGCGTGTTCCATGTCCACATAGGCGGCGGTGCCGCCCATTTTCTGGCATTCTGCAACCAGGTGCAGGCAGAGGGTGGTCTTGCCGGATGATTCCGGACCAAAAATTTCAGCGATGCGTCCGCGTGGGATGCCGCCTACACCAAGGGCGATATCCAGCGACAGCGAGCCGGTTGGAATGGCTTCAACCTGCAAATGCGTTGCCTCGCCCATCCGCATAATGGATCCTTCGCCGTAGCGCTTGATGATGTCACCGAGAGCCTTGTCGAGCATTGCCCGGCGTCCTTCGCCGAGATTACCGGACTGCGGGATGGATTGGGAGGGTGGGAGGGTTTTATGCGCCATATCAGGTTGCTCCTTGTTGAGGGTCGATATTTTGATTATATCCAGAATTATGGAATGATTTGGAAAAATCGCCGTCTATTTATTATAGTACATTTGTTCAATTCGTCAAGTTTTAGTAGAAAATTAGTCTATAATTAAATTGATTGTTTCGGTCACCACCTGTGGCACCGCTAACGGAGAAAAGCCATGGCATACGATCACAATTTAGCACAACGCATCATCGAAAATCTGCAAGGCGTGCCGGCGGTTGATGAGAAGAAGATGTTCGGCGGCGTTGGGTACTTGATCCACGGCAATATGGCGGTCGGAGTCCACAGAAATGATCTGATTGTTCGCGTGGGTCCGGAAAATCACGCCGAAGCCATGAAGCGCCCGCACACCCGTCCATTTGATATGACCGGGCGTCCGATGAGCGGTTGGTTGGTGGTCGAGGCGGCCGGGATTAAGGATCCTGCCGTTTTGGCTGAATGGATCCAACTGGGTGTGGCCTACGCTCAATCCCTCCCACCCAAATAAAACGAACCAATGCGAAAACCCATTCTGCCTATTGACAAGCGGCCATAATCTCGGTAGCATAAAGCATCTTTTACAATTGCATACGGTGAGAGAGCGGCTGAACCTCATCCGCATGGATGAGGCAACGAGGTGGAGGTTCTCCTCTGCGAAGAGGACGCTAACCCTGGCAACCAGGGAAAAATCGAACGATCAGCGGATGCCTTCGGAGCCCGATCACAGGCTCCCTTCTCCCTTCCGAAAAATGCCTGGATGAAAAACTGGCGGCGACGTCAGTGACAAATCCGGCGTAGTGATCAGAAGCCTTGTCGTAGTGTTTCTGGTGTACGTTGGAAGGGCTGCCACCTTGAAATCGGATCATTTAATACGGCACGCCCGGCGTGCTGTTTTTGATTTAACAACCGGAGGATTTTGAAAATGGACAACAAAGAAATTTTGGAACGTGTGGCAGCCGACGACGTAAAATTTGTTTCTTACCAGTTTGTGGATGTACTTGGCACTGTCAAATCGGTGGATGCGCCTGTTTCGCAGTTGAAGGGCGCGCTGGAACGCGGGGTCTGGTTTGACGGCTCGTCGGTGGAGGGATTTGCCCGTATCCAGGAGTCCGACATGCATCTGCGCCTGGACGTGGACACCTACGCGGTGCTTCCCTGGACGCCAGGCGATATGCGCCGCGCGCGGATTTTCTGTGACATCTTTCAACCCGACGGGACACCATTTGCCGGCGACCCACGTGGTAATTTGAAACGGCTGCTGGCAAAAGTACGCGAGCGCGGCTGGGTGTACAACATTGGGCCTGAACCGGAATTTTTCCTCTTTCGCCAGAACGGCGGCCAAACGATTCATCCGGTGCCGCATGATGTGGGCGGTTATTTCGATTTCTCGCCCAACGATGAGGCTGTCCGGGTACGTACTGAGCTGATGGAAGCGCTCGATCAAATGGGGCTTGAAATCGAAGTCGGTCACCACGAGGTAGCTCTGGGACAGCACGAAATTGATTTTCGCTTTGCGGATGCGCTGCGGGCTGCGGATAATGTGCTGACGCTCAAATATACCGTCAAGGCCATTGCCGCGCAGAATGGCCTGGTCGCTTCCTTCATGCCGAAGCCGATTTACGGCATCAATGGATCGGGGATGCACTGTCACCAGTCCTTCTTCGACCTTAAAGGCAAAAACCTGTTCTATGACCCCAGCGACCCCTTTAACCTGTCCAAAATTGCCTACGGCTTTATTGGCGGTCAATTGGAGCACGCCCGCGGGTTTTCGGCAGTTGTGGCGCCGACAGTCAACTCGTACAAGCGGTTGGTTCCCGGTTACGAAGCGCCGGTATATGTCGGCTGGGCGCAGACCAACCGGTCAGCTTTGATCCGCATCCCGCGTTATACGCCCGGGCAGGAAAGTGCAGTGCGCGCTGAACTGCGCTGCCCGGATCCGTCTTGCAACCCATATCTGGCCTTGACTGCCATGTTGACTGCAGCGCTGGACGGCATCGATCATGAAATCAAACCGCCCACACCGCTCAACAATATCAACGTATATGAATTGAACCGTGAAGAAAGGGAAGAATTGGGCGTGGCAGAATTGCCGGGTTCGCTCAAGGAAGCATTAGATGAGTTCGAGCACGATGAAGTGGTCAAGAGCGGATTCTCGCCCAGCCTGTATGAGAGCTTTGTGCGCGCCAAGCGCAGTGAGTGGGATGACTATCGCATCCATGTGACCGATTGGGAAATCAACAATTTCCTGCAGACGGCGTAGATAGACTCCCTTCGCTCCTTCGATAAACTCACTCGCAGAGTGCACAGCCTCCCCCAAAATCCGAAAACATGGATTTTAGGGGAGGCATAAGTCCAAAACGCGCCCGAAAATTCCTTATTCGGCTCGGGCGTTCTCCAGCAGGCGGCACAGGCTGCACAGCCCGCCGGTGGTGGTGGGCTGCCCGCAGGAGGGGCAGGGCCGCAGGTCAAGATCCTCTTCCGCGATTTCCTCCAATGGGAAGAAACCGTCCTCACGCGCCTGTAGGAAGCCAAGCATGAAGCGCAATTTTGCGCCGGGCTGATTTTCCTCCAACTGATTGAGCAGGTTTTTATATTCGATTTGTTTGCTGCCCACCGCGTAGGGACATTCATCCTCGATGTAGTCAATGCCGCGAAGCAGGGCATAGGCCGCCGTCTCCCGTTCGGTGAAACGGCAAAAGGGCTTGACCTTGCGGGCAAAGCCGTCCTTTTCTGGCAGATACGGCGCTTGCCGCCGTAACTGGCGAATGTTCCAACCCAGCACGTTGCCGAAAAGGAAAGCGGCTTCATCATCTAAATTATGCGCGGTCGCCAGTACATCGAACCCTAACTCACGGGCGGCACGATTCATCGTATGGCGTTTGACCAGCCCGCAAACGGCGCATGGTTTTGATCGTCCGCGGCGGCTAACCTGTGCCAGTTCCGGAATGGTTTGGCCAAATTCTTCCTCGACATTGACGATGTGTAGCGGCAGGCCGCGCTCGGCGGCAAACTCGCGGGCATATTGCTCGGACAGGTCCGAGTATTCGGTTTCACGGGCAATACCCAGGTGAATGTACATACCGGCAGTCTGATAACCCAGCCGCCAGAGTACATCCCAGAGTGCCAGTGAATCTTTACCGCCGCTAACCGCCACCAAAACCTGTTCGCGGCGATCGAACATGTCATATTTTTCGATGAAACGCTGGGTCTGGTCGATGATCCATTCCAGGTAGTGGTCTTTGCACAATGCCAGCCGGTGCTGGCGCATGCGGATGGCCGCCTTCTGTCCGCAGGTGTTGCAAATCATGGTGGTCATGATGCCCCTCCGGATATTGCCGAGATTATTTTGACCGTCTCGCCATTGCGCAGCGAGTCATTTTCAGTAAGCAGCTCTCCATCACGCACCACCAGGTGTGATTCGGGGGAGAGGTTAAGTTGCTTGAGCGCGTCTTTTACCGATAAAGTGCCTTCCAACTGAAATTCCTGCCGGCGCAGGATGAGAATGACAGGCATAACCACCTCCAAAGATCAAGGTGGACTTATTGTAACATGCTGGCCCGCAGGAAATTACGGTTCGATCTGATCCTGGACACATAACAACCAGTCACGGGTGATGCCGCCTGGTTCTGACCTGGTTACTGCCAAAATGGGCAGCGTCCACTGGTCGCTGGCAATGCCCGTCATGGCAATTTGTCGGACGGTCGAATCCAGCCAGCGAGCCGGCACAAATCCGATCGCCAGCGGGTCGGCTGCCACCGCTTCGAGCATGGCGGCAGGGTTGGGGGCGATGCGAGCAGTGGTCGCGATTGGCAAGTCTGCCAGCAACGTAGAGGTTAGCAGCAATTGGGCATCGTCGCCAGCAGGATAAACCCAGGTCTGAACTGCGCCTGAAGAAGCGCCTTCCGCGTCAGTCCAGACGGCAGCTTGCCCGCTGTAAAAATCTTTCAGTTGAGCGGCATCCAGGGTATCGACCGGGTTTTCCGAGTTGACGATTACTGCGAGCGAATCCTTCCCGATTTCAAATGGCGCAGCGCTCGCGGGCGCTAAGCTGGACCAGCGCAGTAGAACGTCAGAATTCTCAAGCGACTGGTTCGTTACCACAGTGGACTGCACGCTCAAAGTCAATCCCGGGGTTTGCTGTGCGCATTCTGCCATGGCGGGACGCAGCCATTCGAGGGACCGGGTTATTTCAATGCGTAAGGCCGTGGGGGTAGGCGCTGGATCGCCTGGCGGCTGAGTCGCGCAGCCAGTGATCAGTCCGGCCACCAATGCCAGGATGAAGACCCTAGACATAGGCAACAAGGAGAACCGCCATAGCCAAAGCGGTGCAGTAGGCAGCAAAAATGTAAAGCGGCCGGCGGGTGAGGAATGCCAGCAGCCAGCGGATGGCAAAGTAGCCAACAACAGCGGCAGCGATGAAACCGGCAGCGATGGCGGGCAAAATGCTGGCTAAATCAGGGATATCCAACAAATCCAACAGGCTGAATGCGCCTGCAGCCAGCATAACCGGGATTGACATCAAGAAAGAAAACCGAGCGGCTGCCGGCCGGTCGAGGTTGCGAGACATGCCGCCACTGATGGTGGCGCCGGAGCGCGAAATGCCCGGGAAGAGCGCCAATGCCTGGGCAAAACCAATCCAGAGCGCATCTTTCCATGTCAGCGAAGTGACGCCGCGGCTGCGTTTGCCTATCTTTTCCGCAATAATCAGTAGCAGTGCGGTCACCAGCAGGAAAAGCGCCGTTACCGGAGCATCTTTGAATACAGCTTCAACCATATCCTTGATCAGCAGGCCGATCACTCCCGCAGGAATCGTCGCCAGCACCAGCAGCCAACCCAGGCGGGCAGCAGGTGCGCCAAAGGGTTTTCCGCTGCGCAGCCCATTCCAGACTGCACTGAGTATCTCCCACAGGTCGCGCCGGAAATAATAGATAACCGCAGCCAATGTGCCAAGCTGAACCAGCACATCAAACGGGAAGACCACGGCTTCATCCAGCTTCCAGCCGAACAGGTAGGGAACAATCACCAGGTGTGCGGAACTGGAAACCGGCAGAAATTCGGTCAGGCCCTGAATGATACCGAGAATAACAGCTTGAAGGATGGTCATGATGTTTTCGCCTGTGGAGTGTAGTTTGTGAGGAATGTGTCAGCAAAACGATCAAACTGACCGGCAATAATGGCTTCCCGGGCATCGTTCACCAGAGATACCAGTGTATGGATATTGTGGATGGAAATCAAGGTGGCGGCCAGCATTTCCTTCGCCACAATCAGGTGACGCAAGTATGCACGGGTGAAGTGGCTGCAGGTGTAGCAGGCGCAGGCCTCATCGATGGGACGCGGGTCGTGCGCATTGGCAGCATTCATCAGGTTGATTCGCCCGGTACGCGTCATGGCCGCCTGATGGCGCGCCAGCCGGGTGGGTAACACACAGTCGAAAATATCGATGCCGCGCCGGATGCCATGGATCAAATCCTCCGGCGAACCGACGCCCATCAGGTAGCGCGGTTTGTCTTCCGGCAGGATGGTATCCACCACCTCGATCATGGCGTGCATTTCGGCTTTGGTTTCCCCTACCGAAAGGCCGCCAATGGCGTGTCCAGGAAAACCTAATGCGGAAATGAATTCTGCGGACTGTTCCCGCAAATCGGGAAAAATGCCTCCTTGCACGATACCAAACAGTGCCTGATCGCGGCGGGATTGAGCCGTGTGACAGCGTTCTGCCCAGGCATGGGTGCGCGCAACAGCTCGCTGGTTGTATTCGCGATCATAGGGCGGAGCGCATTCATCGAAAGCCATGATGATATCAGCACCCAGGTCTTCCTGAATTTGAACGGCCTTTTCCGGCGTAAATCGGTGAGTCGACCCGTCGATGTGACTCTTGAAGGTTACCCCGTCAGCATCGATTTTACGCATATCCGCCAGCGAGAAGACCTGAAAACCGCCTGAATCGGTCAACATCGGGCCGTCCCACTGCATAAACCGATGCAGCCCGCCCATTTCTGCCACCAGATCAGCGCCTGGGCGCAAATAAAGGTGATATGTGTTCGACAGCACCAGACTGGCGCCTGTTGCGCGTAGTTGGTCGGGTGAAACGGCCTTTACGGTCGCCTGTGTACCTACCGGCGCAAATACCGGGGTGAGCAGGTCGCCATGCGGAGTGGTAAACACTCCGGCGCGGGCTCGTTTATCCTGCGCAATGCGGCTGAATTGAAATAAGTTGGTCTTGATCATAAACCCCAGAAAATTGCGAGACCGGCCAGGATGGCCAGTATCACCAGGATGGTGAGCGGAATGCCAATGCGGGCGTAAGTGCGGAAATTATACCCCCCGGAACTCATGACCATAATATTTACCGGGTGCCCATACGGCGTGGGAAAAGCCAGGGAACACCCGAGCGCAACAGCCATGCCAAGCGCGCGTGAGTCAATCTGGGCGGAAGTTGCGGCTGCCAGGGCCAGCGGGGCGACCACCAGGGCTGCCACCTGGCCGCTCATGAATTGGGTGAGCAGCATGGCGATCAGGATCAAAGCAAGCGCGATCCAGAGTGGGGCAATATCTCCCAGCAGCCCAAGCATGGAGTTGACCGCCAGGCTTGCCAATCCAGTGTCGCGAATGGCAGTACTCAATGGCCACATACCTGCGATCAGGAAAATAACTTTCCATTCGATCGACCGGTAGGCATCATTCATGTTCATGCAGCCGGTCACAACCAGAAGAACCGCGCCAGCCAGAATGGTTTCTGCAACGGGAACCAACCCGGTGGCGGCGGTAATCAATGCAGCCAGGGTGATCCCGAGGGCCAGGTAAATTTTCCCTGGCGCCAGAACTGCATCCGGGTCCTCCTCGAGCAGCACAATATCCGGGTCGCCGTGAAGTAAACGGATCCGTCGGGCGGTTCCCTGAACTAAAAGGGCATCGCCGGCTTGTAGTCGCAGGTCCGCAAGGCCTTCCTCGACTGGACAATTACTTCGCCAGATTGCGACGACTGTGAGGTGGTACTTCTCGCGAAAGTTCAGGTCGCGCAGGGTCTTCCCGATCATGGTCGAGTGGGGCGGAAGGATCAGTTCTGCCAGTTTGATGACCTCGTTGACAATCTTCGTCTGCGCCGGGCTGCCAGGTACGGTGACCAGGTGAAATTCATCCATTTTGGCGGAATCGACCAATCCATGCACCATAAGCCGGTCTCCGGGCTGGATAATTTCTGAACGCTTGGGGCCGAGATAGGGTTGGCCTTTGCGGATGATGCCGATGATCGTTAATCCGAGCTTTTTACGCCAGTCGCCGGCGCTGATGGTCTTGCCAGCCAGAGGGCTATTGGGGAGCACCATTATTTCAGCCAGATTGCGTTTCAGGTCATACAGTTCGGTCAGGCGTGCACCCAGTTGGGTAAGCAGCCCGTCGCGGCCTTCGGGCTGCGCAGTGGGCAGCATATGCCGGCCCGCAGTTACCATGTAAATTGCTCCGATGAGGACGAGTGGAAGGCCTATAGGAAAAAATTCCAGTACACCGAAGGGGGCAAAACCCGCGTCGCGCAGCGCGCCGCTGACGACAATGTTGGAGGTAGTAAATAAAGTGGCCATCCCCCCCAAAATGGTGCCGTAAGCCAGGGGCAGGAGCAGCCGGGATGGTGATACTCTCGCCGAACGGGTAAGGGTCATGACAGCCGGCAGCAAGATCCCAACGACGGCAATATTGTTCATGAAAAGAGACAAACCGGCGGCTGTCAGAAAAGTGATCAGGATTAATGCGGCGTCGTTTTTGTTTCCCAAACGCAGCATCCAGCGGCTGAGGACGAGCGTAACGCCGGTTTTGTGCAAGGCAGCGCCGATCATCGAGATGGCGATCAGAGTCATTACTGCGGATCCGCTAAATCCGGCAAACACTTCCTGTGGTTTCACCGTACCGGTAATGCCCAGGATAACCAGCACCAGTAAAGCGGCCAGGTCGGGCCGCAAAATTTCCGTAATCAGCAAAACTGCTGCAACGATGGTGACAGCGAGGGTTAGCAGGGCAGCAGCGTCCATTTGCATCGGATTATAGCCGATCCGGTTATAAACCATGCAGGTAAATCTTGTTACCTGACAGTTTGTCGTTCAGCCCGTAAGTAACTTTGCTGATGAGAATTACGTTGTCACCCTGAACGAAGTGAAGGGTCTTATGTCCGGCTTCGAAATGCTTTACTTCGTTCACGCGCATACCGTCCCGGCGTCCTTTCGGGAGCGTGCCCAACTCAGGGGGTGCTCCGTGAGTGTGGGCAGCATGACATGTGCTTATTACCCTGTTCAAGTTTGTCACCCCGGCTGAACAAAACTGTCAGGTAGCTAAGGGTAAATTATGCGGGACCATTGAGACGAATGAGCCAAACCAATGCTTGTGAGAATGTCGGACAGGCTTTATACTATCGCGAGCAATGTCAGGATGGCTGGCAAGACAAAAGCGATTTATCAGCCAGTTTTCATCTTCCGTACGCCAAATTCAGCATTCAGGACAAACAATGCAGCCTCCATCCAGCAAACGATGGGTTATCGCGGAGAAAATCACGCCGGAAGCCGATCAGTCGTTGGCAGCCTACCCATTGGTCATGCGCCAACTGTTGTTCAACCGTGGGGTCACCGAAGGAGTGCAGGCTATTCGCTATCTGGAAGGCCGGGTCGAGACCGCTGATCCGTTTTTGTTGACCGATATGGCCGCAGCGGTCGACCGTTTGTTCTGGGCGCTCGATCACCGCGAGAAAATTGCCGTCTTTGGCGATTTCGATGTGGACGGAGTGACTTCCACCGTGATGATGGTCGAAGCGCTGCAGGCTTTTGGCGGGCTGGCAGAGCCGTACATTCCGGACCGGTTGGAAGAAGGCTACGGCTTGAACAACGAGGCGCTGACGAACCTGAAGGAAAGCGGGGTACAGGTCGTCCTTTCGGTGGATTGCGGTATCCGTTCTGTAGCGGAAGCCAGGCATGCCCTCGATCTTGGGCTTGATCTGATTATTACCGACCACCATCACATTGGCGAGCAACTGCCACCGGGCTATGCTGTCATCGATCCGAAACGTGAAGGCGATGCCTATCCGGATAAGAATCTGGCCGGCGTTGGAGTGGCATACAAGCTGGTTCAAGCGCTGGTTTCCCGGCGTCCGGGATCTGGCATTGCGGCTGAAGATTGGTTGGATCTGGTGGCGCTTGGCACGATAGCAGACATGGTGCCGCTCATCGGAGAAAATCGCCAGTTAGTACGTAAAGGGCTGCACCGTCTGCGCCTTGGCAACCGTCAGGGGATCTTGTCGCTGGCAAATGCAGCCAGAGTAAACTTAAACACCCTCTCCACGGGCGATGTCGGGTATATGCTGGCGCCGCGTTTGAATGCTGCCGGGCGGTTGGAATCGGCGCTTGCAGCCTACCACCTTCTTTATTCCAGGGATGTAGCTGAGGCTGGCTTGCTGGCGCAAAAATTAGACGACCAGAATACCTCGCGTCAGAAGCAAACTCGCGAGATGCAGGTCGAGGCTGAGCGGCAGCTTCTGGAAGTTGAAGAAGAGTACATCCTGTTCGCATTGGGGCAAGATTTCAACCCGGGTGTCGTCGGGTTGGTTGCTGCCCGATTGGTGGAGTTGTTTCACCGGCCGGCAATCGTTGGCGCCTGGGTGGACGGTGCGATTCGCGCTTCGTGCCGAAGTATCCCCGGGTTTCATATCACTCGCGCGCTGGATGAATGCGCTGCTTTGCTGGTACGGCACGGCGGACATGAATCTGCTGCCGGGTTCACCGTCCACGAGGAACACCTGGCGGAACTGCGCGAGCGGCTGGCAAAGATCGCCTGGCACAATCTGGCCGGCTCCGATTTGCGTCCAATCGTGCGCATCGACCAAGAGATCCCGTTGAAGGAATTACACCCGACCTTGCTGGATTGGATGGAGATGCTTCAGCCGACTGGACAAAACAATCCGGATGCCTCTTTTTGTTCGCGAAATCTGCAAGTGACCCATGTCAAGACGGTTGGCGCTGATAAAACGCATCTCAAGTTCTCGGTGACCGACGGAAATATCTATTATGATGCCATCGCCTTCCGCTTTGGGCACATGGCTGGCAATATGCCTGAGCGGGTGGACCTGGCTTATCAATTCGAGAAGAACGTATTCAACGGGCGCGAGTCACTGCAACTGAAAGTGATGGACATTAAAGCCGCTGGTACCCCGGATTGACTTCGAATCATGGCCACTAAACCGATCGCGCAGTCTGGCGAAGTCTCAGACCTCCATAAACAAATACCCACGCGTCAGGCCGCTATCGGCCTGGCGTTGTTGGTGACCTTTTTGTGGTCCACCTCCTGGGTATTGATACGCTTTGGGCTCAAAGAGGTCCCGGCGCTTACCTTTGCCGGGCTGCGATATTCACTGGCGGCTGTGTGTTTACTTCCGTTTTTGTTTACGGTGCAAAACCGCCGGGCCGTGCGTGGATTGAATCGCGGTCAGTGGTGGATGCTGATTGGTCTGGGGGTCATTTATTATGCCGTAGCGCAGGGGGCGCAATACCTGGGACTGGTGTATCTTCCCATGGCGTCCGCCAGTCTGCTGCTGAACCTCACTTCGCTGGTAGTGGTCGGTTTTGGCATGATCTTGCTGGCAGAAACTCCGACCAGGCTGCAATGGCTCGGAGTGATCCTCAACCTTGTTGGGATCGTGTTGTTTTTCTACCCGCCGACCTTCACCGGTCAGGATTGGTTGGGGATTGCCATCGTCATGGTGGGCATGCTGGCGAACTCAGCCGGTACTTTGATGGGGCGCAGCCTGAACCGGTCAGGAAGCATCCCGCCAATCGTGGTGACTGCTGTCAGCATGACCATAGGCGCAGTCCTGATGCTCAGCACAGGGTTGGCGACTCAAGGAATGCCAAAATTCAGTCTGGCGAGTTGGGGCGCAATCCTATGGATGGCAGTGGTCAATACTGCATTTGCATTCACGTTGTGGAATTACACGCAGCGCAACCTGCAGGCGATGGAAACCACCATCATCAACAACACCATGACGGTCCAAATTGCCATCCTTGGCTGGATTTTCTCAGGGGAAAGCCTGACCGCGCTGGAAATTGGCGGGGTTATCCTGGTATCGTTGGGGGCTGTGCTGGTTCAGTTGCGGCGAATAAGACCGGTCAATCCACAAAACGGTACTTAATCAACGCCCATAAGGCTTCAAATGCGTCCCACATTTTGATCTTTTTCCCCTCTGAATAGTCGCGTGGGTAAAAAGCAATCGGGATTTCGTAAAGCCGAAACTTGCGTTTGAGGATTTTGGCTGTAAATTCAGGTTCAAACTCAAACCGGTGGGCGTGCAATGGAATATCTTTGACCAACTCGCGCTTGAAAACTTTGTAACCAGTCTCCATATCGCTAAGGATGTTGTTATACAGGATATTGGTTACGAAGGTCAGAATTTTATTGGCGACCATATTCCAAAACAGGATAGGCCGGCGAGCTTGACCCAAAAACCGGGAGCCGTAAACCACGTCGGCTAAGTCATCCTCGATTGGCTGAAGCAGGGCGGGGTACTCGCGCGGGTTGTACTCCAGGTCGGCGTCCTGGATGATAATGACTTCTCCGGTGGCATTTTGAATACCCGTTCGCAGCGCGGCACCCTTGCCGCCGTTTTTCTGATGAAAAATTGCCCGGATTTCGCCCTGGTCATGTAAGTCCTGGAGAATTTCACGGGTTCCATCGGTGGAACCATCATCCACCACCAGAATCTCGTGGACCAAACCGGTGCCTTTGACCCGTTTGATGATCTCGCGAATAGTTTTCTGTTCGTTATAAGCGGGGATGATTACTGTTACTTCCATCGGATGAGATTATAGGAGACAATCTCTTTTTATACAAGACGCCCGTGCTATAATTCTCGCATGGGTTTACATTGCCATTCTTATACTTATCGCTCGCAAGACCAGCTTTCATTGATTTAGATACTCAACTAAAATTATCGCCTCCAGGAGAATGAAAATGGCTGTTCTCGGTCGATCTTCGGTAAATACTCCCCAGCAAGCGCCAGCCGCCCCGACTGGTAGTTTCTCGCCGGTGCCAATTCAGAGTGTCGAAGACACAGGGCTTTCGGCGCTGTGGCTGCAGGATCTGGTTCTGAAAATTTATTATTTTCAGGGTTACATGAGCGGGTTCAAACTCGCTGAGGAAATTGCGCTTCCGTTCACAGGTGTGCTGGATCAAATTCTGGAAGCTTTGAAGCGCGAAAAATCCCTGGAAGTGCGGTCTTCACAAATGGGATTGGGTGAAGGGGCGTACGTCTATGCCATTACCGGGGCGGGAACTGCTCGCGCTCGCGAGGCATTGGATCGCAGTCAGTACGCCGGGCCGGCGCCTGTCCCTCTGGCAAAGTATATCGAGTCCATTCATAAGCAAAGCCGCAGCCACATGCAGGTGACACCGCGCATCATGCACCAGGTACTCTCTGCCATGGTGCTTTCCGAGCAGGCCTATCAACGGCTCGGACCGGCGGTTAATTCGGGGACATCCATATTCCTTTACGGCCCGCCTGGAAATGGCAAGACCACGGTTGCGCGCGCAGTGGGCAACATGGTCCAGTCGCAGCACATGTATATCCCCTATTCATTGTACGTGGATGGGCAGGTCATTAAACTGTACGACTCGGTCAACCATCAATTGACGGGCGAAGAAGATACCACTCCCTGGGGAACCGGTACGCTACGCGCTGCGAACCGGCGCGATCCGCGTTGGGTGCAAATCAACCGGCCGTTTATCGTCACCGGCGGTGAACTTACCCTGGCCGGTTTGGACCTGGTTTTCGATGACACGCTCAAGTATTACGAGGCCCCTTTCCAGGTAAAGGCCAATGGCGGCATTTTACTGATCGACGACTTTGGCCGCCAGCAAGTCCGGCCGCGCGATTTACTTAACCGCTGGATTGTGCCGCTGGAAAACCGCATAGATTATATGACCATGCACACCGGGCGCAAAATCGAAGTCCCGTTTGACGTTTTAGTGGTATTTTCGACCAATCTGCCGCCAAGAGACCTGGTCGATGAGGCTTTCCTGCGTCGTCTGCGCCATAAGATTGAAATTGTGGACCCCACTTTTGATGAATATAAGGAAATTTTCAAACGGGTGGCACAACAAAAAGGCGTGAAATATAACGATGAGGGTGTTAATTATCTGTTGCAGGAATACTACATCAAGGGTAACCACAAGCTGCGTGCCAATCACCCGCGCGACCTGTGCGACCAGATTGTGGACATTTCGCGTTACCTTGGCAAGGAAGCCGAATCGACCCCTGAATTGATCGACCGCGCAGTTCAATCCTATTTTGTCGAGCTAGGCTAATGCATACCGAAACTGCTGAGCCGCTGATTTATGCCCACCGCGGCGCCAGCGCATACGCGCCAGAAAATACCCTGGCTGCGTTCCGGCTGGCATTGGAGCAAGGCGCGGACGGGATCGAATTGGACGCCAAGTTGAGCGCCGACGGCGAAGTCGTTGTCATCCACGACCAGACGGTGGATCGGACTACCCAGGGTAAGGGACGAGTGAACCAACTGGCTTTATCCGAATTGAAAAAATTGGTTGCCGGCAGTTGGAAAGGGGATGCTTTTAACGGCGAAAAAATCCCCACGCTGGCAGAAGTATTTGCATCCGTTGGCGGCAAGCTTAAAATTAATGTCGAGTTGACCAACTATTCTTCACCACAGGACGGGCTGCCGGAAAAAGCCCTTGCCCTGGTTCAAGAATATCACCTTGAAGACAGCATTCTGTTTTCCTCCTTCCTGCTCTCCAACCTGGCAGCGGTGCGCCGGGTTTGGCCGGAAGCGCCGGTTGGTATCCTGGCTGATCCCGGGCTAAAAGGATTGCGTAACCGCTCGAAGCTTAGCCGGGAAATTTCTCCGGACTATATGCACCCCTATTTCCTGGATGTTTCCCGACGGCTGGTGGAACGAGAAAAGGCGGCTGGACGGCTGCTGAATGTCTGGACGGTAAATTCCTTGATAGTGATGCGCAAATTAATTCGCTTCGGAGTTGCCGGAATCATCACGGATGATCCGCTGCTTGGATTGAAAATTCGAGAGGAAGCATGATCCCCGCGGAGTGGCTGGTTCACGCGCAGTCAGTTCTGGCGGAGTGGGCTGAACGCACGCCGGTCACCCTGGACCCGGAATTGCAGGTTTATTTCAAATGGGAAAACCAGCAGTTGACCGGGTCGTTCAAGTTGCGCGGTGCATTCAACAAAATTGCCAGTCTGCTGCCGTGGGAACGCGAACGCGGTCTGGTGACCGCTTCAGCAGGCAATCACGGAATGGGGGTGGCTTATGCGGCCCGCGAGATGGGCGCAAAAGCGGTCATCTTTGCCAGTGAGCACGCTGTTGCAAACAAAGTCCGGGCCATGCGTGATTTGGGCGCTGAGGTCCGCCTGGTAACGGGCGGATATACCGAAGCCGAGGCAGCCGGGTTGATCTATTCGCATGGAACCGGTTTAACCTGGGTTTCTCCCTACAATGATGGCAGGGTGATCGCCGGACAGGCCACCATCGGGTTGGAATTGGCGGAGCAAATTCGACCGTTTGATCCTCAGTCCGTAGTGGTACCGGTGGGCGGCGGTGGATTAATCAGCGGGGTGGCATTAGCTTTGCGTTCGAAGGAAATAAAAGCGCGCATTATTGGCGTGCAATCGGAAGCAACCGCAGTGATGCACGCGGTATTCAACGGAAGGCCTCAGGAAGCAGTGGTTGAAGCGCCCAGCCTGGCAGATGGGCTTTCGGGACAGATCGAAAGAGGTTCGATGACCATCCCACTGGTACAGGAACTGGTGGATGAGATCATTCTGGTCAGCGAACCCAGCATCGAAGCTGCCATCGTGTATGCCTGGGAAAAATATAATCAAATCATCGAGGGATCGGCTGCAGTTGTGTTGGCGGCTGTTTTGACGGGAAAAATTGCACCGTTACCGGCCGCCCTGGTTATTTCCGGTGGAAACATCCAGCCTGAAGTACACCAATCGCTGATCGCTCGCGGCAGCGGCAAATTACAGCGGGCAGGATCACAGATATGAAGCAGTTGGTCAACCTTTGCCTGCTGGTTTTTCTCCTGGCGGGGTTGTCTGCGCCGTTTGCACAGGCCGCTCAGGCGCAGGTCACCGAGCCGCAGGAAGATTATTTGGCTAAGGCCCGCAATCTGATGGTCAATATGACTCCCGAAGAGCGAGTTGGGCAACTCTTCCTGGTTTCGTTTAAGGGCACCGACGTTGGACCGGATTCGGGTATCTACCAGCTCATCACCGAGCATCATATTGGTGGGGTAGTTTTACGGGCGGATAATGATAATTTCACCGGGCCAACCGACACCGTACCTCAGGCCGCCGAGTTGGTGCGCGGGCTGCAGGAAATTGCCAGCCAGGCAAAATCCGAGGTGGAAGGCGGTCAGGCATCCGAGACCACCGGTTATATCCCGTTGTTCGTCGGGATATCGCAGGAAGGTGACCTGTACCCTACTGACCAGATTATCAATGGTTTGACGGCTATTCCCAGTCCCATGGCAATCGGGGCGACCTGGGATACGCAACTGGCTCAAGCCGCCGGCCTGGTGATGGGCAAGGAATTGCGCGCCATTGGCTTTAACCTGTTTCTTGGGCCTTCACTGGATGTGCTGGATGTAACGCTCACGCTCAACAGCGACGACCTTGGCGTCCGCACTTTTGGCGGCGACCCATTCTGGGTGAGTGAAATGGGAAAAGCCTATATTCGCGGGCTGCATCTTGGCAGCCGCGATGAAATGGCCATTATTGCCAAACACTTCCCGGGGCGAGGCAGCTCAGACCGCCTGCCCGAAGAAGAGGTGGCAACGGTCCGTAAGCCGCTGGAGCAACTGAAACAGATAGACCTGGCGCCTTTTTTTGCGGTTACCAGCCCTGAGACCGACCCGCTTTCCGTTGTTGATGGCCTGCTCGTTTCACACATCCGTTATCAGGGGCTGCGCGACAATATCCGTGATGTAACCCCTCCCGTGAGTCTGGACGCGACTGCGCTGAACCAGGTCTTGAGCCTGCAACCCATTGCTGGTTGGTATAGTAATGGCGGGCTGGTGGTCAGTGACAACCTGGGCAGCAACGCGGTTCGACGGTTTTACGACCCAACCATGCAAACCTTCGATGCCCGCACCATAGCGCGCAACGCCTTCCTGGCAGGAAACGATCTGCTGTATTTGAACAATTTCATTGAGACAATCGACGGCGACAGCAAAACGACGATCATCAAAACGCTTGACTCTTTCGTGCAGAAATACAACGAAGACCCGGCTTTTGCCGAACTCGTTGATCGGTCGGTTGCGCGCATCCTGGCGTTGAAAATCAAGCTCTATCCCAGTTTTAGCCTGGATGAAGTTTTGCCGGACGCCGCCTTCCTCGCTGATGTTGGGCGGTCTCAGCCTACCACATTCGAAATCGCCCGGCGGGCGGTCACCTTGATCAGCCCGGATGCTGCAGATCTAAGCGCAGTCCTGCCTCGTGCGCCGGACCCGCGAGACCAGATCATCATCTTTACCGATGTGCGGACTGCGCGGCAATGCAGCGTATGCGCCGTTCAGGATTTTATTGAGGTGGACGCATTCAAAAATTCGATTGTGCGTCTGTTTGGCCCCGGTGCCGGCGGGCAGATCAACGATTCGATGATTCACGCCTACACCTTTCAGGATCTGATTAGTTACCTCAACGACCCGTTGGGATCAGCCGCATTGGGCGTTAACCTCAAAGCGTCTCAGTGGGTGATTTTTGTAATGCAGGATTCTTCGCTGGCGCGTCCCGAGACGAATGCGGTCAACCGCCTGCTCTCAGATCGCTCGGATTTGATTCGCGATAAAAAGGTTATCGGGTTTGCCTTCAACGCGCCTTATTACCTGGATGCGACAGACATTGCCAGGTTGACAGCCTACTTTGGCATCTATTCAAAAATCGATGCCTTCATGGATGTGGCTGCCCGGGTTCTTTTCCAGGAACTATCGCCGGTGGGCGCGCTGCCGGTTTCTGTTCCCGGTATCGGTTACGACCTGATCAAAGCCACTGCACCCGACCCAACGCAGGTGATTCCGTTGTCGATTGACCTGCCAGAGCCGACACCTTTTACCGGACAGGGCACCCCCGAGCCGACCGCTGAACCGGTATTCAGTATTGGCGATACGATACCGCTCAAAACCGGGGTGATTATCGATACAAACGGCAACCCTGTTCCAGACGGCACGGTGGTGCGTTTCATTTTTTCTATTCAAGGGGAAAAGGGCACTACCCAACAAATTCTAGAAGCCACCACGCGGGGTGGGATTGCCCGGGGAACCTTCGATATAACCGGCGAAGGCGCGCTGGAAATTCGCGTTATTTCGGAACCGGCGACGACGTCGCGATTGTTGACCTTGAACATGACCGGTGGCGCTGGCGCGGCAGTAACACCGATTAACCCTACCCCTATTGTGACGCAAACTCCGCTGCCGACTCCCACCCTGGCGCCTTCCCCTACAGCCGGTGCACCTGTCAATTCCAGCACGACTTCTGCTCCTCGCGCCGGTGATTGGTTGTTGTCTTTCCTGCTTATCTGGGGCAGCGCAGCGGGAATCGCCAAAATTGGCCAGCGCCGGGTTAACCTGCGCTGGGGGGTGCGCTGGGGGCTGCTGGCCGTCGTCGGCGGGATGCTGGCTTATCTTTACCTGGCCACCGGCTGGTTCGAAGCAATCAACTGGTTCGCCGCCTCCGGGACAATGGGTATCCTGCTGGCATGTGTGGTGGGCATTTTGGTAGGGTGGGGAGCGGGCTGGCTGTGGCAAAAGCGCATCATGCGCAACCGCAGCAACGGCGCTAGCGTAGCAAAGTAATCAGCAGACTGACCAGCGTCAAGCCGAGGGTGATTGCGATCAGCGACTGCTCCAGCGGAAAATTCAGGAAGCTCCAGACCGAGTTCGAGTTGGGCGCCAGGCGCGGCAATGTCGGGCGATCTGTGGCCAGACTCTGGCGGAAAGCTTCGATCGTTTCCGGGCGTTCATCGGGATGCAGGCTCATAGCCCAGATGATGGCTCGTTCCGTGCGGGGGCTGATGTCCGGATTGATCTGGCTGGGCGGGATAAAGTGGTCAGGCCGCAGAAAGCGGTCGCGGGCGTCAGCCGGCGGTTCATTCGTCAGTAGGTGATAAAGCGTGGCGCCAAAGGCGTACACATCGGTGCGCACATCTGTGTGACCGCTATCTCCGCCGTACTGTTCCAATGGAGTATACAGCGCCGTTCCCTGGCCCTGCATGACCGTAATCGTGATCTCTCCGGGCGCCAGTAATTTGACCAGCCCAAAATCGACCAATTTGATCAGTCCATCCGGCGTAATTTTTAGATTGCTGGGTTTGATATCCCGATGCAGGATGGGAGGATTCTGGCTGTGGAGGTAAGTCAGCGCGTTGGAAAGCTGCTTGGCCCAGTTGAGGACGTCACTTTCAGCCAGGAAACGTTCTTCTTGGCGGGCTTCGCTAATGAGGGCTCGTAAGTCTTTGCCCGGGACAAAGTCCATAACCAGGTAATCGCGATTGCTAATCGAGAAGAAGTCGGACACCTTTGGCAGGTTGGGATGGTCGAGACGCGCGAGCACGGTTGCTTCGCGTAAGAATTGATCGCGTGCTTCACGCGCCATCTCTGACGTCATGGACCTATCGTGTTCGACTTCTTTCAGGGCGCACTGGCGGCCTTCCAACCGCGTATCGTCAGCCAGGTAGATGGAGCCCATCCCGCCCTGGCCAATGATGCGCTTTACACGATATCTGCCGCGCAGCAACTCCCCTGACTTAAGGGGTATTGGCATTAACGATTCCTGTTTGGGTTTGCATTCATGCTCTGATCCTGAAGGTCGGCGTTGGATCAGAAATTTTTGTGTCGCGAGCACACAAAAATGTGTTTATTTGTTATATTATACCGTACACCGGGTCGCAATTGCCGATCTTTCTATCTGGGGAAGGAGGGGAAGGATGAAGTCGATCAATGTCGACCTGCCGATCCTTATCGGACAGGCTGGACCCCTCAACGGGAATCGTTGGGAAATCGAAAAAGAGCTGTTAATCGGACGGGATGATTCCTGTGGCGTTGTCATCCATGACCGCCAGGTATCCCGTTATCACGCCCGCATCTCCATAACGTCTGACGGCGTTGCACTCGAAGATTTGGCCAGTAAAAACGGCACGTACCGCAATGGGGTGCTGCTGGAACAACCGGTGATTTTGCAGGACGGCGACCAGGTTCAAATCGCCATGATTCAGCATTTTGTCTATCTTAGTTCAGATTCGACCGTCCCGCTTGGCCCGGGCGTCCCGATTCCAGAAGCATTTCAGCCCGGGGCAGCACCGCCCGGCCGCCTGATACTCGATCCCCTTTCACGTCGGGTTTGGGTTGCCGGCACCGAGGTCAATCCGGCGCTCTCCGTGCCGCAGTTCCGCCTGTTGGAGGCGCTCTATAACCACCGCGGCAGCGTAGTTGCACGGCAAGACCTGGTGGTGGCTGTCTGGGGGGATGAGGAAGCGACAGGCGTCTCCGAGCAGGCGCTGGATGCCCTGGTTCGGCGGCTGCGCGACCGTCTGGCGGGGTTGGATAACACCCATGAATACCTGTTGACCGTCCGCGGTTACGGATTGCGCATGGATAATCCGCCGGCGCGCCCGTAGGTTATCAAGGAAAGATGGTTTCAGAAAACAGAGCTAAATTTACCGCTTTCCCCTTCACGGGATGGGATGGAATTCCCCTGCCGGTGTGAGTGAGCGTCGACGCCCGCACAATCAACGCCCTCTTGAAGCATAATTCGATGCGTTTTGATAGGTGATTGTAAATTCTCGCAGGCCGGATTGTTATTAAGATAGGAGTGGCGGTTCGTGGCTTCCCGTAAAGTCATTCACCTGGATCTGGACGCCTTCTTCTGCTCGGTTGAGGAATTGCGCCGCCCCGAATTGCGCGGGAAACCCTTCGCGGTCGGCGGCCGGCCTGAAACTCGCGGCGTGATTGCTTCCTGCTCTTACGCAGCCCGCATGTGCGGGGTACATTCCGCCATGCCGACCAGCCGGGCGCTGCGTCTGTGCCCCGAGCTGATCCTGATCTCAGGCGAGCACGGACACTACTCGGAATACTCGCGCAAGGTGATGACCATCCTTGGCAGGTACTCCGGGCTGATCGAGCAGGTTTCCATCGACGAGGCGTTCCTCGACGTCAGCGATTTGGCCAGGCCTGGCGTGGAAATTGCACGGGATATCCAGCAAGTCATCCGTCAGGAATTGGATTTACCCTGCTCGCTCGGGATTGCATCCAACAAGCTGGTTGCCAAGATTGCGACGGATGCGGGCAAGGCCGGGCACCGCGGCATCACGCCGCCGTGCGCCATCCTGGAAGTACCGGCAGGCGGAGAGGCCGACTTTTTAGCTCCCATGCCCGTCCAGGCGCTTTGGGGGGTGGGTCCAAAGACTGCGGCGCGCCTGAAAAGCCAGGGGATCCACACCATCGGTGACCTGGCGCGTCAACCGGAACATAATTTAGAGAAGTTGTTTGGCAAGTACGGGCACGACATTTCCCGTCACGCCCGCGGGGTGGATAACAGCCCGATCGAACCTGAACATGACATCAAATCCATCAGCCAGGAAACTACCTTCGACCGCGATATTGCGGATGCGGTGAAGCTGCATCAGGTGCTGCGCAATCAGTCCGAGAAAGTTGCTTTTCGCCTGCGCAGCAAGAACCTGACCGCCACGACTGTGCGGATCAAGGTTCGGTGGCCCGATTTTTCGACCCAGTCGCGGCAACTGACCCTGCCGCAGGCGACCAACCAGGATACGGTGATCACCCACGGCGCGCTGACCTTGTTCGACAGTCTGTGGGACGGGAAGATCAAGGTGCGGTTGATCGGGGTGGGGGTGAGCGGCCTGCAGTCCGAAATCTGGCAGCCTTCCCTGTGGGATACGCCCAATGACAAGGAACGGCGCTTACTGGCAGCCATGGATGAATTGAAAGACCGTTATGGGCGCAAGATTGTCCAACGCGGCGCTGCGCTCAAACCGAAGAACCAACAGGACGACGATCCGTAAGACGATCAGGCAACGGGGGAACCCTGACCGGGAGAAGAAAGCGAGAAGGCCATGCAAAAATCACTATCTACTCAACCCGCTGCCAACCAGGAATCCCTGGAAATCCATATTCATCCCGGCGAAAGCACTGGGAGCGAGATCATCGCGCCAGGGGTAAAATCAACGCACCGGCCGATCGATTACCGGCTCAGGCGGCCGCATTTTCCCAAAGACATCGCCACTCGCTTGACCGACGGGCTGGTACCGGCTGTCCTGCTTTTGGTCTTGACGATGATGATGGATATGCTGATCTACCCGATTGAGGCAACGGCCAAAGGAGAAGGGCTGTTGGTCTATCTGATTCTGGTGCTGGCATTGGGCGTTTTCGCGTTGGAGAAAAGCACACACTCCGGATCTACTGAAATTGGGCGCGCCATGAGCGGGATGGTCGCCGGGCAGTTCTTCTGGCATGCTTTTTGGATCATTCAACTGATGGGCGGGATCGAGCTCAAACCGCAGGGTACCATCCTGATGCTGGGGTTGATCAGTTTATTGGGGTTGACCCTGTGGCGGCCGGTGCTGCCGCTGGGGGTGAAGTTCTTCCTGGTATCGTTCCTGGCAAGCTGGGTCAACCGCTTCTTTATCAATCATTCCATCGTGCAATCCGCAGGCGCTGACCTGTTTACCTGGATGTTTTACGCTACCGGTTTCCTCGCGCTGGCAGGGGTCGTATTTGGGACTGCCTACTTAATTTATCGAGCCGAATTCAAAGTCCAACGGCTGTGGGCTGCGTTAGGTATCTGGCAGTCGGCGCTGGTGATGTTGATCGTGGCCCTCAAAGTGTTTTTATAAGCATACCGGACGGAATCAAAGCAACTGGCTCAACCGGCGTTCGACATGGGGATGCGGCGAGGTGTTGAGTAGATCGTTGTAAAGCGCCATGATGCGGGCAGCGATGATTTCCCATGAGTAGCCGCGGGCAATTTCGGCGCCCTGAGCGCCCAGGCGCGCCCGCAATTCCGGGTCAAGGATGATCTCGATCAGGTGCTGGCCAAGCAGTTCCGGTTCGCCATTGGGCACCACGAACCCGGTCACGCCATCCTGTACCAAAAACGCCAGCCCGCCAACCTGAGAGGCGACCACCGGCGTGCCGCAGGCCATGGCCTCCAGCGCCACCATGCCAAAAGACTCATAGTGAGACGGCACGACCACCACATCGGCAGCGGAATAGTAGTACGGCAGCGACTCCTGGCTGCGTTTGCCAAGGAAGAGGACGATGTCACCCAGACCAAGCTCTGCGCTCAGCGCCTTGATGCGCGTCATTTCCTGATCCAGGCTCTGATCGCTGACCTCCGGGTCGCCGCCGATGATTGCCAGATAATGCGGGCAGCAGTCCAGGTTGTTGGTGGATTGGATGTAGGCCAGCGCCTGCATCAGGGTATCGACCCCCTTGAGCGGCTCGATGCGGCCGACAAACAGAATCATCTGGGCATCGACCGGCAGATCGATGGCGGCTTTGGCCTCGTCTTTGGGAATCGGATAGAAGCGGCTGGTATCCACGCCGGGAGGAATGACCGCCACTTTGCCTGAATCGGCGTGATAGAGGAATTCCAACTGGGCCTGTTCGGCCAGGGTGGCGGCAACGATGCGGTCTGCCAGTTTGAGGATGCGCTGCTCGCCTTCCAGGCGGTAGCTGCCCTCCATCTCCCCCGGCGAGCGGGCGACGCGGTTTTTCATCATCACAAGGGTGTGGAACATCTGGACGATGGGCGTCTTCCATTTGACTTGCAGCAGTTCGGCGGCTGCGCCGGACATCCAGTAGTGGCTGTGGATCAGGTCGTATTGCAGCCCTTTTTTGGCGGCAAATTCTTCGATGCCGCTGACGAACTGCGGGATGTGGGCGGCCAGCTCCGGCTTGGGCAGCGGCACCTCTGGCCCGGCCGGGATGTGAACCACGCGGTTGCCGTAACCCAGGTCATGCAGCACGTGCGGCACATGCTCGTTCTGCGAGCGGGTGTAAACATCCACATGCACGCCCAGTTGGCCCAGGTGACGCGTCAACTCGGCGACGTAAACGTTCATCCCGCCTGTGTCTTTGCCGCCCAGGGTGGCGAGCGGGCAGGTGTGGTAAGAGAGCATGGCGATGTTCATCAGGCGCGATTCCTTGCCGTTTTTTAAGGGGTACTGGTATAATCAGCCGCACGCCACCGTAGCTCAGTTGGCAGAGCAGACGTTTCGTAAACGCCAGGTCAAGGGTCCGAATCCCTTCGGTGGCTCCTGTATTTTAACCCGGAAACCGCGTTCGCGCCGGATTCGATATCGCCCTGCCCAGGTTTGTCTCTGCGGCCGAACCAGGGTGGGAGATCGGTGCATTGATGTCACCCTGCCCGCAGGGCACTCTGCGAGTGAACGAAGTGAAGGGTCTCCTGGTCGTGCCGGTCTCTGCCCGAGCACGCGATCCAATGAGACCTGCGGTCTGCGGCCGAACCAGGGTGGGAGATCGGTGCGATCATCGTGATAGGAGACCTGCGGTCAGCGGGCGCACACGGTCGATCACAGATCGCCCTGCGGGCGGAGACCGGTGCGATCCAATACGCCATCAGTGGCGGATCATTAATTCTTGGAATCTTCTGAGAAAAATTCAATTGAAGTCTGACAAAATTGGTGTACACTACAATTAATTCTTACTGATAGTTTTCCCGTTCGAATAACCAAACAATTGAATATTCGTGTCCTTTATGGAGGCGATGAACCAGGACCTCATTTTGGTCGCTTACCCTTAAATTGGGGAAAGTCCTGGGGAGCCAACAGCGAAACCGGCCATTAGTTGGCTGGTTTTTTGTTGTGTGTTAAGTCAGGTCAGAAAGGGGGTGAGGCGAATAAAACGATACAACCTGCGAACTTCATACTTGCCGTTCACTCAATTGTCAAAGTTACGATCATGAAAGGGGAAAAAATGTTTAAGAAAATTACTTTTGTTCTTTTAGTCCTCGTTCTGCTTCTTACGACCACCACGACAGCGCTAGCCGACCCTCCGCCGCCTGATAAAAATGGATGCACGAAGATTCAGGACGGAGTCCTTAAATATAGCACAGGCCATTACCTCGCGGGTCAACCATTGGTATTGGGGTATGATGCATGGGGATACAATTATCAGGCTCACCTGTTCAGTGGTTCGTATGCGAATGCTTATCTTGGAGGAGCTGGCTATCCACCTTATACAGGTGATGACGTTGCATATTTAGCTTCAAATCCCGGGGTTGTAAGTCATTGGGCCTGGCCGTATCGGACCACTCAGGTGTTGATGAAATGGGACCAGGACTGGCTTGCCAACGTCGATTGTGACTTAGATGGTAAGCTTGATAGGCATGCGGGCTTCTCATCATATATTGGGTCCGGTGCCTGGGAAACCAATCATATGTGGGATACCTATGATGTTAACGGTCAAACCTGTACTTGGGACTACTTTACGAAAATTATCGCAGTTCCAGCGGATGCTACTTTGACGAGTGGAATTTGGTATGCAGCAGATGGGACTGAGATTGGTCCGAGCATCTGGGGGGCGTTTGCCATCATCCAGGATGTGGTCAATGACCCTTGTGGTGGTTATTCCGGGCTCCAATATCGCAGCCCCGACCATGTAGGGTTTGGGGGATGGTAACCACAGTTTCACCATTTCTTAATTAATTGTTTAAATGATGGATTGGGCAGGGCTTTTTGGCTCTGCCTTTTTATTAAATTTGAAAAGTTAAAGCATAAAAACGAGATTGGTGCGATCCATGGAGACCTGCGGTCGGGCAGCGCGCGTGGTCAGGAGACCGGCGCGATCAATTGCACGCTTCGACGGGCTCAGCGACCGCCAACACCACCCCGGGATTGTGCGCTGCTAATCGGTTTTTATCCTATAATTTGGGTATGTCCCGGATTGTAATTACCCTGCTCACCGATTTTGGCCTGCAAGACGAATTTGTTGGCGTGATGAAGGGCGTGATCTGGGGGATTGCGCCGGATGCCAACATAGCCGATATCAGCCATGCAGTTCCGCCGCAGAACGTGCTGCATGGCGCGCTGGTGCTGGGACGGGCGTACCGCTATTTCCCGGCCGGCAGCATTCACCTGGCGGTGGTGGATCCGGGGGTTGGCACGGCGCGGCGCGGGATTGCGCTGCGGGTGGGGGAGCATACTTTTGTCGGGCCGGACAACGGCCTGTTTAGCATGCCCTTGACCAGCGGCGCGCCGGTCGCGGCGGTCAGCCTGGACAATCCGGCTTACCGTCTGCCCGCGGTCAGCCGCTCATTTCACGGGCGCGACGTATTTGCCCCGGCTGCGGCGTACCTGGTGCGCGGGGTGGCGCTGAAAGAGCTGGGTGAGCCGGTGACCGCCCCGGTCACGCTTGAAATTCCACGTGCGTTGCGTATAGCCAATGTTTGGAAAGCGCAGGTTCTGCTGGTGGATGGTTTTGGCAACTTGATCACCAATTTGACGGAAGTCGATTTGCAGGGGCAAACCGTGGCAGAGGTAGTTTGCCAGGGGCAGGTGATCCAGGGGGTAGAGGTCACCTTTGGCAGCCGGCGGCCCGGTGAACTGCTGGCGATGTTCGATAGTTCGGGGACGCTCTCCCTGTGCGTGGTCAATGGCAGCGCGGCGGAGCGCCTTGGCGCCGGCGCGGGGACGCCGGTCGAGGTGCGGGTGGCCTGATCGTTTCCCTCACTTTACCTCTCCCTCAGACGGGAGAGGAGTTCGGGCGGCAGCAACCTTGCTTCGACAGCCAGGGGAGGGACCGGTGCAATCTGGCGAAGAATCTCCGACACAGAAGACGAGATGTTTCGGGCTACAAACCAGACCTCAACATGACATTTTCTGGAGGCCCTAAAACTTACCTTCAAGGATGACAAACTCTGAGGGGATTAAAACCAGGGGATTTTGTCGAGAATATAGGAGCCGCCGTAGGCAAAGGCCATCATTTTCAAGATTTTGCCCAGCATGCTCCAGAATAGAAACTTTATCACCGGCATTTTCAACATTCCTGCGGTCAGACCGGCGATGTCAAATACCGGGTTGGGAACCAGGGACAACACGAAGACCGTAATACCGCCGTATTTTCGCATCCAGCTTTCCACTTTTGGCTGCCATTTTGTGCGTTCCACCACACCCTGGCCGCTGTAACCGGCCAGATAACCAGTTAGCTCTCCCAGCGCTGCGCCTGTACCGGCAGCGATGGCAACCCAAAAGGGATTGAACACCGCCCCCATGGCTGAGGTGAACAACACCCCGGGCACCGGCAGGATCAGAGTGGCATTGGAGAGCAGCGAGAGCAGGAATATGCCGGGGTAGCCCAGCCCTTCCAGTTCCTGAACGCGGTCGCGGTTCAGATATAGGAAGACGGTCAGCCCAACGACAAAAAGAAGCGCCAAAATCCGCTGGATTTTCAGGCGCGTCTCGCGGGTCATTGGCTGCTCAGGGTATTCTGCTGCAGGAGGGATTCGATGCGGGAAATGACCATGTCCAGCGCGACGGTGTTGAAGCCGCCTTCCGGGATGATCACATCGGCATAGCGTTTGGACGGTTCGACGAAGTCCATGTGCATGGGGCGAACCGTGGTCAGGTATTGGTGAATGACAGATTCGGTGGTGCGGCCGCGTTCAGAGATGTCGCGCTGCAGGCGGCGGATAAAGCGCAGATCCGAATCGGTATCGACGTAAATTTTGACATCAAACTCGGCGCGCAGTTCGGGTTCGGCGAAAATGAGAATCCCCTCGACGATGATCACCGCAGAAGCTTCGACCCGGCGGGTGCGATCGGTGCGGGCATGGATGGTAAAGTCATAGATCGGCAAATCCACCGGTTCCCAGCGCTTGAGCGCGCGCACATGTTCGGTCAGCAGGCTGGATTCCAACGAATCGGGATGGTCGAAGTTAGCTTCCGCGCGTTGATTGAGCGGCAGGTCCTTCAGGTCGCGGTAATAGGCGTCATGGGGCAGGTAGGCGATGCGGTCGCTGCCGACCTGCTTGAGAATTTGGCTGGCTACCGTGGTTTTCCCCGAGCCAGAACCGCCGGCAATGGCAATCACGAGAGGTTTTGGGCGTTGTTCCATACGAAAATTATAATGGAGAAGGGGATGGATGGGTTGAAGTTGCCGGGGACAATTGGTCAATCAATCCTGGGATACTCGATTTGACCGGTTTTCAAATCCAAAATACACAGGCAGCGGCCATCGTAGCGGTTACTGCCCAGCGCGCCCGGGTTGATAATGCGAGTCCGCCCAATCATTTCATCTTTCTGGACGTGGGTATGCCCGTGAAAGACACAATCATATTCGCCGCTGGCAACCAGCGCGTTGACTTTGCCGGCAATGTGACCGTGCGCGGCCGCAATCCGAACGCCGTCGATTTGTCCGGTGTAAACCAGTCCGCCGCTGCTCTCCGGGTTGGCGGCAGTCAGCATGTTTTGGATATCGATGGAATCTGCATCGCCATTGCCAAAGACATAATGCACGGTAAAACCGAGCATCAACCGGGCCGTTTCCAGCGTGGTCACGTCACCGCAATGGAAAAGCGTATCGATGTGCAGGTGGCGCAAAGTCTGCAGTGCGCTTTGCAGCGCGTCAGCGCGGTTGTGGGTGTCTGAAATAATGCCAATGCGCATGGTCAGCCGCCGGTTATCTCGAAGGTTTCCATTTCAACCCCGGAACTCTCGAAAGCCTTGTGCAATGCTGCCCGGCCGCTATCATCCAGGTTGCCGATTACCAGTCGCAGGTAAAAACCGCCGTTGCCGAGAGTATTGTTGACCGAGCGCAAGATATTCCCCTTTTCGCGAGAGACCAGCAAAGCCAGTTTGGCCAAAACGCCGGGGCGGTTGGCGCTGTGGGCGCCGGTCAGGTTGACAGTGGTCCAGTTGAGCACATCCGCGGTGATTCCGACAGCGTCCAGCGCAGAATCGAGGTCGACCAAACGCACCGCGCCGAAACCGACAGAGGCGTATAAATCTTCGAGCGAAGCGCAAGTGATCTGTTCCAGCAGGACATCGAAGCGGTCCGGTTGCAACGCCTGGATGTCCTCCAGCGCCAGAATACCGCGCCTGGCCAGGGTCGATTTCACCATCTGACGCCCACCCTCGGCTGATTTCTTGAGCGCCTCGGTCACCAGTACCGAACGTAGCAGCCGGGTGGTCGAGCTATTGGCAAAAGTCAACCATTCCTCGGTAGGCGCCAGCCGCCCGCTGCCGGTGACCACTTCCACTACATCGCCGGGGTGTACCCGTTCAGAAAGGTGCGCCAGGCTGCCGTTGACCTTGACCGAGCTGATCTTATCCAACAAAAATTCCTGCTGAATGGACGCCACCGCGTCCAGGACGGTCGAGCCCTCCGGCAGGAAACGCGCGCCGCCAGTCGGAGTCAGGATTTCTACAGGGGTGTAGGAAGAAATATCCATGCCCTGCTTGATGGCATAAACTACCCCCCAGTGATTTTCGCCTTCCATTTCCTCGGTGGCGATGGCAATTTCGATTGCGCCTTTATCCGGGATCCAGGCGGTGGTTTGCAGCGCCCGGTAGCGATTCTGCGGGCAGGCGATATAGTCGTCGAAGCTGTTCTGGTCCAGGTAAGAACCCAGGTAGCGATTGACATAGGGCAGCAGTTCATAACAGCGGGTGGTGTCCGGGTCGCTGACCACCATGCGGAAGCTGACCAGATCGTTGATGCTGCGGAAAGTGTTCATGGAGGTCTTGCGCGCGCGCGCCATGCGGCGCAATTTTTGCCAGGTGGCCCAGTAGCCATTGACAACCAGGTCGATGCGGCCGTCGATGCCTGCATTTTCCATCAACTCGCCCAGTTGCTGCATCATGGTGTTGATGAATTTCACATCCAGGCGCGGGTCAGCGTCGATCTGGGAGCGCACCAATTTATAGGTCTCCGGTTCGGCGTAAGGGAAAGCCATATCCTCGATCCAGCAGCGCCAGCGGTAGCAGTTGAGAATCCCGGCCAGTTTTCCGTAGGCGCGGATCGCTTCGGTGGCCTTCTGGCGGCGTTTGTTTTCGGGCATGTGGCCCAGCGTGAGGAGGTTATGACTCTTGTCTGCCAGCTTGACCAGAAATACGCCCGGGTCGCGGAATTGGGCCATCTTGCGCAAGGTCTCGATCTCGCGCGAGCGGCCATCCCGCGGATTGCTGATTTTGGTCACGCCGTCAACGATGAACGCGACTTCCTCGCCGAGGGGACCGGGAAACTCGGCCTTGATCCGGTCGAACGTTTCGCCCTGATCCTCGACGGTATCATGCAGCAAGCCGGCGATGGTCCAGGCTTCGTTGCCGACCAGTTTATCGATGTAACCGGCGACCCAGACGCAATGCGTCTCGAAATAAGATTCACCGCTGTAGCGCAACTGTCCACCGTGCAACTCCCGCCCAAGTTCATAAGCGTGCTTAATGGCAGGGGTGCGTGGGTGAAAAACACCCGGGTCAAATTCAGTGCCAATGCGCGGGCGAATCTCTGAAATTTGTTTGACGGACACCATTAATTAAGTGACTCCCTGGCTGACAGGCTCTAAGGTGCTTGTTTAATGAATCGTATAAGTATCTACAATCCGCTCTTCGTTCCGGTCAGTCGCGGGCGGTGGGGTGTGAGACAAGCCGGAGATTTGCTCGTAAAGGCTGTCGGTCATATCGATTTCAATCGATTTGAGGGCGGTCTCCAGATGGTCCAGATTGCGCGCGCCAATGATGGGCGCGGTGACGGCCGGGTGAGCCGCAGCCCAGGCAATCGCTAAAGACGCCGGGTGAACGCCGATCTGGTCTGCCAGACCTTTTAGGTCTGCGGCTGTTGAGTGCATCCATTCTTCACCGTAGCGAGTCTGGTAGCGGACACTGCTCAACAGGCGGCCTTGTTCGGGTTGAGCGCCGCCGGCATATTTACCCGAAAGTAGTCCGCCACCCAGCGGTGAATAGCTGATTACGCCCAAATTCTCCGATTCTGCCAGCGGGAAAAGCTCAACCTCTGCCATGCGCTTTACCAGGTTATACATCGGCTGGATTACCGCAAAGCGTGCCCAGTGGTGCAGATCAGACAGGCCAAGAGCCTTCATCACCTGCCAGGCAGCGAAATTGCTGGCAGCCGGATATAAAATTTTCCCCATGCTGACCAGGTCATCCAGCGCCCGCAGCGTTTCCTCTAGAGTGGTGAAATCATCGAAGCGATGGATGAAAAAAACATCGATGCGGTCGGTTTTCAGCCGCCGCAGGCTTTCCTCGACGGAATTGAACAGATGATAACGCGAGGCGCCCCGGGCGTTGATTTCCCTGCCCATCGGAAAATATGCTTTGCTGGTCAAGACGATCTCATTACGGTGCCCGGCGATCAGCTTACCAAGAATTTCCTCTGCCTTCCCGAAGGAATACATATTGGCGCAATCGAAAAAGTTGATGCCGGCGTCGCGACAGCGGTTGTAGAGTTTCCCGGACATTTCTTCATCGGCTTCATCACCAAAAGACATGGTGCCAAAGCACAACTGGGATACTTTGACTCCAGTTTGACCCAAATATTTGTAGTTCAATTTTCCCTCCGATGATTTGTGGTTCGATCAGATTGTAATCCGAAACAGGGCATTTTAGCTTGTTTTCAATCTTCTCGATCCTGGCCGAATAAACACGCATTTATCTCTTTTCTAAGAAATTCAAACCTTTTTTTATAGCTTTGAATGCAGATACCGGGTATGATTATGTCTGAGAAGTAAGGAAAGACGCAACCCAGGGGGATGGTTGTAGATAGCCTTTGTCCACTAAATCGGGTATAGCGTGGATACTTAACCGGATTACTGCCACCCCTGATGGAAATTTCTATTCCGATCACCCGTACGAAATTGATCATCCCGCGGCGCCGGGGGGAGATTATAAGTCGGCCGCGGTTGTTGGCTGTTCTGGAAGAAGCGATCGATAAGCGCCTGGTCATCGTGGCGGCTCCGGCGGGTTATGGTAAAACTTCTTTGTTGGTCGATTTTGTCCATCAGACATTGCAGCCGGTTTGCTGGCTGTCGCTCGACGACCTGGATCGCGATCCACAACGCTTTATCGCACATTTTATTGCTGCCGTGCAAACCACCTTTCCCGATTTTGGGAAAAATTGCATGCCAGCGCTGCAGGGGATGTCACAGGCACGGCTAAATCTGGATGCGCTGGTTTCTCTGGTCATCAATGACATTTTCGAAACGGTCACCGAGCATTTTTTATTCGTAGTGGATGATTATCATCTGGTTGAAGAAAATCAGGATATCAATTATTTCATCAACCGCTTCATTATGGCTGTGGATGAAAATTGTCACCTGGTCATCTCATCCCGCCGGCTGCTGCCACTGGCCGATATGCCACTGTTGGTCGCACGGTCGGCGGTCGGCGGCCTCGGTTTTGAGGACCTGGCTTTCAGCGTAAGCGAAATTCAAAACCTGTATTTGCAGAACCACCGCGTGGTGCTCAGCGAGCCAGATGCCAGCGAGTTGGCGCATACGACCGAAGGTTGGATCACTGGACTGGTGCTTTCAACGGATATCGAAAATGGGAGAGTAACGACCCGACTGCAAGGGCGGGGGGTGACCGGGGTAGGGCTGTACGAATACCTGGCGCAGCAGGTGCTCGAGCATCAGCGTGACGAAGTCAAGCAATTTCTCTTTCGCACCTCACTGCTGGAGGAATTTGACGCGGAACGCTGCGCCGAAGTGATTGGCAAAGGGCTGGGCATCGAAGCCAACTGGTCTGCTCTGATGGACGATGTGCAACGAAACAACCTGTTTACGCTGCCAATTATTGAAGATCATCTCTGGCTACGCTACCACCACCTGTTTCGCGATTTTTTGCAAAACCTGATGGCGCGTTTGTATCCTGAGGAAACGCGCAAAATCTACTTCCAGTTAGTAGATTATCACCAGCAAAGGCGAGATTGGGAACGTGCTTACCGGGTCTGCGTACAGCTCGGTGACGAAGAAATGACCGCGGCTATGATCGAGAACGCCGGACAGTCGATGATTTCTCAGGGGCGGTTGGTTACCCTGAAAGAATGGATCGAAAAATTACCTTCCCATTTGGTTAACCGTTCCCCGGGTCTGCTTTCGATTCAAGGAGCGGCAATGATGATGCTTGGCGACCCGAAAGCTGGCATCCATTTGACCAGCCAGGCGCTCGACCTGATCGGGGATGTGGCCGATCTTGAGGTCCAATTAAATACATTGGTTCGTCGATCTGTAGCCTACAGAATGGCTGGAAATTACCAACCCTCTATTGACGATTCTAATCGTGCTATCGAACTGGCAAAACCTCACAAAGAATATTTAACAATCTTAGCCAGCGCTTTTCATTCCAAAGGAGCAACCTTCCTTCAATCTGGAAAACTTACAGATGCCAGAGATTGGTTGCAAAAGGCCCGGGAAATTTTCATCGAGATGGATTATCTGGAGGGGGCTTCAAAAGCTGGGCTTGAGCTTGGTATGGTCATGCGCTATTTGGGGCAGTTTGCAGTCGCTGAAGCTACTTATCGTGAAGTACTGACTTATTACCAAACAACAGGTAATGTAGTTTGGCAGGCGAATCTGCTTAACAATTTGGGTGTGCTGCATCATTTGATTGGCGATTACGAACACGCATTGGTTGAGCTAGAAAATTCAATCCAATACGCACGCCTTGGAGGATATCAGCGATTAGAAGCATTTGCTTTGACCAGCCTTGGCGATTTGTTCCGTGACTTAAAATCAACAAATGAAGCTGAAGAAGCCTACAAAAAAGCAGCTGAAATTGATTCTCAAATTGAAGATCAACCATTGCATTTTTATTTAGTATATTCCGATGCTCAACTGGCATTAGCTGGTGGGTCGCCAAAAAAGGCCCGGTTAATCCTTGACGAGGCAACTGATTTTGCGATTAAATCCGGATCTGATTATGAAAAATACCTCTGCAATCTTCTAAGCGGCAGAATCAGCCTGGCAAATGAGCAAAAAAATACATCGATTAAGGAATTAGCAGAAGCGCTTGATTTTTTTATAGCTGAAGGGCATATTGTGGAGTCGAACCGCTGCAGATTGTTGCTCGCGGCAGCATGCGCAGTTGCAGGGGAGTATGACTTAACGCGTAATGCCCTAAGTCACCTGTTGGATGTGAATCGCAGCCCGGAATTTAATCATTTAATAATGTCCGAAGGACAAACTATAGCGAGTGTGGTCAAGAAAGTAAGTGGCCTTCCGGCTGACATCTATCAGCAATTTATTGAACTTCATTCGCTTGCCATCCAACTAGATCAAAAATTACCCGCGATTCGGAAAAGGCTTCGCCGGCGGTCGCAAATTGTGCATCTTTCCCCGCCTGAACTTGCCTTCTTTACTTTTGGAAAAGTCCAGGTAAAAATTGGTGATCATGTGATTACCGGGGCTGAATGGATGACGCAAAATGCCCGGGATTTACTGATTCTATTGCTGCTTCATCCGGAGGGAATGACAAAGGAAGAAATCGGCGAAATTTTCTGGTCGGACTCGACGCCGGCAGAATTAAAACTGCGCTTCAAGAACACGATTTACCGGTTGCGCCACGCTGCGGGCAAGGATGTGGTGCTTTTCGAGAACGAAATTTATACTTTCAACCGCGGGATGGATTACGAAGCTGATTTCGAGAATTTTACAAATTACCTCAACCAGGCGCGCCGGGCCGGGGACGAGGAAAAGCAAATTAGTTTGCTCAAAGAGGCAGTCAAAGTTTATAAAGGCTACTTTGCTCCGGATATTTCGGAGCACTGGGCGATAGCCGAACGCGAACGCTTCCACCAGCAGGCAATGGAAGCGATGGTTCAATTGGCTGAATTACAGTTGAAACGTGGCGAACTGGATGAAACGATGATCACTGCTCAAACTCTGCTGGATTTCGACCCGACCCACGAAACCATGGTTTGCCTGGCGATGCGCGCGCTGGCGGCTGCAGGGAATATTGTGGCGGTTATGCAGCAATATGATCAGTTCAAGAAAATTCTTCGCAAGGAAATGAACGCCCGGCCATCACCACAGACCCATGCATTATATGAAAACTTAACCCGCGAGCGAAGAGCAATCCGCTGAAAATGCCGTAAAACCGCAATTAAATGGGTTAAAACCCCCTGCTGGTTTATAATAATTCCACCGTTACCAACAGAATACCAACCAATTTTAATGAATTTTCAAATAATGCTTCTATTGAAGCCACCTTTGAAGCCTACCCATAAGTACACTATTGCTATATCGCAAATACTTTTCCGGGAAGGGAAAACCAGCAATGATTAAAATCTCCTCTGCCAAAGCTCGCATGATCTTCTTCGTACTGACCGTTGTCCTTTTCGTCTTGGGATCTGGGGCTCCCGAGGCTGGTGGTGGCGTCATCATGCACTCGACCTGGTTTATCGGTTTCTAAGCAAACCACTGAATGATTTTACTTTTGGCCGTTCTCGCAGGCCTGCTTAGCGGGCTATTGCGGGCACAGCTGAGAAAAAGAGCATATCAATCTTTTCCATTGCGGCTTGCCTGGCTCGTCCTGGTAGCAATCGCCGCACAGTGGTTGATATTTTCTTTTCCTGCCACTCGTGCCAGTCTATCTGGTATCGTCGTCCGCTGGATTTTCGTTCTTTCACAACTTGCGCTGCTCATTTTTGCCTGGGCGAACCGAAAAACCCCCGGTTTCTGGCTACTGGGTGCCGGATTGCTGCTCAACTTGACCGTCATTGCACTCAACGGCGGGCTGATGCCGATCACACCGGAGACCGTTCAATGGCTGCGACCGGATGCTCCAGCCGGGTCCTGGCAGATCGGCGAACGGTTAGGGTTCGGTAAGGACATTGTCCTTCCAAGAGAGGATACTGTTCTCTGGTTCCTCTCCGACCGGTTCCGGTCATTCTCGAGGCTCTCTTACCGGGTCGCCTTTAGTCTGGGGGATGTTTTCATCGCCCTGGGTGCTTTCTGGCTTTTATGGGCTATGGGTGGGCCAGCGCGCGAACAACCCCTAAAGGAGAAAAATCATGTACCAGACCAGTTACCCACGCTCCAATAACCGCCAACAAGAAGTCACCCGCGAATACAGTCGCATTTTATCCGCTGCGGTGGTCTCTGCTCAATTTCGCCAGATGCTGCTCTCGAACCCGGGCATGGCGCTTACGGCAGGTTTTGGCGGTGAAAAATTCCAGCTTAACAACGAAGATCGTAACCGTTTGACAGAAATTCGGGCAACCACTTTGGCTGATTTCGCTTCACAGCTCAATGTTGCCATGAAGGCCCCGGTTATGGGCCGTTCTGCCGTAGCAGCCGACTAAAGGGTTATGGCTTCAAACCTTTCATATAGCAAAGCTTATTTTAGGAATAGTTAATTATGATTTCAGGTAGTTCAGGCCTCATAGGCGAAACGCAAAAACGCCTGCCCACATTGTTCAGCTTCACCGCTGAACGACTGGCGGACCTGGGAGAAATTCCTGACCACTGGTTCAGTTATGATGGACCGGCCAGTTTACTGAACCAAATAGCGGTAAAAGCCGTCGATGTATTAAAGGTGAAGCAGTGCCAAATATTAGTTTTGGCTCCAGGTGGAATCTTCCGCTCCCAGGCATTTCATGGGTTGCCGGCAGTTGTGAGCAAGCAATCTTCTGTACAACGCGATAACTATCGCGCCCAGGAATTACTGCAGAAAGCGGTTTTAGAGGAAAACCCGACTTTTATTGATCAAAACATCAAGCCGCTCAATCGCGACCAGCAAGCCGTGTTACGAGTTGGCCTGCAGGAAAACATCTATCTCTTCCCGATGCGGATCGACACGGAACCGGTGGGACTATTTATGGTGTCGGTCGAGCCATCCATGCAAAAAATCGAGGATATGAACCAGGCATACTTACTCGCCAACCAGGCGGCCAAAGTCTTGCACCGCGAAAGCCTGCCGTACTCTGATGAGGAAAGCATCGTCGAGATCGTAATGGCTCTTTCAAAAGCGCTGGAAGCTCGCGATCTTTCAACCGGTGAACACTGCCGGCATATTACCCGCCTGACCGAACGCATTGCGATTGATCTTGGTTGCTCGTTCCATGATATTCAGTCCATCCGGCGCGCTGCTTTATTGCATGACATTGGAAAAATTGGTATCCCTGACAATATTCTGCATAAACCAGGCGCATTGAATGACCATGAGTGGGTGATTATGAAACAGCATCCCGAAATTGGGGCCAGAATTCTGCGGATGATCGCTGGACTGTCGGACGTTGCCCGCCTGGTTCTGGCGCATCATGAACGGTTCGATGGCTCCGGCTACCCACTGGGCTTGAGCGGCGAGGAAATCCCGATCGGGGCCCGAATATTGACTGTTGTCGACGCCTTCGGCGCCATGATTACTGATCGTGTATACCGGCCTGCACGCACCATTCCGGAAGCAGTGGAAGAAATTCAGCGCTGCGCAGGCAAAGATTTCGACCCGAAAATTGTGAAGAGCTTTACAAAAATTATCAATATGCCGTTGGCTGGAGCAGAACCGGTTAACTGATCCAACCTCCCTTGTTACCCCTGGCTGTGAATCGGGTCACGATTGCAGCCGGGGGTAAGTGTTTAAATTAGAAAACCCACCAGGCACCGCTTCTCCTGGTGGGAGATGTAATTATATCTGCGAAAATTTAGTTTATTACGCAGAAGTCTCTTTTTGTGTTAAGAGGCTCAAACGTACGTCTGGTAACTCGGCAAATGCGATATAACCTGCCGAAATGACAACTGCAATGATGTTGGTGACCAGGTAAGCTACATCAGCGACCTGGGCGCCGTTGACGTTGGTAGTGGCATGCGGCATGATCATCATTAGACGGCTAATAATGTTGAACCCCTGCGAAAAAGAGACCAGATACCATGGCCACAGTTCACTTGTGCGTTGTACTGCGATTTTAAAGGCAGCATAAACTGCAAGCGCAGTCAAAAATACCGGTAGCCACCATTGCTGACTGGTTGGGTCAAAAACATTGGGTGGAAAGAGCAAAAGGGGAATAATTTGGACGAATAATAAGACCGTCACGGTAGTTGGCTGTGCAATATTCTTTCGCAGCATGGCTTAGGCTCCTGAAGGGTACCTGGGTATTCGATTGCCGCCTTTTGGAAGAGGTGGGAAATCAATCCATTTATATTATAGAGTTCTATAAGGTTTGTCAAGAAAAAAACTGAAAATTGGTATGAAAAAGAAACTTTAATGGGCATAATTAAGTAAATTATGGTTATTTGCCACTTGACATTTTGGGTGACATTTCCTATCATAGGCTATTGGTGCAGAATGGTGTTAATGCATTCTGTACCGTCCTATTTCCCATTGCCAAATTGTTATTTTTATACCCTTCGAGCCCTTCGATAAAAGGAGGTGATACAACCTATATACAATCCTTTAGTCCCAGGTATACCTGCCGAAAGACCCGAGCAATCTGACGGTGGTAACCGGATGGGGGATGCAGTCAATTAAATAGCGTGTCCAAATTTCAATTTGTGTTAAGGAGGAGAACCTAATGCGATCGCTGAAAGTTTTAAGTTTGTTCGTCATTTTGTCCATGATTTTGGTGGCGTGCGGTGGAACCGGCTCGACCGGTGGTGCGAAGGAATTAAAAGTCGCAATTCTTGCCCCACTTTCCGGGCCTGTTCCTACGTTTGGTGTATCAACCCGTGACGGAGCTTTGTTAGCAATTGAAGAGTGGAACGCCAAAGGCGGCGTCAATGGGTACACCATTGTCCCGATTGTTGAAGACAGCCAGTGCACCCCCGAGCCGGCCGTGAACGCCATGAATAAGGTCGTCGATCAGGACGGTGTCAAATTTGTGATCGGCGAAGTCTGCTCAAAAGCCACCATTCCGATTTCCGAAATCGGCACCGAGAAGAAAGTTGTCGTCATCAGCGGCACATCGACCGCCGAAGCAGTCACTGTTGATGCCAACGGCAACACCAAGCCGTACACCTTCCGCGCATGCTTCATCGATGCGTTCCAGGGTCTGGTAGGCGCTAAATTCGCCACGGAGAAATTGGGCGCAAAGACTGCCTTCATCATGCTCGATCAGGCAAATGACTATGTGAAGGGTCTGGCGGAAGAATTCGAAAAGAATTTCACCGCAATGGGCGGCACGGTTGTTGGCAAGGAAAGCTACACTGCCAAGGATACCGATTTCTCAACCATCCTGGCCAAGATTGCCGAAGCTAAACCCGATGTTGTCTATCTCCCCGATTATTACAACATCGTCAACCTGGTCACCAAGCAGGCCAAGGAAAAAGGCATTACCTCTGCCTTCCTTGGTGGTGATGGCTGGGATTCGGCTGACCTGGACGTAGTGGCAGCGGCTGGTGGTTACTTCACCAATCACTATTCGCCCGATGATCCCCGCCCCGAGGTTGTGAACTTCCTGGCAGCTTACGGCGCAAAATACAAGAACGATGATGGCACCGCCAAGGTACCGGATGCTCTCGCTACCCTGGCATATGATGCGGCGAATATGCTCTTCACCGCCATGACCACCGCCGGCACGGTTGAAGACGTTGACAAGGTAAAGACGGCTCTGGAAGGCATTAAGATCAATGCTGTTTCCGGCGCCATCACCCTGGATGCCAAACACAACCCGGTAAAGGCTGCAGCCATTCTGGCAGTCACAGCCGAAGGCGTCAAGTTTGAAGCGAGCATCGCCCCGTAATCGATGCTGGTTTTAAAGTGAATAATTGGGGGGCAGCGCTATAGCTGCCCTCCAATTCCTGTATTTTTCGAAAACTTGGAGGTGTTCCCCCAATGCAGCAAGTTAGCACCCCCTCTCAAACCACATTGCCATTGGTTAAACCGCATACCCGGCTAGCCTGGGTAGGGCAGCTATTCTTCATCGTTTTAGGGTTGGCTGTCGTTTATATTCTCGGTAAGAACCTTATCAGTAATCCGACGCTGTTTGCCAATATTTTCATCAGCGGCCTGCAGTTGGGTTTTGTGTATGCCATGATTGCACTTGGCTACACCATGGTGTATGGAATTGTTAAATTAATTAACTTTGCGCACGGTGATGTGTTCATGGTTGGCGCATTTGTCAGCTTTTTTGCGGTAACGCGCTTTAATCTGCACCAATGGCCTTTGGCAGTTTTTCCATCGATACCACCCATGGTAGGCGTAGTAATTGGGTCTATCAGCGTTATCATCCTTTCGATGCTGATTTGTATTATGCTCGCAGTTACCATTGAGCGAGTAGCGTACAAGCCCTTGCGGGATGCCCCTAGAATCGCAGCTTTGATCACCGCGATTGGCGTCTCATTCTTTCTGGAATATTTCGGGGCATTAAACTTTGTGTTTTCCCCTCGTTTTATCCCTTATGAACGACCCTTCGAAGTCGTAGCCTGGTACATTAAAGGGGGAATACACCAGGTCGTCCCTGGCACACAGCCACCAGATGGCAGCATTACTTTTTCCAATATCTTGCTGATCATTATGCTGGCATCCGTGCTGGTACAAATCTTCCTGCAATTCCTTGTGAAGCGTACCAAAATTGGGGTAGCGATGCGAGCGGCCTCTTACGACAAGCAGGCAGCTCGCTTAATGGGCATCGATGTCGACTCGGTTATTTCCTTTACCTTTGCCATTGGCGCAGCTTTTGCCGGGTTGGGAGGCGTGCTTTACGCGATTGCCTACAGCTCGATCTGGTCGCAATTGGGAATTCTGCCTGGCTTGAAAGCCTTTGTCGCGGCAGTTTTAGGTGGCATTGGTAGTATTCCGGGGGCGTTCGTGGGTGCGCTGATCATGGGACAGGCTGAATCCATGACTATGGGATATATCTCGACACCCATGCGCGACGCAGTTGCGTTCACGATCCTCATCATCGTCCTGTTGATCCGGCCTACCGGTATCTTCGGCGAGCCCGAAAAAGAAAAAGCATAGGAGCCCGCCATGGAATTTGGATTTCTCGTTGGATCGATCGTAAAAATTCTTGCCTTGCTGGCCTACATTTACGGTATTTTGTGGGTCATGGCCCAACCCAGTCGGTGGGTTAAGGCTGGCGGGCTGATAGTAGCCTTTGGTGTTGTCCAGCTTGGTTTGACAAAGTTTGGCAATTTCCAGATCCTAAACTCATTTGACAGTGGCCTGCTCTTTCAGGCCAGCGCCATGACTATGGTTGCGTTGGGATTGAACCTGATTTACGGGTTCAATGGTCAATTCAGCCTTGGTCAGTGGGGCTTCTATGGGATTGGTGCATATACAGCCGCAGACATCACCTACCGTTGGGTGAATGGCGATGCACGCGGATTGGTGGTGATCGCAGTCGGAACCATTCTCGGCGCAGTCATTCTGACTGGTATCAACAAGCTTCTGAATAAAATCCGCGGCGTTCCGGTGATGTCGGCATTTACCCTGTATCTGATCGGTTCCATTGCAGCCGGTTATGTAGCAGTAATGGCGGGTAAACTGCTTTTCCCGGTGTTCCAGCCGCTGTTAGGTACCAATCTTGAACCCGGCATCCTTGCCACAGGAATTCCGCTGCAGGTTGTGTTCTTCCTGGCAGTTATCCTGGCGGGTGTTTTCGCTGCCGAGATCAGCTTCCTGCTGGGCGTTCCGGTACTTACCTTAGGTTCAGATTATTTCGGAATTGCTACCCTGGGCTTCACCATCGTCGTAAATGTGTTGATGGTCAACTCTGACACCATCCTGCCTTTCCCCGAAATGAAAGGCGGCCGCGGCATGGTTGGCATACCCAAACTGACCACATGGTTTTGGGCGTTCTTCTTCATGATCGTTGTCATCGTGATCATGCGTAATATCCTGCGCTCCAGTACCGGGCGGGCAATTATGTCAGTACGGGAAGACGAAACCGCCGCAAAAGCAATGGGCATTGACATCGCTGGTTCCAAACTGATGTCATTCATCATCGGCAGCCTTTTTGCCGGAATGGGTGGCGCGATTTACGCGCACTTCATCGGCTTCCTGTCGCCTGGTTCGTTCGACTTTCTGGTCGGGTTCAACCCGCTGATCATTGTGGTGTTTGGCGGGCTGGGGAGTATGACGGGTACCATCGCAGCCTCCTTTGGCTGGCTGTTCTTCCTGGAAGGCTTGCTGCGCGTATTGCTCGGTCAGATGGGTACAGAAGCGCCAACCTGGCGCTATGTACTTTATCCACTGACCTTGTTGTTGCTCATGTTGATTCGGCCGCAAGGATTACTTGGCACGGTGGAATGGGGGTTCCTTAAAGCTAAAGAGGTTTTGGTTCGGCAAAAGCCAAAGCCGGCCTCAACTGATACTCCAGCGGTTCAGGCATAAGGGAGGGACACATGGAAAACAATACTTCCTCTCCAACGATCCTGAAAGTCGAAGGTTTAACCAAATACTTCGGTGGTTTAGGTGCTGTCCAGAACTTCGAAATGGTGTTGAAACAAGGCGACCTCAACGGCTTGATCGGGCCGAATGGCGCGGGTAAAACCACCGTATTCAACCTGATCACGGGAATTTACGTGCCGACCCGCGGCCTGATCGAGTTTGACGGGACGAGTACTGCCGGGCGTGAACCCTTTGAAATCACCCGAAGCGGTATCGCCCGTACCTTTCAGAATATCCGCCTGTTTTCCAATCTTTCCGTTCTCGATAATGTCCGCATTGCTTACCATCCGCATGCCGGATACAGCCTGACGGACAGCGTATTGCGCACTAAACGATTCTATGTCAAAGAAGATGAACTCACCGAACAGGCGCTGGATTTTCTGGCAATATTCGGGCTGGAAGGGATTCAGAATGAACTGGCAAAGAATCTGCCCTACGGCCAGCAGCGCCGGGTTGAGATTGCCCGTGCGCTGGCAGCCAATCCCAAGCTGCTACTGCTGGATGAACCGGCTGCCGGGATGAATCCCAAAGAGATCATCGAGTTAATGGATTTGATCCATTTCATCCATGACCGCTTCAACCTGACTATCCTGCTGATCGAGCATCAGATGCGGGTGGTGATGGGTATTTGCCGTTACATTACAGTGATGGATTTTGGCCAGGTGATCGCGCGCGGTAACCCCAAAGAAATCCAGGCTAACCAACGGGTCGTCGAGGCTTACCTGGGGAAAGGAGCCGGTCATGCTGCTTGAAGTTGAAAACCTCAATGTATATTACGGCGCAATCCATGCCTTGCAAGGGGTTTCATTCAATGTCGAAGAGGGTGAAATCGTTACCTTGATCGGCGCAAACGGAGCTGGTAAGTCCACTACTCTGCGCACGATTTCCGGCTTGCTGCGGTCGCGCACCGGGCACGTCAAGTTCAAGGGTATGGACATTTCGATGATGCCCGCGCAACAAATCGTCCGTCTGGGCGCCAGTCATGTGCCGGAAGGGCGGAAGATTTTCTCACCCCTGACTGTGCGTGAAAACCTGCTGATGGGCGCGTTTACCCGAACCGATCAGACAGAAATTCAACGTTCGATGGACCGGGTGTTTTCCAGCTTCCCGCGATTGAAGGAACGCATCAACCAGGCTGGCGGTACGCTATCCGGCGGTGAACAGCAAATGCTGGCCACCGGACGCGGCATGATGTCGCGGCCAACGCTGTTGATGATGGACGAGCCGTCGATGGGGTTGAGCCCGATCCTGGTGGAAGAGATCTTCTCGATCATCAAGGAAATCAATGCTGCCGGAACCAGCATTTTGCTGGTCGAGCAGAATGCATCCATGGCGCTGTCTATTTCGCACCGGGCTTACGTTTTGGAAACCGGCAGGATTGTGCTCTCGGGCAGCGCGAAAGAGATTGCCGAGAACCCGCAGGTGAAGTCGGCGTACCTGGGGATTTAATACCTAAGACTTTACCACGGCGTCACGGAGAATGGCTAATGCAGGGGACGGGTTCCAGCCCGTCCCTTTATTTTGTTCGATGACGAAATCGTTGGAACGACGAGGAGTCGTTTCCAACCTTTGATAAAAAGCGGGCTCCCTGGCGAAGCCGAGAGTTTCGTAGATTACCCTCAAGATTCTTCGTTCGCTGCGCTTCCTCAGAATGACAATGTATGCGTTGGTTAGCCGTCATCCTGCGGCAGAATGACAAGGGTTGCTCAGGCCGGTCTATAAGCCGCATTTTGTCCTCGCCAGGGTATCCGTGAACGGACGGTCTCGCGAAGGACGGTCATCTCTCTAGGCTGACTGTTACCAGGCAGCTCGTGCAGCCTACCCGGGATTCAAACGGAACGGGCAGTTCCTCATCCCTGCTTGGCCTTGCTCCCGACGGGGGTTGCCCAGCCGCCGCATTACTGCGGACGCTGGTGGTCTTTTACACCACCATTTCACCCATGCCCACCGTGACCGGCAGGCGGTTTGTTTCTGTGGCCCGATCCCGCAAGTTACCTCACCCCGGGGTTTCCCCGGCGTCGCGCCCTGTGGAGTGCGGACTTTCCTCGATCTTGCAAGCAAGACCGCGACCGTCTGACCAACCTGAGCAGAGTGATGATACCGTGAACGGCAGATTTCGTCAATTTTGTAATTGCCCGGTTCAGCCTCAGGCCTTCGTTGTATAATTGCCCAAACTTGGAGAATACTTTCACGGGGAGACCATTCATGCGAACACCGTTTGTTGCCGGCAACTGGAAGATGAACAAAACTGTCGAAGAAGCCCGCGCTCTGGTAGCCGAAATGCTGCCCGGATTGCAGGAGGTCAAATCGGTCGAGCAGGTATTGTGCCCGCCGTTTATGAGCCTGATGCCCGTCTCAGCCATGCTGGTGGGGACAGAGATTGGTCTGGGCGCCCAGAACCTGCACTGGGAGGAAAAAGGCGCGTTCACCGGTGAAGTCTCGCCCGGCATGGTGAAGGAATTTTGTAAGTATGTGATCATCGGCCATTCGGAGCGGCGCACCTACTTCGGTGAAACCGACGAAACGGTCAACAAACGCACGCTGGCCGCCCTGGCCAGGGGATTGGTCGCCATCGTTTGCATTGGCGAGACTCTGGCGGAAAATGAAGCCGGCCAAACCGCTGCGGTTATCGAACGGCAGATACGGGAAGGGCTGAAAAACATCCCCGCGGAGCAGCTAACCAGACTGGTGATTGCTTACGAACCCGTCTGGGCAATCGGCACCGGACGGGCAGCCACCGGACCGGACGCCAACCGGGTGGTTGCGGCCATGATCCGTCCGGCGCTGCGCGAGTTGTACGGCAAAGCGGTGGCTGATGCGACCCGCGTCCTCTACGGCGGTTCGGTGACCGGCGCGAATGCGGCAGAGTTTTTCTCGCAGCCGGAAATTGACGGCGCGCTGGTCGGCGGGGCAAGCCTTAAGCCGGCTGATTTTGTTGAAATCGTGCGGGCAGCAGCCCGGTGAATTTGCCGGTTGACGGGCTGATTTTCTTTACAGCCTGCATTCTGGCATTTCTGGTAGTCCAGCGCTGGCTGCATCGCGAACTGCAGGCGGTCTTTTTGCTGTTGACACGCCGTCCTGTCTCAGCGTTGGGCCTTTTCTCGCTGCTTTTTTTCCCAGGTGTGTTGCTGCATGAGCTGAGCCATTTCGTTATGGCGCGCCTGCTGGGTGTACGCACCGGGAAGTTATCCTTGCTGCCTAAAGTGATGGCCAACGGTACTTTACGGCTTGGATTTGTTGAGACTGCGCAAACCGACCCGCTGCGCGATACATTGATTGGGGCTGCACCCTTGATCAGCGGTATGGTAGTTGTCAGCATTCTGAGTCTGAAACCACTGGGCATTCTGCCTTTAACCGGCATGCTGTTCAACTCGGATTGGACGAATTTTTGGGTTGAAGCGGCAAAATTACCCGCCCGCCCGGATTTCTGGCTGTGGTTTTACCTGGCTTTTACCGTAAGCAGCACCATGCTGCCCAGCGCATCGGACCGGCGCGCCTGGTGGTCCGTTAGCCTGTTCTTTGGACTGTTGCTGTTTCTGGCAATTTTGCCGGGCGTCAGTAGCTGGATGCTGGCAAACCTTGCGCCGGCTCTTAACCATGGGCTAAGGGGGCTGGCCATGGTCTTTGCTGCCAGCGGACTGATCCATTTGGTATTGGCGCCGCCGGCCTGGCTGTTGAAAATCCTACTTTCCAGAATCACTGGACTGCGTGTAGTCTAGGTTTTATCATGAAAGACCAACCATTTGGCTGTCGAATTTCTGGTACAATATTGTCTTACAATTTCCCACTGGTAGTGAATTTTCATGCTAATCGATAATTGGGGCCGTAAAATTACCTATTTACGCATCTCGGTCACCGACCGCTGTAATTTCCGCTGCGTTTATTGCATGCCGCCGGAAGGGCTGGTCTGGCAGCCGCATGATGCCATCATGCGTTATGAAGAAATCGAGCAAGTCGCCAGGGCAGCCGCTGAACAAGGGGTGCGTCAAATTCGACTGACGGGCGGCGAACCACTGGTAAGGGCTGACCTGCCTATCCTGATCCGCATGCTGGCTGATATTCCCGGCATCGAGGATATCAGTTTGACCACTAATGCGATGCTGCTAGAAAAACAGGCAGAAAAACTGGCGCAGGCAGGTCTGAGGCGGGTAAATATCAGTCTGGATACGCTCCAAGCCGAAAAGTTTGCCAGAATCACGCGCGGTGGATCTTTGGAACGGGTATTGCGCGGGATTGCCGCTGCGGAAAACGCCGGTCTGCTGCCCATTAAAATCAATGCAGTCGCGATGCGCGGGATCAATGACGATGAGTTCATGGATCTTGCCCGTTTGACGCTGGAACACCCCTGGCATGTCCGCTTTATCGAATTGATGCCTATCGGGAACCAGCAACCCTGGGGAGCGGACTTTCCATCACCGCAGGATGCTTTTATCGCCATTCAGGAAATCGTCGAACAGCTCAATCCGCTAGGACTGGTGTCTGAAAATGACGCTGTCGGTTATGGGCCGGCGATCGAATACCGAATACCGGGCGGGGTCGGCAAGCTCGGCTTCATCTCGCCACTAAGTGAGCATCAATTCTGCCAGCGCTGCAACCGCCTGCGTCTGACCGCTGATGGTTACCTCCGGCCATGCCTGATGAGCTCTGTGGAGATACCCATTCTGTCAGCACTACGAACTGGTCAACCAGTGCTGCCGGTGATCCAGCAAGCGGTGGCTGCCAAACCTGAGGGGCACAAATTGGCTACCCAGGCCGCTCCGGACGGACGTCGCATGATTCAAATCGGGGGATAGAAGTTCATTTCAGGTTAGAAAAAAAAAGAGGCAGGAATTCCTGCCTCTGAACTCATCAGCCCGTTCCGAACTGCCGGTCGCCGGCATCTCCCAATCCTGGAACGATGTACCCCACCTCATTCAGGTGATCGTCAACCGCCGCCAGGTAAATCGGCACATCCGGGTGACGGTTTTGCATGGCGGTGATTCCCTCCGGCGCGCCGATCAGCCCGACGAATTTGATGCGCTTGACGCCCCAATTTTTCAAGATGTCCACAGTTGCCACCGCTGAACCCCCGGTTGCCAGCATCGGGTCAAGAATCAGGCAAACCGAAACGCGCGGCTCGGTTGGCAGCTTGTTGTAGTATTGAACGGGTTTGAGCGTCTTTTCGTCGCGGTAAATCCCGATGTGCCAGACTTCGGCGGATGGCATAAGCTCCCAGATGCCCTCCACCATGCCCAGCCCGGCTCGCAGGATGGGGATAAGCCCGATTTTTTCTTCCAATTCAGCCGCCGGGGCAGTGCCCAGCGGAGTTTGAACGGTCGTGGGAGATATCTGGAGGTCCGCAGTGGCTTCATAAGCCAGCAAACCTGTGATCTCCCGGACCAATTCCCGAAATTTTTTCGGTTCGGTTGAGACGGAGCGTAATTTCCCGAGCTTGTGCAAAATGAGCGGGTGTTGTGAGACATGAACCGGTGACATACATGCTCCTTGCCTGAGGATTTCAACTATTATAGTTCAATTTAGCCATTTGAAAGCGTGTATAATCGTGTCCATGAGCGAATCTCCCAGCCGACTGATCACCCCCGACGCTCGCCCCGATGACCGCCTTGACCAGGCCTTACGCCCACGCCAGTTGAGCGATGTCATTGGCCAGGAGCAGGTGAAAGAGAACCTGACCATTCTGATCGCTGCAGCAAGAAAACGTCAGGAACCTTTGGACCACGTATTGTTTTATGGCCCGCCAGGGCTGGGGAAGACCACATTTTCGCACGTATTGGCGAATGAGATGGGGGTTTCGATCAAAATTACGGCCGGCCCGGCAGTTGAACGGGCTGGCGACCTGGCAGCCATTTTGACCAATTTGCATGCCGGGGATATCTTGTTTATCGATGAAATTCACCGCCTGGGGCGGGCGGTCGAAGAGGTGCTTTACCCGGCGATGGAAGATTTTGCGCTGGACATCGTCATCGGCAAGGGTCCATCGGCTCGTTCCATTCGGCTCAAACTGCCGCGTTTCACCGTCATTGGGGCGACAACCCGCCTGGCTTTAGTAAGCGCTCCGCTGCGCGCCCGCTTTGGCGCTGTATATCGTCTGGATTATTACGACTTACCTGCGATGGTCACCATTGTGAAGCGGGCGGCAAATTTGCTGGCCGTGCATGCCGATCAAAGCGGTATCGATGAGGTAGCCCGACGGGCGCGTGGAACACCGCGCGTGGCGCTGCGTTTGCTGCGGCGGGTGCGCGACTTTGCCCAGGTGCGCGCTGACGGCACCATCACAAGCGAAGTGGCGCATGATGCGCTGGATCTGCTCAACGTAGATCCACTTGGCCTGGATGAAGTGGACCGCCGGGTGCTGCTGACCATCATCGAAAAGTATAGCGGAGGACCGGTGGGTTTGAATACCATTGCCGCCTCGATTGGCGAAGAACCGGATACGATCATGGATGTGGTCGAGCCGTATTTGCTGCAGCTCGGATTCCTCGATCGAACACCCCAGGGCCGGGTGGCGACCAAACGGGCGTATGATCACCTGCAATTGCCGTACAACATAGAAAACCAACAACCGCGTTTGATTTAACGACTGAATTTGCAGATGATAGTCGGGACGAAAACCATCCCGGCCTGCAAGGGTTAAGCCAGAGCGACTACCGATGAGAACCTCCGATTTCGATTACGATCTGCCCATCGAACGTATTGCCCAGACACCGATTGAGCCAAGGCATGCTTCCCGTCTGCTGGTGCTGCAGCGGGATAAGCCGCAGCTCGAGCACACCACTTTTTGGAACGTTTCGGACTACCTGCTGCCGGGAGATTTGCTGGTCATCAACCAGACCCGGGTGATTCCGGCGCGAATCTTTGCCCATAAATCGACCGGCGGCAAAATCGAACTGCTGCTGCTGCGCCGCGTTGACCTGACCACCTGGGAGGCGCTGGTCGGCGGTAAAAAAGTGCGCGCTGGCACCCGATTGACCCTGAATAACGGCCCGGAAGCAGAAGTGACGGCAGAATTGGAAGGTTCAAGACGGTTGGTGCGATTTGCCGAACCGGTCGAGGCCTACCTGGCAGCAGCCGGTCAGATGCCGCTGCCGCCATATATCCATGAGCGCCTGACGGATCCCGAGCGTTATCAAACCGTGTATGCCCGCGAGTCCGGTTCGGCTGCTGCGCCCACCGCCGGGTTGCATTTCACCCCGGAGTTGATGACCCGCCTGGAAGAGAAAGGGGTGCAGTTTGCCCGGGTAACGCTGCATGTTGGCCTGGACACTTTTGCCCCGGTTACCGAAGATGATCCTCTCGAACATAAAATTCATACGGAATGGTGCGAGCTTGGCGCGGAAACCGCGGCGCAAATCAATCGGGCGAAAAAGCGGGGAGGACGGATCATTGCAGTTGGGACCACCTCGGTGCGCACGCTCGAGAGCGCTGCACGAGCTGCGGCGGCAGGGGACGTGGTTGGCGCGTATACTGGTCCGACCGATCTTTTCATTTTGCCCGGTTACAGATTTCACGTGGTGGACGCCATGATCACCAATTTTCACCTGCCAAAATCAACCCTGCTGATGCTGGTCAGCGCCTTTGCCGATCGTGAACGGATACTGGCAGCGTACACCGAGGCAGTCCGCCTGAATTACCGTTTCTTTTCCTTTGGGGACGCAATGCTGATTAAGTAGTTTCTGAATTCGAGAGTCAAAGAGCTACTTTGGGTGGCATACCGCCAAACGCTTTGGTACAATCTACCCATACCATCCAAGATTTCTCAACGAAAGGGTAACAATGAGCAACATGCAATGGAATAAACCCCCCGCTTTTGAACTCGACCTTAAGAAGACTTACACTGCGACGATGACCACTGATCACGGAGACATCGTCATTCATCTTTTCGCTGATAAAGTACCGACAACGGTCAATAATTTTGTTTTTCTTGCGCGTCAAGGCTATTACGACGGCACCACTTTTCACCGCGTGATCAAAGACTTCATGGCCCAAGGCGGCGACCCGACCGGCACTGGCCGCGGCGGCCCAGGTTACCAGTTCAAGGATGAATTTCACAAGGACTTGAAACACAACAAACCCGGCATCCTCTCGATGGCAAACGCCGGTCCGAATACCAACGGTTCGCAATTTTTCATCACTCATGTACCAACTCCGCATCTCGATAACCGGCACGCGGTGTTTGGCGAAGTAACTTCAGGGCTCGATGTGCTGATGGCCATTCCGCTGCGCGATCCCATGCGGCCGAACAGCCCGGCTGGCAAACTGCTCAAGGTGACGATCACCGAAAGCGAATGACCCCGACGGAAAATGTAAATTCGCTTCAGCCTTCGGATGCAGGCGGGGTTGGCAGCATTTCAGACAATCAACAAAAATGGGTTGAGCTGAATGCCAGCATCACCGCCTGCCGGCTTTGCCCGCGTCTGGTCGCCTACCGCGAGGAAATTGCTCGCGTCAAGAAACGCGCCTTTCGCGACTGGGAGTACTGGGGCAGGCCGGTTCCCGGTTTCGGTGATCCGCATGCCCGCCTGTTGGTGGTTGGGTTAGCGCCCGGGGCGCATGGCTCCAACCGCACCGGCCGCATGTTCACCGGCGATTCATCCGGCGACTTCTTGTATGCTGCGTTGCACCGGGTCGGCATGGCCAACCAACCGACGACTGTTCAACGGGACGACGGGCTGAGATTACACGACGTTTTTATTACGGCCATTTGCCGTTGCGTTCCACCGGACAACAAACCAACGCCCGAGGAAATTCGCGCCTGCCAGCCCTTCCTGGAGACAGAGATGGGCCTGCTGTCTGGTTTTCGGGGGATCGTCGCACTGGGCAGCATGGCCTTTCAGCAGGTATTGGCAATTTACCGCAGCTATGGACACCCGGTTGGACGGCTGGACTTTGCACACAATGCTTTTTATCATCTGGGCGACGGGTTACCCTGGCTGCTGGCATCCTACCATCCCAGTCGGCAAAATACACAAACCGGCCGGCTTACCACCGCCATGTTCGATGCCATCTGGCAGCGGGCAAAAATCCTTTTGGACGGGCAACCAGATCCAGGGATTTCCAAGCGAGGGTAATACGCATGCATCCGCTGCGATACTTTGGTTTTGTAATCATTCTGGTCCTGCTGGTAGTGCTGGTTGGACCGCTCATTATGCCGATTCCGCCGTTACCGGAGCCAATCGCCATTGCCGACCTGGCCGACGCTGACAGCCGCTTCATCGAAGTCGATTCCATTCAGGTGCATTATAAAATTGCCGGTTCAGGCGAACCGGTGTTAGTCCTGCTGCACGGTTTTGGCTCCAGTACCTACACCTGGCACAAGGTGATGGATTCGCTGGCAGCCCAAGGCACGGTGATAGCCTTCGACCGGCCAGCATTTGGCCTGACAGAACGTCCCATGCCAGGGGAGTGGAGCGGTGAAAACCCATACTCGGATGCTTTTCAGATGCAGTTGACGATCGGGGTAATGGATGCGCTAAGCGTGGAAAAAGCGGTTCTGGTCGGACATTCGGCCGGCGGCAGCATAGCGCTGCAAACAGCGCTGGCCTACCCGGAGCGGGTCAGCGGGCTGGTTTTAGTAGATGCAGCGATCGGCGAAGGAAGCGGGATGTCGGGCATTACCAGATGGTTGGCCAATACGCCGCAAATGAAACACCTTGGGCCTTACCTGGCGCGTTCGTTGGCCGGCAAAGAAGGAGATGCCTTTCTGGAAGCTTCCTGGTATGATTTTACGAAATTCACTGCCGAAGATAAAGCGGCCTACCGAAAACCGCTGCAGGTTGCCAACTGGGATGTGGCTTTGTGGGAATACAGCCAGGTCAATCGGGAGTTCAACCTGAACGGGAAGTTGGGGGAAATCAGGATACCGGTATTGATCATCAGCGGGGGGGATGACCGGATTATCCCGCTTGTAGAAGGGCAGCGGATGGCAGCCGAATTACCGGAAGCGCAGTTGGTGACCCTGGCTGCTTGCGGTCATGTGCCGCAGGAAGAATGCCCTGAGAAGTTTTTACCGCCGGTGTTGGAATATATGGGCCGGATCCAGCCGTAGGGGATTGTAGGATAAACTTCAGTTTGTCCTGGTTCTGCACACAGGGCATAAAACACGCGAGGTTACTCTTCATATCGAAACACTCCGGCGCGCTCAAAAACGGAACGCATCTCACGTATGCGCATAGCCAATTGTTAATGCTGAATAAAAAAGGGCGGGAAATTTTCTCCCACCCTGTCCATCCGTACAAATTACCGTCTACCCGCGGCGTATAGCGCTCCAACCGGCGTAGGCTGCGGTATCACCCAGCTCTGCCTCGATGCGCAAAAGCTGATTATATTTGGCAACGCGGTCTGAGCGGGCGGGGGCGCCGGTCTTGATCTGGCCGGTGTTCAGCGCAACCGCCAGGTCAGCGATGGTCGAGTCCTCAGTCTCTCCAGAGCGGTGGGAGGTCACTGCCCGCCAGCCAGCGCGGTGGCAGGTTTCGACGGCTTCGATGGTCTCGGTTAACGAGCCGATCTGATTGACCTTTACCAGCAGTGCGTTGCAGGCTTTTTCCTGGATCGCCCGGCGAACCCGCGCCGGGTTGGTCACCAGCAAATCATCTCCAACCAGTTGAACGCGGCTGCCAATTTCGGCCGTAATGTTCTTCCAGCCGTCCCAGTCATCTTCGGCTAAACCGTCCTCAATCGAAACGATTGGATATTGTTCCACCCAGTTTTTCCAGAAGGCCACCATCTCGTCACTGGACAGTTTGCGGCCTTCCTTGCGCAGGTTATATGTTTTTGTTTCGGCATCGTAAAATTCGGAAGCTGCCGGGTCGAGCGCAATGGCAACCTGTTCGCCGGCCTTATAACCGGCTTTTTCGATGGCCTCCAGAATCACCTCTACGGCTTCGACATTGGCCTTTAGCGGAGGAGCGTAACCGCCTTCGTCACCCACCAGGGTCGGGTATCCGCGGCTTTTGAGGACGGCTTTGAGGGCATGATAGATTTCAGCACCCCAGCGCAGCCCCTCGGCAAAGGAGGGCGCGCCCAGCGGCATGACCATGAATTCCTGGGCGTCTGTGGACTGCCAGGCGGTGTGAGCGCCGCCGTTAAGGATGTTCATCATCGGAACGGGCAGCACATGGGCGTAAACGCCGCCAATATAGCGGTAGAGCGGCAGGCCAAGGGAGTTGGCGGCTGCTTTGGCGACGGCCAGGCTGGTCCCCAGGATGGCATTGGCACCCAGTTTGGATTTGTTCTGCGTGCCGTCCAACTGCAACAATGCCATGTCGAGCGCTTTTTGCTCAACGGCATCCCAGCCGATCAGGGCATCGGCAATTTCTTTATTTACGTTCTCCACTGCCTTGAGAACGCCTTTACCGTTATAGCGGGATTTATCCCCATCGCGCATTTCCAGCGCTTCGTGAGTGCCCGTGGAGGCGCCTGACGGTACTGCAGCGCGTCCCCAACTGCCGTCACCCAAAACAACCTCGACTTCGACCGTCGGGTTGCCGCGTGAATCCAACACTTCTTGTGCATAGATTGACTCAATTGTGGTGTCCATTTTTATCCCTTCCCATGAGATTTTCAGGCTGTTCGCCTGTAGCTTGTATAAACGATTGCCCCCAAGTATAACCGTTTTCGGTAAACCTGGAGGCTGATTTGTGACTGAAAGCACAATTATTTATTGTTTGCTTTTTCTTTTACGCCATTAACTTCGAACGGATGGGTCTTAATTCCAGCCTGGTCACAGGCGGCCTGGACAAACGCTTTGAACAGCGGATGCGGACGGTTGGGGCGTGAGAGGAATTCGGGGTGGAATTGGGTGCCAACCATAAAGGGGTGATCGGCCAACTCGACAATTTCCACCAGCCGCCCATCCGGCGACAGCCCTGAATAGCGCAGCCCGGCAGCGGCCAGCGGTTCACGGTAGGCGTTGTTGAACTCGAAGCGGTGGCGGTGGCGTTCCTGCACCTGATTTTGTTTGTAGGCCGCATATGTGAGGGTGCCCGGTTGCAAGTCGCACGGATAAAGCCCCAGGCGCATTGTACCGCCCATATCCGTTATTTCGTGCTGGTCAGGCATCAAGTCAATGACCGGGTGCGCGGTTGTGCGGTCAAATTCAGTCGAATTTGCCGTTTCATCACCCAGGGTGTGACGCGCGAACTCCACGACCATGAGCTGCATGCCAAGACACAATCCCAGGTAGGGGATTTTTCCCGTGCGGGCGGTGCGGGCAGCCAGTATTTTACCTTCGATGCCGCGGCTGCCAAAGCCGCCTGGAACGAGAATGCCATCCGCCTTTTGAACGACATCCAACATTTTGCCGCGCTCCAGGTCGGTGGAATGGATCCAGTCGATCTCTACATTGACCCCCAGGTTCAGGGCGGCGTGGTGAAGCGACTCGCGCACGCTCATATAGGCATCGTGCAGCTCGACATACTTACCGACCAGCGCTATCCGCACGCTCGGACGGGGTTTGTCCACCTGAGCGACCAGGCGTTTCCATTCGGTCCAATCCGGTTTCTTGCGCGCCTCCAGTCCAAATTTTTCCAGGATATATTCTGCTATGCCTTTTTCTTCGAGCATCAACGGAACGGAATACAGGTTCTTGCTGGTGACCATCGGTACCACGGCGCGTTTATCCACGTCGCAGAAAAGTGCCAGTTTGTCGATGATGGTACGGTCAACCGGATAATCCGAGCGCGCGACTACCATGTCGGGGTTGATACCAATCGAGCGCAGTTCGGCTACCGAATGCTGAGTTGGTTTGGTTTTTAATTCGCCGGTAGCGCCGATGTATGGCAGCCAGGTGACATGAATGAAAAGGGTGTTTTCGCGCCCCAGGTCGCCGCGTAGCTGGCGCAATGCCTCTAAAAAGGGCAAACTTTCGATGTCACCGACCGTTCCACCCACCTCGACCAGCACGATTTCCGCACCGGTTGATTTAGCCACCTGGGTGATGCGGCGCTTGATCTCATTGGTAATATGCGGAATAACCTGAATGGTTCCGCCCAGGAAATCGCCGCGCCTTTCTTTGCCAATGACCTCTGCATACACCTGACCGGTGGTCATATTGCAGACCTTGCTCAGGCGCACGTCAATGAAACGCTCATAATGCCCAAGATCCAGGTCGGTCTCAGCCCCGTCATCCAATACGAATACCTCGCCGTGTTGATACGGGCTCATTGTGCCAGGGTCAACATTGATATAGGGATCCAGTTTTTGAACGGCGACATTGAAACCGCGTTCTTTGAGCAAACGTCCCGTTGCTGCTGCCGTTACGCCTTTGCCGACCGAACTGACCACACCGCCGGTATAGAAGATGTATTTAGTGGGCATTAATCCTCCAATAGAGAAAACAAGGTTCTTAAGCGGCGGAGGGAGGGCCGATGAACCGACGCCTCCCTCCGGGAAATGCGAATTAACGTGCCATTAGGTGAAATGCCTGGTGCCGTAAGTTGCCCTTTCAAATAAAAAGCCGGGAGGAATAAAAGCCAAACTATTTCCACCCGGTCATACCGGAAAAGCTTGCCTGACAAAAATAGTTTACCACATTCCGGTCGAAAACATGCAGTAGATTCGGTACTAAATGGTTAAAAAAATCCATTGGGCGTATCGCCCAATGGATTAAGTTTTACTTGTGGTTGCTGAAGTCACCGGATCACGCCCGAAAGGGGTTTACCGGTAGAGCTTTGAGAGATTTGAAAGTCATCTGGCTTGCGGTCGCGGTGAAACTTGAAGGCACGATCTCTCAGATGAAATTTTAAACCCGCAATCGTTACTGAGAAGAAGTAGTCTTCTTTTCCAAAGTGCGCGCCAGCAGGTCTTCTTGCTCGGCTTGCAGTCCGGACGCCTTCACTTTTTTGGCTTTTGGTTCAGCTTTGCGGGATTTGGCTTTTTCCATAGCCTCGCGGATTGCGATTTCCATGAAGGTCGGTTCAGCTTCCTTGGAAGCCGTGTCACCGCTCAACGCAGCAATTTCTTCCGCCGACATGTAGCCTTCGTCGCTCTTCTTGCGCTTGGTGTCTTTCTTGCGGCGTTTGTCTTTGCTCTTCTCCGGCGCCTGGTCAACTTCTTCCTTAACCGGTTCCGGCTGCAGTGCCTTCAGGCTGAGTTTGATCTGCTTTTTCTTCTTGTTGACGTCGATCACCTGGGCTTCAAGCTCGTCGCCTTCTTTGACCACGTCACCCGGTGTGCGGACGTATCCATGAGCTAACTCACTGATGTGGATCAAGCCGGGGCGCTCAGCGCCAATCTCGAGGAAAGCGCCAAAGGTTTCAACACGAACCACATTGCCTTTGACGACCATATCCTTTTTGATTTCATGCCAATCCAGGTCGAGGGGTTTGAGCATAGTCAATTCGATGCGGTCTTCTTTGACTTTGCGAACCCAGACTTCAACTTCCTGACCTTCCTGCAAGACTTCTTTTACACTTTTTATCGCCTGGCCGGTTGGAGAAACCAGCTGCGATACATGAATCACGGCCGGTTTGCCAACGCCGATATCGATAACGGCGCCAGCCAGAGAGGTTTTTAGCACTTTCCCAGTGAATTTAGTTTTTGGTTTTAATTCCTGGGAAGCGCTAGCGGATACGACGGGATTTTCCATTACCTTTTCTCCCAAAGTTCAAATTTCAGCAAGGGTTGATTATACCCGCGTGTCCCAGAACTGTCAATTAAGGTTTGAAGAGGGTGTTGAAAAAGAAGATATGGATTGATCTTTTAGTTGAGCTATGATTCAATAAAGGTAACCTTGAGGAGGTGGGCGAAATGGAGCGACAGCGATTTGTCGAAACCGGCAGCAACTCTTT
>Ga0074195_1000002_pt1 | contig 124733 bp, 103 predicted proteins | sample EPASupsiteHSE623_FD_64525 | JGI IMG/M metagenome (GOLD analysis project Ga0074195, IMG submission 64525) | Bioremediated contaminated groundwater from EPA Superfund site, New Mexico - Sample HSE6-23 | ecosystem: Environmental > Aquatic > Deep subsurface > Groundwater > Contaminated ... | reverse complement strand
ACAATTAGAATCCCACAATTCGATCAGTAACTTGGGATCGCCGAATTTATTGTCTACTATTGTAGTAGAATAAGTTATCAAACTTTCAGCTTTTGCGTAATTAAGCATATCGCAGAATTCCTGCGCTGTAACCTCGAATTTATCCATATAAAAATCATCTATTTTAACACTGTGAATTGGAAATTCGTCCAAATTACCTTCATTAAAACGATCGCCCATTTCGTATGTGCCACCTTTTACAAAAATAAAATCATCACCCTTTATTCCTGAATCAGAATGGGATTCATTAATCAAAATCACTATGATTATCAGTACTGAAATGTATCTACTCATGAAGATCACTCCTAATTAAAAAATTGTAACATTAAATTTAATATCTCTTTTTGCTAAAGTCAAACACGAACTGTTTTTTTATCTTTTTGATAAGAGCCAGTAATATAATCCCAGCAGCAAAAATATCTGCTTTTCTTTATTGTAGCCTTTATTATGCGAATCAAGAAGCTTTTCTATCTCGTTTTTATTTAAATATTTCAATAGTTTATTGCCATCTGATAACAGCATCTCTCTGATGCGTCCGCTGCTTTCTCTAAACCAGATATCTGTCGGAGACTGAAATCCGAATTTCGGCCTGTTTATTATATATGCCGGCAGAAATTGCTTGGCGTATTCTTTATGGATTATCTTCGTTTTTCCTCTTTTGACCTTATAATCTGTCGGAAGACCTGCAAGAAAATCAACGAGCTCAAGATCAAGCATCGGCACCCTGCATTCAAGCGAAAAGTTCATAGTGATCTTGTCGGTGTATAAAAGAAGATCGTCAGAAAGATCCATATATTTATCCAGAGCCATCATCCTTTCAACTGACTTTGGAATAGCTTTGCAGTTAAGAAGGTCATAATAATATTTTATATATTCCGCTGACGGTATGTATTCATTGCCTGTAAAAAGCCTAATCTCATTTGGATCGAAAATACTGTAAGCTTTTACAAACCTCAGTATATCATCGGCGATGTTTATGGAATTTGCGCCGCGCAGAAGCCTTTCTTTTTTAGTTCCCGATAATTTTATTGCAGCCGCAGCCAGTTTAAGTAAAACTTTCGGATACTCATCCCTAATCACCTCTCCCTGATACCTCCCGTAACCGCCAAGAGGCTCATCCGCGCCCTGACCGGTCAAAACCACCTTGACGCTTTTTGAAGCGAGTTCTGCAAGGTAATACATGGGAATAAACGAGGTCGTTGCGAGAGGTTCTTCGACGATCCCTGAACACTTTTCAAAAATTTCAAAAAAATCTGACGATTCTACCCTCGTGACATGATGCTCCAGCCCGAAATGACCGGCAGTTTCTTTTGCCGCCCCGATCTCATTGACCGTATATTCTGAACCGAATCCCACTGTAAAAGCCTTCGGTTTATATGAAAGTTTTTTTGCGGCTATCCCGGCAACCATCGCTGAATCTATCCCTCCGCTCAGAAGTATTCCTACCTCAACATCTGACATCAATTGTCTCTCAATTGCACTTTCCAGAAGTTTACCGTATTCTTTAACTGCTTCTGAGTAATTAATACCGGTCTGTTTTGTTTCCGAGCTGATAAAGGATTTAATGTTCAATTCAAGAATTGCTTTTTTAAGATCTATCTCGGCGTAATGACCCGGCCTTAGCTTGAAAATGTTTTTGAAAAGTGTAGATGGTGAAGGACAGTACCGGAGATTTAGAAGAAGATTAAGCGACACAGCATCGAGTTCGCTGTTAAGGATTTTATTGATCGGTCTGATCTCTGATGAAAAAAGTAACTTGTTCCCGTTGCAATAATGATAAACAGGTTTTACGCCGTATTTATCCCTAGCGATATACAGTATCCCCTTTCTCTTGTCTATAAAGGCAAAAGCGAAAATACCGTTGAAATCTTTAATTGATGCTATTCCGTACTCAATTATGTAATAAAGTATAGTTTCGGTGTCTGAGTGACCTTTATAATCAGATTTATTCAGTTTTTTTCTAAGTTCAAGATGATTATATATTTCACCGTTAAAAATTATTTCATAATTGCCGCACGCGCTTGACATCGGCTGATTCCCTGCGTCTGAAAGATCAACGATCGAGAGCCTGGTGTGCGCGAATGATACCGGCTTTTTCATACAGTTAAAGCTTTTAATATCCTGCCTGTCAGGACCTCTGTGTCCGATTAAATCGAGCAGAGGTTTATCTATCTGATAATTTATCCCGCCTAAAATTCCGCACATGATCAGTTCTTCCTTTTGAATTTATTATAATAAAAAAGCATTGAAGCTATAAAAACAATTCCGGAAGATAATTTCGTATAAGCAGCTCCTTCAGCACCGAAAAATGGAACGATGAAAACAAAACCAAGAATATTTGCAATACCGACAAAAATCGCCCCGTTCCTTAAAAACACTCCCTGACCTTTTGAACCAAGAAATCTATTATAATAATTTCCGAAACCGTGAAAGATCTGGCCTACGGCAACAATATATGCGAGTTCAACTGCTTTGAGAAATTCAACTGAATACAATAGTATTATTACCGGTTTAACTATGAATAGAAAAATTATTAGAGAAATTAGTGAAATTAAAATCGTAGCCTTGGTAGCTTTTGACGGAATTTCCGTTCTGTTAGCGAACTCCTTGAACATTGATGTACCTACAACGGTCGGTATTAGTGCGAGAGGCATCGTAATTGTTAGCGCGAGAGAATAAAATCCTACATCTATGTTACTTTTAGAAAAAAAACTGATCGCTATCGGTCCGAATTGGGTAGAAGCCACACCAATTATAGAACCTAGATAAACCTGAAAACCGTATTTATTATTTTCTTTTAGTACCAGATTGTATGCTGACTTTAAATTTGAAAATTTAGGTTTAAGTACATAGATCATTGCCATAGAAGCAAAACCAAAGGAAAGAAGCTGAATTATTACTACAGTATTAAGACTGATAATACCAAATCTATACAACACCGTTATAGCGCCAATGTATAATATCTGAGGTAATATTCTGAATATTGAAAGTTCGTAAATTCTGTTTTCACCCTGTAATACATTTTCAAAACTCAGCGTAAAAGGAACGAAGAAGAATAAAGGGGCTAAAAATAAAAATGTTTTACTTAGATCCGTCACAAAAAAACTCTTCTGAAAGAACGCGAACAGAATCATTGTAACAACGAAAATAATACCGAGAATAACTGTTACAATTACCGAAACTCCAAGGAGTTCTTTTCTTATAGCTTCGTTTTTCTTTTCCGCAAGTAGTTTAGTTGCGGTTACAATATAGCCGAATGAAATTATTATTGTAAAGAAAGAATATACACTTTGGATAAATTTAAAATCCCCAAAAGTTTCCGCACCTAGTATCCTGGTATTTAAGACACTTACTCCGACACCAAGTATAATTCCTATTATCATTGATCCGTAAAGTGTAAGTATCTGTCTGATTTTCTTGTTTTTTAGATCTATTGATTTAATCAATTATTTTCCCGATTTTGAAAGTTGGATTTCTTTAATAACTCTGCACGGATTGCCTGCCGCAATTACATTTGCAGGAATATTTTTCGTTACAACGCTGTTCGCCCCAATGACAGAATTTTTACCGATTATGACCCCTTTCAACACAACAGAATTTAGTCCCAGCCAGACATTGTCTTCGATCACAACGGGTTTTGGCTCAGCTGATTTATTTCTTTTATCAGGATCAATTCCGTGCCAGTCATAATCCGTAATCGTAGTATTGGCTCCGCACAGAACATTACTGCCGATCTTGATATTGCCGGCTGCGGCAATAACAGTTCCGCTGAATCCTGAATTGTTCCCTATCTTTATTTCAGCATTACGCCTTAAAGTAGTTATTATGCATTTTCTGTTTACACCGACAAGATTTGATGTAAAATCAGATCGAAAAGAACATCCGTTACCTATTTCAATTCTGCTGTCAATCATTCTTATTGCAACCGGCAACCCATAGAACTTTAGCTTTTTACCAGTTTTAATCCCTCTTAAATATAGCGACAGGCAAGCATATTTTGTACAAATAAATGAATAGACAGCAATCCTGACAAATCTTAACCTTACAAATATATAACCGCTCAAATCACTCATTTACTCTTTATTCTCCGCAACTTTTTCCAGATAATTTCTATAATATGAATTGGGCATAGTTTCTATTATTTTTCTTAATCCTGCTTTTTTGATAAATCCCATCTGATATGCCGCTTCCTCGATGCATCCGATCTTAAGTCCCTGCCTCTGCTCAATTGAGGCAATGAAAGTGCTGGCATCAAGCAGTGAATCCGGAGTTCCGCTATCAAGCCAGGCGATCCCTCTTCCTATCTTTGCGACGCTTAGTTTGTTCTGTTCAAGGTAAGTTTTGATCAGATCGGTTATTTCTACTTCTCCCCTCGGCGAAGGCTTAAGACCCTTAGCTCTTTTTATGCATGTGTTATCGAAAATATAAATCCCGGGTACTGCGTAATTTGATTTTGGCTTTTTAGGTTTTTCTTCAATGGAAACAGCCTTGCCCACCTTATCAAATTCAACTACACCGTATCTTTCGGGGTCTTTTACATAATATCCGAATACAGTAGCCGTTTTATTGTTTTCCACAGCCTCTCTTAAAAAATTCAGATAGCCGTAGAATATATTGTCGCCGAGTATGAGAAAAGCATTATCTTTCCCGATAAATTTTTCTCCGATTATAAAAGCCTGGGCTATACCCTTTGGTGCAGGCTGAACGGCATACTCGATCGACATGCCTAAGTGCTTGCCGTCTCCAAACAATTTTCTGTAATTAGGGATCGTTTCATCGTTCGAAATTATCAGAACTTCTTTTATCCCTGCAAGGATTAATGTACTAAGAGGATAATATATCATCGGTTTATCATAAACAGCTATCAGCTGTTTGCTGTACAGGCTGGTCATCGGGTGCATCCTCGTGCCTGAACCGCCGGCTAAAATTATACCTTTAGTTTTTTTCATATTCCGCCCCAGTAAAATTTTTTTATCTTGTTGCAGATATATTCAATTTCAGTTTCTTTGAGACCATAAAACATCGGAAGTCTGAGTAAAGTTTGAGAAACTTTATCTGTAATCTCAAGTCTCAGATCATCATATTTACCTTTCCAGTATGGAGCTTTGTGCAGAGGCACATAATGAAAAATCGCTCCTATTCCGTTTGAATTAAGAAAGTCGATCAACCTGCTTCGTTCTTCAAGATTTTCACAGATCAGATAAAACATGTGTGCGTTATGAATGCAGTGATCAGGAATGACCGGAAGTTTTTCAGCAGAAATGATTTCTGATAGGCATTCGTAATATAAACCCCAGCTCTTCAGCCTGTTCTGATTTACCATGATCGATTCGTCAAGCTGCGGGTATAGAAAAGCAGCCTGAAGCTCAGACATCAGAAAGCTCGATCCCAGTTCTACCCATGTGTATTTGTCAACGAGCCCTTTGTTGAAATTTATTCTGTCAGTTCCTTTATCCCTTATAAATTCTGCTCTTTCGACCAGTTCAGAATTATTGACGAGCAGAGCTCCGCCTTCGCCGCACTGTATATTTTTTGTCTCGTGGAAGCTTAAAGCGGCCATATCGCCGAATGATCCCAGAGCTCTTCCCTTGTATGATGAGTCTATACCCTGGGCATCGTCTTCTATAAGAATTAAATTATGTTTTTTACATATTGAAGTGATCAAATCCATCTCGCAGGCTATTCCGGCATAATGAACTACAACCACTGCTTTTGTTCTCGAAGTGATCAGGTCTTCGATCTTTTTTTCGTCAATATTCTTAGTGTCAGGTCTGATGTCGCACCAGACTATATTTGCTTTTCTGAGCTCAAATGCGCTTGCGGTAGTAACAAAAGTAAATGAAGGCATTATCACTTCATCTCCGGGTTGAATATCAGCAAGAAGAGCAGTCATTTCCAGCGCATCGGTACATGATGAAGTAACGATGGCTTTTCTGCAGCCGGTTTTATTTTCAAGGCTCGCGTTGCATTTTTTTGAAAACTCTCCGTTTCCTGAAAACTGGTCATTCTCAAGTACTTTTTTTATGTAATCAAGTTCGTTGTTAATTATAAGCGGTTTATTAAAAGGGATTTTCATTTTACTTCCTGATAACTTTCGTCAAGGATCGCGTTCACCCAGTCTTGATTGTCAACATACCATCTGATAGTATCTTTTATCTTTTCATCAAATCTGTACCCAGGCTCCCAGCCAAGCTCTTTCTTGATCTTGGATGCATCAATGGCATATCTTCTGTCGTGACCAAGCCTGTCTTTTACATAATTTATAAGACTGTGGGGTTTATTCAAATGATCCAGTATCATTTTAACAATTTCAATGTTCTGAATCTCGCAGTTACCGCCGATGTTGTAAACTTCTCCTGCTTTTCCTTTGTTTAATACCGTCCGGATAGCTGAACAGTGATCTTCAACGAACAGCCAGTCCCTGACATTCTTTCCGTCTCCGTAAACCGGAAGTTTTTCGTTCTTCATTGCTTTGCTTATCATTAATGGTATAAGCTTTTCCGGGAACTGGTAAGGCCCGTAATTGTTAGAACATCTTGTTATCAGAACCGGAAAATCGAAGGTGTCGAAAAAAGATTTCGCTACAAGGTCCGCCGAAGTTTTAGATGCGGAATACGGCGAATGGGGATTTAAGGGCGTGTCCTCTGTGAATTTGATTTCAGGTCTGTCTTCGGGAAGAGTTCCGTAAACTTCATCTGTCGACACCTGAAGAAATTTCTTTTCTGAATAACTATTCTTCCAGAATTTTCTTGCCGTGTTCAATAGTATCGCTGTGCCGAGAACATTTGTTTTTATGAACACATTAGGATCTTCGATAGATCTGTCAACATGAGATTCTGCCGCAAAATTAATTACCGCATCCGGATCATTCTTTTCATAAATCAATTCAACTAGTTTCTGATCGCATATATCGCCTTTTACAAATATATATTTACCCGGGTATTCTTTTTCCATTCCAGCTAAATTCTGCGGATTTCCTGCGTAAGTCATACTGTCAAGGTTAATTATTTCTACATCACGCTCATTTTTCAGGATATATCTGATGAAATTCGATCCAATGAAGCCGAGACCGCCGGTGATTAAAATTTTTTTCATAATCATTTCCATCTATTTATAATTTAAGAATTAGCAATGCCATTTTTATTCTGTGATTCTGTTTTTGTATTTAAAGAATTAAACTCATTAAACTTTGACTTAATTAATATATCTGAAATATCTAGCTTATTGTAATAGATACCTGAAACAATTCCAAACATCAATAAGGATAATACACTAGATCGGCTTATAAGAAAACCAGACACAGACATGAAATAGAAAAATAAACCTGTATTAAAATATCCAGGAATGCAAAATATGTAATTCTTGGTCTTTGTAGACATTTTAACAGTAAAAAAGAAGAATGATATAAAAACCATACTTAAAATTATTGGAGAAAATATTCCCCTCAAGAAAGCTTCTTCAAGAAAAAGATTATGGATTCCGCCTGCTTTTCCCAAAGCCCAGAAAAGACTTTGCTCTGCATTCACCATTCCTTTGAAATAAACATCATTGTTTTCAACATCTCCGTATCCTGTAAATAATCTCTCAGGAATCGCTTTTAATACAAAATAATAAAATGTCATCCTGACAGTTACTGTATCGCTCTTCACTCTCTCCGTATATGCACCTGTAAAGAATTCTTCTTGAGCAAAATATGCACCAGTAATAAGGGTAATTAAACCCGCTATAATCGCTATTGTAGTCAAGATTTTTTTGAATTCTTTGCCATAATAATAAGTCAAGTGGAATAAAAGTACAATTATAAACGATATCCAAGTTCCTCTTGTAAATACTAAAATCAATGTTATTACGAAAATCGCGATCAAAGGTATTTTTACTCTCCAATCCTTCAAGAAATAAACCGTTGTATACAACGCAAGAATTTGAAACAGTCCGTTATCATATGCATAGTAAAATATACCTGATGATCTATTATGACCCGGAAAAGCCATGTGAAAATATCCTATTCTGAAAAATTCTGTATCAATAAAGAACTGATATATTGATGCTACTGCTGTAACAATACCCATATAAATAACCGCCCAAAATATCATACGTATAAGTTCTTTAGTCATAAAAAATTTAAATGTATAATACAACAAAAACGAATTAACATATAATCTAATTAATGAGCTTGCTTTGTAACCTGTAATGTTGCCTATAAAAAAATGAAATCCTATCATACCCAAACAAAAAAAAATGTATATATAAAAATACTTTTCAAAATTCGGAATAGGTAATTTCTCTTCATTTCTTATTCTTGAAATAATTACTAGAAACAAAACAGCAGTCAAAAACCACCCAAGCATATAATCAGCATTCCTGAAATACCAAATGTATGGAATCTTTCTCCACATAACCGGCGACTTATAAATATTAAAAGTTAGAAGCCAGAAAACAATTGCTGCACTTATGATCTTGTTTTTAGGTTTTTCTTTGAACATAACTGTAAACGCAAAGACGAAACTCAATAAATAATAACTAATGAAGATTATATTGTGATATGTTAATAATCTCATTTATTTTTTATTTTAAATTCTTCCATCATGCGATCATAAACTTTATATTTCGCTGCTTTCTCCTTTAAAATCACGCCAACAAAACTCATAAAAAAAGCAATAATCGTATTTACTACTACTACTTTCCTTTTTTGTGGTTCAACCGGTTTATCATTTACATCCGGAACATCAAGAATGTTAATAATAGGTTTTTCCTTTACTTCTTCAATTTTAAGAAGTTCAAGTTGTTTCTCTAGAAGTACAACTACACCTTGAATCAGCTCTACATCCTGATATTTACGTTTATATTCCATAGATAGTGATGGTGAAGTAGTTTTTGCATTTGCATTCTGAAAATCAACTAATTCTTGTTGATACTTATTTAGTTTCACATTCACATCATTTAATCTTATTTCTGTAAATTTTATACTTTCAATAATTGAGCTTTTTAATTCATAGTTTAAATAGTTTATCACTGCTTCACAATACCTATCAGCAATACCTTTACAAAGTACAGGATCTTTTGTATTAACTGTTATCGATACCAAAGATGTCTCTTTGTCTTCTTTGATATCTACTGCAGCACGAAGCGTCCTTAAAGCTTGCTCAAATATCCTGTATTCAGAAATATCGTACTGATCCAACTCCCAGTATTGTATCAAATTTAACGAATCTTTATTTTCACCCAATGAGTATTTAGAATATATTACTTCTCTACCGATTCTTCTGCTCCCTAATACATCCATGATATAGAAACCGCTTGTCTTATTAGAAATACCTAATGAAACTGCAAGTTGTTTTAAAGGGCCGTTATCATCTTTATTCATAGGGTATAGGGTCACAGTTGATTGATAAATTGGAGTTGCTACTAAAACATAAATAATTGATAAAATCGCAGCGATTGTTGTAAATGAAAATATAAAACCTTTATATCGGAACAAAACACCTGTCAAATAGAAAAAATCCACTTGATGTCCAGAAAAATCGGAATTATTATTCTCGTTATTCAAACTTAAATTGTTTTCAACCATTTTATAATCCTTTATAATTCTCTATAATCTTCCGTCAATCTCTTTTTTATCCAGAATGTTCTTTACATCATAAACAACCGAATCATGATCTTTCTTTAATTTTTTCAGATCAAGCTTCTTGAATTCATTGTGAGCTACTGCAGCTACCACAGCATCATAACCTTTACCCGGAATTGATATAATATCGACGCCGTACTCTTCTTTTACTTCGTATTTATCAGCCCACGGATCGTAAATATCTACCTTACAACCGTATTCTTTAAGTTCATTAATGATATCGATCACTCTTGAATTTCTAATATCTGGACAATTCTCTTTAAAGGTCATACCAAGCACCAACACTTTTGAACCTTTAACGACTTTTCCTTTTTTTATCATGAATTTTATAACTTTATTTGCTACGAATATGCCCATGTTGTCGTTTATTCTTCTTCCGGCAAGGATCACTTCGGGGTGGTATCCAATTTCCTCAGCTTTATGCGTTAGATAATAAGGGTCAACGCCTATACAGTGTCCTCCGACAAGTCCGGGTCTGAAAGGCAGAAAATTCCATTTAGTGCCGGCAGCCTCAAGAACTTCTATTGTGTCGATACCCATTCTGTCAAATAAAACAGCGAGTTCATTAACAAAAGCGATGTTGATGTCTCTTTGAGAGTTTTCAATAACTTTAGCTGCCTCCGCTACTCTTATTGAAGAAGCTTTGTGAGTTCCAGCCTTAATAATTTTTTTGTAAACGCTGTCAATTATTTCTGCTGATTCAGGCGTCGATCCGCTGGTGATCTTCTTGATGGTGGTCAGAGTATGCACTTTATCACCGGGATTTATCCTTTCGGGAGAAAAACCGCAGTAAAAATCTTTATTGAATTTCAAACCCGATAATTTCTCAAGAATTGGAACACAGTCTTCTTCTGTAGCTCCGGGATAAACTGTGGATTCATAAACTATTATATCGCCTTTTTTTATCACTTTACCAACGGTCTCTGAAGCTTTGATCAGAGGCGTAAGGTCAGGATTCTTATACTTATCTACAGGAGTAGGTACCGCAACAATGTAAAAATTGCATTTTTTAATATCATCAAGTTTGCATGTGCATTTTAGAAGTTTAGCTGATTTCAGATTCTCGCTTTCAACTTCAAGTGTTCTATCTATTCCTTTATTCAGTTCTTCTACTCTTTTTGAGCTGATATCAAAACCAACAGTTTCGAATATCTTGCCGAACTCAACTGCTAGAGGTAAACCCACATACCCCAGTCCTATCACTGCTATTTTTTCTTTCTTCATTTTATGATTCTCTCAATTTTATGTTTAATTTGTAAAAGTCTATATACCATTCCAGAAATTTTTTTATTCCGGCTTCAATGCCGGTTTGAGGACAATATCCGAAATCATTCATAAGATCCTGCACGTCTGCGTGGCTTGCAGGAACATCTCCGGGCTGTAAGGGAAGATAATTCTTCTCAGCTTCTATACCCAGGTAACTTTCTATGGTTTTGATAAAATCCATTAGCAAAACTGGTTTATTGCTTCCAATATTATATACTCTGTAAGGTGCTGAAGATGTTCCCGGATCAGGATTCTTGCCTGACCATTCTGTATTAGGCTTTGCCGGATTTTTTATTACTCTAACGATCCCTTCAACAATATCATCAATATACGTAAAATCCCTTCTCATCAGACCATTATTAAAAACGTCTATCTTTTGCCCCTCAATTATTTCTTTAGTAAACAGGAACAAAGCCATATCAGGTCTTCCCCACGGACCGTAAACAGTAAAAAATCTGAGCCCGGTCGTAGGAATATTATATAAGTGGCTGTAGCAGTGAGCCATAAGTTCGTTTGCCTTCTTTGAAGCTGCGTAAAGACTGACCGGATGATCCACATTGTGATGTATTGAAAAAGGGTATTCCTCATTCTTTCCATAAACGCTCGAACTGCTGGCATAAACCAGATTTGACACATTGTTATGCCTGCAGGATTCTAGAATGTTCATAAATCCTACAATGTTTGAGCTAATATAAACATCCGGATTAGTCAGGCTGTATCGTACTCCTGCTTGAGCGGCAAGATTACACACTGTATCGAACTTTTCGGTTTTAAACAGTTTATCGATATTTTCAGTATCTTCAAGATCAAGTTTAATGAATTTATAATTCCTGTGAATGCTGCTGCGATATATTTTTCCGTAAACTAACTCTGATCCGGATTCTATACCGGTCCTTTCAAGACGTCCGTACTTTACTTTCACATCGTAATAATCATTTATATTATCAAGTCCGACAACTTCATATTTATCGGATATAAGTCTTTCAGCAAGATGGTAGCCGATAAATCCGGCGGTTCCTGTGATTAGAATTTTCAAATTTTTAACCCTATTGTATTAATTCTGGGCTGCCTGATATAGCAGAACAAGAGTCAGAGATGTTGTAATAACACCCAACCAACCTCCAATTTCAGATCTCCATTCTTTAAATGCTTCCTTTTTAATCTTTGGCACTACTATCCTTGAACCTTCTTTCACATCTGGAGAAAAAAACCATCCATTGTCAACTTCAGCATTCCCTCCAGGGTAATATACAACTGCATCACCAGCTTTAAAATCAAGCTCAATGACTTTTCCTCCCGCAGCCTCAATATAGTCACCTAAGTCCCAATCACTTCTATATTTTATTAAACCCTGAGTATAAACATAACCTTCAACCATTACTGTTCCGGGATGAGTTGGAATGTGAATATCATCTCCATCCTTTAAAATTATTCCGCTCTTATTGTTCTTCCCTGTTGCTTTTTCAAAATCTGAAACAAGCTTCAGAGTATCTCTCATAAAAACTGTACCCTCGATAAATGCTTCTGAAGTTAACCCACCTGCCCTATCAATTACATTTCTAAGTGTTTCATCCTTCGAAATCAGTGTATAAACACCTGGAAACATAACTTGACCTGAAAGTGTTACTTTTCTTAGATCTCTAAAAAATGGATTTTTTCTAATAACTACATGATCGTTATCTTTTAGTATGAAATCTGATTTTAATATTTGTTCCTTTTTAAAATAATCTTTAGGCAATTGTATTTCATAAACTTGAGATAATGAATCGCTATTATTTTCACTTATATTCATCCTGAATACTACAGCTTTATATTCATAAGCTCCTTCTCTAAAACCATTTGCTTTTAGAATTAAATCTTCTACAGTCATATTCGTGCTCAGTTTGTATTCGCCTTCATTCTTGACATAGCCCGATATTGTTACTTTACCCTCACTGTATATCATATACAGATCGAAAATTCTTAACTGATCCCCATCCTGTAAAAAAATATCTTCTTCTTTATCCCCATTCAGAATTTTTTCAAGATTTAGGTTAATAATTCTAGTAGTTACGCCGTCTTCATTAAATCTTGTTAACTCGGCTCTCAGAAGATATGTTCTACTTCTTCTCCACTCGTCCAGTATTCCTCCCCGTGAAAAAATGAGATCAGATACTTTTGTACTGTCTGCTAAATATTCAAATCCTGGATTCTTGATATATCCGTTAATGACTACAACTTTTTTTGACTGAAGATCCCATTTCGAATGTATTTTTATACTATCAAGACTATTTAAAGGAAAATTGTAATTCGCTTCATCAGATATAGATAAACTTTTAAACTCTTTCTTCTGATCAGGTTGGGTTCTGATAAGTTCAATTTTATCTGTGTAAGCATCCGCTAGCAATCCACCAGATTTTATTATCACATCTTTTAACGTCATCCCAGGATCAAAGTGATACCTTCCTTTCCTATAAACCGCTCCATTTATTGAAATGTAATCAGTTAATATTCTTGGTATCGTATGCACTTTTATAATATCTCTATCGTATAACTTGACAGGATGAACAACTACTTCCCCGTCTCTTATATAAGTAAAATCTTCATCAATAATATTTGAGTAAACTACTGGAGTTGATCTTTTTTCAATAGGTACGATTCTCTCGATTGTTATTTTATCAACAGCTGCAGTAGCAAGCAATCCACCCGAATATTTAATGAGATCGCTTAAAGTTTCATCCGCTTTTAATTCATACTTAAGAGGATTAATTACTTCCCCTGATAATTCAATTGTGTTGTTCCTTGTACTAACGAATATATTATCGTTATTCTGAAGAAGAATATCATTTACATCTTTTCCTGTCTGAAGATAGTCATAGAGATCAAAATTTTTAATTACCTTTCCATCTCTGATCAATTGAATATTTCTTAAGGTGCCTTTGGCTGTGACTCCTTTAGCTTTTATTAAAGCAGATATAATTGTAGAAGTCGGAGACATTTGAAACGGACCAGGTTCTACTACCTCGCCAGTTACAAAAATATTTAGTACATTATATTTATCAAAACTGATATCAAAAAAAGTTGTCGGATTGCCATTAGCTGGGTCAATAGTTTTATATTTCCTTGATAGCAAATTCTTAAGTTTGGTTTCAAATTCGCTTATTGATAAGCCATGTACTGATAAAACTCCTACATTTTCAATATATACTGTACCTTCACTTGAAACGGGTAATCGTCTTTGAAACTCAGCGTCGCCCCAAACCGTAAGAATAAAGCTGTCACCCGGACTGATAATATGACCCGAATTTCTTGCAGGATATAATTCTTCTCTTGCCTTTGAATTCTCTTCTTCTTCTGAATTAAATATGAACAATTTGTAACCATAGAAATCTTTAATTGACTCAAAATAACGATTCATATCAAAATACAACTCCGCAGACGATGATACTTTTAATTTATCGTCTTCCTCTTCAACCAAATTTTCTTCAGAATCCTTTTTTTTGTCTTTCAATTGCTCAATGTTTTCTTTGAGGTCTCTAATATCAAGCTCCAGACCCTCTTGTTTTTGTTGCAAATCTCCATTTTTCAACTGTTCCAAAAGAATCTCATTTCCCGGTTTATTCAATTCTTCAAGCAATCTACTTTGAGGAATAGATTCGTTTTGAGGTGATGTCTTTGCAAAATCTTCTTGTATTTTCTGCATTTCAAGATCAATTAAGGAACCTTCCTGAATGGATGTATCCTGTGAGTAACACACTTGCGGAAACCTCAATATGTTTACGACTGATAATATCGCAAACACAAATATGGCTATTTTATTCACTTATCACTCCTCATAATTAATAGCTTTTTTATAAACCCCCAAAAATATGAATTTGAAACACTAATGTCAAGTGAATTAGATTTGACTATTAGCACATCCAATTCCTGTGAGCTTTAGAACTTCTACTGACTTCATTTAATTATGTTCATTATTATACAATAGAGAAAAATTCCTTTTAAACTCTAAAATCAATTGTTCACTAAAATACCACTCTAAAGATTTTCTCTAGACCGTTAACATATTTTGAACTTTTCGTAATTCTAAAAGGAAATTTTGAGGTAATACCTTCGGAAAAATCGTGATCAGCAGTATTGTACTTCATTTCAAGAATTACAGAATTGCTGTCATTATATTTTTCAAGAAAAGTATTTTTAGAATAATTTATTTTGTAGAAGATTTGGTTGGTATCTATTGTTATTCTATATTTCCCGTCATTCGAAATATAATACTTTCTGCTATAACCGCTGAGTATCGCAGGCAATAGTGATTTAAAATCAATTTTTAGTTTATCTTTTTTGCTATCAAGTGATTCAATTATTTCTCTAAACTCTGTTCTTTGTGAAAGATCAAATGGTGAAATTGGCATTGAAATCTTATTTCCTACTGAACCGGTTTTATTTTTAATTTCAAGTGTAGGCTTTTCTACATAACCAAACATTTCTCCGTACCATCTGATCCTAACTTTTGTTCTTTCAGTAGCTCCTTCTAAATTATCGTGCAGGAATCTCCATTTTATCGAATCAAAATATATATTGTTTATATATCTTTCATGATAGATTTCAGAAAAGTGGTACGGATGAATTTTTACCAAATTCTCTACTTCATATTTATCTAAATTTGTAATAAAGAATTTCTTTTCATATCTATATGCCGATATGTTAATTTGTTTTTCTGTCATTTTTTACTTACTCGCCTTTCCGTATATAACTCCGTATAACATTTCCCTTACTTCTTTATTATTGGTCACAATAACTCTATCTTCAATTGTTAATTTTGAATTTACCTCGATTAGGTAAGGTACTTTATTATTTTTTTCGGTTATGTTTTTTACATTGATTACTCCCGGACCATATTCAGGTTTTTTTTGGAACGCACAAATGCCTATACTGCAATCACTAATATTTAATCCAAACGCTTCGATAGTAGATTTATCTTTACTACAAACTGCTATTTCCGATTGCTCAATAGTAACATTCTCGGCAATCATCTCACTTCTTTCACCCGAGCTAAGTCCTTTATCTGAAGCATTCTTTATAAGTACATCTTTAACTTTTACTTTTGTTCCGGATACATCAATTGCATCATTACCGGTATTTATAAAACTACTGTTTTCAATTAAGCCTTTACTGAAGTCAGAATCAAATGCATCGGCATTTGTATTTCTAAAACTACTATTACTTATTGAAAACTCTGATCTGACAACATTCAAATAATCATCACCCAAAATATTATTATCAAAGAAACAATAATTGATGTTCACAGGTGATTCATAAAAGGTAACAGAAGCAGTAGTTTTATAACCGCTATCTGAAATATTTGAAAGATTGCTGAACCTGACATTATTCAGTTCTGAATATCTTTCTGCATTTAATACGATAATTCCTTGCCCTGTAGAATCAGATGATGTTATTTGAACAGGGATGTCTTTTGTTCCTATTGAAAATAATGGAGAATAAGATACTATTTTTGCAGAATCTTTTAAATCTAAATTACACCCAGGTTCAAATATAACAGAATACCCATTTGGAATATATATGCTTTCTTTAAAACAGTAATCCCCCGCAGGAAAAACAATTTCATTGTTGTTAATTATTACATTTGAAATTTCAAAGATATTAAATTTTCTCCTCATGGGATTAAAAGAAATATCTGAATTATCTCTAAAATTCATTAACACATGAATTGTTCTTATTTCTTCTAGACCTGCCATTGAATACTTAATTTCGAAATTACTTATTGATTGTTCGTTATTATCATTATTTATCTCAAAATAAAAATCATTATATTCACTCTTTGATATATGAGATTGTTCAATATATCCATTTTGAGCTAAAAAATATTTTCTATCAGTCTTTTGATTACGAATACTCCTTATTTGAACCGGAAATTCAGTTTTACTGAAAACTCTAATTCTGATACTATCATTTGAAATTTTATCTATATATGCTGTTAAAAAACTCTCTATCGGATGTAATTTCTTCTTAATTAATAATTGATTTCGGTAAAGTATATCCCTTGGAAATTCGTAAAAAGGATTCTCTATATAGATTTTATCTAAAAGAGATTGATATTCATCCTGATTTGAATTTAAAATACTATCCAAAAAATCTTTATTCGATACCTTATCTGCTTCTTTAGCATAGTATTCGAAAAAGGACCTGTTTAAATAAATCTTATTAAAGATTTCATTTTCATATAATCCTTTATGATACAAAGATGCGCCTTTTGTATTGGGATCCTCGGGAAGAAGGGATTCGAAAGGAACTCGTGATTCTTTCGTTAAAACTCCCCATTCTCTTGCAAGAGGTTCAACCAAATAAGTAACAGGATTAAAATAAAACCTCATATTTGAAAAATACAACGGGTGCTTCTGATTCATCAAATCCGAAACAGCTGCAACTGATGCGAGTTTCTTAATGTCAAAAATATCTGCAGAATTTATTTCTCCGTCTAAAAAAGCCTGCCACATTTTTAATAAATCCTCAAGCTGTTTTTCATTGTTTGGATCTGATCTTAATCTCTTTTCATTATATATTTTTAAATTGTTGCTTTCTATTTTGAAAATAATACCTTCTCTAAATCTACTGTTTTCTAAAAGAAGTTTATCATACCTTTCTTCTAAAAAGAAAATACCTAAATTTTTTCCGTTAAAGGTAACATCTATAAAATCGTTTCTTGCACCTATAGAATTTCTTGACTCAAGCATTTTATAGGCTATCCAATCCGTCAAATACCCTCTGGATAATGGAACGAGCAAAGCAAACTCTTTCATACCTTTTATTGTATTTTCTCCTTTTACTTTTACAGCAATGGACCATTTTTCAGGGTGTCTGAAATGCTCTGAAATTTGACCAGTCAGGCTTATAGAAACTTTATAAACGTTGTTGTTAAATCGAATAGTTGCGGGGATATCTTCTTGTAGATCGTTCGAAAGATAATTTTTAATCAGAGCTTTTTCCCTGTTATATCTTAGCTTTTCAAAATCTTTGAATTTAATATCAAATTCAAACTTGTCAACTTCATTAAGATTGCTTATAAAACTGTTTTTAACAAAAGAAATATCACCCTGAAGCAACCGATAACCTAGCATTCTAATATGATAATACCTGCCTGTGTAATACATGTATGCGCCATAGAAAAACGACGATATCGCTATTATTCCTATGATTAAAACCATTATTATAAATAACGATACTTTACTTTTAGTAATTTTCCTACGAATTTTTAAAAAGGTTTGTGGTTTTGTAAAATTTTCAGGCTTATCAACTTTTATTTCCATAGTTTACATTATCCCTCTATTGTCAAGGAATGATACTTTTATATTCTCATCAAGTTTTTGCAACTCAATTTTGGCATCATATAATTTTTCAAAATTATCTGCTTCAAGCATAAGCATAATTTCTAATGTTTCTTTTGTCTCATCGAACCTTTTCATATTTACAGATGTACAGCTCGCACTAAGAATTCTAATAATATCCTTCATAATCGTTTTACTGCCTACAGAACTCTGAACTGTAATAAATAGACTTTGCTTCTGCTCAAAAGTTTGTGATCTTTTTTTTAATAATATTATAAGTAAGCAAATCAGTATGAAAGCGATTATAGTTATACCCGTTTGATTCGCTCCTAGACCTAATCCTATCGATATTGATAAAAATAAATATGCCAGTTCTTCTGGTTCTTTAATAGCTGCCCTAAACCTGATTATAGAGAGCGCACCGACCAACCCTAGGGATAAGGCTAGGGAAGATTTTACAATAGTGATTATAAGCATTGTAGTCATTGTTATCAATAAAAAATTTCTACTGAATTGTGATCTGTTTGAAAGAGAATCACCATACTTTTTGTAAACATTACTCAGTATAACTGATAATAATGCTGACAATAATAGATTTGTAATAAATCCAAGCACAGATACATTCGGAACGGTTGTTGCGATGAATTCTTCAAATGTTTGAACCATATTTATCTCCTTTTATGAATTATTTGTCCTTACGTTTTAAAACTACCGTTTTACCTGATTCAAATGCTATCGGTCTCAATCTCCATTTAGATGAGAATTCTGAGATTCTAATAGAATTAGAATCGATCACCTCAATTATTGTATGCAGACTGTAGTTTAGTTGTGGAATTTGATAAATCGATAGCGTTAAGGGTTTTTTCGTAAAATCAATCTTGCATTGCCCAGTTATATTTTCATAAGATTTGCTTTCACCAACAAAATATGTCAGACTGCAGCTCAAATCTTGATTTATCTTGAAAATAATATCGTTATTTTTATGGACACCTTCCCATGTTCCAAAAAGAAAAACAGATTTTGCATTGTTTTTTCCACAGGACAATACTGATATACTTGCAGAAATAATTAAAAAACAAAACAAAAACACCAAGCACCTATTTAAACCAATTTTCATCTAACAGAATCCTTTTGATTAAACAAATGTCGAAATATAATATCTAGCATGAGAAATCGCAATGATTATTTCTTTGAGTTTCAATTAAAAAACAAACTCCTTAAATCGTTTTGACAAATCTTATTATTTCGCTTATATTCCTGATTGCAAATAAGTGGAAAAACAGATTTGAAGAATGACATTGGACATATATTAAAGGCTAAACGGACAGAGCTCGGGCTTAAAGTTTCTGATGTATCCAAAAAGATAAAGATCAGGGATACTTTCATAAAAGCCATTGAAAAAAATGATGTGGCGGCCCTGCCGGATTCTTATTATGACCTTTTCGTAAAGAAATATGCCGATTTTCTTCATGTCGAAATGCCTGAGGACGAGGAAAAGAAGAAGCAGAAAGATATGATCCTGGAATTGCTGTCCGAGAATGAAAACGGGAAAAAAAAGAGCCATCCCGTTGCGGAGGTTTTTAGAAAAGCCCTTCTTTTTGCTTATGTCAACCGGAAATTCGTTATCGCTTTCGTTGTTTCCCTGCTGCTTTTTCTTTTCATAAGACATATATATGTGATTTTGAACGAAGATGAAAAAAGCGACAAGAACGAATCAATGGTCAAAATAATTACGATAGAAAGCGACAGTGTTGCAGTGCGGGACTCATTTATGATCGGTGATGAATACAACGAACCTTTCAATCTGAAGATCACTACTCTTGATTCCTGCTATATTTATTACTTTACCGACAGTCTTGCGGTCAAAGAACAGATGATAGTGCCCGGTATAGACCTTAAACTTTCCGCTACCGAAGTAATTGAGGCAAAGCTGGGGAACAGCAGTTCCGTTGAAATTGAATTTAATGAAACAAAGGTCGCCGGCGATTATAAAGACCCTAAACTCTCAAGCGCTTACATACGCGTCACGGAAAACGGTGTTCAGAAAATTAAAAGATCGGACAGAGTTAGCGAATATCTTAAAAATACTTACGGACTTGATCAGTGATGCGCAGAAAAACAAAGACGGTCAAAATTGGAAATGTTCTGATCGGCGGTGAAAATCCGATAGCCGTTCAGTCAATGACGAACACCTTTACAGAGGATGTTGATGCTACGGTGGGCCAGATACTTGAACTTGAGAACGCCGGTTGCGATATTGTAAGAGTCACCTTGCAGGATATGAAAGCTGTTGGATCGGTCAGAGAGATAAAAAAGCATATTCATATACCCCTTATCGGAGACATTCATTTCGACTATGAGCTGGCTATCGCCGCGGCTGAGAACGGGATCGACAAGATCAGGATCAACCCGGGGAACATCGGCGGAAAAGACAAGACCAGACAGGTTATCGAAGCCTGTAAAAAGGCGCGTATTCCGATAAGAATAGGAGTAAATTCAGGATCATTGGAAAAAGATATTCTTAAAAAATATGATAAGGTAACTGCCGACGGTATGGCCGAAAGCATGGTTAAATATATCGGATACTGCGAAGAAGAAAATTTTTCAGATATTGTACTTTCAATGAAATCTTCCGAAGTTCCGCTAATGATAGAATCATACAAAAAGATCAGCGCGATTTATGATTATCCTTTACATCTCGGAGTCACTGAAGCCGGCAACATTTTTTCTGGCTCGATAAAATCATCGGTCGGAATCGGGATCCTTCTTTATGAAGGTATCGGAGATACCATAAGAGTTTCTTTGACCGGTGATGTAAAAAAAGAGATCAAAGCGGGAAGAATAATTTTAAGATCGCTAGGATACAAGATAAACGGCGTGAACCTGATCTCGTGCCCGACCTGCGGAAGGACAAGGGTGAATCTTGAAAAAATCGTGAATTCGCTGGAAGAAGAGCTTGACCGCATGAAGTTAAATACCTGCCTGAATGTAGCTGTAATGGGATGCGCGGTGAACGGACCCGGTGAAGCGAGGGAAGCCGACATCGGCATCGCAGGGGGTATAGGTGAATTTCTCCTTTTTAAAAAAGGACAGATAATCCGGAAGGTACCGGAGAAAGAAATAATTTCTGTGCTTCTTTCAGAGATATCTAAAATCGCCGGATTATGATCATGTCCCGCGTAATTTATTTTTTTTATATTACAGCTTTAATTCTCTTAAGTTCATGTGTTCCGGCATCGGAGGACAGTTTTGATGAGGTCGGGATTGATAATATCCCTTTAAAGACCGGCAATAAATGGATATATGACATAGCCCGGGGAGGCGAATCATTTACCGATTCTTCCGAAATTCTGGATTATTTTTCGTATCCGGTTGATGATATCTCATACAGACATCTTTTTCAGTACAAGGAAATCGCGTTTACTCTTGAGATGGCTACCGTTGATACTGTGTGGATAAATCTGGTGGAATACGATAACGACCGTCTTCTTCGGTACGGTTATGAAAAGCGCGACAGATCAGGATTTCTTTATGGAGAGCCTGTAATATTCAGCACACCCGAAGTTATGCTCGACCACAGCGACAATGCAGCTGTCGAAGAGATGTTCATAAGTTCGCTTCTGTTAAACGAGAACGGATATTCAAGAACGGTTAACGACACTATTGTCAACTGTGTTAAAATCAATCATGTTCTCTCGTCCGGCAGTTTTATCACAACGGATCTGAATTATAACCTTAACTTTTACTACACTGAACTCGGGGTTCTGAAGATCGAAGGCATCGTAAACAATTCCGCTTTTTCCGCAACCGCATTCAGGTGCACTTTAAAATAATTACGCCATATTTTATAGTATGCTAAAGTTTGTACCGCTTCCCGAAAGTTGATTTATGGGCTTCCGGTATTTTTTATTAAAATATCATATGTTCCAATAGATTGGAACGATGCTATTTTTTAACATAAAAAATCACTCCCGCCTCAATCATAAATCACTTTATGATCAGCTCATACAAACTTTTCGCATTTTCCTTCCTTTCTTTACTCTTCTATCTTCTATCTTCCCCGCATAAAATCAGTTCAGAGAATAGCGGAATTATAGTGTCATGCAAAATTCGCCTTAAATTTTCATCAGGCCTGACTTTCTCCATATCAAAATGACAGGCAGCTCTGAACTGGATATTTTAGGCTGTCTTTTTCTTTGTTACTTTCATTTTGGACAAGCAAAAGAAAGTAAATAAATTGCTTCATTTACTCCAAATCATCATTTTGGTTAAGGCGGAACGCTCATTGGTCGTTAATATTACTATGTCCTTTTCATATAAATAGAAAGAGCGGTTTGAACCGCTCTTTAATGCTATGAATATTTGAATTTCCTGCTTACTTCTCTGCCGCAGCCTTTTCAAGCGCAGCTTTTTTTGCAGCTTCCGCAGCTTTTGCTTCTTCTGCCTTAAAAGCCTCCTTCTCAGCCGCTATCTGATCCGCAGATTTTGATTCATCGCCTTTGTCATAAAAACATCCCTTGGGACATTTATATTTTGCGCCTGTCAAAGTATCTTCTATGTCGTAGTTGATGACAGGAAGATCGCCGTTCATCTTTATCGCGCCTGACGGTGTAGTTTTCGGCAAAGAGCATATCTTGCACCCGATACATCCTACAACGCAGGCATCGGTAACTTCTTTGCCTTTGGCTTTGGAATTACATGCTAGGTAAACTTTAGCGCTTTTCGGCATCATCTTCATAATGCCTTTAGGACAAGCCTTGACACACGCTCCGCAGCCGACACATTTCCCGTCATCTACGAACGGCAGTCCGTCCTCTCCCATTCCCATCGCGCCGAACAGACAGACTTCCACGCAGTCGCCTAATCCGAGACACCCGTAATCGCACATCTTATGTCCGCCTGATACGAAAACTGCGCTCGAACAGCTTTTCGGCCCGTAATATTCAAACCTGTTCTTCGCATTCTCTTTAGTGCCGTTGCACGCGCAATAAGCGACCATGGCTACAGAATCTTTCGCGGCAACGCCCATGATCTCCGCTATCTTATCGACGACTTCTTTTCCTCCGGGCGAACACAGATTGATCTCTGCTCCGGAAGATACGATCCCGTTGGCATAACCTGCACATCCCGGAAATCCGCAGGCTCCGCAGTTCGCCTGAGGAAGAATGCCGCTGATCTTCTCGACTTTCGGATCCACCTCAACCGCAAAAACTTTTGAGGCATAGGCAAGAATTGCTCCGAAAGCCGCTCCGAGTAATCCGACCCAGACTAATGCGATTATAATTTGTCCTATATCCATTTAAAACTCCGAATGCTTAAATTATTACATTATTTTCATGCCGCTGAACCCCAAAAATGCCATAGCGATCAATGCGGATGTTACGAATGCTATAGGCAGACCTTTCATACTTTCAGGCAGATCGGCGAATTCAAGTTTCTCTCTTATCCCTGCCATGATCACAAGCGCGATAGTAAAACCTACGCCTCCGGTAAATCCGTTCCATATCGACTCAATGAAAGTATAGTGCGTGCCGTCAGCCCAAACGGAATCTATATTCAGTATTGCAACACCTAACACTGCGCAGTTGGTCGTGATCAGAGGAAGGAATATCCCGAGTGCGGAATATAGCGCAGGCATATTCTTTTTCATGAACATTTCAATGAACTGAACCAGCGCGGCAATAGTCAGAATGAATGCGATCGTGTTCAGGTACTCCAGATGAAAGGGAACCAGAATGTAATAATATACAAGATAGGTAACGAAAGAAGCCAGGGTCATAACAAAAATGACCGCCATTCCCATTCCGACAGCGCTGTCAAGCTTTTTCGATACACCTACGAAAGGACATATACCTAAAAATCTGCTAAGAACAAAATTATTAAGAAATATAGATCCGATCGCTATCATCACAAAATGAGTTATATTCATTTTACGCCTCCGTTCTTATTGCTTTTACGCAGACTGTTCCAGTTTATGAAGGCAAGTATCAAACCGAGCATTAAAAATCCTCCCGGGGGCAGTATCATCATTAGCGGACCTTTATAACCTGAACCGAACAAAGGAAAACCAAAAAAAGTTCCGCTTCCGATTATTTCTCTAAAACCGGACATCAGTGAAAGCGCTATTGTAAAACCGATCCCCATTCCGAGAGCATCAACCGCGGAATTCCATATCGAATTTTTAAAAGCGTAAGCCTCGGCTCTTCCGAGAATGATGCAGTTCACTACTATAAGAGGTATGAATATTCCCAGTGATGAACTCAGAGCCGGGAACCATGCCTTCATGCTCAGATCAACAATCGTTACGAATGTCGCTATCATTACGACAAAAATCGGGATCCTAATATCATTGGGTGTTACTTTTTTTAATGCAGATACGAGTACGGAAGATCCTATAAGAACGAAGGTTGTCGCTGCACCCATACCCAAAGCGTTTATCATGTTCGTGGTAACGGCAAGGGTAGCGCAAAGTCCCAGCCCCAGCACGAAAACAGGATTATCTTTAAAAAAACCCTTGGTGAAATTTTTCTTAAAATCCATTATTTACCCCCTTCGGTAACCTGAGCGTTAGCTTTTCTGATCGAATCCTGCTGAGCCATTGCCTTTTCGTGATCGTAGCTTACAACGGTGTCAGCGCTACCGATATATACCACAGGAACTGAATTTTCTATATTTTTCTTTACAAGTTCAGTATAAGCATTGATGCTCTTGCAGATGGCTCTGGTAGTAATAGTCGCGCCTGTAAGGGACTGCACCTTGTCCTGTGAGCCTGAATCATCTTTCTCAACGACCACTTTTAAAGAATTTTTCCCTTTGAACCAAGTTTCAAAGAACGGTTCTTTATCACCGTATTTTATAGTTTGAGCTTCAGCTCCCAGCCCGGGAGTTTCGGTATGTTTAAGAACTTTGATCCTGTTGATCTTGAACTGCGAATCTGTACAGACCATTGTTTCTACAACACCGGAAAATCCAGACCCTTTAGCAAGAAAAATGTATGCTATATAATTTGAGGCTGTTTCATTTTCTTTAACTTTGTAGAAATATTCATACGACCCTTTCTGAATTTCAAGACTGTCTTTTTCATAAATAACGCTTTTTATGTTTTGTTCCGGAACGAGTCCTTCAAGAACATATTCTCTTGCTTTTGTCTCGGTTTCGGTTTTCAATTTCTCTATGGCAGGCTTTGTAAAACTGTTGAAGAAAGCCAGTGAACCTGCGGCTATACCGCCGACCATAAAGAGAATCGCTGCGAGTTTGAACATATTTCCCATACTTTTCTCCTTTTTTATGCTTTCTTTGGTTTAACAAAACCGAATTTCTTCGGCACTGTGAATTTGTTGATCAGCGGAACAAGGCAGTTCATTATTAATATGGAATAAGAAACACCTTCCGGATAACCTCCCCATACCCGGATCGATACTGTCAGAAATCCGAGTCCGAGAGCGAAAACAATATTTCCGTTATTTGAAATGGGCGATGTTACCATATCGGTCGCCATGTAGAAAGCACCCAGCGCCAGCCCGCCTGCCAGAATATGAAAAACAGGGTCATATCCCATCAGCCATGTCATAATAAAAACTGTACCGACATAAAAGAACGGGACTCTCCAGTTGACTAATCCTAAGATCATAAGCGCGATAACGCCGATTAAAAGTGCCAGAAATGAAGTTTCTCCGATACAGCCTGAAACATTACCGATAAACAATTCCCAGTAACCTACACCTTTTTCAGCAAGTATTTCAACTGTTTCTTTTGTGCTTCCATCCTTCAATGCTGTTTTTACCAGATTCAACGGTGTAGCTGAAGATATCGCATCCATAGTTTTGCCTGTATAAGGCTGAGTCCAGAACTTGTTGGAGGTCATTTCGACGGGCCAGGAAGCCAGCATGAATGCCCTTCCGATAAGCGCGGGATTGAAAATATTATAACCAAGTCCGCCGAAAGCCTGTTTGGCGATAGCGATAGCGAATATTGATCCGAGCATGACTATCCACCACGGAATATTCGCCGGCACATTGAACGCAAGCAGAATACCTGTCAGTATGGCACTTCCGTCGTAAACCGTTACCGGTTTTTTTCTGAATTTCTGAATAGCGGCTTCGGTGATTAGGCAGGATACGATCGCGATCAGGATCAGTACGATCGCTCTGAATCCGAAGAACCAGTATGAAGCGAAGATCGCAGGCACAAGTGACAGGATCACTATATACATTATCTTTGCGATCGAGCTTTTATCCCTGATATGCGGATTAGCCGATACTATTAGCATTTTATCCATCTATAAACCTTCTTAAATTTATTTTTTTCTCTTCATTTCAGCAACTCTTGCTCTACCGATCATAAAATAATGAACCAGATTCCTTTTTGCGGGACATACATAAGCGCAGGTTCCGCACAACATGCAGTCCAGAATACCCAGTTTTTCCGCATCTTCATATTTTTTATACTGAACATTCATCTGAATTTCTGTCGGCACGAGTTTCAAAGGACATACCGATACACATTTCCCGCATGAAATACACGGCTGTTCTTCATAAACGGCCGCATTCTCTTTGCTCAGACACAGAATACCCGATGTTCCTTTATGAACCGGAGCTTCCATTGAATACATTGCCGCACCCATCATCGGCCCGCCGTTAACCACTTTGTAAACATCCTCTTTTACTCCGCCGCAATATTCGATAAGCTCAGATGTCGGAGTTCCTATTCTGACAAGAAGATTCTTCGGATTTGTAATTGATTCGCCTGTGACAGAAACTACTCTTTCATAAAATGGCTTATTTAGCGCAACTGCTTCATAAACGGCATTTGCAGTTCCTACATTAGATACGACAACTCCGACATCCATAGGCAGCCCGCCTGACGGAACCTCTTTACCGATAGCTGCAAATATCAGCTGCTTCTCACCGCCCTGAGGATATTTTACTTCAAGATCAATTACCTTTATATCCTTCATCGAAGCTGTTTTATCTTTCATGATCCTTATGGATTCAGGCTTGTTCTTCTCAATACCGATAATGCCGCTCTCAGCATTTACGACCTTCATTATCAGCTTCAATCCTTCAATAATAGTATCCGGACTTTCCTGCATAAGCCTGTCATCGGCCGTAAGATAAGGTTCGCACTCTACGCCGTTAAGAATGATATGGTTTATCCTTTTTTCCGCAGGCGGAGATAATTTCACATGCGTAGGGAACTTTGCACCACCCATACCGGTAACACCGGCAGAAAAAATCTTCTTCTTTATTTCATCTGCTGAGAATTGTGAATAATCTACTTTTACTCCGACTCCGGGAAACATTTCTTCCTTGCCGTCGCTTTCAATAATTACCGCATCGGACTTAATTCCCGCCGCATCGGTGATTTTAGCGATCGCTTTAATTTTACCTGATATGGAAGCATGAACCGGAACGGAAACGAAACCGCTGGCTTCAGAGATCGGCTGACCGATTTTAACTTCATCGCCGATATTAACAACCGCTTTTGAAGGTGCTCCACCCTGATGCAAATGTATCGCCGCCATCTTAGGGCTCGGCATTTTCTCAATGGGCATCTTTTCCGAATAACTTTTACCGTCCGGAGGATGGTACCCGCCACTGAAAGTGTATTTCATCGAAAACCCTCTCCTTGATTTATTTCAACGCGGGAAAAATAAAACTCATTTCCTTATTAGTCAATTCCTTTTGTTATTAAATTAACGGACCGTTTTCCGAAATAATGACTTCGATTTTGAAAATAAAAGTGTTTTAAATTGAGATAAATATTCTTATAATTCCCAGATCGTTTAACTAAAAATAATAAAGGACGATGTAATGAAAGTCGCAATATACCCCGGAACATTCGACCCTCTGACAAAAGGCCATCTCGACCTTATCGAACGGGCATCCAAGCTTTTCAGCAAACTGATAGTGGTTGTCGGCGAAAATACGGCAAAAAAACCACTCTTTGATGTAAAGGAAAGGGTTTATATGATCGAGCAGTCCATAAAACATCTCAATAATGTCACAGTTGATTCCAACTCGGAACTTACAGTTGAATATGCAAAGAAACATAATGTAAATATTTTAGTAAGAGGTGTCAGGGCGTTTGCGGATTTCGAATATGAACTGCAGATGGCCCTTATGAACAGAAAGCTGGACGAGAACATCGAGACCGTGTTCCTTATGCCTAAAAACGAGTATTCATATCTGAACTCTTCATTAATAAAAGGCATAGCCGATTTTGATGCTGATATTAAAGAATTCGTACCTCCGATAGTTGTAAAAATGTTCAAACAGAAAAGAAAAAAGAAATAGGAAAAAATATGCCAGAAAATAAAATCACTTTAGCAGATGACTTCAACATTTTTAATCTTATCAGAAATGTCTGGATAAATAAAATACTTTTTATTTCGATAATTTCAGTTTTCGGAATAGGAAGCATCGTCTACACTTTGGTAGTAGATCCTGTCTGGGAAGTGACCTCGATAATTAAACCTGCTGATCCTTCAGAAGAAACTACTCTGAACGAAGCGTCTCCGATCATAGGACTTTCATTAGGCGGTTATTCGCATGATCCGGTCATCAACAATATTCTTATCACTCTAAAATCAGACACATTTCTGGAGATATTTTACAATAGATATAAAAATGAAGTAAACCTTTTTGAGTTCGACAAAGAAAAATTCAGCGATAAAGACAGTTCATCTGCCGAAGAATTAAAGCGCTATGAAGCAATAGAAAGACTAAACAAAATTATTGATTTTCATGTGAATACTGATCACAATACAATAACGATCTCAGTTAGACTCAAGGATAAATACTTCGCTTATGATTTTCTTAATGATTTTCTAAAAACCCTAAAAGAATATATAGCTGAGCAGAATATTCAGGAAATTGAACATGATTTCAATTTTTATACTGAGATTACGAAAAATTCCAACGACCCGATCATTAATCAGATGTTGGAAAAGAAGTTGATGGAGAAAATGGAAAAAAAATTCAAATTATCTTCAAACGTTTTTCGGATAGTTCAAAAACCTGCTGTACCTGCGAAAAGAGTATTTCCTAAAAGAACTATGATAGTTATACTTACTACTTTTATCGGTTCATTGATCTCATTTATGACTATATCTCTTATACCGGTATTAAATAAAATATATAACCTTCTGAAGGATACTAATAGTTGATACCGGATTCATTTTACTATGTATTAATTCTCCTCATTTTTTCCTTTGTTATTTTAGCATGGATAAAATGCGGAAGTTTAATCAATCCTGTTTCTTATTTCAATATCTGGTGGGGATCTTTTTTATTCATTTCAAGCATAAATCTCGTCGGTATCAGAACACCGAGAATAGAAACTTACTGGATGTTTCTTTTAGCGCTTTCCGCATATTCAATAGGAAGCATTACTTTATTGGAAAATCATAATACTAAAAAGATGATGTCGCCCGGATGTTTTAAACATTATGATTATCTTTCTGAAAATAAAATACTTAAGATTTTTCTGTATTTACAGATCATAACATTTATTATTTTATTGTTTTTTTTCAAAAAAAGCCTGAATATGCTTACTTCACTTGACCCCGGCACATACAGATATCTTGTTTATACAGATGAAGGAGTATTTCAGGGACATAAAATACTGCTAAATTATTATTTGAGACCGGCAGTCTTTATTACAACTTTCATTACACTTGCAGGAGTATTTTACGGTATTATAAAAAAGAGATTTTTTATACTAGCGGTAGTAAATATATTTTTATACAGCATGGTAATACTCGGTAGAAGCGCTATTATATTGATCGTGTTCTGTTCGATTATCGGATTTCTTTATATGTATGACACTAACCTTATTAAGCTTAAAAAAAGATACTTGGTAATACTTATTATTCCTATTATTTTTGTAATTACACTTAGTATTTTTAGAAAATCATATGCTTCAGCAAAATCTGCAACTGATATTCTGTATGATTATTTCATATGGTATCTTACTGCACCATTCACTGCATTTGATTTTTTTCTGCACAATTTTAAGACTTCTGTGGATTACGATTTCTCAATTTGTAGAAGTTTTTTCGGTGGAATCGAAGAATTCCTCGAACCTTTTATTAGAAAAGTGTATCCTAATTTCAACCAGATCAACAATTCATCCCACGAAATGATTGGCCAATTTCGAGACTTAGGAGGAATTGCTACTCATCATAATTCACACTATACGATGCTTTTCACATTTTACAGAGACGCGGGTTTGTACGGAATCTTAATCTACTCTTATATTTTCGGAGTTTCAAGTACAGTTGCTTATAACAGTTTTAGAAAAAATCCAAGTGTCTTCAATATTATTATATTAATTTTACTGACTTATCTTAGTATAATGAGTACAACTAGATGGGAATTCATGTACTCGTGGACTTGGTTGATAATTCTTTGTTCATTCATTCTAACAAGAAAATTAATTTTTAAAAGAAATTGAGCTTGTTTAGGTTTTTTTATATTCTTTAAAAACTACAGCCGGATTACCTCCCGCGAGAACACGAGGAGGAATACTTTTCGATACAACACTGTTCGCAGAAATTACACTTCCCTCCCCTACAGTTACTCCGGGAAGAATTAAACATCCTGTACCTATCCAGACATTATCACAAATTATAACTTCTCTCGGATCGTCCTTCGAATTAATTCTGTTTTCAGGTTCATCAAATAATAGTTCATGACCGTTCGAATCGATTATATTACAGTTGGCTGCTATCAGGCAGTTTTTGCCAATAACGATTTTTTTATAAGCGTGTAGACAGGAACCGTGTATCCTGGAATTGTCTCCGATGGAAATATGAGCTCCATGCCTGTCAGCGTATATTTTAACTGGCGAATGAAGGTTTATATGATATTCTTTATTCCAAGATGTTAGTGTTACATTGTTCCCGATCTCAAGAGAAGCATTATCAGATATTTCCAGCAAAGGGAGACCATTAAGAATAAGCCCGTGCCCGTATTTTATATTCGGCTTTTTGAGTTCTGTTTTTACAAATAATCTCTTTCTGATCCTATAGATCCAGTCAGTTAACTTTAAGTCTGCTTCGTACAGAAATTTATACATATACCCGGCTCCATGTTAATTAACAAAAACGCAATATAAATATATATTTTTATTTGAACAAAGTTAAGATATTTTTCGTATATTTACGAGGTTTTTATAGTAAGAAAGGCAAAAACATAAAATGTTCAGAAGCAACCTCATAAATCTTATAATTTCGTACGCAGGCCTTTTCCTCGCGCTTTTTAATACTTTTTTTAAGCCGAAAGTCTTGACGTCAGAAGAGATCGGAATTATCAGCACTATTCTATCTATAACAGCCCTGCTTCAGCTGCTTTCATATGCAGGTCTTCTAGCAGTTATCATGAAGTACTATCCGGTTTACAAAGAAACAGAGAACAAAGCTAAATTTATTTCATCTGTAGTTTTTATATCGTATATTCTGCTCGGATTTGTTCTTCTGCTGCTTCTATTCAGTAAAAAATTGATCGTTTCCTACTACGGCGGAGGACCGATAGGTGATTACTTCGTTTACATTCCTCTTTACCTTATCCTTTCGCATTCGACAGAACTTTTTGAAAGGTTGTCCAGGGTTCTCTTCGTTTCTGTAAAATCGAATATGATCAGAAACATTTATTTTAAAGGCGCGAACTGTGTTTTTCTTGTCCTCATGTTCATATTCTCGTTGTCTTTTAAAAGCTATATGCAGTTCTTTATGATAATGAGCCTCGTTACTGTTATACAGATGATATGGCTTTCAGTAAAACACCTTGATATCAAATGGACTTTTAAAGATCTGATCCCGGATTTTAAATTCATGAGACAATTCAGATCATACTCATTTTTTATGCTTATTGCATCGATCTCGGGAAATCTGGCAAACAATATAGATAAGATCATGATAGGTCATTATCTTAGCCTCAGCAAAACGGGGATCTACGCTATTGCTCTCGCTATAACCAGCATGATGAATATAATATTTGAATCTTTTTCAAGGATCACTCAGCCCAAGCTCTCAGAGTATGTTCAGTCAGAAGATATGGCTAACATGAGGAAAGCATTTTACGATAATCTGTATAATAATATTCACTTCGGAGTGATCGTATTCGTTCTTATATCAGTATTTTCCCGTGATTTTCTGTCTATTCTCGGAAAAGAGTATGCCGAGGGAACATCGGTTATAATAATTATCGCTCTCGGCCAGTTATCAAATCTTTCAACAGGAATGTGCGGAGAGATCGTATCTCTTTCTAAATATTACAGGTTTGATTTTTATTCTAGAACATTACTAATCTTTATTGTTATTGCATCCAATGCAGTTTTTATTCCTCTTTTCGGGATCACCGGAGCTGCTATCGCGACCAGTTCAAACTTGATCATCTATGATATTTTTAAAATGATCTATGCGTATAGAAAATTTCATATCCATCCTTTCACAAGAATTACCTTCAATTTTTATGCATCAGGCTTAATTATTGCCACATCTGTGTTTATTCTAAAACACTATATTATAATGAATTTTATCAATTTATCTTTGATTTCCTTCTTTTCTTTTATCCTTTATGACCTTATCTTAGGTTATGTATTCAACTATGAATACTCGGTATTGAGAAAAATTAAGAAAAAGTATATAAAATGATAAAACTTTTTATTCTTACAAATTCATCCGGAGCTATTCCGCAAAAAATCCTTGAGACCGAATCAATATCAGTTGAAGTTATATCATCATATTTCAAATCGAAATCAGTCCGAATAATGATTTTTACTTTCGATCAGTTTATCACAAAATATGTAGAGCTAAGAAACGAGATTAGGGGTTCTTTTTTTATTTATGCAAGCTCACAGCATCCGGCATATTATTCAGCTATTGAAGATATCCTTCTGTTTATTGAAAGATCCGGAGGTATTCTTATACCTGATTTCATACATTTCAGAGCTCATGAAAATAAATATATTCAGGAACTTATAAAAACCGAGATGAATATTCCTACTCCTGAATCATATCTTATCAGCACCATCGAAGAAGGTCATTCAAAGATAATGAGGTTGAAATTCCCTCTTGTTGCAAAGCTGGCTTCAGGTTTTGGAAGTAATTTTGTGAAGTTGCTGAAAAATGAAAAAGAAGCCGGAAAATATCTTGAAGATAATCTTACGGCTGTAGTAAAACCAAGAAAGAATTTTATTAAGTACAGAAAGAAAGTCAATGCGTACCGTAATAAGCATCCGTTAAAAGTTGGAAAGATAATCTTTCAGGAATTCATTGACGGAATAGAAAATGACTGGAAAATTCTTATATTCGGCAATAAATTATTCTACCTAAAAAGATATTTTAAAGATCACGATTTCAGAGCGTCAGGAAGTGGTAATTTTGACAATACAACTGCTCCGGATGAGAAACTGCTCGAATTCGCAATGTTAGTAAAACACAGATTGAATACTCCCTGGGTTTCTCTTGATATTATTCAAAAGAACGATTCACTTTATCTTATCGAATATCAGTGCGTACATTTCGGTTTATATACTGCTATGAAAAGCATAAAGCATTTTGAATATATAAATGGTAAATTCATAGAATTTAATGGTCAGATTGATATTGACAAGATATTTGCGGAAGAATTATACAGTTTTATAACAGGATATAAAATCTAGCCTTATGAAAGACGATACTTCACCTGCAATATCAGTAGTTATGTCCGTTTACAATAGCAGTTCCTATTTGAAAGAGGCCGTTGACAGCATACTACAGCAGTCTTTTAATGATTTCGAATTCCTTATTACGGATGACTGTTCCGAAGATGATTCACGGCAGATATTAAAGGATTATCTTTCAAAAGATAACAGGATCACACTTATCCTAAACGATAAAAATGAAGGACTGACAGTTAATTTGAACCGTATGGTAACTAAGGCTAGAGGTAAATATATTGCCAGAATGGATTCCGATGATATATCTATGCCGGACAGATTCGAAAAAGAGTATAATTTCATGGAGTTAAATCCACAAGTGGGATTGTTAGGCTCTCACAGCAGGATTATAAAAAATGGATCGAGAGATAAAATTCTGAAAAGACCATCAGAACATGAGGAAATAAGATCAGCTTTATTGTTCGAAAATATTATCACTCATTCATCTGTTTTTCTTAGAAATTCCTTATTGAAAGAACATGTAATAAATTATGACACCCGGTTCAGGATCATTCAGGATTATGAACTTTGGAGCAGGCTTGCTGATATAACTGAATTCAGAATACTCCCTGATGTCCTTGTTTATTACAGGATGACTGATACGAATTTATGCGCGGTCACAGCTCATAAACAAAATTATAGGGAAAATTTTCTTAAGACGATCTATAAATACCAGTTCGATCACAACGGATTCAAATTTACCGAGGATCAGATCGATACGCATATTTCTATTGGATACAAAACGAAGAATTCAAGTCCTGAAATTATTGACGATTCCGAGTCATGGTTAAAATCATTAATAGATCAAAATAATCATACCAATAAGTTTGATCAAAAAATATTTAATAAATACATTTCTTTGTACTGGTTCAAAATATGTACAAAATCATCAAAGCTCGGATTAAGCGTTCTGTATAAATATTTCAGATCGCCTTTAAAAAAAGGTTATAATCCCGGACCTGTCCTTGTTATAAGATTTCTGGTCAAATGTCTGATTAAAAATTAAATCTCGGAGACGATTTGAATTTGCCTGATACTAAAAAAATTAATATTGCATTCTACACTCTTGATTTTAAAACCAGCGGGGTTTTTAAGATTATTTCTACTCTATCACAGAATATTCCTTCTGATTATAACCTTCACATATTCGTATCTGATGAACATGATGAAAATTTTATTCCTGCTTTTAAAGTTGGAGGAGTAATTCATTATTTTAACATAAAAGATCCCTCGAGCAGAAATCCGATCAAGAAAATCTACAAAAATTTTTTGAGAAAGAAACTTCTAAAAAAAGCTAAGAAGGATTATAAAATTGATCTGACAGTAACCTTCAGCGAAAACCCTAATTTGCATAATATAGTTACTCGACAAAACGATAAAATAGTTATATGTGTTCATAATTACACTTCGATTAACATTGCCGAAGACATAAAGAACAGGCTCTATTCCTTTATGTATAACAGGCTTATAAAGAAATACTTTAACCGCGCAGATAAAATAGTTACTGTTTCATCGGGGATCAAAACCGATCTTGTCAACAATTTCGGAATGAATAAAGATCTTCTTGAAGTTTTATATAACCCGCACGATATCAGGAGAATCGAAGAAATGTCCGATAAAGAACTTCCTGCGGAATACAAGTATCTTTTTGAAAACAGGTTCTCAATCATAAATATAGGAAGAATAAGCACTCAAAAAGGTCATTGGCATCTTATAAGGGCTTTTAAAATAGTCAAACAGCAAATTCCGGAAGCTGTATTGATCATTATCGGTGAAGGCAAAAAAGAATTAACAGATCTTCTCAGTACTTTGATCTCAGATCTCGAACTTTCAAATGATGTTGTATTTTTGAACTTCCAGGCCAATCCGTATGTATTTATGAAAAACGCCGACATTTATGCGGCTTCTTCGATATTTGAAGGTCTGCCTAATGTTCTAATAGAATGCATGGCGTGCGGTACTCCGGTAATCTCTACCGACTGCAGATCAGGTCCGAGAGAGATAATTGCTCCGAAAACGGATTCTTCATACGTTACCGATAACATTGAAAAAGCGGAATTCGGAATACTCACTCCTCCTTTGGGCAGAGATGTTCTGAACTCATCTGTTCCGATAACTAAAGAAGAAACTCTGCTTGCTTATGCTATAATAATGCTTTATAATGATAAAGAAACAAGGTCATCTTATTCTATTAAAGGCAAGCTGAGAGCTTCAGAATTCAACATCAAAAATACTATAAAATATTATGACAGATTATTTAAGAAAGTCCTTGAACAATGATGAATAATAAAATAAACATTGCCTTCATTTTACCTTCACTCGACAAAGGAGGAGTGTCGTCTGCAGCCTTAAATTTAATAAATGAGCTTGATGCAGAAAAATACAATAAGTTTATAGTTCTGTACGACGGGAAAATTATAGAGTATAAAACCGATATTGAAATAATAGACATGAAAACTCCTAAAGCGGATTCAGTGGCTGCTAAAATTATAACTCAATTCAAAAGATATTACAGGCTGAGAAAAATCAAATCGGAGAAGAAGATAGATATTAGCATCAGCTTCAAAGATAATCCGAATATTACAAGCCTGTTCGCAAAGACAAATGATAAAATAATTATGACCGTACATACTACTCCGTCAAGAGATTATACAGGATCTAAAGGAAGAATATATAAATATCTTATCTGCAGATACTTTAACAGAGCAGATAAGATCATAGCTGTCTCTGATGGAATTAAAAACGATCTAGAGAAAAATTATCAGGTTCAAAACAATAAAATTCAAACGATATATAATTTCATTAATAAAAAACGTATCGAAGAAATGTCAGAAGAACTAGTAGAAAATGATCTTAAATGTCTTTTTAATACGGGCAAGACAGTAATAAATGTGGGAAGGCTATCGGACGCTAAAGGTCATTGGCACCTTATAAGAGCGTTTAAGCAGGTTTCAACAGAAATACCCGATTCAAAACTTATTATCGTCGGCGATGGCGAACTCAGACCTTATCTGACAAAGCTTATTGGCGAACTCAGCCTGAAGAATAGTGTTCACCTGATCGGAAACCGTGATAATCCATACAAGTATATGAAGAATTCAAACCTGTTCGTTCTTTCATCTGTTTATGAAGGCTTCGGAATAGTATTGGTCGAAGCTATGGCCTGCGGAATTCCTGTAATTTCTACAAATTGTTTATCAGGTCCTGAAGAAATTCTGAAAAATAATGAAAATTCGTACGGAATTCTTATACCTGTCTGTGACGGGAAAAAATATTCTTCCAATGAACAGCTGACAAAAGAAGAAAAAGCGATGGCAGAAAATATTATAAGACTTTTAAAAAACAAATTGGAAGCTGATGAAATGAAAGCCTTATCTTTAAAAAGAGCTTCTGATTTTTCTTCAGACAAAATCATTCCTCAATGGGAATCACTGATAGATGAACTATATAAAGGAATCAACCTGTGATAAAAGATCTTGTTAGCGTTGTTATACCTACCCACAAAAGACCCGAACTTCTTAAGAAAGCGATAGCAAGCGCTTTAGATCAAACATACGAAAAAATCGAAATAATTGTTGTTGACGATAATTCTTGTGACAATACTGAACAGGTTGTAATCGAATTCATGAACGGCAATATCCGGTATATTAAAAATGAAACCTCTCTCGGAGGAGCAGGCGCGCGAAATAAGGGTATAGAAAACTCTAACGGCGAATTTGTCGCCTTTCTTGATGACGATGATACCTGGTATAAAGATAAGATCGAGCTTCAAATCAAAAAGATTAGATTAAATGAAAATAATGTGCTCTGTACCTGCGGTCTTCAGGTCGTTTATTCGGGAACAGATCTCAAATATTTTAATTTCCCGAAGCTGGACGAAGTTACTTTTGAAAAAATGCTACTGAATAATAAAGTCGGTATCACATCTACTGTACTTGTGAGAAGATCATCTCTTGATAAAGCCGGGTTATTTGATATTTCACTGCCTGCCCGTGAAGAATATGAATTATGGATCAGGCTTAGCAAGATAGGAAATTTTGTGTCAGTGAATAAACCTCTTCTCGATTATTTCATGCATCCGTCACGACAGCAGATATCGGCAAGTATAGAAAAATTCATAACAGCTAATGATCTGATACAAAAAAAATACTCAGAACAATTTTCAAAAATGCCAGGAAAACAGCTTAAGCAATTAAAAGCCGATAATTATTTTCAGTATTCGACAATAGCTATAAACAATAAGAATAATTTCACCGCAGTCAAATACATTCTGAGATCTATTCAAGAAAATTTTTCAGCTGAAAAAATCATTATCCTGATTATGTACATATTCGGATTCAGAGTTTACATTCTTTTAAAGCAAATCTACGGTAAAAAACTAATGAAGAAGTATAATGAGTAAATATAATCCGGTCGAAGAATATTTCGCTGATATGCTTTCAAAATTCCCGAAAGTAAAATACGGAATAAAGAAACTTTATACAGTCATAAATTATTACTCTCATAGGAAAAAATACCGTTTTAAATCGGATTTCCTAATTAAACCTGTTATTTCTGATGTTAAGAATGAATCTTTCTTCGGATACTACGATAAATCTCCGGTAAATTCATCGGGAAAATATATAATCTTCCATGAAACAGACGGAATTGTTTCAAACAAAGCTCCAGATCCGAAAAATACTGTGAACATCATGCTTTTTGATAGTAAGAATAATAACTATCGTAAAATATCTGAAACAAGCGCTTACAATTGGCAGCAGGGAAGTAAACTTCAATGGCTGAATGAAAACAAATTCATATTCAACGATTTTGACGGTTCAAATTACATATCTAAAATTTATAATATCGAAAGCCTATCATTCAATATTTTAGATTTACCCGTTTATGATTGTTATAAAGATGAATTTGCGCTCAGCCTCAACTTCACAAGGTTGTACAGCCTTGATACTCATTACGGCTATAAAAATATTTCATCCGCAGATTTTGACGATTTAAAAAAAGACGGTATCTTTTTAATTGATCTCAAAACCGGAGAAAGCAAGCTTCTCGTTTCAATTGAGAAAGTGATTATACTTTACACACGTGAAAGCCAGAAGAACTCTCAACATTGCTTTAATCACATAATGATCAGTCCGGATGGTAAAAGCTTCATATTCACACACAGGTGGTATCAGGCTGGAAGAAGATATGATTCTTTGATATTGAGCAACTTCGAAGGAACAAAAATTAAAGTGCTTGCAAATCAGGATTTAGTCAGTCATTGCTGCTGGTACGATGCCGAAACAGTAATAGGCTTTTTAAAAGATAAGAGCTTCGGTAATTCGTTCTATAAAATAAACATTATTTCTGGAAAAATAGAACTTTTATCTGCTAAGCTTACAAACTTCGGTGACGGTCATCCTTCATTTTTCGGAAACAAGATGCTGTTCGATTCGTATCCCGACAGATCGAGAATGCAGCATTTATATATTTATGATATTAAAGAAGATGAAATTGAAGAGATCGGGTGTTTCTTATCTCCATTGAGATTCTTCGGTGAAACACGCTGCGACCTTCATCCCAGGTGGTCTTCAGACGGGAAAAATATTTACTTCGATTCTACGCACGAAGGAAAAAGAAGATTTTTATTTTTAAAAAGAGGTGATCATGAACTGGAAAACTAAAGCGCTGATCCAAAATGCTATTTCATTATTGCCATCGGAGTTATCCTATGAAATTTACTACAGACTTCAGAGAAATTTTGGAACTTTAAAAAATTTTAATCCTGAAGGAAGATTGTGTTCTGGGATCAACACGGCAAAATTTATAAATTCTCTTGGCGGTAAAATTAGTAATAAAGTTTTTTTGAACTTGGTACGGGGCGCGCTCCTGTTGCACCATTAGCTTTATGGCTGATGGGAGCTGAAAAAGTAATTACTGCTGATTTGAACCCTTATGTAAAACCCGGGCTTTTTCTTGAAAGCGTAAAATATATATCTTCTAACAAAAATAAAATATCAATTCTTTTTGGAGATTTGCTTGTTATTGATAGGCTTAACGACCTTATAAACTTTTCTTCAGGCAAAAACTGTTCATTTAACAAGTTAATGAATTTTTGCTCAATTGATTATCTTGCTCCGTGCGATGCTTCTTCAACACAGTTAAATCCTGGGTCGATCGATTATTTTATATCGTGTGCTGTTCTTGAACACATAGAAAGTGAAACGATCTTAAGAATATTGGCTGAGGGAAATAGAATCACAAAGTCTGACGGAATATTTATCAACTACATAGATTACAGGGACCATTTCTCGACAAAGGATAAAAATATTACCGCAATTAACTTTCTTCAGTATTCCGACGAAAAATGGAATAAATATGCAGGAAATAAGTATATGTACATGAATCGTTTGCGTCATGACGATTATATTCAGATCTTTGAGCTTTCCGGACATCATATATTGAAGCAGGCTCCAACAACAGATACCAGATCGCTGGAATTGCTTAAATCTGGTACTTTTTTAATTGATCCGAAATTTTCCGGAAAATCAATTGAAATTCTGGCAATTAAAGATTCTATCATTGCGTCACGAAAAAAAATATAAGTTTGTAGAAAACATGTTGTTTTTCCTCTTTACAATACTTAAAAAATAAATTATAATCCAATACCGGATTTAATTAAAGATTGGTTTATTTATGAAAGTGATCACTTTGCTGCCGGTATCTTCCGGTGACAGATTAAAGTATTTTAAACTCGCACTGAACAGCGTGTTGTTTCAGACTTACTATGATTTCGAAGTTATTATATGTATCGACGGCATAATCAGCGAAGATATAGATATGTACATCGAATCTATTGAGGATAAGAGGATCCGTCTGATGCGTAATGACACCAATTTAGGTCTGGCCGCGACTTTGAACAAAGCGATACGCAGCTTTCCGGCGGATATCTATTTCAGGATGGACTCCGATGATATTTGCCACAGACGAAGATTCCAGAGGACACTTGAGGAGTTCGAGAAGGACGACGAACTTATGATAGTAGGAACGGAATGCATCGAGATCGATGACGAAGGTATGGAGATATTCTATAAAAAAATGCCTTTTCAGGCAGAGATCAAGAAATGGGCGATCTCCAGAAATCCGTTCATTCATCCTTCTGTTGCTATTAGAAGAAAATTTTTTGATATTGTCGGCTACTATAACGAAGGTTTTAAAAAAAGCCAGGATTACGAACTGTGGTCAAGAGCTATAACTAAAAATGTTAAAATGAATAATATCCATGAACCGCTTATATGGTTCAGGGTCTCCAACAAATTCTGGAAGAACAGAACGCTAAAAAGCAATGTGAGGAACGAATTAAAAGTTTCATTCTATCTGATAAAACATCTGAACGGTTATGTTTTTATCCCGAAGATCCTTTTAAAAGCTCTTTTGAGATTTATGCCTGTATGGGTTAATAAATTTATGTATAAATACGGACGGTGATCAGTTACCCAGCTTAGACCTTCTCGGTTTAAACTTCAGTTCGACTTCTTTTCCCGTTTCAGCCGATTCATATATCGCATTAATAAGCTCTAACGATTTTCTGCCCTCAAGCCCGTCAACCAGCGCTTGTTTGTTGTTCCTGATGCAGTCTATAACATGTTCAATATATCTGATATGCCCGAAACCGTAAACATTCGGCGGATTCTCCGCGTATTCTTTAAGGACTTTGTCCCTGTCCTCTTTTGACTGGTTTGCAAAATTCCATGTTTCCATCTTGTTTACCGCAAAACCGCCAATGACAACTGAGCCTTTTTCTCCAAGTATGCTGATAGACCCTTCAAGATCGACCGGCCTTGTGGCTGTTGTCGCCTCGACTATGCCCATTGCTCCGTTCTCGAACTTTATAATTGCAGCCGCAGTATCGTCAACCTCCACATCCGCGAGATATGTTTCGGTTTTGGCCATTACCGACACGGGCGTTCCCAGCATCCATTCAAGAAGGTCTATGTGATGCGACGCCTGATTTGCCAGAACTCCACCGTCAAGCTTCCAGGTTCCCCTCCACGCGTCCTGGTCGTAATACTTCTGATCCCTTGCCCACCTGACGCGCACTGATCCCATGAATATTCTTCCGAATTCTCCGTTCTCAACGGCTGATCTGAGTTTCATTACGGGAAGATTGTATCTGTTCTGTTTTACGACGAACAGCCTTACAGAGTTCAGATCGCAGGTCTTTATCATCGCATCGGCATCAGATAATTTAAGTGCCATCGGTTTTTCGACTATAATGTGTTTTCTATATTTTTTTACTATGTCTATTGTATGTTCGGGATGAAGACCTGAAGGTGTCAAAATATTAACTATATCGACTTCTTCGTTCTTAAGCATTTCATCATAAGACAGGTAATATTTGTTCAATCCCGCCTTTTCGCTGCATGATCTTGCCCTTTCTTCGATAACATCGCATACTGCTGTCAGCTCCGCATCGGCTATGTTCTTAATGGCGTCAATATGCTTTCCTGATATCCTGCCGCATCCTACTAGCGCAAATTTGAATTTTTTCATTTTTCAATCCTTTAAAAAATATGCTCTAAGATAACGATAATCAGAATAAAAATAAAGCAAATAATATTTCTTGAATAAACCGATTTATTTAATTAGATTACTTTCTGCGGAGTAAAAATTATGAACGGAGGTTATAATGTTGTACCTCGTGTATGCTACTCTTACGGCCTGGCTGATAATGCTTATAGTAAATAACAGATCTCACAAAAAATATATTGTCGAACATAAGGATAAATTTATAAAGATCCTCGATGACAATTACCGCAAAAAAGGTAAGATCAAAGTCGATGATAAACTTCTGTTCTCTTTTACCCCTGAAAATATCGAAAAGAGAGAGTTTACAAGATATCTGAATATGGGCAGGATCAAATACATTTTTATGGACACTGCGCAGATCATGTTTTCATTTATTTTTCTTTTCGCGCTTGCTTACAGCCTTGAATATCTTCCTTACATACAAACCGAAAGTAATTTTATAGACCTGAGTAATGTTTGGAGACTGCTTCTGGCAGGTTACCTTATATGCGTCGCTGATGTTTACTCAAAAACCATCAAATATGATCAGATAATAAAATGCTGGAAAGCGAAACATCCCGATACTCTTTAGCGGTTCATTTTTGAGTATTCATATAAAAAAATTGATACTGCATTGGACACATTCAGTGAATTTTTCAAGCCTCTCATCTCAATTGAAACAATTTTATCGCATAATTTCAGGGTTTCTTCCGTTATTCCGATCTCTTCATTACCGAATATGACCGCGGTTTTCTCAGGCATTTTCATTTCTCTCAGGTCGGTGCTTCCCGTTCCGGTTTCAGCTCCATAAATAACATAGCCGCAATTTCTAAGCTCATTCACGGTTACGGCTATGTCTGAAGTCCTAATGATATTTACATTGTTTTCAGTTCCTTTTGCGGTTTTTATCGTTTTTGCGTTCTCAGTACCCGGTGTTATGCCTGATATTATGAGTTCTTTTGCGCCGAAACACTCGCACGATCTGATTATGGATCCGGTATTAAACGCTGACCGCAGATTTTCAAGAATTATAACAAGAGCTGTCTTGTACATTATTTTTTTGCAGGAATCGCCGGATGAAATTATAAATTTACTTTCCGGTTCAGGATATCCGAAATCCTCTTTGATCAGGTGATATAAAAAATGAATCTTTTCAAAAACTCTCCTTTTATCGGGTTCTTCAAGAATTCCATCAAGTTCTTTTATGTATTCCGCATCAGGTTCTGCTGCCAGATATCGCCTGAAATCTTTTATGTCTTCAAGATCAAACGATCCCGAAATCAAATAACTGTCTCTGAGTCTTTTAAGTTCTTCGGCGATCTTAAAATATTTTGTTATTTTTCTCAGTCGTGAAAATTTTGAAGGGGTTATCATTCTAACAATGCCCGGCTTATCTATTCATCATCCTTCTCGCCGGCTTCGCTGCCCTCATCTCCGACATAATAGCCTATTTTATCGATAGGATTGGTTATTGAAGTGGCAATATTCATCAGATGCGAACTTATCCTTTTGAGGTATCTTAAAAATAAAGCATATGCCGCATAATTTACGGTTGCGGATGGTTCTTTGGTAGCGATAGCGTAAATATCATCGTTAATTTTACTTTTTATTTCATAATGCCTGTCGATAATTTTCTTTGCAAGTTCGGCATCACCGTTTTTGAACGCGTTAAGCGAATCCTGAAATACTTCTCTGATCATTTCAGAATAACTGAAAAGTTTTTTGTTCCATTCCTCATCTTTGAGCATATGTTTGATCTCTGCGACTTCGCAAATATTTTTTGTATAGTCTCCGATCCTTTCGAAATTATTTATTATCGTCGTAAGTATAAAAGCAGTATAAAGCTGCTGTTCCTCCTTGTCGTTCACAGCAAGATGCTCGAACACTTTTTTTCTGATGGATTTTTCAAAATGATTCAGTAAATAATCCTTTTTTCTCACCTGTTCGATCTCCTCCGGCGTAACCGCTCTTTTCAGGTCGTCGAAGGTGATCCTGATAACATTATTATACTGCCTGCTGGCAACTTCAGCCATTTCGTAAGTGTCGTTCAAAGCCTGGGTCAGAAGATCCTGGCGTGAAAGCATTTTAAAGAATTGATTGAGAATCATATAAACCTCCTTTCGGGTTATACCTAAAATTTGTTAACTGTTCAGAAAAATTATCATTATTGGAACTATGAAGAACATCACTATAACATAACCGAAAGCCCAAAGTCTGTTCTGGTAACATTTATTCGAGAACCATTTAGCCGAAGTTACTGGGATGATCCTCAGCGGCAGGAATACAATAGCTCCCGAAATATTGAAAAGGGTATGAACAAGGGCTATAGTTATCGCATTCGCATTCCCCGAAACTAGAGCTGCCAGCATTCCGGTAATAGTTGTTCCGATATTGGCTCCGACTGCATACGGAAATATCTGATCAAGAGTGAATATTCCGGCCCCGACAAGTGGAACTATCAGTGAGATTGTTACAGATGAGGACTGAACAAGCAGAGTGAATATCACGCCGAAAAGAAACGCGGTTAAAGTGTGATTAAAAATGAACTTATGTATAATTTTCTCAAATTTCCCTATAAGGATCTTCTTCATTATTGCTGAAATATAGTACAGTGCGGTGAAAAGCAGAGAAAGACTGACAATAATCATTACCGTAAGCAGCCAGCCGTTATAGTGACATTTCCCGTCTGAAACACAACCGAAAACACCTGCTATGGACAGTTCGATCCACTGAGATGCTGATTTTACAAGTGCGTCTAAAGGTGAATCAAAAGTTACGGACGATGATCCCAGAAGAAGATCTGTCAGATACTTGGCCGTCCCGCTTAAATAATGCGTATAAAGTTCAAGCGGAAGGAAGAGAATTACCCCGAATGTGTTGAAAAAATCATGAACAATAGCTGCAGAAAAAGACCTTTTGAATTCAAGTTTATTTCTTACCTGACCGAAAGCTACGATTATACCGGTTACTGAAGTACCTATATTCGCGCCGAGGACCATCGGTATTGCATTCATATATGTCATTGAACCTGAAGCAACAAATGCAACGATTATTGATGTCGTCGAAGACGATGATTGAATTATCGCAGTTGCAAGAATCCCGATAAAAAGCGAAACGAACGGATCATCAGTGGCATTCGCAATAAGGTTTTGCGCCTGTTCCGAAAAAAAATGTTTAAAAACCTCTCCTAAGAGTTTAATGCTCAGTAAAAATATCCAGAGAAATATCAGCAAAGCGACAACTCTGTTTAATGTTTCGTATTTACTCTTCTTTATCTTTACACCGTCGTTCATAAGGCAGTCCGTGTTCATTTTATCTACCGCATAAATCTAAATAATCGGGATAACATATGCAATTATAAAATCAGTAATTAATCATTATAAAAAATTGGTTGACTAAGCATAGTGATTTCGATTATATTAACGGACGCTTTTTATTAAGGTAAAAAGTGAACAAATACAGTATAAAAAAGTTTACTTGGGAAACCAGACCTGAAGAAAAAAAACCGGAAAAAACAGCATGACAATAAAAAACATCAGGATCGCAATCTTCACAGCAGTTATTGTTTTTATGATCTCCTGCTCTCAAAAATACGACAGTACAGGTATTTTTGATCCTCAGGACCCTAATTTTTATGCAGATACCGCTTCGGTAGTTATGAACAATGATACCGTGCTTTACGCAATAAAAAGCATAAATGACGGCTACATTTATATCGGAAGGGATATTGTCGCGGGTGACACAACTGCATGGGCCGAATCGGTTTTCAAAGCCGATCTGCCTTTGGCTACCGACAGTCTCGATTCTGCGTTTATCGTTTATAAAATAAACTCATCCGACCCGCTTATAGTAGGAAAAAGAATAGATGTTTTTAAGACTGAAGCGGTATGGGCGGATTCTACAGCTGAACATATTGATTTTGATCTTCCTTCAATACCGTATTCTTCTTGCGATATAGCTTTAGTTGACTCCTTGTTATACAGGATCAGAATACCTCTTGACAGCCTGTCACTTGCGCAATGGGCTTTAGACGACAGTACTGACTCTCAGCCTGAAAGCTTTTATCTGAAAGACCAGGCCGGCAGCAACATCTCGCCTGTAATCAAATTATATTCCTCCAAATGGGCTTATACTTCGCTCAGGCCTAAATTATACTCTTATTACTCATATCCCGACACTCTGTCCGCAACCGACGGGACAGACTCAATCGTTACAGTCTCTGTTGTTGACAGCTCATATATTTCCAACGATTTTTCCCTTGTCGCAAAAAAGCACACTTTTCTTGATCTTGATCAGGAAAAAATAATACTTGGCGGGGTTTCCGGGGAAAGTTACGCCTGCAGAATTGACCTGAGCGGTATCGATACTTCAGCGGTTGTAATCACAGGAAGGATAGATCTGACGGCTGTCACCGGTGAATTTGATCCTGTTTACGGATCCATCTCGAATAATGTATCTACGAGCAAAGAGATCTCGGTATATATATTGACCGATTCGCTTTGGTATTCGAATGAGGAAACATATAACTACGACGATCTTAACCCATGGGATTATAAAATCAACCTGAGCGATTCAGCCAATTATCTGGTTATGGATGCAGTCATACAGAACTGGATCAAAAATCCGGATAGTAATTTCGGGTTCCTTATTACGACCAAAAACTGGGGTTCGCCTTTCGGATACAGCGTATTTAAAAAACCCAAAATCAATGTTTCATATATCATTGCCGGGGAATAAAAAATGGAACTTAAAAAAATGATAAAAAATACTCTGATACTCACTTTAATTTCCATATCGTGCCTGTTTTCCGACACTTCATCTTTCTCGTCCCTGTCGCTCGGAGATATTGAACCCACTCTCAATAATTCAACTGGGATTGCTTTTTCGGATTCGCTGATCCTGAAAAATCATAACTACGCATCATGGGCTTATTTGTCCAACACGAGTTTTTCATTATCGGCATCTTACTATGCCCACAGTACCGAGAATGCTGAAGGTATTAGATCAGACTATGACAGGTTTACTTTTGAAGACATAAGTTTTGCTCTTCCTTTTGGCGAAAGACATTTTTTCGGATTTTCATATTATCCCGTTTCGGTAACTGATATAACCAGCGTTACGGAAAGTGAGGTCGCTGTACCTGAAAGCTTTGAAAACACGAGCGTAATGACGCTTGAAAACAAGAAAGGGAGTATTTCAAACATATCTCTAATTTACGGCAAGGGCTTTAATAACGGACTATCCGCCGCTTTAAATGCGTCTTTCAAACTGGGCAATTACGATGAAGTAAGAAGATACAAATATACAACCTATGTTTGGGATCCTGCGGATTCGGTCTGGGTAACAGACTGGGAAAAGTACTTTGAGAGCAACGAAAAAACTCAGCTGTTCCACTTTACTGCGGGAGGGGGATTTTTGTACAATTCGCCCCTTGGTTTAAAAATAGGCGGACAATTTTCGGTTCCGCTCTATTCGTATGTGAACAAAATCACCGGTTTTGAAAGAACAACATCTTATGGAACTCAGGTGGAGGAGTTTTCACTGAACGAGTATGAAGTGGAAAATCCTGAGTGGCCGGCAGAATTCGGAATCGGTTTTTCCTATATTTATTCAAAATTTGTGTTCTCTTATGATTATTCTGGAAAACAGTTTTCGGGACTTGATCTGGGAATCGATAAAATAGACCTTTCGAACTATTCAAGAAATATTTTCGGAGTCAGCTATGATCCCCGCCACAGAAAATATGACCCCTACTACAAGAGAATGGTATATTCGGCTTATTTCACTGCTGAAAAACGCCCTTATGAATATGGTGATGAAGCTATTTATGACTACACCGGAACTCTGGGTTTAAATTTTCCTTTCAACCGCGATAAAACCAATATAGAAGTAAAATTCAGCTTAACTCAGTCTGGATCAGCAGAGGATAACGGACTTGAAGATAATATTTTTAAACTTCAATTCAATCTGATCTCATCTGACAGCTGGAGACTTAAGAAAGAAAAATATGATGACTAATGATAACTGGAGGAACGAATGAAAAAACTGACCGTAATTGTATTTGCGCTGTGCGCAGTTTTCTCAGTGATAAGCTGCGGTTCTCAGACACAGACAGTAAGGGCAGACAATACTGAAGTGACTGAAAATAATTCAGTCGGGAATGTGAAAGATATCTCCTATGCTCAGGCAGATACGCCGGCCGAAGAACCAGCTGCGCCTGAAGTGAAAAAGGAAAAAATACCGCTTACAGATTCTCAGAAGAACGATATAAACAAATTCTCAAGTTTTTCACAGACAAAAAAACAACAGAAAAAATTCAGAGATATGGTTGAATATATAAATCAGATTATCGCTATTGATCCGGATTTTGATCACGCAAAAAATATTCTTCTTTTCTGGCGCGGACAGGGATATGAAGAACTGGGTCTAAGAGACTCTGCTAAAGCGGATTACGAACGCTTTTCACTTTTAAAACCGGACCATCCTCAGGTACTGATACAGCTTGATTATATCTATGTTACTGAGGGGAAAATAGATAAGGCAATAGGCATTGCGGAAAGAATGATCGAACTCGACAGGGCGGACACAACTAAGGAACGCGATTTTACTCTTCTTAAAAAAGCCGGAAAATATCACTACCAGCTTGCAGAGAACTTAAAAGTTGAAGACCCTGACGATCCTGAGATCGAAGAAAATGCTGTCGCGGCGATCGAATACTTCGAGGAGTATATCGAATCTAACCCCGAAGATGAAGAAATAAACAACCTGCTTACATTTCTTATATCAAAATTTCTTGATCAGCAGGCTCTAAAAGTTAAACTTGAGAACAATCTCAAGTCTAACCCCAGTGACTCAAGGACGATCGAACGGCTCGCTTCAATATATTACGATGAGGGAAACACTCAGAAAGCGTCTGAAATGCTTGAAAAAGTTCTTGAATCAAATCCGAATGACCTGAAAGCCGTCAAAAAGCTGATAAAGATTAACAAAAATAACATTGAAAGGTCCATATTCTACAATCAGAAAGCAATTAAACTCGATCCGGCCAATGAGATTTACAATATCAATCTGGCTAAGCTTTATACCGAAAAGAAAAGATTCTCAGACGCGAGAGCTGAATGTACAAGAGCGCTTGCAAAAAATTCAAGAAATATCAACATTTATAAAACATGGGCCGCGATTTACAGCGAATCAATCGGAGCTTGTGAAACAGGTATCGATTACCAGGATAAACTTGTTTTTGTAATAGCTTACGGGTTATTTGAAAAGTCTGGCGATACTAGAAGGACGCACGCCATGAAAGAAAGCGGTCAGGTCCCTTCAAAGTCCGATTACTTTACCAACAATAAAATAAGGCTTCCTTCGAGAGAATGTTATAAATGGATCAATGTTGAATGGGAAGAAGTGAAATACATAGAAACATACTTGAAATCCTTATAGGCGCACAAACCTATGGACAGAATGATTCATATCGGTTCAGATCACGGCGGATTTGAACTTAAAAACAAACTTTCGGCGGCTTTGGTCAAAAAAGGATGGAAAGTTGATGATCTCGGAACTTTTTCCGAAGAATCAGTAGATTATCCCGAATACGGAGAAAAGGTCGCCCGTGCAGTATTGAAAGACGGAAATTTCGGTATTATAATCTGCGGAACAGGTATAGGCATTTCGATCGCAGCAAACAGATTTAAGGGTATAAGAACCGCATTGTGCCACTGTCCGGAGTATGCGAAACTGGCAAGAGAGCATAATGATGCGAATGTTCTTGCCCTGGGCGGAAGATTTATAGACTTTAAAACCGCTGAAGAGATAACGGATATTTTCTTAAGCACTGAATTTTTGGGCGGCAGGCATAAAAGAAGAGTTGACTTACTGGATAATATTTTAACCCGTTAGGAGAGTGAAAAATGAGTATTTTAAAAGATTTCGATCCTGAAATTTATCAGACGATAGAGAATGAAAAAAGAAGACAATGCGATAAGATCGAACTTATAGCTTCGGAAAATTTCGTATCTAAAGCAGTTCTGGAAGCTCTTGGTTCTGTCATGACGAATAAATATGCCGAAGGATATCCCGGCAAAAGATATTACGGAGGTTGCGCAAATGTTGACGAAGCGGAGACTATCGCAATAGAAAGAGCTAAAAAACTTTTCAACTGCAGATGGGCAAATGTTCAGCCCCACAGCGGGTCGCAGGCGAATATGGGCGTTTACATGGCGCTCGCCGAACCCGGTGATACAATTATGGGGATGAACCTTTCCATGGGAGGACATCTTACTCACGGCTCGCCTGTCAACTTCACGGGAAGACTTTATAATATAGTTCCTTACGGAGTAACTGAGAACGGGTTTATTGACTATGACGAACTTGAAAGACTCGCATTAGAGTGCAAACCTAAAATAATAATAGCAGGTGCTTCCGCCTATCCGAGATTCATTGATTTTAAAAAATTCAGAGAGATAGCCGATAAAGTAGGGGCATGGTTCGTAACTGACATGGCCCATATAGCCGGACTTGTAGCTGCAGGCTTACACCCTTCACCCATTCCATACTCTCATGTCGTGACAACTACAACGCACAAGACACTGAGGGGACCTAGAGGCGGGATGATACTTTCCGACTTTGAAGGCGGCGAAATAATGCTGAAAAACATGACCGCGCCTAAAACTCTTACAGAAGCCCTTGACTTTGTAATATTCCCCGGCATTCAGGGCGGTCCGCTGGAGCATGTTATAGCTTCAAAAGCGGTGGCTTTTAAAGAAGCTCTTCAGCCTGATTTTAAAGATTATCAGCAGAGAGTGCTCGATAACGCGCAGGCTCTAGCGAAAGAACTTATGACTCAGGGATTTAAAGTCGTTTCCGGAGGTACGGACAACCACATAGTGCTTCTTGATCTGAGCGATAAGGAAGTTTCCGGAAAAGGCCTTGAAGGCGCGCTTGAAAAAGCAGGGATCACAACGAACAAGAATATGGTTCCTTACGACAAAAGAAAGCCGATGATCACCAGCGGTGTAAGGCTCGGAACGCCTGCGGCAACAACGAAAGGTTTCACAACTGAAGATATGAAGAATATCGCAAAAATGATCGCAAGAGTGGCAAACGATTACAAGAATGAAGCGTTACTTGAAGAAATAAAAAAGGAAGTTATCGCTTTAAGCACAAAATATCCTCTTTACGATTGAAATAAAGTAAATTTAGAATTATTACTAAGGCTAACGAAATGAACAGAATAACACGGCATCCTGTACTTGAAACAAAATCAGGTAAGGAAGTAGTTTTTTATTTTGACGGACGGGAAATGAAAGGTTTTGAAAACGAACCTGTGAGTTCCGCGCTGTTCGCTAACGGGATAAAAAAATTCTCGATCCACAAAAAGGACGATTCTCCGCAGGGTATCTTCTGCGCCAACGGGCAGTGTTCCCAGTGTACCGTTATAATAGACGGAATGCCTCTTAAATCATGCGTAACACCTTTGAAGAGCGGAATGGATGTGAGAACCCTGAATCATGTACCTGAGCTTCCGCACGACGACAAGGCTGATTTTAAACAACGGATAGAAGAGATAATAACAGATGTTCTCATTATCGGAGGCGGTCCTTCGGGGTTAACATCTGCTCTTGAACTGGCTAAACTCGGATTCAAAATAGTGATAGTTGAAGATAAAGACAAGCTTGGCGGAAAGCTTCTTCTGCAGACCCACAAATTCTTCGGTTCCCAGGAAGACAGTTACGCCGGAACAAGAGGATTCGAGATCGCAGCGCTTTTAGAAAAACAGATTCTTGAGAACCACAATATCACAGTACTTTACGAAACAAGTGTGGTGGGTATTTATAAAGATAAAAAAGCCGGTGTTTATAAAAACAACGGGAAATATTCGCTTATAGATTTTCAGGGGCTGATCGTTTCGGGAGGTGCGAGAGAGAGAAGCCTCGTATTTCCAGGCAATGATCTGCCGGGAGTTTACGGTGCCGGCGCATTCCAGACGCTTGTCAATCGCGATCTTATTAAATCGTCTGAAAAAGTATTTATTGTCGGAAGCGGAAATGTCGGGCTGATAGCGGCTTACCATGCCCTTCAGGCAGGCATTGGGGTTGTAGGTATCATTGACATAATGGATAAAGTATCCGGATATAAAGTTCATGCCGATAAAATAAAGAGGATGGGCGTACCTGTTCATTTAAAAACTACTGTCCTTGCGGCATTCGGTCATGAAAAAGTCGAGAAAGTCACAGTTGCCGAAGTGGATAAAGACTGGAACCCGATCCTCAGCACCGCGAGAACCTATGAAACGGACACCCTTCTTATCGCTGCCGGACTTACGCCTGTTGATGAATTTTATAATCTGGCTGACACATACGGTTTTAATGTTATAAAGACCGGTGACGCTGATGAAATCGCGGAAGCGAGCTCGGCAATGTTCGGAGGTAGGATCGCCGGACTTAAGATGGCTAAACTTCTAGGAAAAGAAATAGAGATAGACCCGTCGTTTTATGAAAAAGCCGAAGTCCTAAAATCTAAGCCCGGGCAGTTAAGCGAACCGAAACCGGTCGTTATAAAAGGAAGCTTCACTCCTGTATTTCAGTGTTTTCAGGAGATCCCTTGCAATCCCTGCACAACAGTATGCCCTAAAGGCTGTATTTCACTTGTCGGGGATATGAAGAACATAATGGATATACCTTCCTATACTCTTGATCAGTGCACAGGATGCGGTCTATGCGTGGCTATTTGTCCGGGACTTGCAGTTTCGCTTGTAAGAAAGCTCGAAACCGAAGCAGCTGAAGTAATTCTTCCGCACGAATACATTCTTAATTTCGCGCCCGGTGATAAAATAGATGTAACAGACATAGACGGAAATTTTCTTGAAAAAGTCGAGGTTGTCAGCATTAGGCTCAATAAAAAGTTCAAGACATATCTTGTAACAGCTAAAATGTCTTTAAAGAACGCCCATAAAGCCATAGGCATAAGAGTTCAGGATAAGGCGATTACCGAACCTTATCATGAAACGATTTTAAAATTTCTGCCTGAAAATGCTATCGTGTGCAGATGCGAAAGAGTTACGGTAAAAGAGATCATAGACTTTATAAAAGAATTCAAAGTAAACGATGTGAATCAGCTTAAACAGATCAGAGTTGGAATGGGCGCATGCGGTTCAAAAACATGCTCAGTGCTTCTACCGAGAATATTTAAACAGGCCGGCATTGACTATTGCAATGTTTCGCAGGGAACAATAAGGCCATTAACTGTGGAAGTGCCTATGAATTCTTTAATTGAAAAACAGGGAAATTAAATATGAAACACTTTGATACTATCATTATAGGAGCAGGTAGCGTAGGCCTTCCTCTCAGTTATTATCTGTCGGTTAAAGGACAGGATGTAGCTGTTATTGAAAAGGAGCATTCATACGGCAGAGGACAGAATAGAGCCGCAATAGGCGGAATAAGGGCCACTCACTCGGACCCCGCCAAGATAAAAATATGCCAGATGAGCATAGAAATATTGAAGGACATGGAAGAGAATCACGGGATAGATATCGACTTTCTTGAAGGTGGTTACCTTTACCCCATATTTGAAGAAGAAAAAGAGAAAGCTTTGAAGGAGCTTCTGGTAAAACAGAAAAGCTACGGTTTGAATATTGACTGGGTCAGCCCTGAAAAAATAAAAGAACTTGTACCCGGGATCAAAACCGAAGGGCTTCGCGGAGGAACATTTTCGCCTAAAGACGGATCGGCGTCCCCTTTAAAAACAGCCGGAGCTTACTATAAAATATCCTCCAAAGCGGGATCGACTTTCTATTTTGACGAAGAGGTTGTTTCTTTTGAAAAAGAAGACGGAAGAATTAAATCTGTTAAAACCGATAAAAGAGAAATTTCAGCCGACACTTTTATTCTCGCGTCAGGCGCAGACGCAAAAGAACTGGGTGCGATGTGCGGAATTGATCTTCCCGTAAACCCGGACTGCCATGAAGGCGGAGTTACCGAACCTGTAAAATATTTTTTCAGACCTATGGTCGTTGACCTGAGAAGCGATATGCAGAGCGCGAACTTCTATTACTATCAGAATGAGGGAGGTCAGATAATATTCTGCGTCACCCCGAAACCTCAGATCTTCGGGAAAGATACGGACAGTACTTCCGAATTTCTTCCGCTCATTTCAAGAAGAATCATCGAGCTTCATCCAAGACTTAAGAACATCAGGGTGAGAAGAACATGGAGAGGATTATACCCTATGACTCCGGACGGATTCCCGATAGTGGGAAGAACTAAAGAATTATCAAACCTGTTCCTTGCGGTTGGAATGTGCGGTCAGGGTTTTATGCTGGGCCCGGGACTCGGCAAGATAATCTCCGAGATACTTGTAAATAATACTGACAAATACAATTTCATCTTAGATCAACTCAGCCTTTACAGACAATTCGCCGGCACTGAAATGCTTAAATAAAAAGGGGCTTTATGTCCCTTTTTTATGTCTTCTGTTTCTTTTTGTTCGTCGCAGGAAATAAAATGTTATTCAGTATCAGTCTGTAACCCGGTGAATTTTTATGCAGTTCCAGTTCTGTGGGCGGGTCCATTACAAAATGTTTATAGTCCTCGGGATCATGCCCGCCGTAAAAAGTGAAGAATCCTCTTCCTACAGGGGCGTACAGATATTTTACTATCTCCGAATTCTGAACCTCTCCAAGAATTATTGAACTCGGTTTTATAAGCGATCTTTTAAAAGCTGTAGCCTGACCCATAAAGCCTTTGACTAACCTTGTATGATTCTGCGTAAGAATACATGGTATCGGATCGAATTTAGCGGAAAAATCGAAAAGGGTAAAATAATCGTTGTTTTCATCGGCGGTCATACTGATCTCATCCGAAAGATCGATATCGGAATGCTCATAAACGAACGGATTCATTTCAAGCCTGAAGTCCTTGAACGCTATACAGTGATCATATTTAAGCTTAGACTGTGCATCCGGATCGGCGGGATCACCGTCAAAAACCGACTCGCAGATGTCTGTGCCTGCTGCAGCGAGCGCTATATCGAATGTGTCCGTAGCGCTGCACATTGCGAACATGAAACCTCCGTCCATAACGAACTGCTTTATCTTTATAGCAACGGCAAGTTTAAGTTTAGATACCTTCCCGTATCCCAGGTTCCTCGCCTCCTTTTCCTGCCTGATCATCTGATCTACATACCATTCGCTTGATCCGTGCGAAGCGTAGAATTTTCCGTACTGACCTGTAAAATCCTCATGATGAAGATGGAGCCAGTCGTATTTAGCAAGATCACCTCTCAAAACTTCTTTATCCCAGACGGTCTCATATGGTATCTCTGCATAAGTAAGCGCGAGAGTTACGGCGTCATCCCACGGAAACTTTCCCTGGGGAGTGTAAACAGCTACTTTCGGTGCTTTTTCCAGCTTTACTACATCCGTGTTGGAATTGCTCATTTCATTTAGAATTCCGGCAAAATCCGCATCGGATATTATTTCGTAGCTGACACCTCTGACAAGCGCTTCGTTAATAATATTCTCATACCCTTCGATCCTGAATGAACCGCCTCTGTAATTTAAAAGCCAGTCAACCTCTGCTTTCTTCTCTATCGCCCAGTAAGCCATTCCGTACGCTTTGAGATGATCTGTCTGACTGTAATCCATAGGAATTAAAATGTCATCGGCTTTTGCGAAACTGCCTATAATAAACAAAAACAGCATCATGATATTTTTCAAACTGATCACCTTACCGTAACAATATAGTAGAATTTTCTTTTTTCAGTTACACCATATATAGTGAAACTGGCATTAGAAGTCTCTCCGACATAAGCAAAAACTCCATATGGGTCTGATGATGAATAAACTTTGTATTTAAGCGCTCCGGCAACGGGAAACCATGAAAGCACTACCTCTGTTCCGGAATAGTTTACTGAAACATTTGAAGGTGCTGAAGGCACAAGTGGATAAAAAAGCCCGCTGTTATAGGTATCTCCCCTGTAATTATCAAAAACCGGCCTTGTTGAACTTTGAGCAGCATAATCGTAAACTACCATCATGCCGTCGTTAGCTCCGAATGAAAATTCAAGGTCTCCGTCAGTATCCAGATCTGCTACAGCCATAGCAGGGATCTCGTTCCTGTCAACTCCTTCACCAAGCACGGGAAATCCTGATAGAAGTGTGCCTGTACTGCCTGAATAACACCATATACGGTAATTTGCATCCATAAATAACACATCGAGATCACCGTCCCCGTCAAAATCCGCCATTGATGGAGCGGACATATTATTGCGGGTTACACGCGGATCAAGTGCAACGGGAAAATTGCTGAAAGCGGTAAAATCATTGTTGAATACATATAGCTTTGAAGCTGTCAGCACTATTATTTCGATAGTCCCGTTGTCATCGATATCTGCAAAAGAAACCGGAGGAGTAAGATCATACAGACTGTATGGTTTCATGTCAACATTGATCCCGCCTGTCGTTCCTGCTTTCTCAACAAGGGTCGTTCCGTTAAAATTGTAGCAGAACATTTTTCCGTAAGTTCCGTAACTGTTTGTTAAAACAAACACTTCAGGAATATTATCGGCGTTTATATCGCAGTATGATATTGAAGACTGTATCGTTTTTGGAAGCGCGTAATCTATTATTTTTGTCAGATTACCGGCGTTATAAATAACTACCCTTGAGGAACAGTCGAAAACGATCTCCTTTGTTCCGTTTACATCCATATCGACAAGGGACGGAGAATGCACATTATAAGCATCATAACTCGAAAACAGAGGAAATCCGCTTACAATATTCAGGCTGTTTCCGCTTAGATCAAGCATATAAACATAAGATCCTTTCGGAGTGCCTCCTATATCTCCGTTAAAAACCGAGATCATAATCTCAAGCTGCGGATCTGCGTCGCTGTTAACCAGAACTGGAGAAGTTTCCATTATTTTACCGTAAATCTTTCTCTGGGCTACGATTGTTCCTGTTGTCAGATCAACTATTTTTACAAGTGTGCTGTCACCGACATTATTGAATGAGTAATTTACCATATCATTTGAGCCGTCGGCATTTACATCCCCGACCGCAAAACCCTGCTGCGCCGTTCCGGAAAATCCGAGTATATCAGCTTCATGTATCAGACCGGTACCATTCACCGGAATTCCGTTCTGATAGATCCCGGCTATTGATGAATTCTGGCTGTTAGAGATAAGTTTTCCATCGATAAAAACCGGATTATACAGCTGGAAAGGAGCTAATTTAAATTTGGTATCCTTATACAGTCGTATCGGTTCAATCCTGACAGGATCAGATAAGGTAAATTCATACCCGGCAGAATCCACGAGGGCAACTTTGACCCATACAGGATCATAGCTGTCATAATTAAAAGAAAACTTGTCCGCATATATTTTCTCGAAATTACGCTGAAGCTTAGTAGAAAAGTTTTCTGTAGCGGATGAATAAACATTGTATGAAAGATCACCCGAATATGAATGAGTCCATTCCATGTTTATTTGTCCGGGAGAGTGATCCCCGTAAAGCGTTATCGGCTGAACTGCGTAATTACTGAAATTAAATCCTTCAGAATAGTATATCCCCGCTCCGTTCATAGTCATCTTCAGCCTGTATGCCTTTGTCGAATCTATGCTGAAATTCACTGAATCCGTAACGAGCTTGTAACCGTATATATCCTCGAGCTCAACTATTGATTTGTATGAAAATACTTTCCTTTCGTCGGGCAATAGCGACTTGGTAATTTCAATAAGCTCTATTTTTGCGTGGTCAATTGTTCCCTTGGAGGGATTTATTAACACAGGCTGTATTGCGTTGACCGTTCTTATTACTGATTGAAGTTTCAGATATGGAACTGCAACAGGTATGTATATCTTTTCATCAGACAGCTTTGTTCCGTCCTTTTTTCTTATTTCCATAATGACAACTGCTACGGAATCGGCCGCTACGGAGTCGGGAGCCAGATAACTCATTGTAAAAGCGCTTATATTAAAATATGATCCCGCATTCGGCAGCTTGAACCTTTTTGTACCGTTTATTACGGACAAATTAGAATTATCGACCGCTGTTATAACCGCAACAAGGCTGTCTATCGCTGCCGGATTTGAATTTACCGAGAATTTAAAACTAAGCCCGAAACTTTCACCGTGTTCTGCTACGCCTGACCTGTTGGCTTCACTTAACGACATGCCTGACAGCTGGAATGCTATAACATCTGCCGCTGTGGTTGCATAGCCGTATGTTTTCAGGTAAAGCTCTTGAGAGTGATAGCTGATATATGCGCTGTCAGAAGCCAGATTGTCATAGTTAAACGTAAAATTGACTGTAAGAGTTTTGGTTTTTGAAATAACTCTATTACCGTCTGTAAGCGTGACAAAAACCGTATCGTTCGGCGTCTGGCTGAATGACCCGCTCACAGTTCCCGCTCCCCTTTTTATCGGGGTTAAAGAACTGATATTTATCGAAACAGGTTCTCTTAAGAAAGGCCTGTTGGAAGGGTCGCCCTGAAAAGCGTATCCGAAGTTTAGGTAACGGGCTGTGCTGTTCGAGGTAATATTACCGTACATTATCGCTGCATCTGTAAAACTTTGGCCATAAGTTTTGTTGTCAAACAGCCCGTTAAAAAAATACGCATTCATATTGTTCGAGGTTCCGGGCCATTCGCTGCCGGACATTCCGATATAGTTTACACATCCGCCATCAGGACTTATCAAAGCTTTTCTAGAAAAGCTGTCTTCTCCTATTTCGCCCGGATCGCATGAAGCTATAAAGTACAGACCCGAAACAGCGTCTGTGTCCATGATCTGATCGCTCCATATCTTGAACTGATTGTATCTCTGCCGTATCAAATGTAGAGCTCCGTGAGACTGACTGTAAACAAAGTTATATCCCACATTGAATTTACTCATCATATTCAGGTAGCTGAAATCCGGTGTAACTCCTTCATACATCGAGTCCACCATAAAAGTAACAGGATGTTCTGTTTTGATATTGTTGCATAACCTTCTGCCGTCACCCGCAGAATCTACGTCAAAACCAAGTAAAAGCGATGATGTGTTAAAACCCGTTCTGAAATTTCTGTCCGATGAATAATATTTTACAGTTTTCTTTATGATCGCATCAATCTCAGCTTCATTATTACCCGGAAAACGCCCTACATAAACATCCGCGTAATAGTCAGGTTCATCCTCAAGCTCAAAATATATCCCGTTTTTGTTTCCGTCAGGCTCTTTATCAAGATGGGAATAAAAGGTATCAACATGTATCATATTTGTGTAGATTGAAATATACGGTGTAGCTTCACCCGCCGGAACGATTTCGTAACCGCCGCCGATTATTACAAATTCAAGATCATTTTGTACATATTTATCTTTTATAAAATTTCTGATCTTCATAACATTAGTTTCACCGGGATATTCCGCGTATATTTCTTCGATAGTTTTTATTACAGTATTTAGACCTTGTTTCGTCTTAAAATCTTTATAGCTTTCAAAATTGTCGGAAAACTGTTCTGACGTTATTATTGCAAGATCGACCTTTTCGTATATCTGAGCTTTACTTAAAGATGTTTCATTCTTTTTTAAATCAGTGTACTGAAAATTTACAGTATTGATAAAAAAAAGCGAGTCATTATGAATAAAGAACGGATTTAATTCAAGCACAGAAAATCCGCCGTGCCGCTTTATTCCTCTCGCACCGATTGAGATAGGCTTTTTAGGAATTTTATCACCGATAACAGGATTAGGATTATCAAAATACGCTATTCCCATATCCGGTTTAATAAGAATTGAATCATATGAGTTGATTATTACATTTTCTGCGAATTGTCCATCAAATCTTTGTTCTTTAAATAGAACATCTATTTCTGTTCCCCCGAAAACATTCTTCCTATACACTTTTTCTTTGTATTTGATTATCATAGAATCACTTGAAAATGTATAGTCGTCCAGTGAGAAATTAATAGTCTCGGAATACAGGCTCGTTAGGATCGCTGCCGCAAGTATTATAAAAACAATTCTCTTCATAAAGCTCCCGTTTATTTTATTATCTCGCTCTTGCTTCTTCTGCCGGTATTCCTGATCCTTGTGTTCTTCTGCCAGTTCAAATTGTCTTTCTGAGGATGAGTAATATTGTAATGCAGTCCTCTCGATTCTTTTCTGAAGCTGGCGAATCTTACCATAAGCGATGCGACATCGGCAATATTTCGGAGCTCGATAGTCTCTTTAGACAGTTTTGTCTGCATATAGTAATCTCTCGCCTGCCATGTTATAAGATCTATCATTTTCTGAGCTATCTTCAACCTTTCATCGCTCCTTACTATTCCTACAAACTCGCTGACTAGCCTCTTTATTGTGTTCCTTAAGTAACTGACCACAACTTTTTCAAGAGGTCTCTCTGTATGATAATACTCCCATTCCTTAATTCCTGTGAAGTCTATCATATTTTTTGATATATATTTCTGAACAGATACCGAACTGATCTTCGCGAATACCAGCGCGTCAAGCAGTGAGTTTGATGCCAGCCTGTTGGCCCCGTGAACTCCGTTCTGCGCCACTTCCCCGATCGCGTAAAGGCCTTTGATATCTGTTTTGCCGTGAAGGTCTGTTTCTATCCCGCCGCACTGATAATGCGCGGCCGGAACTACGGGTATCATCTCTTTTGTGATGTCAATTCCCTCTTCAAGGCATTTATTATATATGTTCGGAAATGAATTAATGATCTTTTTTGCGGGGAAATTACTCACATCAAGATAAACATGATCGTCTCCCCTCTTTTTCATCTCGGTATCGATCGCCCTTGCCACTATATCTCTTGGCGCAAGCGATTTTAAAGGGTGATATTTCTGCATGAACTTTTTGCCGTCTTTAGTCTTGAGCTCGGCTCCGAAACCCCTTACGGCTTCAGATATCAGGAACGAGCTTTCCTTTTCCTTTTCGGTATAGAGCGTCGTCGGATGGAACTGGTAGAACTCCAGGTTGGAAATTGTCGCTCCTGCCCTGTAAGCCATAGCAAGTCCGTCCCCTGTAGCGACTGCCGGATTTGATGTATGAAGATAAACCTGACCTGATCCCCCTGTAGCCAGAATGGTTGACTTTGAAAGTATTTTATGTATTTTGTTTCTCTTTAGATCATAAGCGTAAACTCCATAGCATGTCGGATTTTTTTCATCTTGAGGCTGCCTGATCTTCTGATGCTCAGTAAGCAGATCCACGCTCATCATATTTTCATAGATCGTAATGTTCTTATTTTCTTTTACGCTCTTAGTCAGCGCTCTGATAAGCTCTTTGCCTGTAATATCTTTAAAATGGAACACTCTGCTTTCCGAATGACCGCCTTCCCGGTGCAGTGAATACTCTTCTTTTCCCTCGTCCTTTGTAAACTTAACTCCTCTTTTTATCAGATCGTGTATTATCTCAGGACCTTCATTTACGATTATCTCCACTGCTTTGGGGTTGCACAGCTCGTCTCCGGCTGTCAGAGTGTCTTTGATATGCTCTTCGAACGAATCTGACCCCCTGTCAACCGCCGCTATCCCTCCCTGAGCGTAATATGTGTTCGAATCCTTCAGCGAGTTCTTCGTCATTAAAAGGACTTTGCCGCGTTCAGAGGCCAGAATAGAAAAATATAATCCCGCCGCACCGCTGCCGATCACAAGATAATCGTAAACCTTATTTTCCATTCTTTACGATTTCCTTAAGGTTTAATATTTCTTTTTTCAATTCCGAACTCTCCAGATTGAGTCTGGCTTCAAGCTCTTTGATATTGGTCTTCAGGTCTTTCACAGTTTTTTTATTATCCCGCACAATTTTCCATTCTTTAAGCGCAGAAAAGAATGCTGAGATCAGAGCTCCGGAAATAAGAGCGGTAAAAACTACGAATACGACAGAAGTGTCTTTTATCTCATAACCGAACACCATCAGCCCCGACACTTTTACGGTATAATTTTCAATGCTCAGCCATATGATGGCCAAAAGCAGCGCAAGCTCGACAACTTTTTTAAAGTAATACATTATTAACTCCCTTCTCCGTTGTTTACGATTTTCCCGAACAGCGATAAGCCTTCTGCTCGGGTGATAAGGACATTCACATAATCCCCTTCGGCAACATTATTCGTTTTTTCGAATATCACGATCCTGTTCTGCTCTGTTCTGCCCATCAGTTCGCTTTTTCTTTTCTTACTTACCGATTCGACCAGAACCTCTTTGTTTTTACCCGCATCTCTGGAGATTTGTTCAATTGAAAGCAATTTCTGAAGTTCAATTACTCTTTTTTGCCTTTCTGCTTTAACTTTTTTTGGTATGTTATCTTTATAATTTTTCTTTGCGTGCGTAAGCTCTCTTTCCGAATATATGAACATGAAAGAGTTGTCGAATCCTGACCTTCTCATTACATCAAGCGTCTGCTCAAAATCCTCATCAGATTCATCAGGAAAACCGACTATAATATCGGTCGTTATAGCTATATCGGGAATTGTTTTTCTGATCTTTTCGATTTTCGAAAGGTAATCTTCTCTTGTGTAGCCTCTGTTCATCCGTTTTAGGATATCATTGCTTCCTGCCTGGAATGGAAGATGCAGATGCTTGCACACTTTCGGGTTTGCCGCCATTACCTGAATAAGTTCATCCGAGATATCTTTGGGATGAGAAGTCGCGAACCTTAACCTTTTTAGTCCTTCAACTTCCGAAACTTTATTTAACAGCTGTGCGAAATTCATTCCTTGGGAGCTGTATGAATTTACATTCTGACCTAATAAATTAACTTCGGTAACACCGTTTGAAACGGCATTTTTAACCTCTGCCATGATCGACTTTACACTTCTGGATCTTTCTCTCCCGCGCACATAAGGAACCACGCAGTATGAGCAGTAATTATTGCATCCGCGCATGACAGTAACGAAAACTGAATGTTTATTCTCTGTGAAAGGCAGAATATCATCGTAATTCTGTTCCTTCTTAAGCTCAAGGTTAACCTGAAGCTTTTTACTCTTCAAACAATCATTTATCATCTGAGGAAGCTTTTCATAATTATCCGGGCCTGAAAGTATATCTAAAAACGGAAGTTCTTCCTTTAACCGTTCCGATGAATATTGCGGAATACATCCCAGGATCCCTGCGACCTTTACCTTTCCTTTTTTCAGCTTAAGATGAGCATACTGCTGCATCTTGTTGATAACCCTTTCAACAGCCTTCTCTCTTATCGCGCAGGTGTTCACGAAAAGTATCTCAGCCTTGTGAATGTTCAAAGCCTGTTCATAACCGGCAGTTTTCAGAATGCTCGCGACAAGCTCGGAATCGTACACATTCATCTGACAGCCGAAAGTCTCTATATAAAATTTTAAACCCAAAGCGGAATCCTTACATTACTTAACTAAGTAATATACAGAATATCAGCTTATAAAACAATGACATTAAATAATAAGAGCTCAGTTATATCAACTAACTGAATAAATTTATTTTTTTCTCTTCATCAGAACAAACACTGTCCCGAATACTATTCCCGTCGCTGCTGTTTTTATTGACAGCAGGATAAAGGCATTTCCGCTTATTGGAGAAAAGATATCTTTATATAAAAATACCAAAGTAAGTATCAGCCAGATTATAATTGAGAGAATGTTTTCCGGTTTTGTAAAGAACCTGAATTTCTCATCTATCAGATCCTTCATCTCTTTTCCGATATACCTGTTCAGCATTATCATGTTGTAATAAAGCGAAACTGATGTGGCGAGCGCGATCCCCATGTGACCCATCGGTGTAAACATCGCCAGAATATATGAAAGACCTGCGTTGATTACTGCGCTTACCACAGATACTTTGAGAGAGTGGATATTTTTATGAACAAGAGACAAAACTCTCATGTAATATCCTGCATAGCTTAGCGGGATCAGCCCGAGCGAGTACATTATAAATGCCTGCGAAGTCAGCCTCGTAGATTCCGTATTGAACGCGCCTCTCTGATACACGATCCTGATGATCTCGTCAGACGCACCGATACAGATCACTGTTACAGGAACGAGAATGAGAAAATACAGCCTGCACCCTTTAAAATAAAGGTCGCTGAATTTCTGCCTGTCATTTTCCGTTTTGATCTTGTTTAAAAGCGGGTTCAATCCGCGCGTTATTGAAAGTCCGATGATAGCGCCCGGAAGCTGGAACAGCCTCTGCGCGTAAAAAAGCGATGATGTAGCTCCGGTATGAAGCAGCGTAGCCACAAGTCTGTCAATGAATTCCGCGCTTTTGTTGAAAACGGCATTGAGCCCGATTATCTTCGTTTCTCTCTTGATGATCCCGTAGTCGTTTGAACCGTCTTTGAAAGCATAGCTGTATTTTATCTTTGTTTCGTCTTTGAAGTCTTTCGAGATCAAAAACGGAACATGAACTATGAACTGTAATATAGCGCCGATCAGGTATCCGGCTGCGATAGAATACCCTCCGATGTAAGGCTCGAACCAGACGATTCCGGCTATTACCCCGACGCTCAGCATTACCGGAGCGAAACCGAATATCCAGTTCCTTTCGAAGAAATTTAATAAGCTGCCGACGAACGCCGCAAGCCCGATGAACACCATGAAAGGCATCATTATCAGGATGAGTTCAAGAGAAAGATCATAATCAAAATCACCTTTGAACTCGAAGGCTTTAAGCGCCATAAAGATCAGCGGAGTAACCAGATAAAGCAGCGTCATTACAGCTAAAAGTGAGAAAAAGAACCAGTTGAAGACTACCGAAAGAAATTTCCATGATCTTTCTTTCTCGCCTTTGTCGTATATCGTCTTGAAAGGCGGCATGAAAGCCCTTTCGACCATATCTTCACCCAGTATCTGCCTGAAAAGATTCGGGAACATAAGAGCGAATGAAAATGCGTCGGCGATCCTGCTTGTGCCGAAGAACCAGCCTACTACCATCTCCCTGACAAAGCCGAAGATCCTCGATAAAAAAGTACCCGTAAATATCTGAATAATATTTTTTCTTATCCGCCTTGTATCTTTTTTATCTGTCAATGCGCCACCTAATAAGCTTTAATATACATTTGAACAGCTACTATGAAATATACGGTCCCGGCGATCTTTTTAAAAGTATCGTCTTTACTTTTTATATTAAGTTTCGCTCCAAGTTGAGCTGTAAATAATGTTCCAAGCGATATAAGAAGAAATACTGTTAGAAACATTGAGAAAGGGATATGGTCGAAAGCCCCGATGAAGTACCTTCCTCCGAGAGATGCTAAAGAATTGAATACCATAACTATCGCGGCTATTCCTACAGCTTTCTTGAGATCGAAATTCAGTATCACAGCCAGGATCGGAACAAGAACCGAACCTCCGCCAATGCCTGTCATAGCTGAGACTGTTCCCATAAATAGACCCGAGAGAAAAAGTAAGAAAAAATTGAAATTGGGTGATTTTTTAAGATTACCTGCATCGTCTTTTTCTCGGTCAAGAAAAAATATTCTTATGGCAAGAAGCGAAAGTATAAGCGAGAAAAAGAAAATTCTGTTCCGGTCGCAGATTATCCCGCAGATAAAATTGCCTGGGATAGGACCGAGCACAGAACCCAGTACTACAGGCAATATTGCTTTCTTATAATAATTGCCTTCCTTTAGATGCTTGAAGGAGGCATTGGATGAAGCCGCGAATACGACACCTAAGGAAACAGTTGATGCTGTAAGAAAAAGATCGCATGAACCGACCATATTGTCCAGGTAATAAACAAGTACGGGAACTGCTATAACTCCTCCGCCTATGCCTAAATAACCGCTCAGAAATCCGGCCGCCAGACCTGTTGAAATCAGTATTAAAATATCAGTGAATTGCAATAATTTCCTCTAAAGACCGGTTTCTTCGTTTCCTTCAAGTCTCATTTTTTCAATGTTTTTTACTATATCGTGTATGATCTTGTTCGTACTAACATTGATTCCGTTCTTTTCGCCGATCCTGATCACAGCTCCGTTGATGAAATCTATCTCATTCGGCCGCTTCCTGAAGTAATCCTGAAGCATGGATGTCCTGTTGTCGGATCTGATAAATGAATTAACATCTGCTACCGACAATGAAATATTATAGCCTTCCGATCTTGCGACTGCGCGTCCCTCTTTTAAAAGCGCTTCTTTCAGTTCGTGAAAATGATCCTCGGCGATCACTTTGTTTTTTGCTCTGAAAATTACAGACAAAGGATTTACCACTGAATTAATAATTAGCTTTTTCCAAATGGTTTTATCAAGGCTTTTTGTTATCCTGCATTGAATAAAAGTATCCTCAAAAATTCTGCCGAATTCCGAATCGCCGAAAGCTTTCTCGGCTTTTAACCCACCGGGAAAAAGTTCTAATTTACCCGGTTGTGTCATGACTGCCCCGAGCGTGGCGATCGCCTGGAAAATATTCTCCTGAGGCACAAATCCTGACAGAGCCCTGTTCGCGGTCTCTTTGACGCCGTAACCGTTCTGGACTAACAGCACGGTTGTTGTATCTGTAAATTTATTCTGAATTTCAGTGAGCGAATTTTCGAGAGCTGTTATCTTAACAGTCGCAATCAGAAGAGTATTTTCCAGAAGAAAATCTATTTTCTCCGCGGCTCTTGCTTTTATATTTTTTTTCAGGCTGCCTGAAATTTCGCAGCCTTTCCAGTTTAGAGCAGCAACATGCTCTTTTCTGCCTATGAGGATAGTATCCTCGTAGTATTTTTCCGCCAGAGCCGCGCCGATCGCCGTCCCGACCCCGCCCGCTCCCAATATGACGATTTTATTCTTCATAGTATAGAAATATAAAATAATAATCCGTTAAAGAATAGAGAAATTTAAACTATAATATTTTTTTGGACAGGTTCAGCAGAGGTTTTTCAAGATAGGTATAGCTTATAAAACCTGTCAGTAAAACAAGTGAGAATGACACAGGTATCATAACAATATTATCAATTATGCCGTCGGCGGCGAACATGCTCCAGAAATGTCCGAGTGCGCTTAAAGCAAGTACATGCGTGAGATATATCGAATAGGAAGCATTTCCGATGCTGTAAAAAATATTATGTATGGTAAATCCGTCTTTTTCTGCGTAGATCATGCAGAAAACCGTAATTAGAGCCGGAATTCCGAATATCAGAATTCTCCACCAGCTAAGTAATTCTACCTCTCCTGTCACAGACTGGTAAAAAAAACAACCTGCCAGCGACAACAGAACGCCGACCGCAGCTGCCGGAAGTAAAATTTTCTTACTTATCTTAATATCAGAATTGTGATAAATATATGCCAGAAAACAGCCTGCAATGAACTCGAAAGTCAGCGGATGAGATATCAGTTTTATAAAAGGGTTTACCGGCCCTACGAGAAAATTTATAGATAGGACAATTATTCCCCAGAGAAAAATCGAATGATTCAGATACTTTTCGGACACAAACAGAATAATGACTGTAAAGACTATATAAAAATACATTTCATGTACTAAAGTCCAGGCTACGATCAACAGCGGCAGAGTCTGTTCCGGGATCAACAGAAATGATGAAAGAATATCGACCTGATTTCCCTGATAGCTGTTCACCCAGGTAGGGCGGATCAGATAAACTATCAGCACCAGCGAAGTGAAGATCCAATAGATCGGATATATCTTTGCTAATCTTGCATAAAGGAATTTGAAAGCTTTAACAGGATCCTGAAACTTACCTCTCGTTATTGTCACCATCAGAAACCCGCTCATAATAAAGAACAGATCAACTCCGAAGAAACGGAATATCATAGTTCCTGAAAGCAGCGTTTGCGCCCCGCCGAATTTTTTCTCCATTATCATAAGATGCATCAGAACAACAGAAGAAACAGCTATTCCTCTCAGAGCCTGTATGTTCTGAATTCGTTTCAAGTTTTTTTTAATAATATTAAAGTATTATTCTTCATTAGCTTTCAATGGAATAGTTGTAAACGCAGAGAAATTATCAGTCAGCTCTCCATATCGGGTAAAGCCCATTTCCAAAAGTTTTTTCATCTGTCTGCCGAATTTTTTATCTTTTTTGACTACTGAAACGATATAATTATTACTCCACCTTTGAGTCTCAGCTTCGACATAGACTCTTTTAACATCATCTTTTTCAGGATCGAAAATAATCGCCAGTTTTTCCTTTTTGTCCTTTGCCTGACCCTTTTCCATCATAATATCTACGATCCTTTCAAATCCTATCGAGAACCCGCAGGCCGGAACATCATTCCCGATGCGCTTGCCGATCATTTTATCATACCTTCCGCCGCCGCCGACAGAACCGGGATAGTCCTTATATTTGATCTCGTAGATCATGCCTGTGTAGTAGCCCATCCCCCTGACAAGTGTTGGATCAAATTCGATCTTGAACTGCCCGTTTGAAGTCAGGCTGATAGCTTCGATGACTTTCTTAACATCATCGTTCAGATAAAGATGATTGAATTCTCCTACCTCAAACTGCGTAATATCGAACATCATTTTTTCGGCGGCTTCTTCAGAAAATCCTCTTACTCCAAGTTCTTTCTGAACTCCCTCTGCCCCGATCTTGTCGAGCTTATCCATAGTGATGAACACGCTGTCATGATCCTTTTCCTCGAAGCCCCATTTATCGGCCATTGCATGAAGAATCTTTCTGTCATTGATTTTTATTGTAAAATCCTCAAATCCTATGTTGAGAAGCGCTTTTGATGAAGCCATCAGAAGGTCGATCTCTGCGAGGTAGCTCTCTTCCCCTATAATGTCAATGTCGCACTGCATGAATTGTCTGTAACGCCCTTTCTGGGGTCTTTCCGCCCTGAATACATAATCTGTTTGGATCACTTTGAACGGAAGAGGAATATTTCCCTGATTGTTGGCATATATCCTTGTTAGCGGAACGGTCAGGTCGAACCTTAAGCCCTCCTCTGAAAGATCTTTTTCTTCCTTCACCGAAGCCAAATCAAGCTTTTCGCCCCTTTTTAGCACTTTGAAGATCAGCTTTTCATTCTCGCCACCGTCTCCGCCGGTAAGCAATTCAAGATGCTCGAGTGCAGGAGTCTCGATCTTCCTATATCCGAATGAAGTGTAGGTATCAATTATCGTTCTTTTAACTCTTTCTCTCAGTTCCGCTTCGTCAGGCAGAAAATCCTTCATGCCTCTCACCGGATTTGTGTTGATCTTCATAATCTCATTAATCCTTAGTTTATACTTTTCATTAAATATAAGTTTATAACCGGTACTTTGAAACAGTTTTATTTCTAATTTTTTATTTCCCTTAGGTAGCATTTTATCTTATATTAGTGCTATGAAAAATGTTTATTTATTAATTCTCCTAGCAACATCACTGATGATTCTGTTTTACGGCAGGATAGACATTTCACAGTCTCCGTTTTCCGATATACCTGACATTCAGAATTATCGTCTGATGGCTCAGGCTTCGCCGGGGCTGGATGAAACCGTTTCAAGAAACTTCGGCTACAGGATACTTATGCCCTATATTGCGGGTCTGATGCCTTTTGATATCGATATGAATTTTTACATTCTGACAATTATTCTTTCTCTTATAATACCCTTTGTGTTTTTCAGGTTCGTGAAAGTTTACGGGCTGAAAGATGATACTTCATTCTATCTGACCCTGCTTTTTCTGGCGGGAAGATATACATTCGGTTTTCCTGTCTGGGATTTTTATGATATTCACGATCTTTTAACTCATATCCTGATACTCATATTCCTGATAAGCATGAAAAAGAACAACCTTATATTAATGACTTTAATTCTATTTATAGGTGTATTTAACAGAGAGACAATTCTTTTTCTGGTCCCGTCAGCTTTATACTATTATATTTTTATGCTCAAAGACAAGAAAAGATCATTCAATTTTTTTCTCTCAACCGTTCCGGCTCTTATAGCTCTAATAACCGTCAGATCTCTTATTACCACTGAATCAGCTGTCGAAAAAGACATTTTCTATTCCTTCAGCAAGCTTCATTTTGACGAATCAAACAAATTATTCGGTCCTGCGACCTATTATAGGATCATTAATACTTTCATACCACTCACATTTATACCTTTTATATTTTGGGAAACAACGAAAAGATTTTTTATGGAGAATATTCATTTTCTCATCCTGATCTTGACATATTACTCAAGCTGTTTCCTTGCAGGCGACACTGAAAGGCTTATTGTACCAATGTTCCCTGTTTTTCTTCTTCTTCTCGGAATCATTTTTGAGAGATTTGAGTTTAATGGATTTAAGAACAGGGTGGTTGTACTTATGCTGGTGATCGCTTCTATTCCGCACCATATTTACTTCCGGTTTCAGTTGCCAGGCAGAGACTGGAAAGTTGTAATATCGCTATTAACGCTTGCAGCGGTAACTTTTTATTTCATAAAGTTCAAAAGAGGCAATCAAAAATGTTCTCGGTAATTATTCCGACATATAACAGGCCTCTTGCTTTAAAAAGAACGGTCAGTTCAATTCTGTCCCTCAATATTTCCAGTGAATTCGAAATAATAATTGTTAATGATTACCCTGAAGCTCCCGTTACATCTTTTGAAGACAATCGGATAAGGATTATTGAAAACGAAACTAATCTCGGAAGATCGAGATCCAGAAACGCAGGAGCGCTGGCTGCTAAAGGAAATATATTGTTTTTTATTGATGATGACATTGAAGTAAAAGAAAATCTTTTTGACAAATATATTAATGAATTTGAAAAAGGCTTTTCAGCCATTTTCAGTAATGTAATCAATGTCCGCACTGACGGAAAGTATTCTTTCTTAAACGAGTTTCTCAATACGCGGGGAGCAAATAAACAAAATATCGGGGATGTCGTAAAAAGTAATTATTTTACAACCGCGTTCTGCAGCGTAAAAAAAGACTTTTTTAACAAAATCGGCGGGTTTGATGAAAATTTTTCCGGCTACGGATGGGAAGATCCTGAGATGGGACTTCGAATAGAAAAAAGCTGCGGTAAGATATCGTTTTTAAAAACAGATAAAATTTATCACTATCACGATAAATCGGTAGAAGAATGGATCGGTCAGATAGAGAATTCAGGCCGGAATCTGGAGTATCTTATAAAAAAACATCCTCAGTTCAAAAAAAATATCCGTTACAACCTGCTGACATCCTTAATGGGAGCCGTCTGTTTTAACTCTCTTTTTTATTCTGTGGAAAAATTCAAAGCAAAAAAAATAAAAGGCCGCTTCGGCTCCATCAGCTATACTTTTTTATTTTACGCGGCAATTTACAGAAGTTTAATAAAAACAAAAAAGCAGGATTAGATCCTGCTTTTTTAATTCTAAAATAGCATATTTTCAGCATACGCTGGAGATTTATGTTATTTTGCTGCCGGAACTGTTTCTTCAACAACTGCCGCTGCAGAGTCAACGACTACTGCTGCAGAGTCAACGACTGCAGGAACTTCTTCTACGGGCGGAGCTGTTTCAACTACCGGAGCCAATTCCTGAACAACTTCTTCTTTTTTAGCACAGTTTACGATCACAAGCATTGCGCTCAGAACTACCAATACCATTGCAAATTTTTTCATTTTGTCTCCTCTCCTTAGGAAATTAATTTGCGTGAAATATACAAAACACAAACGGAATGTCAACTGATATTTTATTATTTTTTTTTAAAATATGACTTTTTTGTGCTTATAGAATTATTCTGCTTTCGATTTTACTGTTCCGTCCTTCAGTTTTATCAATAAGTTCTGACCTTTATTTATTTTTAATGCTGAAGTTATTATATTTGACGATGAACCGTCTTTAATTATGGCATAACCTCTGTTGATTATCGAATCGGGATTAAGCGATCTTATTACGCTTTCGATATTATTTACCTTTATGTTCTCGTTTTTGATAAGATCAGAAAAATATCCGCGAAAACTGTCTTCAAGGTTATCAAGAATTAAACTGTGATTCCGTATTATATCTGCAGGCATTTTAAAGGCGTGAGAATTTTCTATCCCCTTTAATATTTCATGCTGAAACTGAAAATAATAAACCACCTGATTCTTTATTCTTGTTTCATACTGATTCAATTTACTTAATTCATCTTTTACATTTATACTTACCATTTCTGCTGCATGCGAAGGTGTCGCCGCTCTTACATCTGCCGCGAAATCGGAAATGGAAAAGTCTATTTCATGCCCGACTGCTGAGATAACCGGGATCTCTGAATTATAAACTGCTCTTGCAACACACTCTTCGTTAAATGACCACATGTCTTCCAGCGAACCGCCGCCTCTTCCTATTATAATAACATCCGCTATTTCTTTGTGCTTGTTAAAATATTCTATTCCTTCAACTATTTCGGTCTCGGTACCTTTACCCTGAACCCTTGCATTGTATAAATAAACATTTATGAAACCTGATCGTGAATTTATCACTTTTTTAATATCCTGAAATGCAGCCCCGGTTTCGGCAGTTACCACACCGACATTTTTTATGAAACCCGGAAGTTTCTTCTTGCGTGAAACATCGAACAGCCCCTCCTGAAAAAGCTTCAATTTAAGAGCTTCGAACTTCATCTGCAGCTCTCCGATCCCCGAGATCAATATTTTTTTTACATCAATCTGATACCTTCCGCTGCTTTCGTACAGAGAAAGAGAACCGCGAACTTTAACCATCTGTCCGTTATCCGGTTCAAAGCTGATCCTGTCCCCGGTGCTTTTCCACATAACGCAGTTTATCACGGCTTTATCGTCCTTCAGGCTGAAATAATGGTGTCCCGAGCTGTGTTTTTTATAATTGGAGATCTCCCCTTCAACCCAGATATCTGAAAATTCAGGCTCGATCAGACCTTTGATAAGCATGGTTATTTCATGAACCGAAAACAGAGTGTCTTCTTTTTTCAAAATAATAGAATCTTTTTCTCTTTCGCTGTTTTCTTCGCTTAAATATGAAAAAAGATCGGTCATTTTCTTGCCTAATTTCCTGTTATGCTGAGAACCGCTCTCAGCTCAAATTTGTGGTTCGTATTTACCACACTTCTGGCGTCATAGTTTTTTGTTTCATTGTAATTATAAGAATAAGACGCAGTGCCGTTAAGTTTCTTTGAAACCCTGTAGGTTACATCCGGGTTTATTGTGAAATTCGTTGACTGTATGCCTTTTTCGAGACTTTCATATTCTTTCAGTTTAATGTCATAATTATGCCTGTTATTCGAACTGAAAGAAACTGACAGATTATAATCTATATCGTTATCCAGCTTTGCTCCCTTAAACGGCCAGAAATTAAAAGGCATGCTGAAACCTCCTTTCTGGTTAAATCCTGCAGAAACTCTTAGTTCCCTTGTATATTTTTTTTCACCCGATTGGATCGATCTTACATTGTCGGTATAAGTATATGCTTCTTTCATGTCGTAAGAATAGTTGTAGTTAGCACTGAAACTAAAACCGTTCTTAAGTCCCACTTTAATCCCTGCCAGAGGTGAAAATCCGGAAGCGTATGCAACTGATCTTATCTTAAGATCTGATCCTGAAAGGTCGGGTATTCCGGTAAGATAAAGCCCCGGTGTACGGCCGTCAACATACCATTGTATAGCTTCGCTACCCGTTTTTGAATGGGATATTGATATGGTGGAGATTTTATCTTTTGCCTGAAGCATATCCTGAAGTCCGGAAATACCTATTGAATAATTTGGTATAAGATACGGATCCGCCCCCGTTTTCTTATGTTCTTCGTCCGTTACCCACGGCCATATAAATTTTGTTTCGCTGTCATTGCCGGTGAATCCCTCATTGTTATTGTCTCTGTATGCTCTTGAAAACTGGTATGAGATGCCGTCAAGACTTAGGTTTTTTGTCAGACCCAGCTTTGTCGTACCATTCAGAGCCCAGTTGCCGCTCCAGCTTGACGAATTGTATAACGAGTTATCAGGCCTGTTCGCAAATCCGAAAATAAAAGCGGGATTTGCCTGGTCCAAAGACGGTATATCGCTAAAGGCGTTCTCTCTTCCCTGAGAATATGACATTGTCAGATCGGACAGGTTGTCTTTTAAAAAACCCAGCACAGATTTTCCGGAACTTTTCGAAGTGCTGGTGCGTGTAAGCCTGGATGCTCCTTCCGATGGCTTAATACCCGTAGCGGTTTTTGTACTGTCAACCTCATTAGGATTTGGTTTGAGTTTATCGCTTTTTTCGTCCGGGGAAATGGTAGCGTCCTCCTGTGCTTTCTTTTCAGGCAGGATATAATTTACTCCTTTCTGTATCTCGGTTATAATTTCTTTAGTCTTTATCTTCGAATTAAATTTTGAATCATATCTGTTCTTTATATTGTTCGATACTGTCCTGCTGCTTAAGTTTCCGACCCATGAATAGGATGTTTTAAAATTAAAATCATTTAGCATATATTTAGATACATTCAGCTTTAATGTATTGTTAAGAGAGGATTCGTAATTGGTTAATTCTCCGAATTCGAGAGAAAAAAGGTCACCGAGGTCCCTGTTGTAATTCGTAACAACTGTATCTGCGCCTGTACTGTCTATTTTAACAAGATCTTTATACATATCAGATCTTAGCGACAGCGTATAGTTTGAATTCAGTATCGGAATAGGACTAAGCCCTGTCGAAAAATTCCGCGTAAGCTGAAATGATCTGCTTTCTGTAAAGTTGTTCCGTCTTGATAGCGAACGGTTTTCCGACTGGCCTGTCTGCACGGAAAAATTGTAGCTTGAAGGAAAAAAAGAGAATTTAACCCCGCTCAGGCTTTTTACAAAACTTATATCCTTCCCCCAAACGAAAGGACTGAAACTGAACCATGATTCAGGAAGGCCGAGCGCATATGACAGACTGTAATTGTAACTTTCGCTTTCTTGTTTTATATAGCTGGCGTTGGAACCTTCAGAAAAAGCGGCATTTCCGCTTAAACTCAGATTGTCAGCAGTATATTTTATATACGGATTGTTCGATTTTGTGGTTTTTCTTATTGAAAAGTCGTACTGGTTGCGGGTGTTCTCTGTTCTTACAGAATCAGGTATATTGTTTTCATCAACAAGTATATCTGTCGATCCCTGATATTTTGTATATTGGCTTGAATTTGAATAACTGTACCTTACAGGTAAACTAAGACCGTATTTCTTCGGCAGGAATTTATCGAGATTCATTGAGGTGTTCAGACTTGTATTTATGGAATTTATCCCGCTCCCTTTACTGTCTTCGATCCTGTGGAATTCTTCATCCTGTTTAGTTATTTCGGCATCTACTGCGGCAAGATCTGCGATCTCTAACCTTCCCTTTGCTCTCATAGCCATACCCGGTTCTTTCATGACTTTTGCGAGCCTTAGTTCGTCTATCCAAATCTCTGTATTAAGCTCCGTAGCCGCCGAATCGAGTATCCCGGCATTAAAATATTTAATGCTCTGAAGTGTCGGGTTTCCTCTTATACCGATATACCTTTTTATATCCGCGTCATTATAACCCTGTAAAAATATTGAATCTGCCCTCATATTCTGATCCGATCTCAGAGTTTTCAGATTCGTAAGATCGTTCAGCTTAATGATCATTTGATTGTTAACAAGGTCGTTTTTCCATCCGTTTACGAGCTTTGATCTGTATTCATAGTAATTTACCGAGTCTGTTCCGAACCTGTAAACAAAATACAAAGCTCTGTCTTCGTCCCAGTAAGGATCATCGGCCTTCGTTCCTCCGTGAATGAACATTTTCAGTTCTTCGTACTGAAGATAATTTTCACCCTTAAAGATCTCTTTTGAAAGATAAGCCTGTCTCCCGTTCTCATATTCGTACTGCGATAAAAATGGACTCAGCGTTATGCTCAGCGAGAGTGATTGTTCCGGTTCTTCGAAGTTGTTGTCATCAAGTTTTTTTACTCCGGGAGGTGAATAATATCTTTCCTTATCGTCTTCGTTGTTAATTGTTTTTGCTTCGATTTTACCTTTGTTTATGCCTTTTGCCTCCCATTCGTTACCTACAAGGTCAAGAGTCACAAAATTTATCCTTGTTGAAAAAACAGTATCTTCCGAATTATTGACCCATATCTTGAAATATTTCATTTTAGAAATGTCAGGCTCCTTATTTAAAACCGAAGTGAATTTTTCCACCGGTATCCTGTAAAGTGCAAAATTTGAACTCGAGCTGTAATCGGTGCTGACCACAAAATTATCATTTATGCTCGGATTTGCTTTGAGATCAAGTGTGTATCTGTAAGCTCTAATGCTCGTATCAAGATTTCCGCCGCCGTCAAGATCCTCTGTGTCAAGTTTGCCGTTACCTTCGGTTTTTATAAAATCCCAGTAGTTGTTTATCTGCGAATCCGGTGTAGGATTATCGGCAGATTCCACCGGATGATTATCGAACGAGTAAAATTCATAGGGCTGCTTTTCGGTAAGAGAGTCTGTATCCAGATCGTGAAAATCTTCAGCTCCTTTTTTCATATCATAACCGATATCCTCGGAATTATCGCCTATGTCAAGAACCCCGTTATTGTTAATGTCCTCGCTGTTCATCTGCCCGTTCGGGATTATATCCTCGCTCAAATCCCCTATATCGAAATTAAGTGTAATATTCTTATTGGTGGAAACAAGGAATTCGATATATTTAACTTCTCTGAAATCCTGGTATGATGAATACAAATACTTCATAATTCCGGCCCAGGAATCATCGGGAACTATCGCGTTCCCCAAAACAGCCTCATTTTTGGTAGCAGGCTTGAAAACCATATTGAGAGTTGATACCTTGTCATCTCTTTCATCTCCAGGTGTATCTGCATATATCTCTTCTTTTGTAAGCTTATCTTCATCCTTCGGATTATACCAGTAGAACGATAATTCATTCTCTCCTGAATAAGATTTCAGATAATACTGTGCCGGAACCCCCAGAGATGCAGCGTCAGCTGTAAGGCTGTATGATCCCGTGGCTGTGTAATCGTCAGGATATGACGCTTCTGTCCATGCCGCATATGTAACTCCCAGAGATTTCTTTACTTTACTGCTTTCGAAATCATCTATATACGCCGCATCAAGCGGATTCGGATCCGGAATTATCTGTGCTATCTCGCCTTCCAGTGAAAGTTTCGACTCTTTGTCCGTTTCGACAAGAGGAAGCCAGTCAATTGCTTTTGTAAGATAAGGGAGATTGAAACTTGTCTGTCCGTTCATATCTAGTACCAGATTCCTTTTCGGTTCAAAACCGACATGAACTTTCTCTTCATTCGTCTCTTCGGAAAGATAAAGTACTGTTGCCCCGATATAAGAGTCCTTATTTATATTGTATTCGACCCTGTTCCCGAGAAGCATTTTCTGGTCGAGCTGAAAGATCGATGCCGATTCGTATAGTATCTCGATATCTGCCGTCAGATACCTGTCGTTGATTATTGAGAGCTGTCCGGAGTTATAATTTATTATATAGTCCGCATCTTTAACAAGTGTTGTGGCACCGGACCGCACTACCTCCGAACCTTCGATCACATTGAACCCGAGTTCATATGTGCTGGATTTGCTTGAGAATTCGAACTTTAACGAGAACTCTGACGACATATAACTGTCGTCCGTATAGATCTCTTTGTCCGTGAAAAGAGAATCACGCGCCCCTTCGGCCCGAATAATACTGTTCATGTCGGGATCAAAAGGCATCACATTTGGAAATCTGAACTCGCCGTAACCGGAATAAAGAAATCCGATGTCAACCTCATCACTGACTTCTTTTTTAGCTACTTCATACCAGTAAAGGTAAGTTTTAGGCACATTCGCGCTGTCATATTCCTCAGTTCTCAGCCCGCTTGAAGTATTTTTCTGGATCGTCAGTTTGAATTCATCCCTGCTTATATCAACACCATCGAGTGAATAAACGTTTTTCCACTCAAGTTTATTCCAGGGCATATTCCATTTTTGCCCGTACTCTCCGATTATCTGGAGCTCAAGTTTTGTCCCTGTACTGTCACTGCTTCCTATTTCGATCAGATCTGAAGAGTTGGTTTGGTTAACTTTGACAAATTTTGCCGCTAGTACCTCTCCATTCGCGAGATAGAATGATTTAAGCCTTATATAACCGAGCTCGTAGTTGATCTCATACATTTCCTGGTCAACTAGCTTCACACGCCTGTTGCTCAGATACAAATTATTAAACCCGTCTATAATATCGGTGGCCGGTCTTGTATGATCTATATATATATCTGCCTGTGCCTGCGTTCCGGTTTCCGTTCTTGTTACATACAATTCAAAAGTATAATTCTTGATCTTATACGGAGCGGAGTAGGGTGTCTGATGTTCCAGATGTCTTTCGTAATTATAAGAAGCTGCCCAGTTCTCTCGGAACAGCGAATCAATAAAGAAATATTTGTATCTCAGGTAGTCTTTAGCGTTCTTTATTTTTTCCTGCTTTCTTACACCGCCCTTTACTTCGATCTGATTCTTCTGCCCTTTTTCAAAAGATGCTATTGAAGTTGACTTGAATTTACCTATTTTTGCTTCTGTTTTGAGTCCGAACAGTCCTTTGTTTACACCGCTGAAGCTGACATATCTGGTTCCGGGCAGGCTCAATCCTATATTTCCCGCCTCCATTTTCTGTATTATCTCATCGCTTTCACCGGTATATGTTATTTTTAGAGAATTCTCAAAATCGAACGATTCAGTATTCTGGGCTATATCAACTTCAACTTTGGTGCCCACTTTACCCCTGATTGATATGTTCTGAGTCTGGTCCAGAGTGAAGTCAAAGCTCGAATCCTCAACATTCGGCAGGTCTGTATAACTTTTCTGACCTATTATGCTTATTGAAAGCGAACCTTTTACCCTTAATCCGATATTATTACCGCCGAAAACCCTGTGGAAAGTTTTGGATTTTATTTTAAACGGTATGTCAAGCGCGATCTCGTCACCTTCGAACAGCCCTGAAGAAAGAGATATCCCCATATTCTTCGTTACCGATATTAGCCAGGCTTTTTTGTCCTCGAACCTGATCTTTCTCTCCATGAACTCCGAATATTTCATTACCCTTGATTTTTTCACATCATACTCGAAAAGCCTCTGATAGATCACAACATACTGATATGACGAATCTATTTTTACTTCTTCCGCCATAGTTTTCTGATCTACGTCAAAAAGGATTGAGTCCCTTTTGAATTTCGTAAGAAAATTCACGCGCTGTTCAGGAAAAATCTCAGCCTGATTCGATATGTCGTCAAAGACATTTACCGAAAAAGGCTCCGCGCAGAATAACTGAGCAGAAACCGATAATAAAAAAAACAAAATTATTGATTGTATATGACAGTAGTATCTCAAGATAATTGTTTATTCCTTATGATTTCTCTGATTTCTGATTTTATTTCGTTGCTGATCCCGCTTTTTAAAAGAAGAATGAGAAGGTCGTTAATTTTTTCTTCATTTTTACGCAGACGGGCATAATCTGTAAACATTTTAGCAGCGGTGTTGTTTAGTATATTTTTATCCATCATTTCGATGACTAGCGCTGCAACCTTTTCCTGTTCGTTTTGTGCGATCAGGATATAAAGGTTCGTTTCATATATGACAATTTTTTTATCTGCAGGCGTATCCTCCGGGAAATCCTTATATATTCCGCTCAGCCTGAATTTGCCGTCCGTCCTGTGCCCGAGCGCTTCTATATAAAATGACAATAATCCCTTGTCGTCAGCGATCGCTTTGATATCTGAAGATATTTTTAACAGATCATTGTCATAATCCGATATAAAATCATCCCTGACCAGAATTTGAGCCTTATTCAGAAAAGATACCGTTTCGCCGGACATCAGATCGATAACGGCATCCATGTATTTGAATTCGTAAAAACCCGAGTTCGTAAAAATATCTATTATCTGTTCATCAAAAACTCTTGAAAGAAGTGCCTTAGCACTTTTGTAGTCTTTAAGCGCTATCTTCAGCTTTATATAGTCTTTCCAGAATTCAGTATGACTTTTATTGGCGGTCAGGTTCTTTTTATATAGCCTGTCAGCTTCAGTTAGACTGTCAAGGCCGTTATGATAGATCTCTGCGAGGATCAGTTCCCTGTTCTTAAGTCCGCTCGACTTTAATACTTTGACAGCTTTTTCCGCCTGACCTGAAAGTTTTAAGCATTCGACGTAAAGAGCCGTGAAATCATCCGTCCGGTCATCCGCTGATTTTTTAAGAGACAATTCGAAAAAAGAGCAGGCCGCGGAATATTTTTTCTCGCTGTATAGCCTTACAGCGTAATCAGTTATCAGAAGTTCTCCGTTCCCGCCTGGGATAGAATTCTTGAGAACGCTGAACGCTTTATCGTACAAACCGCTGTTAAAATACAATTCTGATAATATGATCGAATTCCTTTCGGTTTTAGGAAGTTTTTCTGCAGCTTTCAATATGCTGTCTTTAAACTCCTCTTTCTCATAAATACGGAACAACTCGGCTTCAGGATTGAACGAATAAACTTCTCTGACTTTGCCGCGTTCAGCGCTGTAAGGTTCTATCATTCGGAAAAGCTCACCGACAGAACCGGATATTCTGCCCGAGGCGATATAGATATTATAGAGTTCTTCGGAATAGGCTTTCTCGTTCTTCGTTTCTTTTCTCAGATCCAGATAAAGCTTTTCTGCAGCCTGAAGTAAACCGGCTCTGTAGAATGAAGCCGCTTTTATCTCGGATATTAATCGTTTGTCCGCTCCGGATTTATCTATCTCGGTAAGTATTTGATATGCATTTTCTTCTCTTGATGTTCTGAAGAAAAACTCGGCTAGAAATCCCCGTATTTTTAATGGAAAAATATCATCGCTAATATCTTTATTCAGAGATCCTTTTTTTAATGCATATTTATTGGCAATTTCCTTCAATCTTATTTCACAATCTTTGATCCTGCCCGTTTTAACTGACATATCGATAAAACCTGCAATGACCCTGACTTCACTGTCGTATTTTTTTATCATCTGAGCATAATTATTATATGCAGAAGCTATATCTCCTCTTTTCTCTGACGCCTGAGCATACGACAACTGCCTCTCAAGAGCTTTCTTTTCAAATGTATCCTGACTTGCCGAAGAAATTTTCCCATTGGTCTGGCAGACTACAGGTATAGAGATCAGTATCAAGATCAGTATGTAAAGGTGCTTATTCAACCATTTTCCCTTTTCTTTTAAATGTAAATATACTTAAAAACAGGTTGTTTGTTCAAATTATTCTCTTATAAGTTTCTTTTCGGCTATTCCGAGCATGATCCTTGTCAAAATAAGAAAAACAAAACCGGTACCGATCATAAGGCTAATCTCCAAATTCGGATAATCATGCCTGAATCCAACAGCATAAGCATAATAATGACTGAGCCCTTTCGAATATACAATAAAAGAACTGAGCACGAATGCGGAAACAAAGAACATCATTCCGATAATACCCTTTACGCCAGGTTCATAACAGCTGTCCCCGTCAAAAAAACAGACCGCGTAATATACGGTAAATGTGCACAAACTTATTGAAAAGAACAGAAGATAAAAAGAAGTCGCTGTCAGAAAACTTAATTTCTGAAATGATTCAAGCCCGCAAAAAAAGATCCCGGAGTATAAAAACGGGAAAGAAAGCAGGACTGATAAAATTACCGTTGAAGAAACTTTGCTCCTTAAAAAATTGCTTTCTCCAAAAGGGATAAGCCTTGCAAGTAAAAAACTTCCCTTCTCTTTTGAAAGTGAAAAGGACAGGTTTAAAATGTTCGCCAAAACCAGCGGAAAATAAAAGATCAGTACATAGTTCTGCATAAAGTTGAACTGTCTGCTTATGTCTGATCCGTTTTCGGCTTTTATAATGCCTCGAGAATATAATATGAGAACAGCCTCGATCAGGAATAAGGCGGAGATGGTAATTAAAGCCGGTCTGTTTCTGAAGAGCAGGATAATATCCTTTTTAATAAGGGAAAAGTTCATACTATTCAATTTTCCCTTCAATGATATAGTGAACACATCCGGTACTCTTTTTCAAATAATCTTCGTGCGATGATAAAGCAAGAACTGTAACACCTTTCCTGTTGACTTCTTCGAATAATGATCTTACAAGTTCAGCGCTTTCATCACCGAGACCGTTGAACGGCTCGTCTATTACCAGAACGGAAGGTGAATGAATAAGCGAAACAAAATATTTTATATACTGCAGCTGCCCGTCTGTTAGACAACTAATCCTTCTTTTCACAAGGTCTTTTATATCATAAAACTGTGAAAACCAGTTGAGTTTAAGATCGAACTCAGATTCAGGAACTTTATACTGGTTTAAAAGAAAAACCGTCATTTCTTTTAAGGTCATGTCATTGTAAAGTACATTTTTAAAAGGAATGTAACCTATCTTTTTTCTGTATGTGCTGCTCAGTTCAGTCATTCCTATTTCGATGGAGCCGGAATAATTTTTAATTATGCCTGAAACGACTTGAGAGAACAGAGTTTTTCCTGAAGCTGTTCTGCCGCATATGCCGCAAACGGTTCCTGTATCGACGGTAAGGCTTTGGCAGTTAATTTCAAAATCATATTCTTTAAAATTGCGCTTTAGGTCTCTTATTTTAATCATTGGTCATGTACTTGTATTTATTTAATATCCTTCTGTCTTTTTTTGTCGGTCTGCCCTTACGTTTCATTTCTTCCATATTCAGTCTGTCCTGTTCCTCAATTATCTTCATAAGTTCATTCATTTCCTTCGGAGGTTCTGGTTTACTGACGGATTCATAGAGGTTTCTTGCTTCCTCTTTCGATAAAGATTTATCTGTAACGATCTTGATCTTAAACTTCAGGTAACTGCTGTCGTGTTTAACCGTGAGTTCGTCTCCGACTTTGATCAGCTTTGCGGGTTTAACCCTTTCTCCGTTTACTCTGACTTTGCCGCTTTCAACTGCTTCCGCAGCCAGTTCTCTCTGCTTGTAAAATCTTGCGACTTTTAGCCACTTATCAATTCTGATCGTCTGTTCTTCCATATCTATTCCAGAGGTTTGAAATTCTCTTTTCCTGTCAGACCTGTAATGAATTCAGTTATCAGATCTACGACCTTATCTATCTCTCTCAGGCTTACAGTTTCAACCGGAGAGTGCATATATCTCAGCGGAAGCGACACAAGAGCGACCGGAACTCCTCTGTTAGTGAACCTGATCCTGTCTGCATCCGTACCGGTGATCTTCGGAGTAAGTTCGATCTGAACTTTCATTTTCAGTTTTTCCGCTGATTTCAGGAGAAGATCATTTATTTTTGAATTTATAGGTGAACCTTTTGCGAGCACCGGTCCTCCGTCAATTTTATATTCTCCGTACTTTGAAGTATTTACTCCAGGATAGTCCGTTGCCCATGTAACATCGCAGACCAAAGCTAACGAAGGATCCGTACCGGCAGCCGCAAAATATGCCCCCTGAAGTCCGATCTCTTCGCTGGTAGTACTCGCAGAGTAAACTCCGACATTTATCTTTTTCCCGGACAGTTTTTTGATCACTTCAGCTACGATAAAACATCCGGTCTTATCATCTAAACCCTTTGAGGATATCCTGCCGTTAAAAAGTTCCATCGGTTCAGTTTTATAAACTGCAAAATCGCCGGTCTGTACAGTTCTTGAAGCTTCCTTCTTATCTTTGAAACCGCAGTCGATATAAAGATCCTCATATTCAAAATTGTCTTTCAAACCTCCATGATGCTCGGCATTTACCCCGATGATCCCTGATGTTTTACCTTTTTCCCCTAAAATATCTACTTTCAGTCCGGGAGCTACCTTGTGGCTGATACCGCCGACAGGACCGAAAAATATGAATCCGTTATCGTCTATCCTGTTGATTATAAAACCTATTTCATCGCAGTGTCCCGCCAGAAGTACTTTCATTTTTGCTTTGGGATTCAGAATTGCTATTGCGTTACCGCCGATGTCGGTTTCTATCTTATCGGCATACTTCTTTGTATAGTTCATCCACTTTTTCTGAATATCTTTTTCGTACCCCGACGGTGAAGGTGTATTTAGCAATTCGTAGAGAAATTCTTTTGAGTTTTTATCCATGACCGTTACCTCCGGATTATTTAAAGTCTTAAATATATCAGGTATTTTTAATTTCTGCAAATGGAAAAAGGCTCAAAATGAGCCTTTTCCTTGAACGATATGAAAATTTGAGTCCTAGTAACCGAGATCGATCATGGCATCGGCGACTTTTTTAAATCCGGCGATGTTCGAACCTTTTACATAATTTACATAACCTTTTTTGTCTTTTCCGTATTTAACACCGGCGTCGTGAATGTTCTTCATGATGGTTTTTAGTTTGGCGTCAACTTCTTCTTTAGACCATGCAAGTTTCATCGAGTTCTGGCTCATTTCGAGTCCTGAAGTCGCTACTCCGCCCGCATTGGCTGCTTTGCCTGGTGCAAAAGCTATCTGCTCGTGAATAAAATATTCAACAGCGTCTGCTGTACAACCCATGTTTGAAGTTTCAACAACATATTTGCATCCGTTCTTGACAAGCTTTTTAGCATCGTCAAGGTTCAGTTCGTTCTGGATTGCGCATGGGAAAGCCATGTCGCATTTTACTTCCCATGGTTTTTTGCCTGCGAAGAATTTTGCACCGGGGAATTTCTTTGCGTAAGGAGCGACGACGTCGTTGTTTGATGCTCTTAACTCAAGCAGATAATCTATTTTAGCCTGTGTATTTACTCCGTCCTTATCATAAATATATCCGTCAGGTCCGGATATCGCAACTACTGTCGCGCCAAGCTCAGTAGCTTTTATAACCGTACCCCATGTTACGTTTCCGAAACCTGAACACACTATTGTTTTGCCTTTCATTTTGTCTTTCTTGAATTTCAGCATTTCGTCTGCGTAATAAACTGCGCCGAATCCAGTTGCTTCAGGTCTGATTAGAGATCCGCCCCAGTTCAGGCCTTTACCTGTCAGAACGCCGGTATTCTCGTCTCTTAATCTTTTATATTGTCCGTACATGAAACCTATTTCTCTTCCGCCGACACCGATATCACCTGCCGGAACATCTGTTTCCGGACCGATATATTTCTGAAGTTCAGTCATAAAAGAACGGCAGAATCTTAATACTTCATTGTCAGATTTACCTTTCGGATTAAAATCCGAACCGCCTTTTCCTCCGCCCATAGGAAGAGTTGTAAGGCTGTTTTTGAACATTTGCTCGAATCCTAAAAATTTCAGCCCGCCGAGGGTTACGCTTGGGTGAAACCTGAGTCCGCCTTTATATGGCCCGATCGCGTTGTTGAACTGAACTCTATAGCCTTTGTTGACCTGAATTTCGCCTTTGTCGTCTTCCCATTCTACTTTGAACATGAAAACCCTGTCAGGTTCAGTGATTCTGTCAAGAATTTTGGCTTTCAGGTAACGGGGATTCTCGTTAACCATGTCGATCACCGACTCAACGACTTCCTTAGCTGCCTGAATAAATTCCGGTTGAGCCGGATTTTTTCTTTCAAGTTCCGCCATGAATTCTTTTAGTTTGTACATTTTTTCCTCGCATGTTTTATTTCTTTAATCCAGTGTTGTTACTTTTTTCACAACACCACGCATTTTGTCACAAATATAAATTGCGTCTTATATCCGGTCAAGTAAAATCTTAACATTATTTTGTCCTTATTATTTGTTTAATTCCATTGTAAAATAAAAAAAACGGTCCTCAAACCGTTCTTTTGTGCGGATAGAGGGATTTGAACCCCCACACCGTAAGGCACCAGATCCTAAGTCTGGCGTGTCTGCCAGTTCCACCATACCCGCAAAACAGCGCAAATATAGTTATTCGCCTTTTCATTGTCAAGTGATATTTTGATGTCATAAAAAAATTGCGTTTGTGAAAAATATAACTTAAATTACTTTGCCGAGACAGTTCGGTAAATCAATAATTGAGCCGGAGGACTAAATGCTTGAAAAAGTAAAACTTCTTGTTGCAAAAATGAGACATCTTGAGAAGGGCGGCGGAGAGGACAAGATAGTTAAAAGAAAAGAAAAAGGCCTCATGACCGCGAGGGAAAGGATTGAATATCTTTTGGATAAAAATTCATTTAACGAAATAGACTTATTTGTAGAACATCAAGCCCGGGATTTCGGACTGGACAAGCAGAAACTTGCCGGCGACGGAGTTGTTACTGGTTTCGGTAAAATTGACGGAAGGCCGGTCTGCGTATTCGCACAGGATTTTACTGTAGCCGGAGGTTCGCTTGGTAAAATGCATGCCGCCAAGATCACTAAAGTAATGGATATCGCTTCTTCTATGGGAATGCCTGTCATCGGCATCAATGATTCCGGAGGTGCAAGGATACAGGAAGGTGTGGATTCTCTTGCAGGCTACGGTGAAATATTTTATAGGAACACTCTCAACAGCGGAAAGATCCCTCAGATATCGGTTATCATGGGACCCTGCGCAGGCGGAGCAGTATATTCGCCTGCAATAACAGATTTTGTTTTTATGGTTGACAAACTTTCGCAGATGTTCATAACAGGACCGAAAGTGATCGAGTCAGTATTAAATGAAAAGATCGATCCGGAAAGTCTGGGAGGAGCCCGTGTTCATAATGAGATCACCGGGAACGCTCATTTTTTTGGAGCTTCCGAAAAAGAAACCCTCGAGCAGATCAAAGATCTTTTAAGTTATCTGCCTTCGGCCTGGGACAAGCCGTTGCCCGAATCTAAACCAAAACCGCCCAAAAGCAAAAAAAATATTCACAAGATACTGCCTGCAGAGGTTAAATTTTCGTATGACATGAAAGACATTATTGATATTCTGGTTGACGATTCGCAGTTTCTGGAAGTTCAACAGCTTTATGCTCAGAACATCACTGTGGGTTTTGCCAGAATGGACGGAAAACCGATCGGTATAGTTGCCAACAATCCAAAGTATCTTGCAGGGGTCTTAGATGTTGATTCTAGCGATAAAGCAGCAAGGTTTGTCCGTTTCTGCGATTGTTTCGGCATTCCGATCCTAACTCTCGTTGACCTTCCCGGGTACCTTCCGGGCATCGATCAGGAACATTACGGAGTGATCAGGCACGGCGCGAAACTTCTCTTCGCATATTCTGAAGCTACGGTTCCCACTGTTACCGTGATCATAAGAAAAGCCTATGGCGGAGGATATATAGCCATGGCATCTAAACACCTGAGAACGGATTTTGTTTACGCATGGCCAACGGCTGAAATTGCTGTTATGGGCGCGGACGGTGCGTGCAATATAATTTTCGCTAAAGAGATCGCTGAAGCTAAAAATCCTGAAGAAATGAGAAAAACAAAAGTGGATGAATATAAAGAAAAATATTCTAATCCTTATAATGCCGCTGCGAAAGCTTATGTTGACGCTGTTATAACACCTGAAGAAACAAGAGAAAGGATAATTGCTTCTCTTGAACTTGCGAAAAATAAGGAAAAACCGAAAAAACTTCATAAACATGACTCGATCCCGCTGTAATCCTGTCGTAAACTTAAATAATGAAGGTTGAAATGGTAAATAATGAAGATTTAAATGATCAGGATAAAGACAAGCCTGAAGTCGAAAAAAAGACTGATAAGATCGATCCGGCAGAAGCAACTGAAAATGAAATTGCTGAAGAGGAACCGGTATATACAGAAAATGACATTCTCAATTTAGACGGAGCAGGATACCACACTAACTTCACAAATAAATATATCGCTAACCGGGGCTACAAACCCAAATTGCGCGATGTTGAAATGCGTGCGTTTCTGCCCGGACAGATAATTAAAGTATTCGTGAAGAAAAAGAAGAAAGTTAAAGCGAATAATAAACTGATCTCTTTTGAAGCTATGAAAATGATCAACGAAATAACCCTCAACGATGATATTAAAATTGAGGATGTATTCGTAAAAAAAGGCGAAACTGTAGAAAAGAATCAGCTGCTTTTTAAATATAAAGTTATACCAAAAAAATAATATACGCATTGACAGCTTATGGAATTATTGTCACCGGCGGGAAATAAGGAAGCTTTTTTTGCCGCCGTAGAAAGCGGCGCGGATTCGGTTTATCTTGGTCTGAGTGTTTTTAATGCAAGAAAACCCGCAAGAAATTTTTCTTTCGAAGAGATCCCCGAAATTATAGCTTATGCTCGCTCAAGAAGAGTTAGAGTTTATATTACTTTAAATATTGATCTTAAATCATCAGAGCTTGAAGACGCCTCGAAGATACTCAAATATCTGAAAGATGTTAAAGCTGATGCGGTTATTATTAAAGACATGGCGCTTGTTTATATGCTCGAGAAATATTTTGCTCCTTTTGAGTTTCATCTAAGTACGCAATTCGGTATAGCCAATTCTGCAGCATTATCAGAAGCTGAAAATCTCGGGGCTTCGAGGGTCGTTCTCGCCAGAGAATTAAATAAAGATGAGCTGAAAGTCCTCAACAGGCCTTACTTTCCTGAGCGGGAGATGTTCGTCCAGGGATCAATGTGCTTTTCTTTTTCCGGAAGATGTCTTATGTCAAGCTGGTTCGGCGGAAAATCAGCGAATAGAGGCAGCTGTCAGGCACCCTGCAGATTCAAATTCGCGCAGGAAGGCTCGGAGGGTTTTGCTTCCTTTTTTTCTATGAAAGATCTTAATCTTTCTGAAAAACTTACTGAACTGGAAGAGACTGGAATTTCCGCACTTAAGATCGAGGGACGGCTTAAGAGTGCTGAATGGGTGGGTGAGATCACCCGATTCTATAGAAATATGCTGGATCATAAAGAAGCAGACGACGCGGATCCTTCACGATTCACGGGAAGAGAGCAGGGCGGCGGATTTTACAGCGGTCTGAACGATCTGATCACAAGTAAAAATTCAGGAACTGTTACAAATGTGATTAAATCAGCGCCTGACGACCGGAGGGTCAGACATAACGGTTATGATCTTAGAATAACCGCGAATGAGAATATCAGCATAAAGATCCTTACAGAATTCGGAGATGCCGATTATAATACCAAAATTAAAAAAGTAGTGAATGAAAGCAGAGGTGTTCCTCTTTCCGAACTCGAAAGCAGGCTGAAAGACGTTTCTTTCGGAAATCTTTATCTTAACAGGATCAGCCTGAACAATGATATCCTTATAGCAAAATCACAGCTGAAGAACATAGTTTCAGATCTAGGGGCGATCATAGCTCCCATGAGCAGAAAAGAAAGTAAGTTCCTCAGGAATATAAAACTTCCTGTTAAACTTGAGCATGAACTTAAAAATCCGGAATCAGACCAAAAGAACTCAATTGAAGTCTGCTTCAGGAATGCAAATATTCTAAAAATCTATGCCGAAGATATTGATCAGATAAACGGCTCGATCAAAGATCTTGGAATTAAAAAAGTAATAGTTACTTTTGCGCGATCATCTCATATCAATAAGATCAAGGAGCTTGCGAATAAAACCAGAGTGGAAATTTCGATTTTTCCGATACTTTTTGAGAACGATCTTGAAGACTATATTAAAATTATTTCTGCTCTTGAACATACGAATAATATTTCATACGAAGCGAACGACTTAGGCCATTTAAAACTGCTTAAAGCAACATCAAAAAAGATAGATTGCGGACCCGGGTTATCGCCTTATAACTTTATTGCGATAAAGCAGCTGAAACAACTCGGGCTGGATTCTGCTCACATACCCTTTGAAGCCGACACGGAAACTATAGACGGGTTAAAGAACTCTCCACTGCCTTTAAGAATGACTATCTTTTCTAAGATCCCGCTGTTCTATACGAGAGCTGCTTCTGAAAGTTTCAAAGAAGGCATGTCATTCACCGAACGCGAGAATTATAGATTTTCAGTTCATAGATTCAGCGATATTAGCATATTCAGCTCAGATGACTATTTTACTATTCACGATGTCGATCTTTCTTTTTTGAAAGTTCACGAGATCATTATAGACCTTTCGGGCGAAACTGAAATTCTAAATAAATTTCAACAGCTGAAGAGAGACCCTTCAAAATTCCCGGGGCTGAATTTCAACCTTAACCGCAGACTTTTTTAATGGACTATTCTGAAATAATCAACAGAATAGGCGACCATTGGAAGCAGAAATACGGAAAAAAGATCTTCAAAATCATAATGCACGGTAATTTTACCTGCCCGAACATGGACGGCACTGCGGGTAGTGAAGGCTGCATCTATTGTAATATGAAAGCGCTCGAACCTTTTATCGACCTCGAAGATAACAATGATATCGAATTTCACATGAAATACCTTAAGGAACGCAACGGTGCCGAAGCTTTTATTGCCTACTTTCAGGATTATTCTTCGACATATCCGTCGCACAAGATAAATGACAGCTCTAGCTATCTGAAGCAGCTTTACGAAAAAGCTGTTTCACATCCTGACATTGTCGGCATTTCAGTCTCGACAAGACCGGATGCGATATCTAAGACCGAACTTGACATTCTCAAGTCGCTTGAGACCGATGTTACAGTCGAGCTGGGACTTCAGACGATAAATGAAAGCGATCTTGAATGGATAGGCAGAGGGCATACGGTCAAACAGTTTACGGATGCTGTTGAACTTATTTCAGGTTACGGATTTGATATCGTCACTCACATCATTCTCGGTCTGCCGAATGAAACTGACGAAGGGATAATTGAACTTGCCCGTTTCATAAATTCAAGTAATATTAATGGTATTAAGATCCATCAGCTTACAGTTCTAAAAAATACCAGACTGGAAAACCTATACAATGAGAATAAAGCGCCCAAAATTCTTTCTGAAAATGAGTATTTCAGAAGACTCGGAATCCTTATAAGACATCTGAAAAAAGAGGTTGTTATTCACAGGCTCTACACAGACGCGCCTTCAAAAGACCTTATCGCTCCGCTCTGGTGTTCCAATAAGACCGGTTTACAGGATAAAATATTCAGGTATTTTATTGAAAATAGCATCATACAGGGGAATAGTTTATGAATATAGTTCTATATTTTTTTTAGTTTTCCTTTCAAATTCCTCCCTCCCCTTTTCATCCCGTAAATTCTCCGTTCTGTCGGATTTTATAAGTCATTTTTGTAAAACTGTGTTAACTTTGTTCAAAAGTAAAAAACGGGAGGTTTATTATGTTGAAAAAAATCGTAGCGGCGCTGGTAGTAGTGTTTGCGCTGTCATTAAATGCCGGTCTGTCTGATATTAAGACCGCGGTCACGAACGGTGATCTTACGCTCGTCAGGTCAATGATCGAAGGCGATAAAAGCCTTCTCGAATCAAAGATCGACACTTATTTCACTCCTTTGAATCTGGCAAGTTACGAGGGCAAAACCGATATTGTAGAATACCTTCTTGCAAAAGGTGCCGATATCAAAACTAAAGACAGAGAGGGAAGCACGCCTCTTCAGAACGCTGCGGCAAAAGGTCATTTCGACATCGTTAAAATGCTGGTAGAAAAAGGCAGCGATGTAAATTATAAGGACGACAACGGAGTGACCCCGCTACATTTCGGTTGTATGTCCGGCAAGCTCGATGTAGTAAAATATCTTATCGAAAAAGGCGCGGACATTAATGCCGTTTCGAAAATCGGAAGAAAACCTGTGGTTGACGGAATATTCAGCGGAAACATGGATATTATAAGGTATATGGAAAGCAAAGGCGCGGATATGAAGAACCTCGAAGCGGGAGCTGGAAACACACCACTTCATCTCGCGACAGGAAGGGGTAACATTGATATGATAAAATACTTCATATCTAAAGGATACGATGTAAATAAAAAGAACGACGCGAGCCAGACGCCTTTAACCTGGGCTATCGGAAGAGGTGATACCGAAACTTTAAAACTGTTCTTCGAGAACGGGGCGGATGTAAATTTCAAAGATAAAATTTCAGGTAGAACAACCCTGCATTTTGCATGCTTAAAAGGAAATACGGAACTGGCTGAGTTTTTAGTAAAAAAAGGCGCGAATGTCAACATTGAAGATGACAAAAAACACACACCGCTTTACTATGCTTCTTATTACGGCTATGCCGATATTGAAAAGCTTCTTCTGGCTAATAAAGCCGTAAATAATGAAAAAACCGGTTTGAATAAAGGATTTGAACTGAATGACGGAACTGCCAAAGTCTTCTATTTCGGACATAGCGGTATGGGCGTAAAAACAAAAGATCACCTTCTTATATTTGATTATTTCGAGGACAGCAGATTGAACAAACCTGCTAAGCCGGGCATCAGCAACGGCTACATTCTTCCGTCAGATATAAAGAACGAAAATGTTATAGTTTTCATATCTCATGAACACACCGACCATTTTTTTCCCGCAGTCTTCGACTGGACTAAAGAGTGTAAGAATATAACTTATGTGACCGGATTCGATCCGAAAACGAATGTTAAGAACCTGAATATCATGACCGGCAGAAAGGTCATAACTGTCGATGGCGCTGATATCTATACTATACCGTCAACTGACACAGGTGTAGCTTTCTTTGTAAAAACAGACGGCGTTTCTGTTTATCATTCCGGAGATCATGCGAATATGACTCAGGATATGAGCGGACCGTTCGACGAAGAAATTGATTATATCGCAAAAACCTGCGGGAAAGCCGATATCGCGTTCTTTCCGGTATCAGGATGCAATTTCAGAGACCCGGTCGCTCTAAAAGCAGGGGTAAAATATGCTATAGAAAGGCTAAATCCTGGCATCACTGTACCGATGCACGCATGGAACGATGAAATTCATTATAGACTTTTTCGCGACGAAGTTGAAAAAGAAGGCGTTAAAGCTGAATTCTTCTGCCCCGAGAGCAGAGGTGACAGATTTCTTGTAAAAAGATCTATCGGGATGAATTGATTTCTGTAATAAAATAGTTTATTATTACATACAAATTACATCGGGGTAAAAATTATGAACAGCAATCTGAACAATAAAGAGTTCGGCGGATTCAAAGCAATAGTAAAAGAATTCAACATGATGAAGCGTATTGAGCTGAACGATATTTTTACCCTGATGAAGAATTCATTCGGAGATTTTATTACCGGTCCGGCTTTCTGTAAGATCAATTATATTTCCAGCGTAACTGAAGGTTATTGGGTCGAAGCCGGTTTCCCTGTGGACGACAGCCTTGAAACTGCAGGTGATTTTATACTTAAAAGATATGATGAATTGAATATTATAGCCATTGAAGCTGATCAGGGGCTGAAGAACCTCTCGGAAAAATATACCGAAGTTTATGGCTATGCATATAAAAAAGGCATGATATCTGACGAGTTCGTAATTGAAGTATATCCGGAAGGCAGTACAGAAGGTAAAGTTGAACTTCTTTTTGTGGAGCATTTGTGGACAGAACTATTCTTGAAAAACTGCAGATCAATTTTGGATCATACAGATAACGATGAGATAAATAAATCCGCATCCGGAATATGCTCAGGAACAGAAATGGGCGAACGGTTCGAAAGAATAAAAAAGATGGTCGATATAGTTGACAGAAATAAAGAGCATGCCAAATATAAGATATTATCAGGCTGTTCCCACATTTTCCCGACTGATCAGCTCAAAAAACTCAAAAACACTTATGTCGAAGCTGAAAAAGAAGGAAAAGACCCTGTAGATGCGGTAATAGAATTCATTAAAGCTGATCCGGGCTGGGCAGAACCACCGGTCAGGAAAGGGAATGAAATATATTCTGAGAAGAAACCGCGAGATCCTAAAGCTTATGCTGAAGCCAAAACCGACCTCGAAAGAAAAAAAGCTTACTGCTTCTGCCCGCCCATCAGAGAGAACCTTGATAAAGGCATGAGTAAGACTTACTGCTACTGCGGCGCGGGATGGTACCGCCAGCAGTGGGAAGCAGCCACAAATAAAGAAGTCAGGGTGGAGATCCTGACTTCGATATTGAACGGCGATGATAAGTGTAGTTTTAAGGTGATTTTACCTGAATAGAGATTATTTCTTTTCTTTCACATTTATCGTTTTCGGCGGTGTTGAACTTTTTGCATTCGTAGAAACTACATAGAAGAATTTTTTATTCTCTGTCGCAGCCGTGCTCCATGAGATATTTGAAGTTGTAGTTACATAGTTGAATGTGCCGTAAGGTTCGTCAGAAGAATAAATATTATAACCCGTCACATCTTCTCCTGCCATTACCCATTCAAGAACAATATTCCCGCTCTCTTCCCTGATACTGGGATCGACTCCGGTTAAAGGAATGACCTCAGACATATCCAAATAACCAGGCATTTCTGTACCGGGTATTACTGTTTCAAAACCTTTATAGATTGTAGAGTTTGAATTATCAATTATTACATCTAACGCAAAACCTTCTCCCGGATTAAAGTTCGTCAAGGTAAAATTCAAAACATCACCTGGCATCCACGGTGTTGTGAAATTTCCCAGATTTACATAAGCCACCGAATGACCTCCAATCTTCATAAATCCGCAGTCATAACCGTTTTCAGTTAATACATCTGTTGGTCTTGAAGCGATATAAGCATCGAACTGGATCAGTTTCATTTCCTCTTCGGTTAGTTCACTACCTGAATCATTTACCAAATGAAAAAAAGCTATCCTAGCTCTTACAGTACTGCCTTTTGTACTTTTTTCTGATAAAGTACCCTCTTCCGCAATAATTTCCCCACCGTAAGCTTTACCTGCCGGCCATGTGTAATTAGTCTTCATGTTAACCATTAACGGCTGACCCGGATATGTCGAAAATGGATTCGCCCATATTGTGGCAATATAATTACTCGTCTGCAGAGTCTGAGTAGTTGCATTCCATTTTGCAATAGCATTGCAATTTGCAGTTCCGATATCGTTTCCAAGCATCGCCGAAGTAGTTAAACCTGCTTTCGTTAAAGGATGGACAATGTAGTTGTAATCCATACCTGCAGTGGTAATAAGATCATAAACAACATTAACACTGTCTCCGGTCACAGTAAAATCGAAATTGTTTTTGGCATTTATCATGTAAGCTCCGCCAGTTTGAACGGGAATATCCTTACACCATCCGAATACTGAACTGTATACACCGGTTTCGCATTTCTGATTAACCGCATCCCATCTTGTAACAGATTCTATATTTGTTCCCGAAGGATCAAAATCACTTGCCTTAGTCCAACCTGTTTCAAGCGGGAGTCCTACAAAATTAAGATCCGTACCTTCTGTAGTAACGCACGGATAAACAAATGTTTTTGGCGCGGTAGTATTATTGATTACTAGACTTGAAGTACTTACTGGCATTCCTCCGTTGCCTTCTCCAAAATATTTGTCAAATCCGATAAATATCGGATCTGATTCAGTTCCTAAAGGGATCAAATACGTTAAACATCCTTCGTGGTGTTTATCATCATACGGAAATTTGTCGTGTTTGATAACAACATAAAGGTCTTCATAAGCCGCCCATCCGCCTCCTTCCGGAAAATTACCCAGATTGAAATAAATCGCTGAAATTCCAAGTGACAGAAAAGCTTCGTCAGTCACATAACCTGCGTCGTAAGAGTTCTGATCCATTTTCAGCTCCGGTCGTGTTGTGATCCAGCATTCGAATGTCGCATTATCATAAGGCGCACAACTGAAATCAAACTCACAATTAGATGAATCTGCTACTGCTATGAATACCTGCCTCGGCATGGTCATTTGCGATAAAGCAATTGCTGACACAACCAACATTATTACCATTACAAACTTCTTCATTATGACTTCTCCTATTTTATCAATAACATTTTCTTACTTAGCTTTGTACTTACCGTTTCGAGTGTATAGAAATATATTCCGCTGTTTAAATTCTCCGCATTAAAATCTATAGAATGATTTCCGGCCGATACTTTGTCGTTCATAAGCTCTTTTACAAGCTGTCCTTCTGAATTGAAAACTGATAGTGTGACCTGCTCTTCCTTTGGAAGCGAGAAACTGATCTCAGTTTCAGGATTGAATGGATTCGGGTAATTCTGGTTTAAATCAATTTCATAAGGCAAAACATTATCCTGTACTATACTTGGATTTTCAGATGGCAAAGTCATAGGAGTGCCGTTTCCAGCAATTACAATGTTAAATCCCTTAAAAATAGTTGATGATGAATTGTCGAGTGTGATTTTCCAATAATTATAATACCTCATTGGATCATAACCGTCAGGTAAAGGGAATTCAATATTTATCTCGTCATTAGCCTGCCAAAACTGAAAATTTGCTAAATTTATATAACCTGCCGAATACCCATTTAAATCAATAAAACCGCAATCGAAACTGTCTTGAGTCATAATATCTGCAGGTCTTGAAGAAATCCATGCATTAAAATGAAGATGACCATCAGTTTCATCCGGTACAATAAAATCACTTCCGTCAGATTCCTTAGTTATATGAAAAAATAATATTCTTGCTCTTGCAGGACTTCCTTTTAAATTTTTTTCCTGCATTGATGTTTCGTCTTCAGTAATATCTCCATCGTTTTCTTTACCTGACGGCCAGACAGTATTAGCTTTCATACTTAACCCCAACGGCTGTCCAACAGATGTCGGGAATGGATTCGCCCATATTGGACCGACTTGAGAAGTGGCGGCAAAAGCCTGAGTAGCTGCGTTCCATTTCAAGATTGTTGATACATAAGATGCACCAATATCGATCCCGAGATCCTTTGATGTCGTAATTCCAGCTTTAGTTAAAGGATGAACAATGTAATTATAGTCTGTTCCGGATGTTGTGATTAAATTATAGCTGATCGGAATACTATCCCCTACCACTGTGAAATCGAAATTGTTCTTTGCACTGATGCAGTAAGCGCTTCCGGTTTGAACGGGAATATCCTTACACCACCCGAATACAGAACTGTAAACTCCTGTTTCCGCCATTTGCGCTGCGGTGTCAAATCTGGTAACCGATTCTATATTTGTTCCCATAGGATCAAAATCGCTTCCTTTTGTCCAGCCCGTTTCAACAGGTAATCCTACAAAATTATAATCAGTTCCGGTTGTTGTTACACACGGATAAACAAATGTTTTTGCTTCAGTACCTGCGGGAGTGGCTAGCCAGTAAGGACTGCCTGAACCTTCCAAAACAAAGCAGTCTTCAAAGCCAAGAAGAACCCATTCTAGTCCCGTCCCGTCTTTAAATATATAGTCAGCTTCAGTATCAGTTTCGTGGATAGTATAGTATGCTTCCGCATCGAATCCGTTACTATTGTCTTTCATGTAAACATATATAATATTTCCCGGCCCCCATGCCGGAAAGTGCTGTAGATCGATCATTGAAGCTCCTCTTATAGGAGACTCAACGGAGTCCGGGAACATAGTCGTACAGCTTTGAGACAATCCGTCTGTTGACCTGATAATCTCGCTTCCTACAGCAGGTCCTGAACCCTGAATTAACCACGCTTTGTATGAAACATTTTTTATTGTTTCATTTGTATATTCGTTCATACTACAGTTTACCATGCCGAATACCACTATTTTCTGCTCGCTTGCGAGTAGTAACGATGTACCCAGTATCAACAATATGATTATCATCTTTTTCATTTTCACTTCTCCTACTTTATCAATAACATCTTTTTACTTAACTTTGTGCTACCCTTCTCGAGCGTGTAGAAATATATTCCGCTGTTGAGATCAGATGCACTGAAATTAATTGAGTGATTTCCGGCTGAAACTCTGCCGTTTACAAGCTCTTTTACAAGCTGTCCTTCCGAGTTGAAAACTGACAGCGTAACCTGTTCTTCCTTCGGAAGTGAGAAGCTTATCTCCGTTTCAGGGTTGAATGGATTCGGGTAGTTCTGGTGAAGAGTAGCAGATTTCGGTAATTCATCTCGTTCAATTCCAGTTTCTTCTACCCAAATGTCAGATATTATCGGATCTCCTTCAAAACCGAAATCAATGTAATCATCCCAATAATCTGATGTGAATGTGTAAGTAAATACGAATTTTTTTATGCCGGAGTAGTAACCAAGTCCGGGAGTATCATGTTTGATCGAAACACATAAAGTATCACCGACATTCCAATAAGACTCAAAGTCATAAGTGCTGATTGATATAGCTGATACTGTAGGGTAATTTTTATATTCCGATCTTTCTGAATTCTGATCAATTACTTCGTCCTCTCTACCCGATATCCAGCATCTAAAAGTAACATTGTTATAAGGTTCTGAGCTGAAATCGAATTTCGTTCCGTAATTATCAACGACATTTATTAGCGCATCATACAATCTGTGACTATGATATGGAGCGTTTATACTGATCGGCTCATATGGATAATCTGTACTTGTACCTTCTCCGAACCATGTGTCAAGCCCGATTAAAATGACATCAAAAGAATTATCTAAAGTAACATAACATAAAGCTTCGTATCCGCCATAATCATCGTAACTTTCTTTTAATAGAACTACAATTACATCTCCGGGTGACCACGGTGTCGGAAAACTGCCGGCATTTAGATAAACAGCTGAAACACCGCAATCAAAATCCTCATAGCCTGCACCGGCTGAATTCTGGTCTAATACCTCCGTCGGTCTTGTTGTGATCCAGGCTTTGAAAGTTACATAGTCGTATGGTTCTCCGCTGAAATCATACTGAACACCACAGGCATCTGCCACACCGATGTAAACATATTTGTCATTTCCGACGCTAAAAAGCGAGGAGGCACAGACCAAAATTAAAGCAAACACATAACTGATCTTCACAATACTTCTCCTATTTTACTCTCCTGAAAGTAAAATACTAAAATAATATGATAAAACAAATAATAATTATAAAATTATTTATCGTAACCTTTTTCTTCTCTCAGCTTGAGCGCTTCGGTGAAAGTCATCTTCTGAGTACCGCTGCACCTGCACGAGAAACCGTCGATCAGCGAGTAAACGACAGGTAATACAAAAAGCGTCAGGATCGTGGCGAACCCGAGCCCGAATGAAATACTGACAGCCATAGGTTTCCACATTTTAACCGATTCGGATTGAGATATTATCATCGGAACAAGACCGAAAATAGTGGTAATTGTAGTTAGGATGATAGGTCTCAGCCTTGTCTTGCCAGCATTGATCAGGCTGTTCCACCTGTCGGTACCTGATTCTCTTTCCTTATTGATAAAATCAACAAATACGATCGAATCGTTAACTACGATACCCGCAAGCGCGACAACCGCTATCATTGACAGTATCGAGAATGGAGTTCCGGTGACTATAAGGCCGAATATCACGCCTATAAAAGCGAAAGGTATGGTTATCATTACGATTAAAGGCTGTATGTATGACTTGAACTGTGTTCCGAGTATCATGTAGATCATGATCAGCGCTATTAAAAAAGCTATATAAAGCGATCTGAAGCTCTTTGCTCTTTCGTCGCTTGCGCCGCCGACTTCAATTTTATAGCCCGGATTTTCTTTTTCGAAATTCTCAAGAACTCCGGTTATATTCTTTATCTTGTTGCCGAAAAGTAATTCATTAGCCTCGTCAGGTGTTCTGTTATAAGTTTTTCCGTCAACCGTGTATGTTCCTACATTACCTGTAAGAGTTATCGTTCTTTTGCCGTCCCTTCTGACGATCCTCGATATAGTGTTCGTTATTTCAAACTCCGCAACATCTTTGACAGTAATTTTTTTGCCGGTTCGTGAATTCATCTTTATATTCAGTATCTTGTCCACCGTATCAGACTGATCTTCAGGGAGCCTGACCCTGATATTATATTTTTCCGACCTTTCAGTAAATTCGGAGATTATCTTGCCTACCGAAGCTGTTCTTATGAACGCGGCAACTTCCGATAAACTGATACCGTACAAAGTAAGCTTGTCGTAATCGGGATATATTTTCAGTTCCTTTTTTCCCGAATCGAAATTGTCGTCAACATCTTTTATTCCGGGAACGCTCGTGAGAACAGCTTTAATTTTATCTGATAATTGCTGGAGTTTCTGAAGATCTTCGCCAAGAATTCTTAGTTCCACATCTTCTCCCGTCGGAGGCCCGCTTCTTCCTGTCGTAAATTTATAACTGACAATTTCAGGCATAGTATTTAAATATTTCCTAATGTCCCCTGTAACAACATTAAGATCAACACTCAGACTGTCAGCGTCGATCAGATCAAGCCTGAATTCCATCAGATTTGATCCTTCATCCCAGAACGCCCTGTCCTGCTGCTGCCCGACATTGGTGTTCAGCGCCTGAAAATTCTCCCGATACGGCAAATTCAATACGAACTGCTCGATCTTTCTCGAAAGCGAATCCGTCTTATCCAGATGTGTACCTGCAAATGTTTCAGCTTTGACAGTTAAGGTAGCGGGTGCCGTTTTCGGAAAAAACTCAAATTTTATATAGCCTTTGGCTACTGTAAGAAATGAAAGGAACAGAGAGGTAATGAGCAGTGCCATTACAAGCGCTCTTCTTTTCAAAAATCCTATCAGCATTTTTCCGTAGCCTCTAACTATATCTTTATAAAAATGACCTTCAGCTTTGGCTTTATCGTGAGGTTTTGAGAAATCAGCTAGATGCGAGGGGAGTATCAGAAGAGCCTCGAAAAGCGAAGAGAACAGGGCCAGCGATACAACTTTTGGGAATACACTCAAAAATTTCCCCATGTGTCCTTCCATCATCAGAAGAGGTAAAAACGCCGCTATTGTTGTCAGAACCGCAGCTATTACCGGCCACATGACTTCCTGAGATCCTTTTATCGCAGCTTCTTTCGGGCTCATTCCCTCCTCGATGTTCCTGTGAACGTTCTCAATCACAACAATTGCGTCGTCAACGACCATACCGAGTACAAGAACAAGAGCGAAAAGACTAAGATTGTTTATCGTTATTCCTAAATATTGCATCAGCCAGAAGGTCATCATGAACGAGAACGGTATTCCCATCGCAGCGAATATCGCGTTTCTCCAGCCTATGAAAAGAAGAAGCGTTATGAATACTAATATTATACCGAAAAGTGCGGAAGAAGAAAGTGTCCTGATGTTATTTTTAACGTCTTTTGAATCGTCATTCACTATCCTTGCCTGAACACCTGCGTATTGACCGGGAACTTTTTCTATAGAAGCTTTTATATTTTCAATTATATCGAGAATGTTCCCTTCGGAACTCTGATAAAGATAGATATTGAGGCTTTCTTTTCCGTCAAGCCTCGTTTTGACATTAATATCTTCGTAAGTGTCTCTTACTCTTGCTATATCTCTGATCCTGATAACGGATCCGTTGTCGAAAGCCTTGAGGATAATGTATTCGATCTGGTCAACGGACTCGAACTCGCCCATCGTGCGTACTAACACCTCGGATTTACCCGCGACAATACTTCCGCCCGGCAGGTTCAGATTTTTTGTTTTTACCGCTGTTTCAATATCTGAAAATCCGATATTGTAATATTCCATTTTGTACAAGTCGGGTTCAATGGATATTTCTCTTGTTTTTGCTCCTTTTACCTCTGCCTTCGAAACATACTCTATCTTTGCCAGCTCGTCTTTTATTTCTTCCGCTATCCTTTTTATTCCGTCGGGGCTGTATGATTCACCTTCTACAGATACCGTACAGACCGATTTCAGCTCTTTCATGCTCATATTCTGCATAAATGGATCTGTAGCGTCTTCAGGAAGATCCCGAATTTTATCGAGCTCCCTCGATACATCGCTCCAGGCTTTCTCGATATCTGTGTTCGCTAAAAGGTTTACAAAAATCACTGCTCTACCTTCATAGGCGGTTGAACTTATGTAATCTATATCGGAGATATCTGCCAGTTCGTCTTCAATTTCTTTTATTATCAGAGATTCTATTTCTTCCGGAGCCACTCCCGGATAAACCACCGAGATCATAAATGATCCCCATTCGATCTGAGGCATTGATTCTTTAGGAATCTGATAGGTATAAAATATTCCGAGAATGAATATAATTATCATTATCATATTTATAAGCACGGGATTATTAACTGAAAACTTCGGCAGATTCATTTTGCGCTCCGCAGGTGAAATTCTTTATTTAGCTTCATTTCCGAATAATTTTATTTCCGTACCGTCCGTCAGACCTCCGGTTCCGGATACGATGAGCATGTCTCCCGGATTAAGACCCGATTCGATTATTATTTTGTCGCCGTATTTTTTGCCGGTTGTTACAAGTCTCTTTGATGCTTTACTTTCATCTGCAGCAACATATACAAAGTATTTTCCGAATTCTTCAGTAATATTATCGAAATCGGTATATATAACATCTTTTAGATTTGCGGATTCGATGTATCCTCTGACTATCATTCCGGGAAGAAGTTCTCTGTTTTTATTATCGATCTCGATCTCGACCGGATAGTTGCCGGTGGTATCAAGCCTTTTTCCGTAGCCGGTTACCCTGCCTTTTACTGTCTTTTCCGAACCGTTGTGTTTGATCTCTACTGAGCTTCCATTTTTTATAGAAACAATATCTTTTTCTGTCAGTCCGGTTTTGATAATAAGCTTTCTGCAGTCAACGATCGATGCGACCGCCTGTCCGATAGCTACAAATTGACCTTCCTTGATGTTCAACTGCGCGATCGAACCGTCAACAGGCGACAGAAATTTCGAATTCTCATAATTCAGTCTTGCTCTTTCAACTCCCGCCCGTGCACCCTCTACAGCCGCTTCCGCTTTCTGCAGCGCGCTCTGATCGTTGGTCAATTCATATTTTGATACTTTACCGCTTTCAAAAAGCTTTTGAGTAGTTTCAAGTCTGATCTTAAGAGCGTCGAGGTTGGCTTCGGCGGATTTCAATTCCGATCTGGCCTGATCGTAGCTGATCTGATAATTCTGTGAATCAAGATAGGCAATCGCATCGCCCTTCCGCACCTGATCGCCCAGCTTTTTCTCAATGGATTTCACCTTGCCTGCCACTTCACTGTAATAGACAATGTCAGTGATACCCTCGAGCTTTCCGGTTATCTCCGCATAAAGCTGAAGTGTTCCCGGCTGAACTGTCTCCGTCTTAACCGTCGGCGGAGGGTTTTCGGGTATTTTATTCTGACCTTTAGTTCCCCCGTCTTCTTTTGAGCAGGAGATCAGCATCAGTAAAGTCATCGATAGAGCAAGTGCGTACTTTTTCATGTTTTCACCTTTTTATTAAAAAAGTTTAATTATTTCTTCTTCATCTTTTATTCCGAGCGCTTTCATAAGTTCTGATTTGGACTTAAGCATCGAATAATAAGCTGAAGTCTGATTATATTTGGCTTGAATTAATGACAATCTTGCCGTATTCAGTTCGTCTTCTGTCGAAAGCCCTGAGTTAGCCCTTTGCTCGACATTTGTGTATGTTTCTTGCGCAAGCTCAACTGCAACTTGAGAGCTGGTAAACTGTTTTGAGCCGGATATAAGCGTATAAAGATATGTTCTGATGACGGTTGAAATGTTATCAAGCAGCTGCTTTTCTGAAAAATCTGATCTTTTCAGATCGATCCTGCTTTTTTCGAGGGCAATGTAATTGTCATAGAGAGGCAAAATAGGAATAGAAGCGGAAAGCGAGACCGTTCCGGAATTTGCGTATTCGTCGGTCAGATTTGTTTTAACCCATTCCGTCGAATAAGATAAATTAACGCTTGGCAGAAAATTGCCTTTCGCCATTGTTATCTTATTTTCGCTGATCTCTTTATTGAGCCTGATATTTTTAATGTCGTTATTGTTTTTAAGCGCTATCTCTTTCAATACAAGTACCTTTTCCTCAGCGGATGAAAATTCTGAAATATAAAGCCTGTTTATGAAAAGTTTATAGTGATCCCTTTCAACGTTTTCGAGCTCGAAATTATAAAGACCTGTCAGATTGCTGAAATTTATCTTTGCTAATTCAAATCCTTTCTCGGCATTGACCAGGCTTACTTCGCTTACCGCCCTTGCCGATGAACTCTTTAGATAATCCGCTTTTGATATCAGTCCGGAATCGAATTTTATCTTTGCGGTTTCTTCGTTTCTCTTGGATAACTGGAGGGATTCTCTGGCTATGTCCAGAAGTTCACGGGTCTCACAAACATTAAAAAACTGCGATTCAACATCAGCTAGAAGTTTCATCATTTCCGATGTAAGAGAGTTTTTTGTTATTTCTTCTGAATTTTTAGATATTTTATAGCTGTAATACAATTTCCCGCCTGTGAAAAGCGGCTGATTTATTCTGAGACCGAATGCGGTTCTATCCTCCTGGGTAACCGAAACCGGGTTCAGCGTTGACGGCGGAGTGAATTTGAAAGATGACATTTCCACTTCCGGCGAATAAATAATATAGCTTCCGGTAAAACTTGCGGTCGGAAGAAATCCCGAAAAAGCGCTTTTAACGGACAGAGAGCTGTAAACCATATTTTCTTTCGCTATTGCATAACCGTAATTTTTTTCTAACGCCGACTGCTTTGCCTTATCCAGCGTTATTGTCTCTGCGCCCAAATAAAACGCCAGCGATATCATAGTTATTATAATTTGTTTCATTTAATTCAGTCTCCGCTTTTCATTGCATGTGTGTAAACGCTGTAAAATGCATTTTATTTCTTAAAATATCAATTTGAATTTATATAACTGCGAAAGCTCTTACAGGCGAACCGTCCGCATGTTCAATCTTAAGCGGTACGCAGTAGAAATCAAACATGCCTGCAGGAATTTTATCAAGATCGTTTAAGTTTTCGATTATACAGATGTCTTTTGTAAGTATCAGCTTGTGAAGTTTCATATCTGTTGAAACAATCGGATCGATAGAAATATAGTCGAACCCTATGGCTTTGAGTTCAAATTCCGCCAGCCATTTAACGGCTTCTTCGGTAAGTATCGGATAAGCTCCGAAATAAGATCTTTTATTCCACTTTTTGCTCCAGCCTGAATAGAACAGTACGAAATCCGCTTTTGATATTTCAGTTTTATGCTTTTTTAAAAAGCTTAGAGAAATATCTTTCTCTTTTGAACAGTCAATAACGACCGCTTTTCCCATGAATCTGTCCAGAGGGTAACTGTCGAGAGTCTTCCCTCCTTGAACCATGTGGTACGGAGCGTCGATGTGAGTGCCGTTGTGAGTGATCGTTTTCATTTCCAGCACCGAATATCCGTCTTTTTCGAATGTGCTTACTTTCTTTAGGGAAAGCTTGGAATTTCCGGTAAATACTGTCATATCTTCGTTTATTGTGTGTGTAAGGTCAATAATTTTTTTCATCGCAGTTCCTTTTGAATTAATTGCTCAAATATAAGCGTATAATTGCTCTTTGAAAAGTATAATTGTCATACTATATTTCACCCGTTGAATTAACTCTCCGGGCGGAACATGAATCACAGAAGTAAGAGAGCGGTAAAATGTCCAGATTGTATGCTTTTTAAAAATATCTGCATTTGTAAAGATATTGTTAAATTCGATCTCAAAATGCGCGTAACAATCATGATGCATATAAAAGAGATCAACAGATCGACAAATACGGGTAAGCTTGCGAAACTGATGCTGACGAACAGCTCTATTGTTCCTGTCGGAGCTCCTGATACGCCTGCAAAGCGAGAAGATATCGTTCTTGCCGGTTATGAAAACCTTATTCTTTTCCCTGCTGCTACGCAGAACCTTGACGGGAGTTTTTTGAGCACTCTCAAGCTGCCGGTCAATCTGATCGTCCTTGACGGAAATTATAATCAGGCGGGAAAGATGTTCAGATCAGAACTTCTGGATGGATTAAAGCGGGTAAGACTCCCCTTAGGGCAGAAAAGTTATTATGAGCTTAGGCATATTAAAGGCACGGAAAGGATCTCGACAATTGAAGCGATTATTAAATCTATCGAAATAATTGAACCCGGCCCGGCCGTTGAAGCCATCCACACTATATTCTTGAGAATGGTCAAAGACATCCAGACCAAAATGGGGTCATACTGATTATTATTTCCCTTTAATTCTTCGATCGTCACATATACGCAGTCCGAAAGATGATTTTCGGGCTTCCGGTTTTTTTATCTAAAAATCCATATGTTCCTAAATTCAGGAACGATATATTTTATTAACGATAAAAAACACTATCGCCTTATCGAAAATCTCTTTATGGCCTGCTTATATATGTCGATCTATAAATCTAACTTTATTTTTGTTTTTATTTTTTCTAGCTTTCTGTCTTCTATCTTTTGTCTTCTTCTTTTAATATTATTCCGCCTAAAATCAGTTCAGAAAACAGCGGAATTATCGACGGCAGTTTAAATCATTTGTAATTCATGCCGGCCTGACTTTCTCCAAAGCAAAATGACAGGCAGCTCTGAACTGGACATTTTAGGCTGTCTTTTTCTTTGTTACTTTCATTTTGGACAAGCAAAAGAAAGTAAAAATAATATATTATTTAATCTAAATTAATTACTCAGTTCAAGGCGGAACGCTTATTTAATGCCCTATTTCCTTACTCCTAAAATAGCCTTATCGAGTGCGGACTGAAGCATGGATCCTTCAGGTGTTTTAATAAATCCCGTATCCATAAGTGATTTTGTCAAATTCCTTGAATATTCAATGTCAGTCCTGGCCTTATCGTAAGCCTCCTGCCATGACATATTGACCCTGGCAACACCGTCTTTAACGGCCTGTAATGCGACATCGGCAGCTTCGATCGGAAATACATCAGCCTCATCCATCGTCGGAACGATATTTTCCGGGCTGATCCCTCTTTTTTCGGCATAATCCGCAAGCGAATGAGCGGCCGCAATAGCCATATTGTCCGTGATCTTTTTCGCTCTGACAAGTAGCGCGCCTTTTAAGATACCGGGAAATCCTATCGAATTGTTCACCTGATTCGGGAAATCTCCCCTTCCCGTAGCAACGATGAAAGCGCCGGCTTCTTTAGCCGCATAAGGATAGATCTCGGGAATAGGATTAGCGCAGGTAAAAACTATCGCTTTGCCGGCCATGGACGCGATCCATTCCTTCTTTACCGTATCAGGCCCGGGCGTCGAAAGTGCTATAAGTACATCAGCGCCTTCCATAGCTTCTTCAATAGTTAATATCTGGTCTTTATTCGTTGATTCGCACAATTCCCATTTGCGGTAAAAGCGTGTATCCGCTTTAATATCATCTCTCGATCTGTTAAGTGAACCCTGCGAATCGAACATGATTATCTTATCGGGATCGCCGCCGTCAGTTATTATCAGACGGGCGATAGTCGTGTTCGAGGCTCCGGCGCCTAAAAGAACGATCCTCGCATCGCCGATCTTTTTTCCGGCGAGCTTAAGCGCGTTGATCAGACCGGCCAGCGTAACGCTCGCCGTTCCCTGCGCGTCATCGTGCCAGACTGGTATATCGCATTCTTCGCGGAGCACATCGAGAACCTTAAAACAGTTCGGCTGAGAAATATCCTCAAGGTTTACCGCTCCGAAAGAATGCTGTACCATTTTCACGAAGTCTATTATCTTGTCCGGATCGTTCTTTCCGTTCTTCCCTCTGCTGTCGATGCAGAGAGGAACAGCGTCCACACCGCCTAAGTATTTCATCAGGAATGCCTTGCCTTCCATAACCCCCAGTCCTCCTGGCGGTGTGCAGTCGCCGTCGCCTAAGACTCTTGTCGAATCTGAAACTACAGCTACAAGATTTCCGCGGTTGGACAAGTCAAAAGATGTGTCGTTGTTGTCTCTGATGTCTGTTGAAACTCTGGACACGCCGGGAGTGTAATAAACATTGAACCAGTTGAATCCGAACACTCCTGCTTTAGGCACAGTCTGTATCTTTCCCTGATAGAATTTGTGCGCGGAAACCGAAAGCTCCTTCAAGAACATCGTTTTAGCTTTAGCTGTCTGCTCCTGAGTAAAATCATCGGGAAACGATGAATCTAAATTCGACAGATCAAGTTTTACTTTTTCCATTCATTTACTCCCTGTATAAAAATATCGTTCCCGTATATATCGTTTGCCACGATGCATGGTAAATTCTCCACCACAAGTTCACGAACGGCTTCGTGGCCAAGCTCATTGAAGGCGATCACTTTTGAACTTTTGATGGTTTTTGAAATAAGAACTGCAGCTCCTCCTACCGCAACAAGATAAACGGCTTTATTTTTCACCATGGAATCTATAACCGCCTTGTCTCTCTGCCCCTTTCCAATAGTTGCTTTGAGACCTTTATCAAGAAGCTGAGGAGTGTAAGGATCCATTCTGTAGCTGGAGGTCGGTCCTGCCGAGCCTATTACTTTTCCATCCGGTGTCGGCGCCGGACCTACATAATAGATAACCTGACCCCTAAGATTGAAGGGAAGCTTCTCCTTTTTTATTATCATGTAGCTGAATCGCTTATGAGCCTCGTCGCGCATGGCATAAATTGTGCCGCTTATGAAGACCCTGTCGCCCGTTTTAAGCTCATTTACATCTTTTAATCTGAAAGGCGTATTTAAATAATGGGTATTAATTTCAATGTCCTTTACAATGTTATAGTTTTATGCCTGTTTGCATGACACTGTATGTTGACCGCGACCGGGAGACACGCTATATGACACGGCTCGACCAGAATATGTACAGCGATTGCTGTTGTTGTTCCGCCCAGACCCTGCGGTCCGATCCCGAGCCTGTTTATCTCTTCTAGAAGGTCTTTTTCCACCAGTGCCCAGTTGGGGTCTCCGTTCGGTTTGCCTGTCTCTCTTAAAAGCGATATTTTAGACAGAATAGCGCATCTTTCAAAGTTTCCGCCCACTCCTATACCTACGATTATCGGGGGACAGGGTTTTCCGCCTGCATCCCTCACTTTTTCAATTACAAAGTTTTTGATCTCTTTAAGTCCGTCGGCAGCTCTCAGCATCCTGACTTCGCTCATGTTCTCTGCACCGCTTCCTTTTGGCATCATTGTTATTTCGAGATCATTACCTGACACTATTCTTGTATGGATTATCGCCGGTGTATTGTCCTTTGTGTTCAGCCTTTTGAATACAGGGTCTTTGATAATGGATTTTCTCAGGCATCCTTCTTCATATCCGAGCCTGACCCCTTCGTTTATCGCGTTATAAAAATTCCCGCCTGTAATGTGAACATCCTGCCCGATCCTGATGAAAAAAACCGCTACACCTGTGTCCTGACATACTGCCATTCTCTCTTTTTCTGCCAGATCGTAATTTTCCATGATCACAGACAATATCTCTTTACCCGTTTCAGATCTCTCGGTTTCAGAAAATTGTCTGATCCTTTTTTTCAGATCTTCACCCATATAGTAATTTGCTTCAAGACAGAGGTTTTTTACAGCTTGTGTTATATCGGAGATTTTTATTTCACGCATACCGTCTCCGGCATTTTATTTTTCTTAAGTATCAGATAACTGCCTGCAGACGAGAGAAGAAGCCCTATGAAAAAATTCAGTCTCATTTCTTCGGAAAGAAACATTACTGCGAAAATGGTCGCTACTGCAGGTTTGAAAAGGAACACGAGAGATGATGCCACGGCTCCGATCCTTTTTATAGCTGTCAGGAAAGTTATGTAACTGACGGCTGTAACGAATATTCCGAGATAGAATAGCTTTGTTATTCTGACAGGAGAATCAAATAATTCTGCAGTTATGTGCACTGAACCTCTGAAGGTAAAAAATATTCCGATACAAATCAATCCGAATGCGAACGATATTATATTTACAATGAGAGGACTGTGCTTTGATACTGCTTTTTTGTTCAGTATAGTGAAACCCGCGAAAGATACTGCTCCGATAAGAGCATACATCGCTCCAGCTTCTAATTCTATATCGTTGAAATTTTTTATAAGTACTATTGATATTCCGGCAAGTCCCAGTATGAAACCCGAAATCTTCTTTATTGACACAACTTCATGTTTCAGCATTAGAGATATCATATAGACGAAGATCGGATTTGAAGAAATGATCAGCGCAACTACGGCAGGTTCACCGTATTTTATCGCATACTGGAGCATTGTCATGGAGAAAAATATATTTATAAATCCAAGTAAAGCCATCAGTGAATAATCGCTGCGTCTGAGATCTTTTAGTTGTTTATGAGCACCGCTAAAGAATGAAAATGTTAAAAGTACTAATCCTCCAATAAAAAAACGGATAAAAGTCATTTCAAAAGGGCCGAGGTAGTTCATGAGATCTTTAGATACGACCTCGATCGAACTGAAAAATACTAAAGTGATTAAAAAATAAAGCAAATTAACCCCTGATTAATTCAGCCCTAAAAGTAATACTAAAAAAATTATATTACAATTTTTTTATTGAAAAAATATTTGACAACTTTATTGATTATTTAATGTCTAACAGTCAAAAAGGAGATAAAAATGAGGCTTACAAAATCCAATAAAAACTCAATGATGTTCGGTATCTGCGGCGGTATCGCTGAATGGATCGGGTGGGATCCGACCGTTGTCAGAATCGCTTATGTCTGCGCTACAATTTTCTCTGCCGCTTTTCCCGGTATTCTGATGTATATTCTTTTAATATTCATCATGCCTGATGAGGACGATAAAAGCATTAACTGAAAATAAAAGAACATGTAAATCTTTATAAATAAATTCTTGACTAAAATACACAAAAAAATTATTTTTGGTAACTTCTCTATCATTGAGATTATTAATTAAAATAAGGGGAAAATCATGCCTATCACAAAACTTGACCAGATGCTTGACGCATTAAAATCAAAACCTAAAAAAAGAATGGTCGCAGCTTATGCAAATGACGCGCACACTATTGACGCTGTCAGTAATGCCATTGATCTGGGTATAATTGAAGGTATCTTAGTCGGATCAAAAGCAGAAATTGAAAAGGTCTGTAAAGAAGAGAAAATTGATATCAATAAATTTCAGATCGTGGAAGAAGCTGATGAAATGAAAGCGACATATAAAGCCGTTGAGCTCATCAACGAAGGTAAAGCTGATTTTATTATGAAAGGTCTAGTAACAACTGATAAGTACATGAAAGCGATACTTGACAAGGAAAAAGGGCTGATGCCGCCTAAAGCGATCCTTACACATGTGACTGTAATAGAGAACGCCGCTTATCATAAGCTACTGGTAATATCCGATGTAGCCATTATAGTTCTTCCCGATCTCGAACAGAAGATCGCTATAACGAACTATGTTATAAAAGTCGCGAAATCTCTCGGTATTGAGACACCCAAGGTCGCGATCCATTCTTTCACCGAACAGGTTTCATACAAATATCCTTCATGCACTGACGCCGCCGTGATCACGCAGATGGCAGACAGAGGACAGATCAAAGGCGCAATCGTTGACGGTCCGCTGGCGCTCGATGTAGCCCTTGATAAAGAGAGCGCCGAGATCAAAAAGCTTAAGAGCCCTGTAGCGGGTGATGCTGACTGTATTGTTTTCCCGAATATCGAAGCCGGAAACACTTTCTATAAATTCCATACAAAACTGTGCGGCGGAGAACTCGGGGCGATCGTTGTGGGCGCAAAAGTTCCTGCGGTGCTTTCATCAAGAGGCGACAGCGTAAAAACAAAACTATATTCTATAGCCCTCGGAGCTATGAATGCCTAAAACCGGAAGCGGGATGCAGCCGATAACCGGTCTTGACCAGATGGTGGATCATGTCATCAGGTCGGGAATAAAGAAAAAGGTCGCGGTTGCCTGCGGAGAGGATCAGAACACTATAAGCGCGATATATAGAGCTGTAAAATCCGGGTTCGCTGAAGCTATAATGGTAGGCTGCAAGAACAAGATCGAGCAGAGAGCCAGAGAGGAACATATAGATCCTTCGATCTTCAATATTATCCATGTTGAGCACCCTTCAGACGCTATAGACAAAGCGTTAGAGCTTGTAAAGACCGGTGAAGCGGATGTGCTTATGAAAGGGCTTGTGGGAACAGATGAATTTCTTAAAGCCGTTCTTGATAAAAATAAAGGTCTGCTTCCCGCCAACGCGATAATGAGCTACGTGGCTGTTATGCAGATCCCTGCCTATCATAAACTTTTATTTGTATCTGATACGGCAGTGCTTCCTTTTCCTGATCTGAAGCAGAAATTAGCTGAAATAAAATACTGTATAAAAATGGCGAATGCTTTCGGGATCGAAAAACCGAAAGTGGCTCTGATCGGCGCAAGCGAAAAGGTCAGCCCCAACTTCCCGAATACGATAGATTACTCGGCGATATGCAAAATGGCCGAAAGAAAACAGCTTCCCAACTGTATCGTTGACGGACCGCTTGATATATTCCTGGCCTGCGATAAAAAAAGTATTGCGATAAAAGGTGTCAGCACTCCTGTTGACGGAGATGCGGATATACTTATATTCCCGTCGCTTGATGCCTGCAACTCCTTTTACAAAGGACTTATGCTGTTTGCGGGAGCTGAGCTTGGCGGACTTATTCAGGGGACTGAAAAGCCGGTCGTCGTTATGAGCAGAAGCGAAAGCGAGAACTCAAAATATTATTGTATTGCAATGTCATGCCTTATGGCTTAAAATTTAATTATAAAAAATGGAGAGTGAGATGCAAACTAGAATGATCCTGGCAATTAACCCCGGTTCTACATCTACAAAAATTGCTGTTTTTGACGGCGAGAAACAGGTGTTTCTAAAAAACATAAAACACACTGTTGAAGAGATCGCTCCTTATAAAAAAATTACCGACCAGTTCGATTTCAGAAAAGACGTAATTCTGAAAGAACTGAAAGCTGCAGGTATTCAGCTTGAAACGCTGAAGATCATCGTTGGCAGAGGCGGGCTTGTAAAACCCGTACCGTCGGGAGTTTTTCTTGTTAATGACAAAATGAAGCATGACCTTAGGAACAGCAACAAAGAACACGCAAGCAACCTCGGCGGACTTATCGCTGATGATATCGCTAAATCGTTAAATAACGGCGCAGTAGCTGTAATTGCTGACCCGGTAGTAGTTGACGAGATGGAGGATGTTGCGAGAATAGCCGGACACCCGTTATTCCAGAGAGTATCGATCTTTCATGCTCTTAATCAGAAAGCAGTAGCAAGAAAATACGCAAAAAGCGTTTCTAAAAAATATGAAGAAGTAAATGTTGTTGTTGCGCATCTCGGCGGCGGGATTTCAGTCGGCGCTCACAGAAAGGGTAAAGTGATAGATGTAAATCAGGCTCTTGACGGCGAAGGTCCTTTCAGCCCTGAAAGAAGCGGAACATTGCCTGCGGGAGATGTATGCGCAATGGCTTTCAGCGGTAAATATACTCATGAGGAAATGAAGCTGATGTTCAAAGGCAAAGGCGGATTCGCCGCTTACCTCGGAACGAACGACGCCTACGAAGTTGAAAAAAGATGCCTTGCAGGCGACAAAGAAGCTATAAAAATCCATGACGCTATGATATATCAGGTTGCAAAAGATATCGGCGCTTACGCTACAGTTCTGAAAGGACAGGTTGACGCGATCATTCTTACAGGCGGAATAGCTTATAATCCGGATTTCAACAGGCAGATCGAAGAAAGAACTTCATGGATCGCACCTGTAGTAGTTTATCCCGGTGAAGATGAAATGGCAGCTCTCGCGATGAACGGACTCATGGTCATCGAAAAAGAGATAGAACCGGTTATTTACACATAATATTTTGAAGAAAAATTAAAGCCCCGTATTCTCGGGGCTTTTTTTTTGCATAATTATGCTTACCTGAGCTTACCCATAATTAAACTTGCCGTAATTCCGCCGAAACTGTTTTCTGAATTTAAATCGCCAAATACAGTAACACCGGCTCCTACTTCCCTGTCAATTAAATTATTTGACATCGACATTAAAACAGTGATAGTTTTCATCATTTTTAGCTAAATTCAGTGATTACTTTCACCGTTTTTAAGCAAATTCAGTGATTTTTATTGACATTTTATGCTTAAATGATTATATTTGATAAAAAACGGATCATGTTATGATAAAAAGGGATCTTGAAAAAATAATCAGCGATCAGATCGGAAAAGGAAAAGCTCTTGTAATTTTAGGCCCGAGACAGGTCGGCAAAACTACGATGCTGAAAAAAATGTTTTTTCAGAAACCCGGAACTCTTTGGCTTGACGGAGATGAAACTCAAACCCAGGCTGCTTTTAATAATATTTCTGCGGAAAGACTAAAGGCGATTATCGGCGGAAATAAAATTCTTGTGATCGACGAAGCGCAGAATATTGAAGATATAGGAAAAAAATTAAAGCTGGTCACTGATATGATAAAAGATGTCCAGTTAGTAGTATCAGGTTCATCCGCATTTGAACTCGCAAACAGATTGAATGAACCGCTTACAGGCAGGAAGTGGGAATATAAGATGTATCCGATAAGCTATAAGGAAATGACCGCTCACAGCGGACTGCTGAATGAATCCGGAATGCTGTACCACAGACTTGTTTTCGGTTATTACCCGGAAGTCGTGTCTTCGCCGGGAAAGGAGAAAAAGGTACTTAACGAACTTTTGAACAGTTATCTGTATAAGGATGTTTTGAAATGGGGCAGATTGAATAAAGCCGATAAAATAGTAAAACTCCTAACCGCACTGGCTTTTCAGGTCGGGAATGAAGTCTCTTATTCGGAACTAAGTAAAATGGTCGAACTGGATAAAATAACTGTCGAGAAATATATTCAGCTTCTTGAGCAGGCTTTTGTAATATTCAGACTTAATGCTTTCAGCAGAAATCTGAGAAAGGAACTTTCAAAAAGCAAAAAAATATACTTCTATGATAACGGCATACGGAACTCCCTAATAAATAATTTCTCCGAGATCGGACTAAGGCAGGATACAGGTGCTCTTTGGGAAAATTTTCTGATCAGCGAACGAAAGAAACATATTGAATACAATGAAATATGGGTAAATCAGTTTTTCTGGCGCACTTACGACAAACAGGAAATTGATTACATTGAAGAGGCCGACGGTTTAATATCAGCTTATGAATTCAAATGGAACAGAATGTCTAAGAAAAAAATACCCGATATTTTTCTTCAGGAATATAAAGCAAAAAGCGCAGAAATAATTACTCCCGGGAATTTTGAAACTTTTATCGGGGCTTATTGAATTGAATTTTCTTTAACATTATAAATTCACTCCAAATCCCAATTTAACATAAAAACTGTTCGGATTCAGATAATTATCATCACCTTCCAGCGTGGTAAAACTGTCTGATGACAACTTACGGATAATGACCGCTTTAAAATCTGAACTCAAACAATCTAAATAAGCTTTGTATCCTGTTATAAAATCTAAATAGAACTTATCATTTATACAGTAATTCAACCCGTAATTTAGTTCCGCACCGAAAGCTTGGAAGAGATCGCCGTTGTTTATATCGTAATAAAACGGAGGTTCTAGCTGATTCGGATATTTATATACGTATTCACCTTTACTTCCGAAATAGCTTAACATCTTATAATTTAATCCTACACCAAAATAGTATCTCATATCTACAAATGATTTAAATATCTTTATATCCTTGATACCGATCCCTATCTCGGCAGGCAGCCAATCCGGCACAAAGCAATAGTTAAGCTTTCCTGTAAACTTCCAAGTCTGACTTTTTGAATATTCAGCATCTATACCCAATGATGGAGAGTAAGCGAATGCGCTCCCGTCAAACTCATCATAAGATTCAAACGAATTAATTGAAATATTAGGTATCAATATAAAACCGCTTAACTCCTTCGAAGATAATTCTTCACTTTGCGCCAAAATTGAGAAACTTAGAAACAATATGCTCAAAATTAACCTTTTCATGTTCTCTTCATTGAATGTTTTTCAAATGTATATTTTATTTAAGCAGCATCATTTTCATGCCAGCAATGTTAATTACAATTTCAAATTAATGCAAGAAATAAATTCGAGGTTACCATAAGACTGCTTTAAAACAAATAAGTCCCGAACGAAAAACCTATACTGAAATTCCCATTTTCGACATCACCAAAGAAACCAGTCATTTTACTGTAAAATTCAGAATACTCATATTTACCTTCTATCCTAATATAGAAAAAGTCATAAGCATTAGCTGTTATGCCTGCAATAGGGTAGAAAAAGAAAATTCCGTCATTTACAACAGTTTTAGTACTTTGGCTATCAGTATATGCTTTAAGCTCGCCCCATGAATACCCTCCGCCTAGTCCATAGTGAAACTGAAATGTTTTTCCGCTTGAATTGAAAAGTAAATCAAAATTGCACCTGCTTTCCCACAATTCGAATTCATCAGATGAATTAATATCATGCCACAATTTCCATGAGAATCCTATTCGGTACTCTTCCGGTATATAAAAACTGTCTGATCTTTTTTGCACTACTATTGAATATTTTGGGGAACTGTCAATTTCATAATCGTCGCTTTCTGAAGAGAACAGTTTTTCATAGCCTAATTCATGCCCGACAGTATATAATTTTGAGCTTAATTCGGGGTTTGAAGATTTAAGCTTATTAAGTTTCATTCCGTACTTTCTCCCGAAATAACCGCCTATCATTCCCAAAACAGGCACAGCGACCACTGAAGTTATAATTGCGGGTGTGCCAATTACTTCATGTTTACCCCAAAATGCGCCGGGGATCAGGCCGAAGCTGCCCCATTTTACGGCATATCTGATAGTCTGACTGGATAGAAAATCCGGATTGGATTTCTCATATAAAGGTACAAACATATTTGTTTTAGGATCAGCTACAGATTCTTTAAGAACAGTTTTCAGACTGTCTTGAGCCTGTAGTGATAGATTCATAACTGAGCATAGTAATACTAGAAGACACGAAACTACTTTTCTTTTCATCTTTAATTCAATTAAAATTTCATTTTACCTTTGTTATATCCTTTTCCATCACAACATAGAAATAATTATCTTCGGCTTTACTTATCGCGAATGGATAATTATTAAATATATATCCATCTTTTGAGAAGGTAATATCATATACGTAATTTTCCATACAATATATTTCAAAATAAAAAATACCTGTACTGTCTGTTTTTGGAGATAAATCCATATATGACGAATTACTCATAATTTTGGAATAACTGATCGTACATAAAACACTGTCCAACGGCATCGAATCTGCTTTATCAACAACCTTTCCTCTTAAAGTAGTGTCTCCGTACTCATCTCCTTCGAAATCTACTTTCGTGTCACAGCTGATAACAAGTAGAAGAAACAAGAAACTGATTATAGAGATAGTAACATTTTTCATCTTTACCTGCCACCCTGATATTCAAAAGCTCCGATATCAATGCATGCACCAGATACCCTTGGGTTGTCGTTTAGATCATTCTCAGGTAATTCTGTAGTATCACTAAATCCTGAATTTATGCACGGCGAACTGCTTTGAAGATCAAAATTAAGACTGTTATTAAGGAACATTGGATCTCTACCAAAAATATTACCACCACCATCTACTACTGAATGATGAAGAGAATCATCCTGTATAAGCGAAAATAATAGAACAGGGTTGCTCATAGTGTCATAGTAATAGTCTTGTATGTCAAAACCAGAGCCATTATCCCATATTATCGTATTTATTATATATGGTGAACATTCGTTATATGACATATAAGCATATTCATTGTTTGCGATGGTATTATTTATTATGACTGGATCTGAATAATTTGCAAGATGAATGCCTCTGCTACTGCCAGTAATTAAATTGTTAACTATATTCGGTTGGCAGTGATAATTACTGAGGATTCCCTTTTCTGCATTATTCTCAATAATATTGTTTACGATATTAGGACTTGACTCTTCATAGCAATTGATACCGCTATATCCATTATTTTTTATGGTGTTATTAATTATTTCAGGAAAAGAATTGTATTCAACAAAAATACCGCTCCCTGTTACATTATCGCGAATCTCACAACCGACTATTGTTGCATAGCTGCCGTAACCGTAAATACCTGTATCGCTGTTACTATATATAAGACAGTTAATAATTAAAGAATGACATCTGTTGCTATAAATTCCGGTTTTATTATAACTTATTGTACATTCATTTATAACTGGAGCCGCATAACCGTTGCATTGAATTCCATAATCATTTTTTGTAATATTGCAATTCTCGATTTTTGCTTTTGAATATGCCATGAAAGTAATAGCACCTAATATTGTATATTCATAATCATCGACTTCTGATGAATACTGAATTTTACAATATTTCAATAGACTATTCGGATCTGCCGTAGCTTCGAAAACGATCGCGCCCCAGTTGGTAACAGATTCATCTTTAGTAAAAATTATTGAATCTTCTTGAGTTCCCTCAGCGATTATCTTCCCCTGTACCACCAGCATTCCGGTTTTAATTTCAGAATAAGAATCGTCCTTTTTCAATTTAGACCTGAACCTGATTTCAGTACCAGCTTCTACATTTAAAGTAGTATTAACTGGAATCACATAGCAGCCTTCAATCAGAATGGGAGAATCGCTTTTATTCCAAAAAATCTCTTCAGTTACATCTTCTGACGGATTATCTGAAGAGCAGCTTATTATTGTAAACAAGCAAAAATATATTAATAATTCAGATATTAAATTCTTTATAGTATAAATATTCCCTATATCGATTTTAAAATTCATAAGCCCCAATATCTATTGTTATACCATTGATCCTATTACTTCCACTCAAATCATACTCAGGCAAGTTATCTAAATCGCTATCACCCGCATCAATACATGGTGAGTTTGATAGAGGTTTAAAGCTGCTGTCCAACATAGGATCTTTGTTAAATATATTATTCCCCATATCCTGTACCTGAAAATTCAAAGAATCATCTCCTAGTAAGTTATAAGATACAACTGCACCAGAATAGTCTTCATCATTAATTGAGATTTGAAGGTCAATCAATTCAGAACCGTAGATGATATTATTAACTATTTTGGGGCTTGGATAATAATCTATTTCTGATCCTGAATAGTTACTACCATATAATTCAATACCAAACAAATTGCAATTCAAAACAGTATTGTTGATAAATTCTGGAAATGTGTTTACATATTTACCATTAGAACATGAGATGCCTAATTCACAATGTACAATCAAATTGTTTATTAATATTGAATTTGTATCCATGTTAAATCCAATGTAACTTTCATAAATAATATTGTTTTCAAATTTCGAATCTGAATTGCTTTTGCTTTCTATACTTATCAAACAGGCTTTAAAAGTATTGTCAGTTACGATCGAATTTGAATAATTTTCACACTCGATCCCATATTCATTGTTTTGAAATTTGTTATCAGTGATTACAGGGTCTGAAAACTGACAGATAATACCGTTTCCACCCCCAGAATAAAAAACCCCTAAATCAGGAAAAACTGTAAAAGTAAAATTGTTTACGAACACATTATTTATAATTTTAGGATCAGATTCATTACAATATATTCCGGCATATTTAGCGTAATAACTGTAATCTTCTCCGTTGTAGATAATTTTATTATTTTCGATCGTCCCTTGCGAGAAAACAAAAAGAATACCGTTCTTTAAGTTACCCTCTATATTACTGCTACTTATATTGCTGCCTCCTGAATAACATAAAATCCCATCGGAACAATTTCTGACAATACTGCAATTTTCCAGATCGGCTTTAGAATAAAACAATGATACTGCTCCTCGTGAATAACCTTCAGATTCGTAAATAAAATTTCTAATTTGATTTGCATATTCGATCTTACAGAATTTAAAAACATTGTTATCTGTTGATGTTTTATTAATAAAAATCACCCCCCAGTTTCCCAGAATGCCCTGCCTTGTAAAAACAATTGAATCCTTTTCTGTGCCTATGGCTTCAATTTTCCCATCCACCCTGATCATTCCTACATTAAGGGTGTTATAATCATAGTCGGGAGAACCGGTTCCCCTGCTTGAAGCTTTGAATTTAACTTCAACACCGCTCTCAATTTTTAAAACAGTATTCTCGGGAACAACAAAACAGCTATCGATCAAAATAGGAGAATCACTTTTTGTCCAGATTATTTCATCATATACTGCAGGCTCGGTTGTATCATTTTTTTCACAACTAACTAAAAGTATTGTTGATATGATTAGGATCAATTTATTTATTATTTTTTTCATAGGCATTATTTATTAATCCTTTCTTAATAGTGATTTACTTCCGGGCTTAATTCATATAGCCATACCCGACAGAAAATATAAATACTGAGCTCTTAAAATCAAATTCAATGTCTTTAAATATCTTATTCAGACCCATATTGTACCTGAAATCAAGAATAATCTGAGATTTATTTAATCTATAGTCGAAACTGGCTCCATAAATAGCATTACAATCTCTATCTTCAACAAAATCCATAATTTCCTGTTCATCCTCAACTATTTCCATGAATTCAGAAATACCTCCATCCCTAATATTTATTTCTGCCTTAGTGTTCTCAGCTGCAGACAATCCGCAGTATATGACCGGATAGATTTCAGAAATTTTCTTGGTATGATACTTCAACAATACAGCAAGCTCAAAGTAATTCAATTCATAAGAATAAAGCACTTTTTCTTTAAAATATTGCCCGGGATTCCAATATGATTCTGAATCATAGAACTCAATAAATTCTTCAAACCCTTCAGAACCCTTTTCTATATAATTCAATTCAAACTGTAACGAAAGATAATTATTGATCTCAAAATCCATAAATCCACCTAATGACAGACCATTATTAAATTCAGGGTCGTAAGTTTTCGTGTCATTCCCAATGAAATTAGAAAAACTTATACCACTTTTTATTCCCAATACAAATTTAGAATAATCAGGTTCAGTTTCCTCAGAATACAAAATACTTGAAAAAATAAATATAAGAACAACTATGTGCTGGATAAATGCTGATTTAATGTAGCCCTCGATAAACAAATTCTTCGTTTTTCTCTTACTTGCTTCCCTGTTGTTCATAAGCTCCAATATCTATACCAGCGCCGACAATTCTCGGGTTTCCAAGCAGATCGAATTCCGGTATGCTGTCAATCGCATTCGTACCTTTATCAATACATGGTGAGCCTGCAGATAACTGATAATTATTGTTAACAGCATCAGCAAATAACGGGTCAATAGCAAATATATTATTTCCAAGATCAGTTAGTTCGGGAGCAAGAATACTATCTTGAATTAAGCAGTACGATAATTCTATAGGACTATAAGTTTCACTAGTATCAAATGTAATGCGATTCTCGTAAATTATAGTATTCATAATTTTATCAGTACCTTTCATTTTTAGACCGATCTCATTCTCAATAATAGTACAATTTATAATAAATACACTTCCCCACGGTTGAGTTCTAATGCCAAAATTATTATCTTGAATTAAGTTATTTACAAGGTAAGTTGATTTGTTCGTATCAAACAAGCAAATTCCCCCAAAATATATACTCCCTTTTCCGTTTCCGATTATCTCATTATTCGTAATGTTAACATCTCCACAATCTGTACAATAAACACCATTTTCGTTATTGTCTTTTATAATATTGTCAGTAATTGTTAAATAATTGGTAAATTCGGCATAGATACCTTCTCCGTTTTTCTCTATAATATTTTCATGTATCTTTACTATACTGCTTGGTTCAGAATGCAAAATTATCCCATAACCAGTATTATTTGTTATAGAATTATTGGATATATAAGGAATAATCTTTGCATCATTCTCAATATCCATTCCAAAAACATTATTTGTAATATTATTTTCGCTGATATAAACAAAATATGGAGAAGCATAATCAAAAACACCAGTTTGAAGAATCAAGATGCCTGTACCGCAATTCATAATAGAATTTCCTTTTATTTCAGAAACAGATTCTAACAAAATAATTCCATTTTTAGTGCTTTTCGTCCAAGCTCCTCCAAGTACAACATTCTTGTTTATACTTGTATTATAACTACTAACTAAAAATACATCCGTCTCTCTATTATCTTGAAATAAATTATTTGAAATGGTCGCATCTGACTTATAACATGTAATTCCTTCATCAATATTCTCTTTAACAATATTGTTACTAAATATAAGAGATGAATTATGGCATCCTATACCATCACTTCCGCTATTCTGTATACGAGATTTTGTTATTCTAATACTTGAGTAATTAGTCATGATAGTTCCGAAATGAGGATCATCGATTTGAATATCTAAAACTTTGTTACCATAGTCTAAAGTACAATAATCGAATGAGTTCAATTTGCTTAAGTTATTACTCTGAATAAATATCATTCCCCAGTATCCTTTCTCGTTCGCTCTGCTAAAAGTTATTGTACTGTCAATTTTACCAAGTGATATAATATTTCCAAGCACTTCTAACATACCAACTTTAAGATTGTCATAGTGAAAGTCTTCATCATCTTCGGAGGATTTAAAATATATTTTTACACCTTGTTCAATAATTAGTGTTGAATCTTTAGGAACTGTGACTCTCTTCCTGATGATATAAGGAGAATTTTTAATTCCAAGCGTTCCTGATAAAGTATCAGCAGTTATTACTGTACCTTCTACGATCTCAGGGTTGTCAGGCTCAGGTGATGTTGAATCACATTCACAGTTTGTCAATATCATTATTATAATCAAATACGATAAAATCACAACTATTTTTTTCATTTAAGCACCTATATAGTATTTATTTCCATATAAATCGTGCATAATACCCTTCAGTTTTTATCTCGTATGATTCACCAAGCTCTAAATTGACTCCTTCATTAATCACAAAGTAACTTAAGTTATTTAAAACAATTTTGCAATTATTTCCTAGTATCAGAGTCGATCCAGGTTCAAAATTAATATGAACACTCTTTAAAATCTTAAGAAATGTGTTGTCTTCAACGACTACTGTTGCACCATCTTTGATATTCAAATTTATTTGATCGGTCATACCTAAATTGCTGTCTATACTGATAGTATTATTTGCTCCATTTTTGATATACAAAGTGTTTTTGTTATTAATATTTATATCTCTCGTTAAAACAGCTCTATTTTTCCATGTATTGTTCCATGTTGTAATATCTTCAGTTACTTTATCATTGATAAAATCAAATACAGTGTCATTAAATTTTTCAGGAAACTCATCATGATAAAACCCTGGTGCTAATATATCATTGAATAAAATTTGATCAAAGCGAGATCGTGCTTTTACCGTAAACCACTCATTTTCACCTGTATCTGGATTGTATTGTCCAATTTCTTCCCAAGTTCCATTATCGTCATAATATCTATTTTGATATATTTCAGGAATACCTTCATCATCATAACCGATTACTTGTCCGGAATAAGAAAAATAAAAAGAATGATCGAATTCGTCTAGTTTCTTTCCAAAAAATAGATATGTTGAGTGTGGATACAATAATGGCTCGCTACTACTATCTAATTTTTTTAAATCATAAATATCTAATGCGCTTACAAAAGGAATAAAAGTAGGTGATATGTCTGCTGAAGATGTTAAAGTTGAAATATATTTGCCTTTTAACCTGAATATACAAGCCAAAAAACTTTTATTAATCGTACTATTAATATTGAAAATTTCCATATCCGTATGATTTCTGGGTAACATACTTCCTGTGAACCAACATCGTGAATTTTCACTGACATTCAAAACATGCTGGTTTCTGGTAAAAGAAAAAGATTCAGTGTAAAATGTGCCACCAAAAGCTTTAAACTTAATACTACCTTGGGCATTAAGCGTTAATTCTAACCATTTTTTACCAGATAGTCCTCCAGTATAATAATCATAACTGCTAAACGAAACGCCTAAATTTCTACAATATGATGGGTAACCACGATTTTTCTCAGTTAACCCATTTAATTGCTCATAAAAAGAAAGATGCTCAGGATTACTTTCGAAATCGAACCTAGTACTATTTATTCGCATCTGAGCGTCTGTATTTGTCCATAACAATTCCCTTGCTGCCCTTGATCCCAATGTTGAAGTCCCTACGCTATCATCATCAACCGTATCTCTAGTATCATGTTTCAATTGATCAAGTTCGTTATTCACTTGTTCGTGAACTAGTTCTTGCAATCCTCTATCTATTGTAGCAAACTGTTGGGGTGCATCAATTGATAAAAAATGAGAAACCGGCAGTCTATAATCATTCGCATATTCACAATCCTCAGTTTTTTGTTGAGCAGCAGCAAGCGCATAACGGCAGACAACCCCACCCATGCTCAATCCCGTTAAAACAACATCATTACTATGTAACCTTGAAACAAACCTTGTAGCATCTTGCACAACACTTGCGTTACCATATTGCACTTCATCGATTACTTTTACTACAACTAAGTTCCCAAATTCGTCATATTGATTTTCATTATATGTAATCTCATATGTATAATCATCACCATCGTAATTTTTTGAAGTTGCCATTGTGTTTCCACCATCTTCAAAATTAAGAATGTATACATCTCTACCTTCATCATATCTTGCTCTATCAAACAAAATCTTACCCGCATTATAATACCATGCTGGATAATTATTATTACTTGGATCAAATCCTTCTACTACAACTAATGGTTTCTCAAATGAAGAAGCCCCAGCCCATTTAGCTAAAATGTTAGAGTGTTTTAGTTGATCTACTATCGATGATGGATTTAAAGGATCAAGATTGTCAGCATAAAATGAAACATGTGGACTCTCAAACATATAATAATCAAATGTAAGATCGTCTTCTGTTACCCAATTGTGAGGCAGTTGATTATCATTCCCAATTGAGGTATAAAAACCTGTATAATAGCAATACAGAATTAATCTAAAT
>Ga0074195_1000245_pt1 | contig 125108 bp, 95 predicted proteins | sample EPASupsiteHSE623_FD_64525 | JGI IMG/M metagenome (GOLD analysis project Ga0074195, IMG submission 64525) | Bioremediated contaminated groundwater from EPA Superfund site, New Mexico - Sample HSE6-23 | ecosystem: Environmental > Aquatic > Deep subsurface > Groundwater > Contaminated ... | reverse complement strand
ATCGTTCGGATCGGGGATGTGGAGGGCCAGGTGCGCCAGAAACTCCAGAGGGTCGAACTCCCGGAAGTTGGCGTTGTGCTTCGGATGAAATCGCTCCGCCTCGTACCGGACTTTGCCTTCGGGCGTGATCCGGACCCGGGTCAGGGCGACCGGGGCCCTCACGAAGTACGAGAGAAGGGCCTCCGGGACAACAGGCCGGCCATCTCGACCTTCACGAACCTCGACCGTGGGCCCTACAAACGTTCCGAACCCGGAATGGGTCCAGGTTCGCATGTTCAAAGACCACGTCGAGGTCGAATCGACCGCACCCCTTTCGACACGGCGCATCAAGAGGTCTCCGCTGCGCGATGTCGCCGCCATGATCCGGTCGTTTCACTACGCCGCGCACACCGCCCTGTTGGACCAGCACTCCAAGGGCGTCATCGCCGCGAGCGACCTGACGCGTGCCGGTCTCTGGTCCGACTACTGGCAGCTATGGGTCTCGTCCTCCTTCCTGAGATCCTACCTGAAGGCCGCTGCGGGAGAGGCTTTTCTGCCGCGAGAGCCGGACGAACTCGAGAATCTTCTCAGCGTTTTCATGCTCGAAAAGGCCCTCCTCGAGCTGGAGTACGAGCTCACCTACCGTCCCGAATGGGTGGGCCTGCCGCTGGCCGGCATCCTGAGGGTCCTGGGGTGATGCTGAGGCGCTACCCGAGACGTCTCCCGCAGTTTCTGATCAGCGCGGTGACCGGGCATCACTTCATCAGGTACACGAGTGAGGTGATGGAGCGTGAGGAGCCACTGCCGGTGCGCAAGGCCGGGGAAAAGGCCGAGCTGATGTTGCGGCAGGAGAAAGGATAGGCGCCTTGCGCGGTTTGGTCAGAGCCCCAGCGTGCCGCAGGTCTTGCGGAAGTGGTGCCCGTAGATGGAGAGAGTGACGGCCAAGGGCAGGAGGGAGGGACGACGGAAGAAAGTCCACAACAGCAAACCCCAGTAGTGAAAGCGTTCGCGACCGAAGACACCGAGGCGGATGCTCGCTCTCACGAATGCCATGGGATAGTCCCAGTTCCATGTCTCGGCGATCTTTGGAGGCCGGTACTCGCGGAGGAAGGTGCGCATTCTTTGGTAGTACGGTCCCGGCGAGTAGATGTAGCCCATGAGATTTCGATACCCCGCGAGCAGGATCTCGCGGTTCATCCGTGGAATGAAGTTGGTCGTTCCGTCCCCGTTGTTGCCGGTCGTGTGACCGGTCAAGCGGCCCTGGCGGCTCAGCCGCTGGTATAGTCTGGTTCCGGGAATGGCTTGCAGAAGACCGACCATTGCCGTGACGATCCCACTCTGCTGGATGAACTCGATCTGCCGCTGAAAAACCGTCGGTGTGTCGCTGTCGAATCCGACGATGAACCCACCCTGCACCTGCAGCCCCGCGTGCTGTATGCGCTTCACATCTGCGATCAGATCCCGCCCTTGATTCTGACACTTGTTGCACTCGGCCAGACTCGCCTCATCGGGAGTCTCGATGCCGACGAACACTTGAGTGAAACCCGCCGCGACCATCAGGCGCATCAGCTCCGCGTCATCGGCGAGGTTGATGGAGGCCTCGGTGTACAATGGGATGCCATGACTCCTTTTCTGCCACTCGATCAACGCCGGCAGCAAATCTTCCTTGAGCGCCCGTTGATTGCCTATGAAGTTGTCGTCCACGAAGAAAACGGTCCCGCGCCAACCCATTCGGCAAAGACAGTCCAGTTCGGCGACCACCTGCGCCGCGGTCTTGGTGCGTGGCCGATGCCCGAACATCGCCGTGACGTTGCAGAACTCGCAGTCGAACGGACAACCACGCGAGAATTGCACGCTCATCGATGCGTATCGGCGCAAATCGATCAATTCCCACAACGGCGCGGGCGTCTGACGAATGTCGGGAAACTCCGCCGAGGTATACACTCGCCGTGCCTCACCCAGCGGAAAGTCCCGCAGGAAGTTCGGAAGCGTCATCTCGGCCTCGTTCAGCACGAAATGGTCAACGTCAGGGAACTGCTCGTATTCGATGCTGAAAAGCGGCCCGCCGGCCACGATGGTCTTTCCTGCCGCCCGGCAGCGGGCGACCAACTCGTGCGCCGAGTCGCGTTGCGCGATGACTCCGCTGACGAATGCGAGGTCGGCCCAAGCCAAATCCTGGTCGCACAGCTTGCGGACGTTCTCGTCCACGAGACGCTTCTCCCACTCCGGGGGCAGCATGGCGGCCACGGTCAAAAGCCCCAGCGGCGGGAACGCGGCGCTCTTGTGGACGAACCGCAGGGCGTGCTTGAAACTCCAGAACGTGTCCGGAAATTCCGGATATAGGAGCAATACTCTCATCGACAAACAATAACCTGGCCAACCGGACCGTTGCCATGGGGTGTAGACCCCATCCCCACCCATCAGGACGTTCTGCGACTTTGACCACATTGGCGTCGAAGGACGACCCTCGTGGCCAGGGCCGCCCTAGTGCGAAGGGCTTTCGAAGTCGGGCTAAAAAAACAGGCCAGATCCACGATGCGAATCTATCGTGGTCTGGCCGATCTTCAATCGCTTCACAGTGGAGAGTGACCTATCGTTCCCAGTCGAGCTCCCTTGTCGCTGATCGAGCGACTACACTTGCACCGAGTCTCGGGCGAGTCAGTCCCCGTCCTCTGTTGCGTCGAAACGCTCCATCAACAGACGGACCCGTGGGTCGTCCTCGGCTATCCGTGTGTACTCCTGCGGGTGACGCTCTCGGTATTCCGCCCATCGCTCGGCTGTCTCGATCTCGGCGTCGCTCAGCCGAGGCAGACCTTGCATCGCCAGATGCTCCTGTTGTGACAGGTTCTGATACTGTGGATCGAGAACCGGAACCACGGGTGCCCCCAGAAAGCCATCGTCATAGATCATGTCGGTCGGATAGTAGCCTGGGTCATAGTAGTCACCCATGAACTGTCCTCCGCCCCAGTACCCATCCGGGTAGTAGCCCGAGCTCAGGAACCGCCCTCCAAAAATGCCTCCACGGAAATAGCCCCTCCGGTGACCATCAACACGGTTGGCCAACGAGGATCCCCGGCGACCAAGCCTTTCGGCGCGCGAAGTCGAGGACAGAACGACTGAGTCAGAAGTGACGATTCGCCTGTTCGTTTCCGCGATGGACGACCGCGTCACCGTCCGTCGGGCGAGCGACCTTGCGTTCTCCGGACGAGAGACACGCCGCGTCTGCAAACGGGGAGCCGCCGCCTGCGTGGTTACCCGTTGTGTCGCCCGTTGTGTGACCGACACCGCTCCCGGACGGGGAGCAAACCCTCTTGTATGCATTGCTGCGCGTGGCTGGGATGCCGCCCGTTCGGGCCTTGGCACGAACGCGCGTGCGGCGCCGGGCGACCTGGCTGCATGTGCCCTGGAGGGGGCGGCGGTCGCTGGAGCCGCGGCGTGAGGAGCCGGCGTTCGAGTCTTCTCGTGTGGGCGTTCCTTTGAAATGCCGATTCCTGGCCCAAAAGTGAAGGCGGCCAGGAGTGCTGCCAATCCGACTGTGCGAGTCATAAACATTGGAGCTCTCCTTCGTCCACCCCGCGCGCTCCTCTCGAGGCTGCTCCCAGGTTGTTCCGCGCGGACTCGTGGCAGAGCTCGCGTGTGCGGGGTCTTTTGCCTGGCACTTGGTTTAGTGTCGGCCCGAGGACTCGAAGGTACGCGCCAATTCTTCGGTCGTCGTCACCGAAGGCCTGAGACGATGGCCAACGTTCCATCGAAGACGATCACTGAGTCCCGATCTATCTTGAGTATCTTCCATTTGCCGACGCTGTCGCCGACGTGAAGGATGATACCGGCAGCCGCGACCGCCGGGCCGGTGTTCAGCTGCAGCACGCGGTCGAACGTCGGGACTTGATCGCCGTCGCTGGGAATCCGGGCGGAAAAGCTTGCGCCGGGATCTTTTGATGAGTCCGGACGATTGCTCGGCTTGCGTCCGGGAGGAGGGCAATCGATGCCTTGCTTCTTGAGCCACGCACATGCAACGGTATTCCCTTGCTCGGCTGCCGCTTTGAACAGCCTGGTCGCTTCGACTTCAGATCTCGGCACCCCTTCGCCGGCGGAATACATCTCGGCAAGGCTGAGCTGAGCTCTATCGTACCCTTCCTCCGCAGCTTGTCCGAAACGCTTTGCAGCCAAACCCAGATTTTTCTCGAAACCCTCCCCACGTTGATACATGAGACCAAGGTTGAACTGCGCCGGGGCGCTGCCGTGTTCCGCAGCGTCGAAGTACCACTTTCTCGCTTGGGAAAGGTCCTTCTGGACACCTCGGCCGCTCTGGTAGAGAGCCCCAAGATTGCACTGGGCCTTTGTGTGTCCCATGGTAGCCAAGGTCCGAAACAAACGGACCGCGTCGACATAATTGCAGCTATTGAGCGCCTCGAGGCCTTTGCTGAACAGTTGCTCCTCACCAAGACCGGGGCCCGGGTCGAACGTCGGCGGAGACTTCCTCACAGCGTCAGCCGCAATGGACAAGTCACGAAGACGGAAAAGCTGCAGTTCGAACGGACTGTACGGGTTCCTTGCAGAGCCCTTTGGGAAGCGGTTCCTGGAATCCTCGATGTGTTGTTCGACGAGCTCATCGTTTTGGTCTTGGAGGGGAGCAAGGTCCGCGCTCTTGGCCGCTACGAGATCTTCGAGTTGTCGTCCGATCTCGTCGGCTGCCACCGAGTACGTCGGGCTCTTTGGATTTAAAGAGAGACGTTTCCACTGTAGGTCGGCTTCTTGCCTTCCATACCGAAGAGCGATTACGTTCTCCTGATTCAGGATCTCCAGCCTCTTGGCCTCAAAATCGTCACCGGATGCCGAAACGACGCCACAAAGAACCAACAGGCCGATCGTGGCCAGGCAAGTGTGACTTTGACTGTTGGTGGGACAAATGCGTGACAAGGTAACCTCCCCGCGAATCTCAACGGGAATGGCGGGGCCCAGGGGAACGACTCAAATCATTCACGATCACCTTGGCTGGGCGAAAGACCTTGTCGCCGCGGCAGTAGCCACGCTGAACAACCTCGAGGATGGTTTGATCAGGAAGTCGTGGATCATGCCGCACGGACACGGCCTCGTGCAGGTGCGGATCGAACGACTGTCCGACGACGTCGACAGCCTCGATGCCGTGGCGGTGGAGCAACTGGTTCAACTGTTGCAGCGTCATCGTCACGCCTTGATGCAATGACTCGGAGGATATGGAATGCACGGAAGCCAGGGCGCGTTCGAGATTGTCGAGAACAGGCAGCAAGTCGTCGATGAATGCTTCCTTTTCTGCTGCGGCTTGTTGCACGGAGTCTCGCCGGGTGCGCTTCCTGAAGTTGTCGAAGTCGGCAGCGAGGCGCATGTAGTCGTCCCTCTGCTCGGCCAACGACTTCCGGAGTGAGGCCGAGTCAGACTCCGCAGAATCGGCGACCGAAACGGGCGCCTTCTTCCGGCGGATCGCCGGCTTTGGATGATGGTGGTCCATGGTTTGCCCTCTTAAATACCCTGATCGAACCGGGCCTTTCTTCTCGTGCAAAAACGCTGATTGCAGCGCTCTTCGGCAACCGAGTCGCAATCCATTTATATGATTAGCACCGGCAACCGGGCTGGCGCCATGGGGTGTTGACCCCAAGGGCTTGGGTGCAAGGCCCGTTGTGGGAGGTAGGGTTTTGCCCCATGGAAGAAGACCGGATGGCCCACTACTCTTTATGTTCAGCCATCATGATGAAAGAACAACATGACCGAGGGATCGCTTCGAGTCTTGGTTTTGTCCAAGATTCCTACTCGGCTACACGGCGCGCGCCGACCACTGCAAGGAAGGGGACCAGCCGGATTGCAAAACACGTCATCGGAATCTTTCAAGCCGGGCAGGATGCTCGATGAACTGGCCGTTCACGATCATTTGTGTTTCATTCACGAGACGCGGGAAGAGCAGTTCACCATCTCAATCCCGTTCATCCAGACCGGCCTCAAACGCGGCGAGCGGTGTCTGTACATCGTCGACGAGAACGCCACGGCAACGCTTTTGAACAAGCTTCTGGACGTGGGCGTCGATGTCGATCAGGTGATCGAGTCGGAAGCTCTCCTCATCGTCGGGAGCTGGGAGACCTACATCCACCAAGGGTGCTACGACGCAAAAAGATTGATCGCCTTCCTGACCCAGGTTGAGGAGGATACACGGTTCGGTGGTTTTTCGGCTCTGAGGGTCGCCGGGGAGGTCCCCTCGGCAGAGAGCCAAGGGCCTGAAATCGAGCGGCTCCTCAGGTACGAGTACAGGCTCCACGAATTCTTTTCCAGCCACCGAGCCCTGGCGATCTGCCAGTACAACCGGTCCCGATGGCCGCCCGATCTTCTCCATGAGGTCGTTCACGCCCATCCTCTGGTCCTTTGTCGGGATTCAGTCTGCCGGTCTCCTGGGGAGGCTTTTGCCACGGCATGAGAATTGCCAGGATCTTGGCTTCGGACAGGACGCAACGTGGTGAGCCGTCCCACGTCGGATGAAAGGTAGGGTTTTGCCCCATTGATCGACGGGTGACGACAGTCATATAGTGAAAGTGAGAAGGGGGCTCTCCACTCGTAGCATCCGGGGGTTGCATGAAGACCACGGTGTCGGACATCTCGCGTCGTTACGCGGCGGCGTTGAAGCGTCACCTGAAGCAAAGTCCGGGGTCGAACGCGCGGGCAGCGCACGACCTGGGACTTCTGGCTGTGGCCATCGGTGTGGAGACTCTCGATCTTGCGAGGATCCACGAGACGGCGATCGTTGAACTTCTTGGGAAGGCTCACTCGGTTGCCGGAAGGGCCGAGATGATCAGCCGGGCGGAGCAGTTTTTCGCCGAGGCCATCACTCCGATCGAGAAGACTCATCGCGCCGCGGTCGAGGCCGACGGCCGGGTGAGTCGACTGCACCAGACGCTGCGCACTCGGACGGCGCAGTCGGGTGCGGCGGCCCGGGGGGTGAAGCGGTGCGTCGCCCAGCGTCAGGCGGCGGAGCGGGCGCTCGCGAGAAGCCGGACCCGTCTAACCGGGCTTCTGGACGAGTCCCGTCGTCTGGAACAACGGCTACGGCATCTGACGCACAAGATTCTGGCAACGCAGGAGGAGAATCGGCAGACTATCAGCAGCCAACTTCGAGACGAGATCGCCCAGGCCTTGGTTGCCATCAATCTCCGGATCCTGGCGATGGGGAAGTGCGGATGGTCCGCCACGGAGACTCTCAAGGAAGAGATTGCCACCACGCAGCGGCTGATGCGACAATCTCTCGAGACGATCCATCGGTTCGGACAGAAGATCGGACAGCCTCAATGAAAAGGGATTCAAAGGACTTGTCGCAACGATACGAGGCGGCTTTAGGCCGATACCTCGCGGAGGGGTCCGCGGCGAATTTGAAGCCGGCTCTGCGGCTGGGCCGAGAGGCCGTGGGGCTCGACACGCTGGCCTTGGCTCTGATTCACGAGCATGCACTGGTTGCGCAGCTCTCGGGGATCAACTCCCGCACGGCTCGAGAGCGGATCATCAAGCGTGCGGGTGCTTTCTTCGCCGAGGCGGTCGTGCCGCTGGAAGAAACGCACCGATCCGTGCTGGAGGCCAACATCCAGCTCAGCCGACTGAACCAGGAGCTCAAGCGGCGCACCCTGGATCTCGCCCTCTCCAACCGGAAGTTGAAGAGGGAGGTCTCCCAGAGACTGATCGTGGAGAAAAACCTCCGGCAGAGTGAACAGGAGTCCAACGCGTTGCTGGAGCAGTCACGACGCATGCAGGAGCAGCTACGGCGGCTGTCCCGCCGGGTCCTGTCGGCTCAGGAGGACGAACGAAAGAGGATCAGTCGTGAATTGCACGATGTCGTCGTCCAGACCCTGACGGGCGTCAACTTGCGGCTGGCGAACCTGAAGGCGCAGTCCGTTGTCGATAGCAAGGACCTCAGCAAGGTCATTTCGCACACTCAACGACTGGTACAGAGGTCGGTGGGTCTCGTGCATCAGTTTGCTCGCAGACTGCGTCCGGCGGTCCTGGATGACCTGGGGTTGATTCCCGCTTTGCAGGCGCTCTTCAAGAGCTTCACGACGGACACGGGCATCGTCGTGGGTCTCACCGCGTTCGCGGGGGTGGAGGATCTGCCCATTGACAGGCGCACGGTACTTTATCGCGTCGCCCAGGAAGCTCTGAGCAATGTCGCCCGGCACGCGAAGGCCAGCAGGGTGGAGGCGTGCATCCAGAGAGTGACCAACTCCGTCCTGATGAAGATCAAGGACGACGGCAAGTCTTTCGACGTGGAACGGATGCTGAAGTGCAAGAGAGGCAAGCGCCTTGGGTTGCTCGGCATGAGAGAGCGGGTGGAGATGGTGGGCGGCACGTTCACGGTCGAATCCGTCTCGGGGCAAGGCACGACCATTCATGCACAGATTCCGTTCCACAAGGACACCAAGAGGCGATCTCGCTCATGATTTCCGGCAAGCTCATCACCGTGCTGCTCGCAGAAGACCACACCGTCGTCCGAGAGGGTCTGCGGATTCTCCTTGGGTCCGAGGCGGACATCAACGTGGTCGGTGAAGCGGCCACCGGCTTCCAGGCCGTGGAGATGGCCAAGAGACTCCATCCCGCCGTGGTCGTGATGGACATCGCGATGCCGATGCTCAACGGTCTGGAAGCGACCCGGCAGATTGTCCGGGACGTCCCTGGCGTCAAAGTGCTCATCCTCTCCGCGCACGGTGATATCGCCTACGTCGAGCAAGCGACGGCGCTGGGTGCGTCAGGATACTTGCTGAAGCAGACCTCCGCCTCTGATCTGTCCGTCGCGATCCGTGAGGTCCACAAGGGCAACACCTTCTTCAGTCCCGCCATCGCCAGGGGCTCCGTCGATAAAGGGCAGACGTTGCTCGATCGAAAGGGCTTGCTCAAGACGAAGGGGGACCTCCTGAGCCCGCGCGAGATGCAGGTGCTCCAACTGGTTGCCGAGGGCAAGGCGAACAAGCAAATCGCGTCGGCGCTTGGCCTCTCCATCAAGACGGTCGAAAAACACCGGGATCGTCTGATGAAGAAGCTTCGTCTTCACGACATCGCGGGGCTCACCCGCTATGCCATTGGTGCGGGCGTCATCGAAAGCAGCGTCCAGGTGACGATTGTCGAAGAGCCCGGGCTCGCAGGTGAGCCATCCCAATCAGAAGGCAGAGATCTTCCGGCTCAACGCGGAGGCCCGAAGCCGCACAGAGGAACACGGCGATCAAAGAACGGGCCAAAAGGATAGGGCGCTCCCCTTTCTTTGGGGCAGGGCTCGTCATGGCATCCTCCGAACGATCCATCGGTTACTTATTCTTCCCATGCTGAAGTCATACCTGTCAGACAGCCGGATCACCCTTGTGGGGTAGAACCCTACCTCAATCGATGGCCCACCAGCCCCGAAAGCCTTTCCCCTGAGCGAAATCCCCTGGTGCGTCGGTTTGTCGTGATTCTGCGATGGCGAGATTTGTCGTACCTCCGGCAGTCGGCCGATCACTACTCATTGTCAACGGCCGCACCGGCGTCGATTCCCGACGTCGGTCTCGTGTCAGATTGAAGTCCGGGTCCGCGGTCGCCCTGACTTCAAGAAGGAGAACATCATGCGATCAACTTACTGGACCTCGGCCCTCGTGGTGGTTGCGATGCTGGCGATGGCTGCACCCACGCTCGCTCAGACCTGCCTTCCGGACCGCCAATGGTTTCCGCAGCCATCGTTTTGCGAGCCTGCCGTCTCCACGGCTCCCCTCGGTAGTCCTGTCGTCCACGAAGGAACGGGCGCTCCCCCTCCGCCGCCCAATATCTTCGGACCCGAGATCCCCAACACCGTGATCCGGGGAGAAGTCCGGGGCGATGACCTCGTCTTGACCTTCCCCAACAACACCCTCGACTACACCGTTTCGTTCAATGCTTCCGGGGTCCGCGTGCCCCAGAGAGTTCTGTGCCATAGCCGCGGGATCGACTGGATCAATGCCAACGAACTCCGCGTGTCCATGCGAATGCTGAAACGCCACGGCGGTTCCCTGGAAAACCTGTGGGCATCCGGGCAGCTGCGAAGCGGTGAGGCACTGTTGCAGAGAGTTCATTTTCAGACACCGATCCGACCGACCCTCACTGAAGAGCCCCGAATGTAGTTGTCGATTGGCTAGACCGCATTGGTGGCCGCAAGACCAACGTCCTGCGGCCAACCGAGAATGACCGCAACCAATGAAGGTCCGGCAGAGTGCCGGAGACCAAATTGACCACGCCAAGCACCTTGGCACGAAGGAGGGTTTTCATGAATGGCAAACTCCTGATCTTGCTGGTGGCGATTTTTGCTGTGACCACGAGCGGGTACGCACAGGATTCCGTAACCTCTGGTGTTGTCGTTGACGCCTTGTTTCACGCACCACTGGCGCGTCACGGTGCCTGGGTGGAGGTGAACGGCGTCGGGCATGTTTGGCGTCCCTCGCACGTGGAGGCAGGCTGGCGGCCTTATGTGAGCGGCCAGTGGGTGTTGACGGAAAATGGCTGGTTCTGGCAGAGTGATGAACCGTGGGCCTGGGCCACGTATCACTACGGGCGCTGGCTCTCGACTTCGGATCAAGGGTGGGTGTGGGTTCCCGGCAAGGTCTGGGCCCCTTCCTGGGTTGTCTGGCGCGAGGGCGGCGGCTACATCGGCTGGGCGCCGCAGGCACCGGGAGATTCCCAGGGCCCTCTGAATTCGTTCGTGTTCGTGAACCAGACCCGTTTCATCGATCCCATCAGCCCTTCGACGGTTGTGTTCAACGAGGCGGTCGCTAACAAGACGGCAGCTCTTTCCCCCAGTCAGAGCGGCGGCGTTGCTGTGGCCGGCCCGAAGGTGGAGGCTATTCAACAGGCCAGCGGCAAGGCTGTCCCCGTGGCCAAGGTGCAAGAGCTTCGAGCCAAGCAAGAAGCGAACGTTCCGCAGCCTGCTGCAGCAGCAGTCAGCGAGGACTCCAAGCCAGCCTCGGCAGCCGCGCCTCTCGAGCCCAAGCCCTCTCCCTTCATCAAGGGTGAATCGACCGTCGAGAAGCCTTCCGGCAAGAGCGAAGGCCAGGCTACCTCCGGAGTGTCGCTCCCGGCAAAGCCGGAATCCGTGCCGGCGGGTCATGGCACTGGCCCTTCTCCGGCGGCTTTGAACGAGCCGAAAGTGCAAAACGAACCCGCACCAAAGGCGCAGTCCAAGGAACCGGGGCCACTCGGGGCGCCGGACGAGGCAGACTCGAGACACAAGAGCCGCTGAGGCCTTGTTGATCAGCCACCGGACAGCGCGCGCGGATGGTATCAGGCGAAGTGTGGTTCCGCTTCGTAGAGCCCATGCTGGGCTTGTCACAAGCGGCGAGATCATGGAGTCTACAGGCCAGCCACCCCCGGCGGTGGCCTGGCCGGTCCCCGGGCGGGCACACATCAACATCGACGGGGCAGACACTCGGGTCTCCCGCTCCACCGGCCTCAACAGGCACTTGGATCAACACGTTGCGCCACGAGACATGCACCCGTCTCCCGCAGAAGGGCGCGCGAACATGGAGAGGAGCTCTGCTTTCGCCTACCGGCAGACCATGATCCTCCGCGATCACAGGATTCCACGACAAAGGGGGCCGTACCTATACGGAAACGCCGCTCAATCGTGGATTCGTGAACGGGACGATCTACACGGCGAGCGCCCCTCCAGGTTCTACCCCGGGCGACATCGCGGGTCGGGGCGCGCTCGACGCGCGAACCGCATACAACACCCTGGCGGCGCTTCCGGGCGGTATAGATCTGGGCAGCGACCAATTGGGCGGACGCACCCTTGCTCCGGGCATCTATAGAGCCGCGGGAGGGTCGTATCAGATAACCGGATCGGATCTCACGCTCGACGCACAGGGCGACGCGAATGCTGTCTGGGTCTTCCAGATGGCGTCCTCGCTCACCGTGGGTGGTCCGGGAGCGGCCTTCCCTCAGAGCGTCATCCTGACCAACGGCGCTCAGGCCAAGAACGTCTTCTGGCAGGTCGGCAGCGCCGCGACCATCAACGCGGGAGGGGGCGGTATCATGGTGGGAACCATCATTGCCGAGGCCGGAGCCGCGTTCTCAACGGCCGGAAACGTCACGCTAACGACTCTCAATGGCAGAGCCCTTGGATTGAATGCCTCGGTCACGGTGGTGAACACCCTCATCAACATCCCGGCCCCGTAAGGCACGGGGTGTCCGGTGTGAGAGCAGTATAGGAGGAGGGGACAGGTTTCTAAGTCTGTCCCCTTCTCGGTTTTCCGCTTTTTCCGAATCAGACGACGGCCGAGTGCGAGAAATCAAGACAGGTGTCGCACGGCTCTTCGTTGATGACGACGGGTGGGCACAGCTTGAGGACCTGAACGAACAAGCCGGCCAGTGCCGCCCGATAATTCACGGACATTGCCACTTGGGGACTTCACCCCACTTGACAGAAATCAAAATGACGGTGGCGGCCCGACGGGGGAGGGGCTATTCTTAAATATATGCCTCTCTTCCCAGAGCCGGAGGTGGCTTTGCAGCGGAAGGATCTGAGCCGTGCGCTGGTTTGAGCACAATCTCTTGGAGTTCAGGATGAGGCGATGTACTCCGCCGATTCTCGTGAGATGCGCTTTGAGAATATTTCGTAGGGGGGACGAGGAGCATCTTTCCCATTGTTCAAAAAGATTGTCCGCTCGTCGCCCGCTGCCCTCCTGATTCTTCTCCTCTCCTCTAGGGTCCTGGGGGATCCTTCCTCCGGGAAGATCGGGATCCGCATGCCGGGGCTGACCGCCGCGCCAACCGAGGTCTCCTACAGCAGCGAGTGCCAGAAGGCCTACCATTGCTTCTACGGCGACCGTTACGACGAGGCGATGGACGCCGTCGAAGCGGCGCTCGCCAAGAACCCTCGGGACCTCGCCAGCCTGTTGCTCAAGTCCCAGATACTGGCTGCCGGCCTCGAATTCGAGCAAGCAGAGGCGCTGCTCCTCGGACTCGACCGGAGCTTCCCCCGGAATCCGCACGTACTGCTGCGCCGAGCGGAGCTTGTCCGGGACCAGGCGGCGCTGGCCGAACGTGCCGCGGGCAGTCCGTCCGCGCTCGAGCTCTACGAGAGCACTCTCTCTGTCGCGCCGGGAAATAGTGCGATCGCGCTGTCGTTCGCCTCCTACCTCTACCTGATCAACCAGCTGCACCGGGCCGATGTGCTCTACCGCGAGGCGGTCCGGCTCCGGCCGTTCCAGGATCGGGAGACGGTCATGAATGACGCGATGATCCTCACGATGAAAGGCCAGGGCGAGGAATCGCTCCGAGAGCTGGCCAAGTACCGGACCACGTTCGGCGAGGACTCACAGCACCTGCTGGCAGAGGGCGTCGTCCTCTGGAAACTCGATCGCAAAGGTCCGGCAGCCGACCGTTTGACGCGGGCCTGCCGGAAGAACGTCCGCAATCTTGCCGGGCTGAGGGCCGCGGCCCCCCTGCTCATCAAGCTGGGACAACCTGACCAGGTGCGGGCCCTCCTGGCCGCGGCGGTCGCCGCGAACCCGGGGAATCGGCGACTCGCCCAGCTTTCGCTCCAGCTTGAGAGTCCGTTGATAAGCCACCCCGGCGTGCTTTCCGGGTCGGTGGTCGTCGATCGACCGAGCGCGATTCAGCGCCGGGGCGCCATCGTCTACAACTGCTCGTTGCCCGTGGTGAAGTCCGATCGGTCGCTCCTGGACTCGATCGATGGCGAATTCCAGGCGGCCTTCACGTCCGTCGCGAAGTTGCTGGGTTTCACTCCCAACGCCGTCAAGGTCAACGTCGAGATGGATACAGGCCTCGCCAACCCCGCCTTCTACGATCCCCGGACCGACTGCATCACAATCTCGGCAAAGTGGTTCAACTTCAAACAGCCGGGAATCGACGTCCCTCTCACGCCCGTGCAACTCCGAGAGCTCACGAGACACGTGGTCCGCCACGAACTCTCCCATCTCGTGCTGGCTCACAAGATCGGACTCGAGGAGTACCAGCGGGGTAGCTCGGCACTCCCGCTCTGGCTCGTCGAGGGGTTCGCCGAGTGGGCAGCCGGAGGGGCGCAGAATGTCTGCCGCAGTCCCAAGCAGATCCATGCTCTGTTTCAGGCCGGCCTCCTCGACTACGAGGCGCTCCGGTCCGCGATGCTGGTGAATGGAGAGAGCAAGGATCCGGACCTGAATCACAAGGCGTACGTCCAATCGTTCTTCATCGTGAAGCATCTCATCGGCCGGAAGCCCGATCCCGTGACAGGACTCGAGGCGTTCGTGGGCCTCATCCGCGCGTTGGTCCGCGGCGGCACGACGTTCGAAGGAGCCCTGGCGAGACAGTACCGGGTGTCCGTTGCCGAGTTTGAGGCCGGCTGGACGGGGCTGCTCCGGGACAACGTGCTTCTGCGCGCCGACCCGATCCTGTCCAGCACCCCATAGGGGTCCCCAGTCGATCCCCTTGCGAGGACAGACATCTGGATCCGGAAAGTCCCCTGCGGAAACCCTGATCCTGACGGGAATTCGGTTGGCTTTTCGACGCGAAAGGGAGAACCCTTCGCGATCCGGACGCAACAGAATAGTGTAGAAGTCGAAATCCAGGGGCCACGACGGCTTTGCTGAGTTTCCCGACTCCAGGAGTGTCCCAATGTACAAGCGAATCGTGCTCGTTGGCCTCTTGACCTGTCTGTCGGCACAGCCGGCGCTTTGCGGAGAGGGCGCCGGCTACATCGTCTGTGGAACCCAGATCAACGGAGTTGCCTACTCCGCGATGCCGGTCGCCCGTATGGGTGTAACCTACGGGACGCCGTTCGTGTCGTCCGGAGGGACCTACGTGTACGGAGCCCCGCTCGTCACGTCATCCGGAGGGACTTACGCATACGGCGCCCCGTTCGTCACGTCGTCGGGGGGCTATTCCTATGGGGCCCCTGTGGTGGGCATGCAGCTTGGCTATCCGGCCTCCGCTCCGTCGGTGATCACTCCGGTGTCCTCCGGCGCTCCGATGGCCCAGACCCAAACGGTCTACTCGTACGGCGCACCGACGGTCTACAGCTCACTGGTCTATCCGTACAGCGCGTCGACCGTTCAGACCCAAGCGGGATACACCTACGGCGCACCGGTCGTCCAGGTCCAGACATCCTTCCCGTACGGCGCTCCCGTGGTTCAAACCCAAATCGGCTACGTTACTCCGGGCTTCAGCGTCGCCGTGTACTAGAAGTCCCGACCCCGCGAAGAGCGTTTCAGAGCTCGATCTGAACAATCCGGAAGGAGCTCCAATGAAAAACATGAGAAATTTGATCCTCGCGGCGCTATCCGCCGCACTGCTATCCGCCGCACTGCTCGTATCACCCGCTCTTGCGGATGTGAACTCGAACTATCTGGTTCAGGAATCGGCGCCTCAGGACCTCTCGCCGGTCAGCCCGGCCGGCCAGACGCCAAGACTGCCAGCACCGCCGCTGGGGCCTCCGCTGACCTCGGGAGTGGGCGTGCAGATTGCCACCCCGGGCGATGGAGTCTCCTCGGCGGTGGCAAAGCCCGCCGAGATGAACCCGATACCCACAGCGCCCGGCAAAGTTGCTCAGGCTTCTTTGATCGCCGGTGCCCCGGTTGTCGCGGCGGTCGCGGCGGTCACGGAAACACCTCCAGCCCCCGCTGCCGTCCCGCAGATGGCCCCTCCAGTCGCCGCTGCCGGCCCGCCGGTGTCGAACGCGAAGCCGGCCACGGCCCAGGTTCAAGGGACGGCCCCAATGGCTGGAATCGTCCAGATCCCGGGCGTGGCCCAGGTTCCGGGTCAGGTTCCGACCCAGGTGCTGGCACAGGCGCTCCCGGAGAATCTCGTACTCCGGCCCGTGGCCCCTCAGGTCTTCGTCTCCACGATCAACGCCCCGACCCCGCCCCCGCAGCCGCAGCCGTACACGGTCCTCGGTGCTCCGATCCTGGCCAACCAGGTTGTCCACTCCTACTGCGGTTACGTCTACCCAGGGAATTCCATCCTGTTCTCCGGGGCGAGCGCCCTCCGGGCCAACATGGATGGGACCGTCTATTCGCACCCGAATTTCCCCAACCGGAACCTGTTCTGGAACCATAATGAGAGCCGGTGGTGCTACCAGGATAGTACCTCGTCCACCGGATGGCTTTTTGTGCCGGAGGGAATCTACATCCCCCGTCCGTATTGACCGATTCGAACCGGCCGGCCGGGCTGTGCCGCGAGAGGTCGCTGCCACGGTCTCCCAGCCTCCGCCCCCGCTCCCCGGGCTCAGATCTCGTAATGCGCTCGACGTTGAGGTAGTCCACAGGGAACCGAGAGGAACCAATCATGAAGTCAACTTTGAAAAACCGAGCACGGATCGTGAGCATGGGGCTGGCGCTGACGCTGATGAGCCTGGGCTCGTCGCACGGACTCGCGGACCTCTGGCGCATCCACATGGACGCCGGAAATGCCTTCTACGCCTCGGGTTGCATAGAAGAGGCGGAGCGGGAGTTTCAGGCATCCCTGAACCTCACCGAGGCTGACCCGGACGGCCTGTCGGCGGTCGCGATGAACCTGAACAACCTCGCCATGGTCCGCGTCAGGCAAGCGCGGCTCAATGACGCGGTAGCGCTGTTCCGGCGGGCAGCGACGATCGTCCAGGCCCAGAGCGGTCCTTCCAGCCCCGAACTGGCACGAATCCTGAATAACGAAGCCACGACATTCCGAAAGATGGGAGATCATGGCCAGGCTGACACTCTCTTCCGGCGAGCCCTGGACGTCCAGGTAGCGGTGCATGGGCCGACCAGTCCGGAGGTCGCGTGCACACTGAACAACCTGGCCTTGAACCTGGCGAGCCAGTCGCGTTACACCGAAGCTTACGCGATCTATCGCCAGGCGTTGGCCATCGACGAACTGCGACTGGGGCCCGACCATCGCGACGTCGGAGCCACGTTGAACAACCTTGCGCTGCTGCTGGCTAATGTCGGACGGTACGCGGATGCGGAGGCTCTCGGCCGGCGCGAACTCCGGATCTTCGAAGCGGCCTACGGCCCGATCCATCCCAACGTGACCACCTGTCTCACCAACCTGGCCCGGTTCGCTCGGGAGCAGGGTCACCTGCACGAGAGCGAGCAGCTCTTGCAGCGGGCAAACCTCCGATCCTTGCCAAGCGTGAAGGGCCTGATGCCCTCACCCGCGGTGGGGCCGGTGACGGCTTTTCCGGCGGTCTTTGTCCCTGAAGTCCGACCGGTCGGTGCCCCAGTCGTCGCGCCCGCCGGGAGCCCTCAGATGCAGCTCCTCACGCCCGGTGCGACTGCAGCGGTCCCTGCTCCGCCCCCAAACGTGAATGGTCCCGGGTCTCCGGGAGCACAGCCTCTCAGTTGGATCCAGCGGGGTGGGCAGCTGATGATGGACGGCCAGGAAACCCCCTCCAGTTTCAGCGTGGAGGGGATCGCTGGCGAAGGATCGCACTTCGTCGCGGTCATACGGTTCAAGAACCAGACCTACGTCGTGGCGCCCGGTGCAATGATCCCAAGTCGTGACGATCCCGCACTCCAAATCCGGATGATCACCGCCGAGGGTGTCGACGCGTTCGACCCGATCGCGCTCCGTGTCGTCCGGCGAAGCCTCTCCAACGGCATCTCGGCGATGTGACACCCACTGATTGACGAGGGGCACGGACTCTGACGGGGGGCACGAACTCTCGAGCTTCAGATAGTGCCACCGTTGGCTCCAGGATCGGGCTTAAAACCCCGATCCAGAGGTAGGGTTTCACCCCATAACAAGCGGTCCTGCCAAGGCCTATACTGCCAGAAAGTCGGATGATTCCTGTACTGGAGGGGCCAATAATGTGTGACGAGATCAGAATCAAGGGAATGGGATCGATGGCGCACTCTCAGGGCGTCGCGTTCCGAGTCTGGGCTCCGCATGCGCAGAGGGTATCCGTCATCGGATCGTTCAACGACTGGGACGGCAACAAGCATCCCATGACGGATGAGAAGAACGGCTTCTGGTACACAACCGTGGCCGAGGCTCATATTGGCGATCAGTATCGTTTCCTCCTGTCCACGGCGGCGGGTGAGTTGAAGCGCATCGACCCGTATGCCTGTGAGGTGACCAGCTCGGTCGGAAACGCCATCGTTCACGACCCAAGCTTCGACTGGCAAGGAGATGACTTCCACATCGCGCCGTGGAATGAGCTGGTCATCTACGAACTTCATGTCGGCACGTTCAACGACCAAGAGGACGTCAACCACCCGGGCAAGTTCCCTTCGGTGTCGGCACGGCTGGGGCATCTGAAGAAGCTCGGGGTCAACGCGATCCAGATCATGCCCGTGGGTGAGTTTGCGGGAGAGCGGTCGTGGGGTTACAACCCCTCCCATATCTTCTCGGTGGAAAACGCGTACGGAGGCCCGACTGCGTTCAAACAGTTCGTCAAGCGTGCCCACCGTGAAGGGATCGCAGTGATTCTGGACGTTGTCTACAACCACCTGGGACCTGGTGACCTCGACCTTTGGCAGTTCGACGGCTGGAGCGAGAACGGTCGCGGCGGAATCTACTTCTATAACGACGACCGGGCCAATACGCCGTGGGGAGAGACCCGGCCCGACTACGGACGCGGCGAGGTCCGTCAGTACATCCTCGACAACGTTTTGATGTGGATGGAGGAATACCACGTCGATGGCCTGCGCTTCGACTGCACCCAGTTCATCCGCACCGTTGACGGTTCTGACGCTCGGGAACTGCCTGAGGGCTGGAGCCTGCTCCAGTGGATCAATAGCCAAGTTTCCAAGCAGTTTCCCAGGCGGATCACGATCGCCGAGGATCTTCAGAACAACAAATGGCTCACTAAAGACGTCGGCGCTGGAGGAGCCGGGTTCGGTTCTCAATGGGACGCCATGTTCGTCCACCCAATCCGCCAGGCGGTGATCACTTCCGACGACGAGCAACGCTCTCTCGCCGCCATCCGCGACGCGATCTGCTACCGCTACAATGACGACGCCTTTGACCGTGTCATTTACAGCGAATCTCACGATGAGGTGGCTAATGGCAGAGCAAGGGTCCCACAGGAGATCAGCCCGAAAGACCCCAAGGGCTGGTACGCACGGAAGCGCTCGACGCTGGCTGCCGCGATCGTCTTCACTGCCCCGGGAATCCCCATGCTTTTTCAGGGCCAAGAGTTCCTCGAAGGGGGATGGTTCCGTGACACGGTCCCCGTCGACTGGGACCAAAACGACGAGTTTCGTGGCATCGTTCGGCTGTACCGAGACCTCATCCGGTTGCGCTGCAATCGCGCTGGCTTCACGCGGGGCCTCTGCGGGCAACGAACACAGGTGTATCATCTGCACGACGAACGCAAGGTCATTGCCTTCCACCGTTGGGACAAGGGCGGCCCGGCGGACGATGTCGTGGTCGTCGCCAACTTCTTCCGCGAGGCGCAGGATGGCTACGTCATCGGCTTTCCGGAGGCAGGAACCTGGAAACTCCGCTTCAATAGTGATTGGAATGGCTACAACGACGACTTCTCAAACCATCCCAGCGTCGACGCCGTTGCCGAGTCCGGAGCCTACGATGGGCTTCCATGGCACGCGACGATTTCGATAGGTCCCTACAGCGTGCTGATCTTTTCGCAATAGTCATATCGAAGGGAAGTTGGTCTCCATGGTGATCGCCGAAATTTTTCAGGTGGCCTTGCTGATGCTCGTCGTGCTCTCCTCCTCTTTTCACGGCCACCGGATGTTCTGGGTGGCTATTCCTCTGTCAGTCTTCGTGGCCCTGGAGGTCGTGGCCGGAGCGCACGTGCATGGTGCGACCGAGGGGATTCTGGTGTACTCCCTGGGAATCGGTCTGGTAGCGGGGATCCTTGGCTCCGTTCTACTGATTTCCGCACCCGACGAGCTTCGGGCGTTGCCTTGCCGCGAGCCGTCCGCAGTCCCGGTCTTATCCATAGTCTCGCGGGGGGCCTCGTCGTGGAATGGCAGGGGGAGGGCCGGATGACATGGAAGCCATCGACATCACTTCATGGACTCCGAACGGCATCGGAACCCGCGGTCATCATAACGCGGGAGAGCTTCGTGGACACCGTGGCTGGACCCTGACAACGGTGATCGCGCTGATCCTCATCGGTACCGTGGCCCTCTACGAAGCACTTGAACGTAAGGGATCCTCGATCATCAGAAACTGGGACCGTCTGGTCCGTCCGGGTACTTCCGTGCCCATGGGTCCGAGGCCAAGGCCTTCCGCTTCCGTGCTCGCCGCGGGGGTTGCCTCCTCCTACCTCGGATCGGACGACAAAGGTGCGATCAATCCGAAAACCGGAGGGCGCTTGCAGAGATCCGCCGAGTCCGGTTATATGGCAGACGGGACAGCCCCTACCGCTGCGATGCGGCACGTACCGCTCGGCAGCAAGGTGCGGGTCACAAATTTGAACAATGATCGTTCGATCGTGGTTCGAATCAACGATCGCGGTCCCTTCAAGAAAGGCCGCGTCATCGACCTTACCGCCAAGGGCTTCGACCGGATTGCGGACCATCCCGGCCCCGGGCTGATCGATCGAGTGCGAGTCGAGGCCATGCCGGTTGGCACCGATACGAGCTGGCCGGAAGTACGAGTCAAGGAGGTTGACTGTGCCGGGATGGAGAGACGCGGCAGTGGGGCGAATCGTTGACACCCATCCCCGGGTGGCACGGACTCGAGCTCGACGGTGGGCACTGCCGCTCATTCGTCCGGAGGTCTTGTCTGATCTTAGCCCCCCGCTTTCCGCGCCATGAGATCGCGCGGAGAACGAGCGGATGCAGTAGAACTAGAACGAGACAGAGGATCATACCCGCCGGAGAGGGCCGACAACCGCGCATGGCGCCGCACCCTCCCCCGGACCCGGAGCTCGAGGACGAGCCACCCTGGTCGGTGTCGGCTCCCAAGGGTCTGGTGGTCCCAATCGTCAAGGCAAACACTCCCGTTCCATCCCCTGCATGCCTGATCCTGATGTAATAGGTGCCGCTCGTCATGGCGGTCCAGTCGAGATACGATCGATTCGTGCCTCCGTAGTGCGAACTGAGCCCCATCAACGAGGTTGCATCCGGGCGGTAGAGCTCCATCACCGTTGCCATCTCCGTGGTGTCCCAAGACACCAGGTCACCGGTCTCGATGAAGTACTCGGTTCGCGCGGTTGCCTCGAACTTGAACCAGGTCGCTGCCCCCTTGCTGTCGATGACGCTCCAGACCCTTTCGTTGGTCGTCGGCACGAGGATGGCGGTCTCCGGAGTCGACGGCTGCGGGCCGCACCCCGTGACGGTGATCGTATCTGCCTCCATGCGCTGAAACGCCGGAAGCGTCTCGTCCGGCGAGTCGGTTCCGCCTTCGAGCGCGCCCGCCGTGCTCCGTCTCGCGGTGCCTCCCGGATTGGTGACCGTGACCTCGAATTGATAGGTCCCGTCCGTGCCATACTTTGCCAGGGCTCCGGAATAGACCCCGTCGTCCGAGAAAAGATCGGGAGGAAACCCATCATCACGTAGGACGATGTCCGAAATCGAACCTCCACCGCTCGGGGGAGTGACACTCACCACAACCGTCGCCCCCAGCACCGGCTCAGGCCCGCTGACCGTCACCATGATGTCGATCGGCTCGGGATAGGACCCGCCCCTGAGTTCCAGGTCGATCGAGAGCTCGCTCTCTGCCATGACCTCCTGGCTGACCCTACCGCTCGAGCCGACGTTCAGGGCCGTCACCTTGCTCGTCCAGGTGCCGGCCTCAGGGCTCGAAACGGTGAAAAGCGCATAATCGTCCCCAGCCAGGTACGACACTCCGACGGGAAGGGTGGTGGAGGTGATCGGCGTTGGGTCGCCCGGACGTTCGAGATGAAACTCAACCTTGGTTTCGTGCTCCCAGTTCGCCGTGAAGACCGCGACCGTCTCGGTTCCGGAGATCACCGTCCGAACCTCGCTGGTCGTTCCGTCGGTCAGGGTGTCTGACTGCTCTTTCAGCAGATCGTCCAGTTTGTTGACCGTTCGGTTGATCGCCGAGTACGCCTCGTCCAGGAAATAGCCGAAGGGAGCGTCGAAGTACTTCCCCTGGGTTTTCGTTGCCATGCTTCGCAAGGTTGCCGCGTCCCGGTCGGCACCCAGACCGACGGTGTAGATGGGGACCGAGGCGTTTTGGAAAGTTGTGACAACGGGAGTTCCACCGATATTGCAGACACCGTTCGACAGAAAGACCGCGAATCGTGTCGTGTTAGCCAATGAGGCCGTGTTCAACAAACCCCACGAGGTGTTCAGCGCCGCATTGTAGTTGGAGTTTCCGAGGGGAGTGATCGCGCCAATCGCCGCCTTGACGGCGTTCTTCGTCTTCTGGTCCACCAGGTCGGTCATGGGAACGACCACGGAGGCTGTGTCAGAGAACTGGACGACCCCGACCTTGTCCCCGAATGGCATCAGGTCCACGAACTCCTCAACCGCGCTCGTGGCGGACTCGATCCTGGACGGGCTGTCCTGAGCCATGCCGATCGAGCAATCAATCGCCAGCACGGCCGCGTTTCCACCCATGTAGACGATCTCGAATTTGGAGTCCCAGCCGTTGGTCGGCTTCGTCAAATAGGTGGGGGCTGTCCCTCCGGTGAACTCCGCGAACTGGATTCGTGGATTGTAGACGGTGTAGTTGACCGGAGTCTGATCGTCGTTGGGGTCTCTGAAAAGAGTGTCCCACGCCGACGAGTTGTAGATGCGCCACTGGGCTGTTTTTTTGTCGTCGGCACTGACGTAGTCGCTGGACGTACTAAACCACTGGTATAGCCCTTGCGAATTCATGATCGTTTCGCGCGGGTTGTCGCTGGAGATCGGTGTCGACGGGCTCTTGGCTGTGTCCTTGCCGGCATTGGCGTACTCGTCGAACACGCCGTACGCATAGTGACCGAGCTCGTGGGCGATCGTGTGTCCGATGTATGTGTCGGTCCGATCGTTTCCGCTCTGGTACTTCGTGTAGGTGAGGATGCGTCTCGCTGGACCGCGGAAACCGGACACATGCGCGTTCGAACGCCCCGCCCAGCAGTCTGATGTCCGCCCGCGCCATCTGGGCGCTGTTGGTGTAGACGTAGACGTTGCGAACCTTGTGCTTGCCCTCGGACATCGTGAATGTATCCTGGGCAAACTGCTCGAGCGCCGTTTTGATCCTTCCCGCCTTGTCCGCTGGGGTAGGATTCCAGTCCAGAGAGACCACGAAGTCAAAATACCCGATCCCCGCGCTTGACTCGTATTGAGTCAGCGGATGGCTTCCCGCCAGGACGACCGCCGGCAGCATCGCCGCGAGCAGGGCACATGACAAGGCTGGCTTGAGGATTGCTTTCGAAGGATCCATGTGATTTCGTCCAATGCTCGACCATGTACACTATCGGCAAGCGCCGACCTTTCCGAGCGGATGGAAGGTTCTTGCGAGGTGCGGCGGATCGGACTGCAAGAGGCGGATCGGACTACAAGAGGTGGAGGGTCCCTTTCGAGTAGTAGACGATCAGATCTTGGTCTCTGGCCCCGACGATCTTGAGGGTGAATCCATGGGGATTCGCTTCGGAAATCACGGGCCTGAAGAACCCGCCGGCTCCTCTGGTCCAGACGGCAAGAGGCCCGTCCTGTCTGACGCTGGCAATCAAAACGAAGTCGTCTCCGAGAAAGAAGGTCCCAAGAGCGTCGGAGTATGCGAGGACCCCGAGAACCAACAGACCGCAGGCCGCAAGGATCGCTCTGCGAATAGTGGTGGTTGGCGTCTTGCTTCCCCCTCATCCATGGGACGACTCGGCCTCCTGGCTTTCGCTCGTCGAGGCTCGCGCGAAACCGGATCTCGTGTTTTCGAGATCCCTGAGGGCTCGTCCCGTGTGAGACTCCTCGCAGCGTGCCACTTGGTCCACGGTCCCGGAGACGACGACGGTCCCGCCGCCCACGCCCCCTTCTGGCCCCAGGTCGATGACCCAGTCCGCCATCCGGATGACGTCGAGGTTGTGTTCGATGACCACCAATGTGTGTCCCGCGTCAACGAGCCGACCGAAAAGCTCCATCAGTCGGGCCACGTCGTCGAAGTGAAGGCCGGTCGTGGGTTCGTCGAAGAGGTAGAGGTTCGATCGCCCCCCCTCCGCGAGAAGCACGGTCGCGAGCCGGAGTCTGGACAGTTCCCCGCCGGACAGGGTGCCGGTCGACTGACCGAGTCGGAGATAGCCAAGCCCCACCTCCCGGAGTGTCGACAGCGTCAGTAGGATCTCCCGATGCCCAGCGAAAAAGCTGGCGGCCTCTTCCACCGACATCTCGAGGACGTCGTGGATCGAGCGTCCGTCCAGCGCGCACTCGAGGACGGCCGGTGTGAACCTCCGACCGTCACAGTCCTCGCATCCCATCCAGACGTCCGGAAGAAAATCCATGGACACCTTGATCCGGCCCAGTCCCTCGCAGGTCTCGCACCGGCCGCCACGGGAGTTGGTCGAGAAGTGTCCCTTTTTGAGCCCTCGCTCGCGAGCCGAGGCCGTCCGGGCAAACAGATCCCTGACTCCGTCGAAGAGCCCGCTAAACGTGGCCACCGTGCTGGTGAGCGACGCCCCAGAGGCCTCGACGTCGGCGCGTATGACAGCGTCGAAGTCCGTGTGACAGACCATTGCCGAACAGCCCGTCAAGCCAGAAACTCTGGATCCCAAAGGTGCAGCCCGCAGCCGGGCCTCGAGAGAGCAGGCCAGCACGTCGAAGACGAGCGTCGACTTGCCGCTGCCTGACACTCCCGTGACCGCGATCACGCCGCCCGCGGGAAACGAGACGGTCACGTCTCGAAGGTTGTGAACTCTGGCGCCTTTGATCGTGATCCCCTTCCGGAGATCCCGCTGTCTTGTCGTGGACACAGCCGAGGAGAGTGGCCGCGGATCGAGGACGCGGCCATTCGGGCGCGCCAGATATTGGCCCGTGCGAGATTTCGGGTCTTTCGCCACCTCACCCGGGGAGCCCTGGGAGACGATGCGACCGCCCGCTTCACCAGCGCCGGGGCCGAGGTCGATCAGATGGTCCGCGGCGCGGATGACGCTCTCGTCGTGTTCCACCACGACCACGGTGTTGCCATTGTCTCGCAGCTCATGGAGCAGCTCCAGGAGTCGTCCGGTGTCTCGAGGGTGCAGTCCGATCGTGGGCTCGTCGAGAACATACGTGATTCCCGTGAGCTCGCCGCCAAGCTGGGAGGAGAGAAGAATCCGCTGAGCTTCCCCACCGGACAGAGTCGAGGCGGGCCGGTCGAGAGTGAGATATGAAAGCCCGGCTTTCCTGAGGCGTTCGAGGCGCTGCACGGTCGCCGATCGAAGCTCGGCGGTCAGATCGAGCGACCGCGTCGACACCTCTGTCTCCCCTTGGCCCGTCCGCAGGCGTTCGAAGAATTCGAGCGCCTCGCCCACGGTCATTCTCAAGAGAGCGGCAATGCTCTGCCCGGCGAAAAGAACCGAGCGATACTCCGGCTTGAGCGCCTCGCCTTGACAGTCCGGGCAGCAAATGTCGACCATCAGCGACCGGATCGTCTCTCCGCGCCAGTCCGCGTGTTTGCGCTGGTACTCCTGCTCCACGTAGTTTGCGAAACCCATCCAAGTCGATTCGAAAATGTGCGTCCCTGTTCTCGACTCTCGGCGGTAGTTCCAGGTCGCCTTGTAGGAACGCTCAGCGGTCCCTTCGAGCGCGATCTTCAGAGCCTCTGGGTCCAGCGCCTCGCATGGGCGGGAAAAATCGATCCCCTGAGCCTCGCCGACAGCCCTGAGGATCGCCGTGTGCTGTCCCTCCGGATCTCCGTAGTAAGCGCCGATCTTGTGGCCGGCCAGCGCACCATCCAGGAACGACCGGGAACGATCGGTGATCAGCTTGTCCGGATCGCACCGCGTCACGACGCCCAGTCCGCGGCACCCGGTACACGCGCCCTCCTCGACGTTCGGGGAGAACATGCTCGACACCAGATGTCTGTGACCGGTGAAGCCGCACGCAAGACACGAGGAATCCAGCAGAGGAGTCCGACAATCGGGACAATGTGCGATCCCGACGCGCGAAAAGATCAACCGGTAGTGGTCGTGGATCTCTGTCATCGTACCGACGGTCGATCGTGGGTTTCTGAAGCCGGACCTCTGACGGATGGCGATCGTGGGGGTCAGCCCGGAGGCGTCCTCGAACACGGCCCCTCCCGTCTTGACGGCGAACCGGCGCGCGAAGGGGGAGATGGTGTCGATGAACCGTTGCTGCCCCTCGGCGAACAGCGTGTCGAACGCAAGGGAGGACTTGCCCGACCCTGAGACCCCGGTGACGACCGTCAGGCTGCAGGTCGGGATCTCCACGTCGATCCGCTTCAGGTTGTTTGTCGACACTCCCCGAAACACGATCGGCTCCGTGGCTGCGATCGGGCGACCGGGTTCCACGCAGGGTCCAGGATCCTGTCGGAGCAAGTCTCTGCCAGAGTCAGTCCTAGACGGTGTCGGTGGCGCCTTGGGGCCAGGCTCAAGGCGCAAAAGGGGGCGCAGAGCCTGCCCCGTGAACGATTCCGGGCAGGCCGCGACCCGTTCCGGAGGACCCGCAACGACGATCGATCCACCCGACGATCCGCTCTCCGGGCCCAGGTCGATCACCCAATCAGAGACCTTGATCACGTCCAGATCGTGCTCGACGATGACCAAGGTGTTGCCCGCGTCCACGAGCCTCGTCAGGGCCCGGAGGAGCACCTCGACGTCGGCCGAGTGCAGGCCCGTGGTCGGTTCGTCCAGGACGTAGAGTATCCGACCCTTTGTGGAACCGGAAAGCTCACAGGCCAGTTTGACGCGCTGGGCTTCACCGCCGGACAGGGTGGTCGAGGCCTGGCCAATGGGAAGATAGCCAAGACCCAGCTCCCTCATCGACTCGATGATTCGCGAGATCCGCGGCTGGTCCGCGAAGAACTCGCACGCTTCGTCCACCGACATCTCCAGGACGTCATGGATGCTCCTGGCGCGGTACCGGACTCCAAGCGTGGCCTCGTTGAAACGTCGCCCGCCGCAGGAGTCGCACACGCTCTGGGCGTTTCCCAGAAAATGCATCCCGACCTGGATCACGCCCGCCCCTTCGCAGCACTCGCACCGTCCGCCCACCACATTGAACGAGAACCGACCCTTCCCGAATCCGCGTGCCTTGGATTCGGGCAATCCCGCGAACAGGTCCCGGATCCGGTCGAAGACGCCGGTGAAGGTCGCGGCGTTGCTCCTGGGTGTCCTTCCAATCGGAAGGGAGTCGATCAAGACGAGTCGGTCGAAGCACGAGGCGCCGGGAAGGAGGCGGTCGTCACTCGAATCCGGCCTCCGGGAACGACCCGCCGGGAACCGAGAGTTCCAGCGATCGAGGAGCTCTTCGATCAGCGACGATTTTCCCGCCCCTGAGACTCCCGTGATGACGTTGATGACGCCGACGCGGAAGCAGACGTCCAGGTTCTTGAGATTGTTTTTCCGGGCGCCAAGGACGTAGAGGGTCTCGCCGGTTCCTGCGCGACGCTTCACCGGGACCGGAATCGTCTCGATGCCGGCGAGAAACGCTCGGGTGCGACTCTCAGCTCGCGGCCGCTCCGGCTCGCGGGGTTCGCTCAAGAGGAATCTGTCGGTGGGACCGGAGTAGAGTCTCTCTCCGCCGCCCTTTCCCGCGCCGGGGCCCATGTCCACCAGCCACCCGGAGGCCCGGATGAGCTCCTCCTCGTGCTCCACGACCACCACCGTGTTGCCCATTCTGACAAGCTCGTCCATGAGACCGACGAGCCGCGTCCGATCGCGCGGGTGGAGTCCGACGGAGGGTTCGTCCATCACGTAGAGGATCCCTTTGAGTCCGCAGAAGATCTGGCGCGCCAACCGGATTCTCTGGCTTTCTCCTCCGGAGAGGGCCGTGGACTCCCTCTCCAGAGACAGGTAGCCCAGACCAAGATCCACCAGAACCGAGACTCTTCGGATCACTTCCTGTCTGATGGGCTCGACGATGGCGGCTTCCCGGCCCGTGAGCGTCAACTCCTGGAAGAACCGGGAGAGTTCGAGCAGGGAGAGACGAGACAGGTCGGCGATCGTCCGATCTCGAAAACGGACCGCCAGGGCCTCGGGTCTGAGCCTCGTTCCCTGGCACGCAACACACGGAAGAGTCCTCACAAAACGGAGAACTCCCGGGCTTCGCTTGGTGGCGAGGATCTTTTCCATCACCGGGAGGATCCCTTTGTAGGTGCCCTCCACTCGCGGCCGTGGAGTGATCCCGGTCCACTTCAACCGTGACTCGAGGGGATGTTTTCCGTAGGGGATCCGGATCCGGTCCGAACCTTCGAGGACGATCTTCCTCTGGGAGTCGTCGAGCTCTTTCCAGGGGATGTCCACGGAAAATCCGTGGGCTTTCAATACTTGATCGAGGACGGCCAGAGTGACCTGGGAGTACATGATGTAACCGTTCGGCGTGGTGATGGCCAGGGCCCCCTCACGTAGGCTCTTGGATGGATCGGCAACCAAGAGTCCCGGATCGAGTCGGTCGGCCACGCCGAGGCCGTTGCAGGAGGGGCAGGCTCCTTGGACCGTGTTGAACGAGAAAAGACGTCGTTCCGGCCGCGGGCGGTCTTTCTCTCCGACCCACTCTCCGGTCCTGGAGAACAGCAATCTCAGATAGTCGTGAAGCTCCGTGAGAGTTCCGACCGTGGACCGGGGGTTTCGGATTCCGGTCCGCTGGTCCACTGCCACGGCGGGCGAAAGCCCCTCCACGTGGACGACGTCGGGCTTTTGGGCTCTGGAAAGGAACTGACGCGCGTACGACGAAAAGGTCTCCAGGTAACGACGTTGCCCCTCGCGAAACAGCGTGTCGAATACAAGCGACGACTTTCCGGAGCCGGAGACCCCGGTGACGACGGTGAGGGCCGCTCGCGGGATCTCGACGTCCATCGACTTGAGGTTGTGCTCAGAGGCCCCTCGGATGACGATCCATTCGCGTGGTGCTCGAGCCCTTGACGTGCCCGCGGACATCATCCGCGCTCCGTGAGCCAGACTCCCGACAAGACGAGAAGAGAGCCGACCACGAAGTTGAGCCCGACGGGTTCATGGAGGGTCATCGAGGCGACGGCCGTGGTCATCGGCGGGATCGTGTAGAGGTAGACTCCGACCTTCTGCGACTCTCCTTGTTCGAGGGCGACGAAGTAGAGAAGCGTGGCCAGGAACGAACAGGTGATGCCGAGGAATGCCACCGCGGCCCATGCATCGCCGCCAACTTGGCCAAGGGAGACTCCGCGGGAGGAGAGCTCCCACCACGCGACAGGAGTCATCCAGAGCCCTCCCAGAACGGTCACGCCAGCAAGCAGCGGAAGAGCCCCCATTTCTTCGGAGGCCCTCTTGCCGTAGACCGTGAACAATCCCCACAGGACGATGCTCACGAGGACGAGGAAATCACCGAGGAGATGTCCGGTCAGTTCGAAGGAAAGAAGGGTCTTTGCGCCCATCACGGTGAGGACGCCGACGAGCGCCACCACGACTCCCAGTGTCTTGCGAACGGACAGCCTCTCCCCCAGGACCGTCCACGCGATGAGCGAGATCCACACAGGACAGGTGGCCGCGTAGATCGAACCGTTGGAGGCGGTCGTGTACTGGAGCCCGACGGTCTGGGTCCCGTAGTGCAGCCCGGTCCCGATCAGGCTGAGGACGAAAAGGCGCCAGAGCGCGGCGACGCTGTCGACTTTCAATCGTACGCCGCGCCAGGCAAACCAGGCCAGAAAGCAGCCCGCGGACACGAGCAACCGGGCGGAAACCACCGTGAGCGGAGGAATCGACCCCAGGGCCACCTTGGTCGCCACGAACGAGACGGCCCACAGAAAGCAGGCCAGGACGAGCCCCAGCTTCGTGCAGATCGAAATGGTCATCACCCCGAGTCAGGGAGAAAGCTGTGGCGGATTCTATCACATGGTCACTCGCCGTGACAGCAGTCTCATCGGCTACAGCGTCTCCTTCAAGAGCCGGGGCTACCGGTTCGTCACGATCGGGGCACTCGGGAATGAGGAGGGCCTCCCCCGTGGTCTGGAGGCAAGCGATCCGATGGTAGCTCACGACTGCGGGACTCGAGTTGTGCGTCATCCTTTGAGGCACTCGAGGCCAACATCGCACGGCCTGGATCAGCGCATTCGGCATCCGGTCGCAGGAGACGTCGGGCCCGACGATCCTTGCGCCTCTGGATACTCGATCGTCTCCCAAAGAGCATAAACAGAGGCGGGACAACGGCGAGGTTGAGCAGTGTGGACGAGAACAGACCGCCCAGGATGACCAGTGCCATTGGCGCCTGGATCTCGTTTCCCGGGGCGTCCGCCTTCAAGACCAGCGGGATGAGAGCCAGCCCCGCGGTCAACGCGGTCATCAGGATCGGACTCAGACGTTCCATGGACCCCTGGAAGATCGCTTGACGGAACGGCTTACCTTCCGCCAGGAGGTGCTGAAAGTGTGTGATCATCATGATTCCGTTGCGGCAGGCGATGCCGAAGAGGGTGATGAACCCGACGAGCGAGGCCACCGAGAGCACCTTGGTGGTGAAATAGACCGCCAGGACACCACCGATCAAGGAAAGAGGGAGATTCACCATCACCAGGATCGCCAGTCGGACCGAGTCGAGCGCCACGTACAGGATCAGGAAGATGCCCACGATCGACAGACACGACAGCAGCAGGATGGTGCGCAGAGCTTCCCGCTCAGACTCGAACTGGCCTCCATAGATGATGTAATAGCCATCGGGCAGACGCACCCCGGCTTCGACCCGGCGACGGATGTCGTTGACCACACCGATGAGGTCGCGGCCTGCGACATTGCAGGACACGACCATCTTCCGTTGTACGTCCTCTCTCTCCACTGTGTTGGGACCACTCGCCTTGACGAGGCGAGCCAGCACCTTGAGCGGGACCTTACTGCCGTCGGGAACGTCGATTAAGGCGTTGGAGATCGCGTCCAGGTCCTCCTTGCTTTTGTCGTCGTAGCGCAGGAGCAGATCGCGGGTGCGCCCCTCCTCGAACACCTGGCTGACCACCCGCCCCGCAAAGGCGATTTCGATCCGTTCGACCAGATCGCCGACGGTGATCCCGAACCGTGAGATCTGTTGGCGGTCGAAGTGAATCCGAAGCTGCGGGATCTCGTGCTGCTGGTCGCTGGACAGGTCGACCAGTCCCTCGATCGACGAGATCGCGTTCTTGACCTGCGTCGCCACAGACCTGAGTTGCGCCAGGTCCGAACCGAAGATCTTGATGGCGATGGCCGACCGGGTTCCGGACAGCAAATGGTCTATTCGGTGGGAGAGCGGCTGGCCGATGACGTTGACCATGCCAGGAATGAGCTCGAACGCCTTCCTCACGTCCGCAAGGACCTCCGGCTTGCGACGGCGTCCTATGTTGAGAGTGACGTCGATCTCCGCCGAGTTCACGCCCTGAGCGTGCTCATCGAGCTCTGCACGTCCCGTTCTTCGGCACGTCGCCGTGACCTCGGGGATCGTCAGCAGCGTCTCTTCCACCACCCGCCCCAGCTTGTCCGACTCCATTAGCGACGTCCCCGGCATCGTCACGGCGGAGATCGTCAGCGCGCCCTCGTTGAACTCCGGAAGGAACGTCCGTCCCATCCTGGGAATGAGCATAGCCGCCGCGATAGTCATGGCCAGCGCCCCAATCCCGATCGTCCGTGGCATCCGGAGAACCACGCGGAGCACGATGGCGTAGCAGGACTTCAGGACCCGGACGAGCAGCCCCTCGCCTTGGCTCGCCAGAAATCGTGAGCTCGTGAGCAGGTAGGCGCACAGAGCCGGAGTGACCGTGAGCGCCACGACGAGCGACGCGGCGATGGCCGTGACGTACGAGATTCCGAGCGGCTGGAGCAGACGCCCCTCGACCCCCGACAGGAAAAAGAGCGGCAGGAAGACCAGGGCGATGACGAGCGTCGCGTAGACAATGGAAGTCCTGACCTCGATGGAGGCTCTGAAAATGATCTTCAGAGGGTTCAGGCGCGTCTCGGGGGGGAGCTGGGCGTTCTCCCGGAGGCGCCGGAAGATGTTCTCCACGTCCACGATGGCGTCGTCCACGAGCGATCCGATCGCGATGGTCATTCCCCCGAGCGTCATCGTGTTGATCGAGAGGTCCAGCCACCGCAGCACGAGGGCCGCCACGATGAGGGAGAGCGGAATGGCCGTCAGGGTGATGAAGGTGGTCCGGAAGTTCAACAGGAACAGGAACAAGACGATGACCACCAGGATCGCGCCGTCCCGAAGGGCCTGCTTCACGTTGTCGACGGCGACCTTGATGAAGTCCGCCTGCCGGAACAACCCCCTGTGGATCACCATGTCTTTGGGAAGCGAGCGGCTGATCTCCGCGAGCGATTTGTCGAGTCTGCGGGTCAGCTCAAGGGTGTTCGCACCCGGCTGTTTGAGGAGGCCCATGACGACGGCCGGCTTCCCGTTGACCGATGAGATACCGCGTTTGAATGCTGGTCCAATGACCACCTGGGCTAGCTGCCGGACCTGGATGGGCTGCCCGTTGCGCACGGCCACGGTGGTCTGCTCGATGTCGGACGTTTTCTGGATCCGGCCGATCCCCCGGATCAGGTATTCCTGCGCCGACAGGGTCAAGAAACCCCCGGATGAGTTCTGATTCGAGGTCTTGAGCGCTCTTTCCAGTTCATCGAGGGAGATCTTGAACTCGGCCATCTTTGCCGGAGAGACGAGGACCTGATACTGTTTCACATCCCCGCCCATCGGGATCACCTGGGAAATCCCTGGAACGGCCAGAATGCGGCGGCGCAGGACCCAGTCGGCGGTGTCGCGGAGCTCCGCAGGCGAAACCTCTCCGCCGAGGCCGATGAACATGATCTCGCCCATGATCGAAGAGACCGGAGCGAGCACGGGCGCCGGGATGTCCGGAGGAAGCAGGGATCGGACCAGTCCGAGCTTCTCGTTGACGATCTGGCGGGCCAGGTAGATGTCCGTGCCCCAGTCGAACTCGACCCACACCACGGAGATCCCGATTCCCGACGAGGAGCGGACGCGCCGGATTCCAGGAGCGCCGTTGAGCGCCGTCTCGATGGGGAAGGTCACCAGCTGTTCGACTTCCTCGGGGGCGAGGCCGTGGGCTTCGGTCAGGACAGTGACCGTGGGGGCCGTCAGGTCCGGAAAGACGTCCACCGGAAGACGAAGAGTCACTATCGTCCCGGCGATGAGGAGAAGGACCGCTGCGGACACCACCAGAAGGCGCGATTCAATCGACTTGGAGATGAGATATTCAAACATGGTGTTTTAGTGCGCGTGGCCGTGTTGCGGGATGGCTGCTGACTTGGTCGAGAGGAGGATCTCGTAGGCTCCGAGCGTGACCACACGCTCACCGGGATTGAGCCCCTTGAGAATGGCGACATGTCCCCGGTCTCTGACACCAGTGACCACTTCCCGCTTCTCGAAGGTCTCCCCGGACACATGAACGAAGATTACGTTTCTGTTGCCGTCCTCCATCAGGGCATCGACGGGAACGCTCAGATAGCGTCCCGACCTTTTCGTGAAGAGGCTCGCCTCGACGAAGCCGCCGACGGGGAACCTCTCCCCCGGGTTGGTCACCTCGAAGACGACCGGGGCTGTTCGACTTGTCGTCTCCAGGCAGGCCCCGATGTGAACGATCTTTCCACCCAGGCTCCCCAGGTCGAATGGCTTGTCGAAACCGGGAAGGGTAAAGACGGCGCCGGTGCAGTCCCGAACGAGCGGGAGATCGGGCTCGAAGACGCGGAGCTCGAACCACACCTGCGCCAGATCGGTGATCTGGGTGAGAAACTGATCGCGGCTCACCTGTTTCTCTTTTGTGAATTCGACCCGAGTGATCTGGCCACCGATGGGCGCTCGCACGTGGAAGTGCTGGTCCGCCCTCGTGGGTCTGCTCGCCTGCTGCTGCGTTGCGAGGTAGGCATCGCGATGCTGCGTCGCGGACTGCAGCTTGGCACGGGCGATGGTTTGCTGTGTTCGGGCCGCACTGAGCTCCTTCTCCGGCATGGCGCCCTTCTGCACGAGGCCTTGGGTGCGTAGCAGCGTGGCGTCGGCCTGAGCCAGCTCTGCCTGGGCCTGCGCGAGCTCCTGATCCAGGTGCGGTCGGTCGATCTCTGAGGCGAGGAACGGTGCAATCTCACACAGAAGTTCACCCTCACGGATTTTCTGCCCGATGGCGGGAGGGGACGATATGACGCGCCCTTCCGCGGGCGAGCTGACCTCGACGCGGCACCCTGGCTTGGTCTTGATCTCCCCCAGGACATGCACCGCGTCGAACAGTTCGCGCGTGACGGGCAAGACGGTCCGAAACGGGATCTTCCACTGCTGTTCCTTCAGAAACGGGACGAGGTCTCCCTTCGGGCTCTCCTCCGGAGCGGGCGGCGGGGTCTCTCCCGCGCCGAGGACCCGGATCGTGCCGATCGCGAACGTTTCGACGAGTTCGGGCCCGGTGACGACCACCTCTCCGCGGTAGTCGCCTCCTTCCGGCGGGGTGAGGGTCGGATGAAAGATCCCTGTGCGCGTGCACTTGTCGACCGTCCCCTCAATGGGAGGCGTGTTTCCCTTCACAAGCCGGATGGTCACGGTCCCCTTCACGATCGGCCGAAATCCCGTCAACTCGGTCAAGTGGATGGTGAACCGGGACGACTGGCCCGCCACGGGCTGGGTGTACTCCATGAAGATGTCTGCCCGTGTGGTCCACGCGGTGAACGACTCGGAACGCTGATGATCGTCGCCGCTTCCGAAGGCGTGTCTGGACATCGCGACGACTCCTATGCCGAGGATTGCCAGTCGTATCATCAGCATGCCGAGTGGTAACTTCTTACACACGGGCACTCGGGCGCATCGTCCCAAGGGGGTGTCGACTTCATCTTGAGCGAACATGTTGACTCCTCGACACGATCTCCGCCGGCGACGCGCCGACAGCATGGCAATACTCTTCGATGGCCTGTTGCAGGGCGCCCTGGGCCCTGAAAAGGGACACCTGGAAATCACGCTCCAGACGATAAGCATCGAGCAGTTCGAGCAGCGAGTGCACACCCGCTCGATGGGAGGTTTCGGCGACGGAGACCATCTCGATGACTTTGGATGCCTGGAGGGCGAGTATCTCGACCAACCTCGCGTCGGCCGCACGCAGGTTCTGTCGAGCGCCCTCGATCTCCGCCCTGATCCTGGCCGTCGTGGCAGCGCTGGAGTGCTTCGCCGCTTCCAGACGGGCCTGTGCCGCACGGATTTCGCCACGCCGGCGGTCGGCCCACGGGAGGCTGACGCTCACGATGGCGTTGTAGCCGCTCTGGGAAGAGAGTCCGGATTGGTCGAAACCCAGGTAGCCGAGACCAAGGGCGAGTTGGGGGCGGACCTCGGCCCTTGCGACCCGCTCCTCCTCCGCTGCCTGTGCCGCTCGTGACGCCTCCAGGGCTATTTCGGGTCGTCTCGCCAGCGCCGCATCCGTCGTCGGGGGCGGGCCGGAATCAACGGGCAGGACAGGTGAAGCAGGAGCCTTGCGTGACGTGGCTGCGGCCTGCGACGAATCTGCGCTATCAACGGTAAGAAAAAGCGGGCCGGAAAGAGTCCCGGTGACGATGGTGTTGGCCGGCAGCGAACACGACATGGCTCCTGCGAGCTCGGCGATCGCCCGGACTTGCTCCACAACTGCCGCAGTGCCAAGGTCCCTTTCCTGTGCTTCTGCGAGTTCGATCCTCAACTTCTCGTAGCGCGACGATTCACCCGCTCCGACTCGTGCCTGGATGACCTCCTGGGCGGTCTTGAGACGCGCATGGCTGCATCGATAGATCTGGACGATCCGCTGGGCCTCCAGCACGCGTGCAAACGCCTTTCGTACTTCCAGCACCCTTTTGTTGCGTGCGACCTCGACGTCCTGGGCGGCCGCATCGATGCCCCGGACTCCGGCGAGGCGACGGCTGTTTCGGAGCCCTCCGGCGACCAGCGGTTGCTCCAGCTTCAGCAAGTCCTGGACGAATCCAGGAGTGCCGTTCCGGTCGTAGACATGCTGGCGATCGTACGTGACGACCGCGCTGGGAAGAGACCGCCTTTGTTGGAGTCGTCCCCGCGCCTCCTCAACGCCCTGCCTCCGTGAATCGATCTCGCCGGACCGCAGAGCTCGATCGACGGCCGCGTCGACGGTCAAGGCAGGACCGCCAGCCCAGGCAAATTGCGACGCCAGCAACAGGATGATCGTCGGCCAAGGGATCAGATGACCCAACACGTTACAGCTCCTTCGATGCTCGTTCGAGTTGCCATAGCAGAGCCGCCGTTCTTTGGCGCGTCGTCTGCCAGGGTTGGTCAGCCGGCCATCCACAGGACCACGGAACAGGTAACCTACTAGAGCCTGTAGTAGGTGGCAGCAGGACGCTTTGAATGATGACGACATATGGACCTCAGCCGAGAAGGGTTTCCAGAAGATGATGGAGGGGCTCCGACAGGCAGGCGCAGCAGAGCAGGAAGAGACCGAAGCCGAGCAAGCCTGCACTCGATAGCCGTGCGGCCGTTCGCGCTCCGTCCGGTTCCTCGCGCAGAAGCGATTCGATCCGCTCGGTCACGAAGCTGTCGGCCCCGAGAGCCATCGACGGGACAGTCACAGCCTCTCTCCGCGTCCGCAACCGCATCCGCGCAACGGCCAGGATGGCTGCTGCGACGACGCTCGCCTTACCGGAAGCATTCACTGCGTACCGGTCGCACAGCCGTTCAGAGGCAAGAGTCCACAGGGACAGGGCGTTTCGGCCCACGGGTGGGAAGCTGAGGAGAGAGGCGATCCAAAGCAGTTCACGCGTCAGCAGGTCATGTCGATCCACGTGGGCCCGTTCATGCGCCAGAAGCGCATGTCTCTGCTCCTGCTCGAGGGGGTCCCAGGCCGCCGAAGATACCGCCACCACCGGGTTGAAGATGCCGACCGCGAAGGCGAACGGTTCGGACGAAGGCACAACGTGGCAGAGAGCATCCTCCGAGACCCGCTGACCCACCGCCCGGACGTCTCTTGCGACACCATGGGCCGCGACAACGTCCGCCAGTCTTCTGGCGATCCGGAAGATGAAGGTCCATGTCGCGAGGATCAGGAGCGCCGAAGCCACGGGCCTGGAAGCGAAGTCCCCGCCGTGGAGCAAGCATAGGTGAAGATGGTGAGAGTGCTCCAGACAGTGGTCCGTGCCCGATCTGAGTTCCATGTAGGATTCGAACACCAAGACGACGATGAGGCCAAGGGCCAGTACCGGAGGCAGCACTAAGGCCAAGGTTGCGGCTCGTCGTTCAGTCAGCGGGCCGGAAACGGGCCCTCGGAATCGGTCGTTCAGAAGCCCCGGCCCCAGGAAAACCGAGAACGCCCAGGTGGCCCCCAGGAACACCAACGCGAAAGCTGCGAGTCCCGTCGGATCGATCACTCTCCGGACCTCCGGCGTGCGGTGATCAATTCTTCCAGGCGCTTTAGCGCATCCTCGCCGAGGTCCGCGGCCGTGTCGACGAAGGCTGCCAGCACGGGGTCGGTCCCTTCAGAATGCTCCAGAAGAGTGCTCACGACGTCTTCGACAATCCGCCGACGGTACTCATCCCGCGAGAGAGCCGGCTCGTAGGCAAAGGCCAGACCCTCCTCGTGCCGGTCGAGCAGACCCTTCTTGTACAGGCGATCCAGGGTGGTCATCACGGTCGTGTACGCCAGCTTGCGGTCCAATCGCTCCAGCTTGGTGGCCACTTCTCGGACCGTCTGGGGGCTCTGTTCCCAGAGGATCCCCATGAGTGTCTCCTCCAATTCGCCGAGAGGTCGAACGCAGATATCGGTTCGTGCCATACAGCGCGGACTTATACCTCGGTCTTCCTACTACTGTCAATAGTAGGTCTTAAAGCTCAGCGGCACGACCTCCCCCGAGAACACTGGATCGTCCGCGGGGACAGAGAACTTCCGCGAGCCCTTACGGACGCAGGGACGGTATACTGGAGTTCACAGATTCGATGTTCGCAGGAGGTTGCCGTGGACAGCGTCGTCTATATCACGGGACACCAGAATCCCGATACTGATTCGATCTGCTCGGTCATTGCCTACGCGGAGCTGAAGAAGAAGATCGGCGTGAACGCCGTTCCAAGATGCCTGGGAGAGCTCAGCCGGGAGACCTCCTTTGTCCTCAATCACTTCGGCGTCGAGCCCCCGGAGCTCCTCGATACGGTGAAGACCCAGGTCTCGGACCTGAACATGGACTCCGCGCTCCCCGTATCCCCGGAGATTTCCATAAAGACGGCCTGGTCTCTGATGAGGAAGAACAACATCTCGACCATCGCCGTGGTTGACGAGAATGAGAGACTCCTGGGGATTGTGACCCTGTCGAACATCACGAACAAATACATGGATGCGATGGACAACAACACCATCGCGTCGACCAAGACCTCTCTCAGGAACATCGTGGAGACCCTGAACGCGAGGCTGGTCTGCGGAACGCAGGAGGAGTTTGAAACCACGGGAAAGGTCGTTGTGGCAGCCTCCCACCCCAACGACATGAAGCCCTTCATCGAGAAGGGGGACATCGTGATCGCGGGCAACCGGTCGGACAGCCAGTCAAAAGCGATCGAATCCGGAGCCAACTGCCTCGTCGTGACCTGCGGCGGGGAGATCGACCCTGAGATCATCGAGATGGCACGGGGAGCGAAGTGCGTGGTGATGACGACTCCTGTGGACACCTTCACCACGGCCCGACTCATCAACCAGAGCATCCCTGTCGGATCGATCATGACGCGGGACAATCTGGTGAAATTCAACGTCGACGACTTCGTCAACGATGTCCGGGAGAGGATGGTCAAGAGCCGTTATCGGAGCTACCCCGTGGTCGACGACAACGGCCGGATCAAGGGATTCATCTCGAGGTATCACCTGATCTCTCAGCGAAGGAAAAAGGTGATCTTGCTGGATCACAACGAAAAATCCCAGACCGTCAATGGGATCGATGAGGCCGAGATCCTGGAGATCATCGACCACCATCGACTGGGAGACATCCAGACAGCGAGTCCCATCTTCTTCAAGAATGAGCCCGTGGGAAGCACGGCCACCATCATCGCGAACATGTACTTCGACGCCGGAATCAAACCAACCAGAAGCATCGCAGGAGTGCTGTGCGCCGCGATCCTGTCCGACACGATTCGTTTCCAATCGCCGACGAGTACGTATGTCGATCGGATCACTGCCGACAAGTTGGCCGAAATGTCAGGAATCAACATCGAGGAGTTCGCCCAGGCCATGTTCAAGGCCGGCTCCTCCCTGCAAGGAAAGACGCCCGAGGAGATCTTCCATCAGGATTTCAAGGAATACGTGCTCGCCATGAACAAGATCGGAATCGGTCAGGTGTACACCATGGGCACTGAGGACCTGACCGACGTCAGAGACTCTCTGATCGAGTTCATGGAGAACCTCCGGAACAACAGAGGTTACAATCTCCTCATGCTCTTTTTGACCGATGTCCTCAAGCAGGGATCTGAAGTCCTGTTCGTTGGGGACGACAAAGACCTGGTCGCGAAGGCCTTCGGTGTCTCGATCGGGAAGAACAGCGCGGAGCTCCCTGGGATCGTTTCCCGCAAGAAGCAGATCCTTCCATCCATTTCGTTCGCGCTGGAAAGAATGTAGGGCTCCCAGCGGATTCAAGCTCCAGGCTGGGGTCCGGGTTTGATCGACTCGGAGGGTTCCTTCGGTGTGCGCTTCTGGTGACGGAGAGCCAAGGCCGAGACGATTTCCGAAACGTTCACCTTCTGCTCACAGAGCATGACGAGCAGGTGGTAGATGAGATCCGACGTCTCATAGATGACCTCTTCCCGGACACGGTTCTTGGCGGCGATGATCACTTCGGCCGACTCTTCGCCGACCTTCTTGAGGATCTTGTCGAGCCCCTTCTCGAACAGGTAGTTGGTGTACGATCCGGCCACGGGGTGTTCGCGTCGGTCGGCCACGAGATTTTCCAGCTCCAGCAAGAACTCGAGCCCCTTTTCGGCCGTTCCAAGAACGCGCTCTGAAAAGCACGTCGTTGATCCGGTATGACACGCCGGACCTGCGGGCCGAACCTTCACCAATACTGTGTCTCGGTCGCAGTCGAGTAGAACCTCGACCACCTCCTGGGTGTTGCCGCTGGTGGCGCCCTTTTCCCAGAGCTCCTTGCGCGATCTGGACCAGAAATGAGTCCGCCCGGTCGCGAGCGTGCGATCGAACGACTCCTCGTTCATCCAAGCCACCATCAGGACCTGACCGGTCCGTGCGTCTTGCACCACCGCGGGCACGAGGCCCGCCGAATCGAACTTGGGTCTTGCTCCGCTCACAGTCTCACAGGGATTCCCCGGCTCGCGAGGTACCCTTTCACCTCCCCGACGGTTCGCTCTCCATAGTGGAAGATGGACGCGGCCAGTACCGCGTCGGCCATCCCCTCGGTGAAGGCGGTCACCAGGTCCTCGACGTCGCCCGCGCCGCCGGAAGCGATCACGGGTATCGTCGAGGCTGTCGACACGGCCCGGGTCAGCTCGAGGTCGTAACCGACCCGGGTACCATCCCGATCCATACTGGTCAACAGGATCTCGCCGGCTCCGAGCCGCTCGATCTTCGCGGTCCACTCCAGGACATCCATGCCCGTCGGGGTCCGCCCTCCGTGGATGTAGACCTCCCATCCCGGACCAGGGGTCCGCCGTCGTGCGTCGACGGCGATCACGATGCACTGGTTCCCGAACCGATCTGCCGCCCTCTGGATCAGGCTTGGGTCTTTGACCGCGGCCGTGTTGAGGGAGACCTTGTCCGCTCCGGCCTTGAGGATCTCCCGGATGTCCTCCAGGGTCCTGAGCCCTCCACCCACAGTGAAGGGGATAAAGACCTGATCAGCCACGCGAGAGGCCACGTCAACCATGATCTTCCGGGCGTCGGACGAGGCGGTGATATCGAGGAAGACCAGCTCGTCGGCCCCCTGGTGATCGTATTCTCTGCCCTGCTCGACCGGATCACCCGCATCGGTCAGACCCACGAAATTGACCCCTTTGACGACCCGACCATCCTTCACGTCGAGACAGGGAATGATTCTCCGCGCCAGCATCAGCCCACCGCCTCCAACGCTTGCTTCAGGTCGATCTTGCCGTCATAGATCGCCTTTCCGATGATGCAGGAATCGACCCCCGAGGCCTCGAGCTTCAACAGGGCTCTCACGTCGTCGAGGGAGCCGATCCCTCCGGAGGCCGTGAGCGGGAGTCCGATGGCGCTGAGTCTCTTGAGCCCTTCCAGATCCGGACCTGTGAGCATGCCGTCGGTGGCGATGTTGGTGTAGATCAGTCGGGTCACCCCCAGGGACTTCATCTGTCGGGCGACCTCGTCGGGAGTCACGGATGAATCGCCGGTCCAGCCATCCACCCTCACTCGGCCGTCGCGCGCGTCGATGCCGACGATCACCCTCGCGCCGAACCGTGCGACCGCGTCCCCGACGAGTCGCGGATCGCGGATGGCCGCGGTTCCCAGGATGACCCAGCCAACCCCGGCCTCCACGAGAGCTTCGATCATCAACAAGTCCCGGATTCCCCCCCCGATCTCTACGGGAATGCCGACTGCGGCGATCTTTCGGATGAGATCGATCTGGACGCTGTGTCCTACAAACGCTCCGTCGAGGTCGACGACATGGATCCGCCGAGCGCCGGACGCCGCGAACCCTCTGGCTACCTCGACCGGATCCGAGGAATAGACTGTCTCCGCGGAAGCCAACCCCTGGACCAGGCGGACAGCGCTGCCGCCCCTCAAATCGATGGCTGGAATGATGAGCATTTCGACTCCTGTGACCTTGCCAGGAAGCACGCTTTTGGCTGCTCTTCCGGCATTCTCGGCGGAGAACCGTGCTTTGGCCGCCAACGGAACGGACTCTTTTCTCGATTCAGGGACATTCTTAACCTGCGGGTTCCTGGTCAGTGGCGACCCTCAGGAAGTTCTCGAGAATCCTGAGCCCGACATTCTGGCTCTTCTCGGGATGAAACTGGATGCCGAACGTCCTCCCTCTCCCCACCACCGAAGGGAATGACAGTCCGTAATCGGTCGTGGCCAATACCACGTCCGGAGCGTTCGGATCCGGGAAGTACGAATGGACGAAGTAGACGTAGTCCCCGTCCTTCACGCCATCGAACAGTCGATGACGCCGTTCCTTCGATGGCCAGAGCTGGTTCCAGCCCATATGCGGGACCTTCAGCGGATGCCCCTGGGGAAACCTCACGACGCTTCCCTCCAGGAGGCCGAGGCCGGCGCACTCTCCCTTCTCGGTGCCTCGATCGAAAAGGAGCTGCATTCCCAGGCAGATTCCAAGAAGGGGGGTCCCTTTCCGACTCGCATTTTTGATGGCCTCAGAGATCCCGCTTTTGGCCAGGTGGTCGACGGCATCCGGAAAGGCGCCGACGCCCGGAAGGATCAGGATCCTGCCGCGAGAGACGCCCGCGGGGGTGTCGACGATCTCGACCTCACATCCCAGATGTCGGAAAGCCCTGGCGACGCTCGCCAGGTTGCCCATGCCGTAGTCGATGATAGAGACCGACGCTGTCACAGTTGAAGAACCCCTTTCGTGCTGGGAACATCGTCCCTGCGCGGATCGATCCGGACGGCCGCCAGCAGGCTTCGCGCGAAGCTCTTGAAGACGGCCTCCGCCTTGTGGTGGGGGTTCACCCCGGACAGCATCCGGATGTGGAGTGTGATCCCGGCATTCACGGCGAAGGAGCGAAAGAACTCTTCGAAGAGTCCCAGGTCGAAATCGCGGATCCAGCCCTCCGCAAAGGCGTTCTCGCTGTGGAGGAACCCGCGACCGGAGATGTCCACCGCGGTCAAGGCGAGGGCCTCGTCGATCGGCACGATGGCGTGACCGAACCGCTCGATCCCCTTGCCGCCACCCAGCGCCGTGCGGACCGCCTGGCCCAGGACGATCCCCACGTCCTCGACGAGGTGATGGTAGTCGACGGCCAGGTCTCCCTCGGCGGCCAGCTCGATGTCCATTCGACCGTGCTTCGCGAGCAGGGTGAGCATGTGGTCGAGAAACGGGACGCCGGAGTCGATCCGAGAGGCCCCGGTTCCGTCGAGGGTGATCACCAAATGGATGGCGGTCTCTCGGGTCTTTCGGGACACGTCGGCCCGGCGGGGGATCAGGGCTTTGACTCTGGATTTGGCTCTCGCCCGTGTTCCGGACGGCCGGGCACCGCGATTGTTGCGTACCAAAAAAGGACCTCCTTGAAGGCCAACAGATTGACCTATGCGGCCAAGACTGTCAACCCTCTTGACGAGACACCTTACACCTCTGCGGGACCCCCGTCGGCCCCATTCCATCCCCTCCTCCGCCATGTAATGCCGCGTCCCGGATTATGCCGCGCCATGGGCACGGATCGGCGTTGGATGCGGGTCTCGTGGCGATTCAAGGCGGCATAATCAAAGGGCCTCCAGGAACTTCAGTAGCTCGTCGGTGGGCTGGAAGCGAGGCGGGGGTTCGTTCGAGGCATCGGCGTGTGCGAGCGCGCGCTCCTTCAAGCGTATGTCGGAGTGGATGTAAGTTTCTGTGGTCTCGGTGGATTCATGACCGAGCCAGAGGGCGATCACGGTCTTGTCCACGCCGCGGCGCAGAAAGGACATCGCCATCGAGTGACGAAGCGTGTGGGGAGTGATCGTTCGTCCGACCAGGGAAGGGCAGACCGCGCCAGCAGCGTTGGCATGCCTCGCTACGAGCCTCTGCAGCGCGTCGGCGCTGAGGGCACCGCCGCAAGTGCTCGGGAAGACGTGGTCGTCTGGTCCTCCTTTTCGTTCGGCAAGCCACGCCGCGAGCGCCTCTGCGGCGTCAGGACGGAGCGGGGTGCAGCGCATCTTGCGCCCTTTCCCGGTGCACCGCACATGGGCTCCGGTGCCAAGCTCCACGTCACGGCACCTCAGGGAACGAATCTCGCTGTTGCGCAGTCCGGTGTGAACGGCCACGACGAGGAGTGTTCGGTCCCTCCGCCCGATTCGGGTCGTCGTGTCCGGTGTGGCGACCAGAGTTTTCGTTTCGTCATCCGTGAGGAACTCGACGGGCCCCCGTTGGTGACGCTTGCTCGGGATTGCCAGGATGCGCTGGCACTGGTGAACGTACGCAGGCTCCGTGAACGAAACGTAGCGGAAAAAGGCGCGCAACGCGGAGAGCCGCGCGTTGCGTGTCCTCGCACTGTTGTCGCGGTCCTTCTCGAGTTGATCCAGGAATGCACCAAGTAAGGGCACGTCGAGGTCTTTCAGATGGATACGAGTCGGAGTCCGGTCCAGCCGTTGGGCTGCGAATACAAGAAGTAGGCGGAAGGTGTCGCGATAGGAAGCGACGGTATGTGGGCTCGCGCCGAGCTGGGCCTGAAGGCGGTCGGTGAAAAAGCGCTGTAGGAGCGCCGGGAAGTCGGATGTGGTCACTGTTCGCCTCCGGTGAAACCAGATTCGAGGCGCTGGGTTGCCAGTTGGAGGAGCTCCGGGACCGCCTGGATGTACCAGTAGGTATCCTCGACTCGGACGTGGCCGAGGTAGGTGGAGAGGGTTGGCATGAGTCGCTCGATGTCGTAGCCGCTCCGATACCACTCGACAAGGCGCTGCGTGGCGAACGAATGACGCACGTCCTGAAGCCTTGGGCCCCGACCGTGACGCCGAGAGCCTGTCTGGGCGCGCAGGCCGGTGGCGTGGCAGAGCTTCGCGAAGGTCGATCGAGCAGCACATGGACCAAGCCGGTTGCCGCGGTCGGAAACGAGGAAGGCCGCCGTCTTCCGGCAGGGAAGAGTCTCGTCGCGGCGCTGGGCGTAGGCCGTCAAGGCCGCCGTGGTGGACATCTCGAGGGGAACGAAGCGAGACTTGCCAAACTTCGACTCCCGAACGGCGAGAATGCCGGTCAAGAGGTTCACGTCGGTCACGTCCAGGGACAGCACCTCTCCCGGACGGAGACCAGTAGCGGCGAGGAGCCCAACGAGCGTTGCGTACGTCCAACAGCGAAGGCGGGTGACCGACCGCAGACCGTATGCGGCGCTCATCAGAGCGGAGATCTCTTGGTCACTGAAGATGTAGGGCACCGGGCGTCGTCGGCCTGCGGGTAAGAGCCTCTGCTTCGGAACCTCCGTCCTGGGGTCCGCGGCGTGGAGCCACATGGCGAACCCGCGCACGATCCCGAGGCGTCGAGCGTGCGTGGCTGCCTCCACGCCGACAGGCTTGAGCGCCCAGCGGAGGGCAATGTCGGTGGTGACGAATGCGGCGCCCTCGCTCTCGACGAAATCGACGAAGCGTCGAAGCGACGTTTCCGGCCAGCGTAGGGCGGTGCCGAGAGCTCGTCGCGTCGCGAGGTAGTCGGTGAGGGCGTCATGGAGAGCGCTCATCGCCCACCTCCCGCCTGCACCGGCCAAGGTCGAGCGACGCCGCGCAGGGCCTCAAAGTCGACCTTCGCGTAGATCCGGGTCGTCTCGGTACAGCGATGCCGAAGGACCTGCGAGATTTCTCCGAGGGACGCGCCGTGCCGGATCATTCGGGAGGCAAGGCTGTGACGAAAGAGATGGGCACCAACACGTCCACGTGGGCGAAGCCCAGCCTGGCGGATCGCCTGTCGCGCGACGATGGAAACGGCAGACGGACCCGTCAGCCCGATGTGTGGAGCGCACATACGAAGGAAGACCTGCCGAGAGGCGCTTGGCCCGCGAGCGTGTTGGAGGTACAGAGCCAGCGCCTCCCCGACATCCTCCGGCAAGGGTAGGTGGTCGAGGAATCCTCCCTTGCCGTGAACGACGATCTCGCCCTGCCGCCAGTGGATGTCGCCGAGTTCGACCGTGGTGACCTCTTCGGCGCGCAAACCGAGCCGAGCCAGCAGTAGCAGTATGGCGTAGTCACGACACCCTCGTGTCGTCGTGCGGTCAATCGCTGCGAGAACCTGCTCGACCTCGTCAGACGAGAGGAATGCAGGCACGGCAGCGAGGCGCCACCGGCGAACGGGGGGCACGGCTTGAGAGAGATCGACCATCGTCTTCCCGTCGTGGAAGAGGAAACGTAGGAACGACCGCAGCGCAGCGGCCAAGAGCCGCGTGCTTTCGCTGGAACGACCCCGGGCGCAGTCGAGGAGGTGACGGCGAACGATGACGGCGTCAAGGAACTCGCCGAGCAAGTCCATGCCTCCGAGTTCCGCTGCTACGATGAACTCTCTGGCAAGCGGGGAGTAGACGGCGATCGACCGTTCTGACAGCCCGCAACCGCGACGAAGGTGTTGCTGGTAGCGCTCCAGGAGGGCGTCATCAGGGGAGCGAGGAGGATCGCGACGAGGCGACGCCACGCCCCCTCGTCGCAGGTGATCGAGGAACTGCAGGAGGGTGGCCCGATCCCCCTTCCGTCGCTTCTTGCGTGGGACGGAATTCAAGTACGTGCTCAAGCACAAATCGTCGAGATCACACTCCGCCGGCAGGCTGCTATGCATCCATCCGACGAACCGCTCGAGAGTCCGTCGCTTGGCTTGGCGTGTCGTATCCACGTACCGCAAGCTCGTGAGCGCCTCGAGGAATGACCCGATCTGTTCCTGGAGGACCTCCGCGGAAACTCTTTGGGACGTGGCCGAGACTCTGCCCTTCATGTCGTGTCTCCTTCTCTGGCACCTTGGCCAGATCGGAGAGACCAGCAGGATTATGCCGCGTCGTCAAGTCCTCGAAGCAGGACGCATAGGCTCAGAAAGCCAAACGGTACATCCCCACGCGGCATAATCCGGGACGCGGCATTACAACGGCTATGCCGCGCGCGGCATAGCCGTTGTTTGTTGTTAATGCAACATCGCCCGATCGAGCGAGGAAGGAGCCCCCACCGTGTCAAACCCAGTCGAGGGTCTGGAACCTGCCCACATATGGCGCTACTTTGCCCAAATCAGCCAGATTCCCCGCGCTTCCGTTTGGGGTCCCTCCGGGCCGGCAATATGCGAAATGCCATTCCCCTAAACACGGCCCGCGATGCGGTCCCGCGTCTCGATCGCTCCGATTGGACCGCATCAAGCCAGTATTCGACAAGATGCGGGAAGGCCGGTTCCCGGCCCGGCCCAGGCGATAGTCCTACCCCTTGCCAGTGGATTGGTGTTACATGGTGGAGACCACGTCCGCCCCAGATCAACGAAACATCATGACCCGCACAAACGCCTCGACGACGGTCGACCCTGCATCGGTCCGGAGGAGTAACCTCTCGGTCGATCGACAGACGATCAGGGTTCTCCGTCGACGGGGAATCATCCTGGCCGTCATCCTCGGTGTCGTTACCGTCCTCCTGGTTTTTGCGGGGCTTCTCTGCGTGCTCTCCCAGGGCGCCAGTCGAGAAGTAGATGTCATCTCGGGCCACGTCCAGGCGATCTCGGTGGGGGAAACGGCGTTTGCCGAAATCGTGGCTCGCCTGGTGGTCCTACCGTGGGGACAACGGTGGTTTCGGACAGGGCCGGACGTTCAGCGCGACCACCAGACCGAGGGAGGAACGTACTCGTACCTCATCCAGGATACACTCAGTCCACCGACGGTGACGGACCCGATTCTGGGTGAATCCCTCAGCGGTCCTCGACAGGCAGACCTCTTGGTTCGAGCGACGCATGATCGATCGACCGTGGTCATGTTCTGGAGACTGACCGTACCCCGCAACTCGATCGACAGCATCGGACGTGTGGTGCCTCTGTTCTTCACCCACTGGGATCCGTCGGTCGCCGTGACTCCGCCGGCCGCAAACTCCCTGAGCGAACAGGTCACGAGATGGATCGAGACGCGCAGCAGAAACCGGGGAGAGTTCGAAGCCATGCGTCCTGGATTGGCCGCCACAGAAGGTGCCGGGGCGGTCGCGGATCTCCTGGGCGTCAGGAACCCCGGCCTGCGGGACGAGGTCACCCCCCTTGCGGGTGGTTCTGGCCGTCCCAACCCATGGTATCTTGGGCAAGCCCGTCCCGGAGTTCCGTTGACTGTGCCGCTGCCGCCGCCCGTTCCGACCTCGATCCCATTGCCGGGTCCAGGGTGGCCGGGATGGCAAGCCCCTCCGGCTCCGAGTCCGTCCCCCAGCACCTCCCTGCCGGCAGGTCCCAACCCGGTCGGACAGAGTTACCTGTCGGGGATCAACAACAGAAAGCAGCTCTTGGACCAGCTCATCCGGAGCCTGGAGACTGCGGTCTCGACGCCGGCAACGGCTGCCGGTGCCGCCCAGGTCCGTGCGCTCCTCGATGAGGCAAGGAGCTCACTGATTGAGCTCGCCACACTGTTTCCCCGCGATCCGGAGCCCGCGGCGACTCCGGAGCAGAAGGCTGCTTTTGATCGCTCCTGGGATGTGATCCGATCGATACAATCGTTACCGTCCGACGTTCTGGGCCGGACGCGCTGATGATGGGGAGGCCGGGTGTGACAATGGAGCGGCGGGAGGGCCCGAAGAGTTCGGCGCTCTACCATGCCGCATGTCACGGTCGATCGTCCGCTCGGAGCCCGAACCTGCCTCGTGGCAGACGCGGTCTCGGACTCGTGGAGGTGATGATCGCTGTAACCATTCTGCTCCTGGCGGTCGTGCCAATGGTCGAGCTGTTCGCGACGGCGGGACGTCAAACGCGACAGACGTCAAACTACGGGCTCTCGATTGCGCTCGAAGAGAAGGTTGCCGAAGAGCTGAGGCTGGCTTCCTGGGAGAACGTGTACGCCCTGGATGAACTGGAACGCTCAAGCGACCTGGGCGTGGCAAAGCCGGTCACAGGCGGACGCTCTCGCTTCTTCGAGGCCATCGAAGACGAGCAGCCTCCTCTGGGAAGACTGCAGCCGGGGATCGACCCGGCGATCGAACAGGGATGCCGCCCCCTCTTCGACGAGCTGAAGACCTTCGAATTCCGACTGGACGGACGGCAGCGGGGCGCACCCGGCGGCGGGACGGTTCTCGATCTCACACTGCGCACCCGTTGGCTCGATTTTCAGGGCCGGCAGCATGATCTGGTCCTGCAGACCGCCGTGGGTCGGTTCGGTCCGCCTCCGGACGACGAACTCCCCGGGGACCGGGGGTCTCTCGACCAACGGATCCGGGAGGTCCTTTACCCGGATCGAACGGGGCGAACGCTGGCCCAGGTCGTCGAAGAGGTGGGGGGCGAGCTGTCGACGGTCAGGCTCCTTGGCGACGTCGTGGTCGTGGCCGAGCATTTGGTCGGTACGGCCTCTTCCGTCGAGTTGACGGTTGGTCGACTCAGAGAGCAAGCAGCGACCGCGGGCAATCCGGGGGAGGCGGCTCTTCTGACGGTGGCGCTGGCGCGCAAGCTGGAGGGTCTGGTCGTTTGCCAGATCTCGAGCATGGCCCGGCTGGCACCCGTTCTGGCCGTCCTGGCAACGACATTCTCCCCTTCCCAGCTCGGGCGCCCCCCTGTGCCGCTGAGCTCGTATCAGTGGGCGGTGATGGTGTCCGCATGGCTGCCCTCCACGTTTGCGTCGAGGCTCGGGGAGGCCCAGAAGGAGTATGCGCGCGTGTGCGAGGGAGCGCTCGGGAAGGCCCTGCCCCCCCGCGTACGGACCCGTGCTTTGCTGAAGCTTCTCGAGCTGTGCAAGCTCCAGGTGCTCACGTGCGGGCCACACGATCCTGTGTATGTCAGCCGGCTGGCGCAATACCTGCGCGAGACCCACCAGGACCGTAATCCCAACTTCGCCGCGCTGGCCGAGGCAGAGATGCTGATGGCCACGACGTTCGACCACCTGGCAGCCACATACCGAGCGCAGAACCGCTCCAAGGCGTGGTCTGCCTACTTGGCTGCGGTGCTACCCTCTGTTCCGCGATTGCTGGGCGGCCGGCAGGAGTGAGAAACCCTTGCCGTCCGGGCGGTACCTCGCAACGAAACGCACCCCACCCTGATCATGCACTGGTCGATGGGAGGATTCGGAGCTGGGGAGTCCGCGGCAAGCCCCACTGAGTTCAATTGAAGAAGATCCGACCATCTCGCGCCAGGGGCATTGAGGCCATCGGCCCGGACGGTCCGATCCGATGTCTGGCCGAGGTGGTGATCCTCGCGGCCGGCGGCATCAAGACTCCAGTCATCTCGCAGAGCTCCGGCCTCGCCGCGATACGAGGCCGGGGTGGTTTACCGCGATCTCAAGCCGGAGACTCACTTGCCCTTGTCGTATCGCGACAGCGTCAGCTCCAAGGCCTCGTAGTCGAATTGCTCCACCATCCGCCGGAGTTGGCGTCCAAGCGCCTCGTCCCTGACCGTCATCTCGTCCACGAGAGCGATCATCCGGTAATAATCGGCCTGGTGGGTGGACTCGCGGAGTCTGGCCACCAGCTCCTCCGGGAGCTGGCAGATCGCCTTGGCCATGGATAGAGCCGCCGCCGGAGAGCCCGGGGCCTCGCCCGGGGGCGGCTCCACGTCCTCGTATACGTAGTCCAGACCGGTCAGCTTCTTGATATGCTCCAGCAGGTCATTCTCCCGGAACGGCTTGGCTACGAACCCGTCCGCCCCTGCGTCGATGGCTCGCCGTTGATCCTCCGGGAAGACGCTGGCGCTGATGACGATGATTTTTATCGACGCGCCATGGGCCGCGCGGATCCGGCGCATCGTCTCGTAACCGTCCATCACCGGCATGCGCAGGTCCAGCAGCACCAGCCTTGGCGTCCACTCCCGGCATTGTGTCACCGCGTCCACCCCGTCCACGGCGGTCCGGACTTCGAAACCGATCGAGACCAGCAGGTGCTTGAGGAGGTCACGGTTCTCCTTCTGGTCGTCGGCCACGAGTACTCGACAGGGAGGCGCTTCCGGCAGAAGGTGCAGCGCCCGGGGACCCGTCGTGGCTTCCGTCCGGATGTCCGTCTCAATTCCCAGGGACATCCGGATGTCGAATCGGAACGTACTGCCCTCTCCGGGCCGACTGCTCACGGTCAGGTCGCCTCCCATCAGGCGAACGAATTCCCGACTGATGGACAGCCCCAACCCGGTGCCGTCGGTGACCTGGCGGCCGGCCGCGGTTTGGAAGAACGCCACGAACAGGTGTGGGATGTCCTCCGCGGCGATCCCAACGCCGGAGTCTTCCACCTCCACGTAGAGTCGCAACGTCCCATCCGGCTCCTCCGCGGATCGCACCCGCAGGATGATCACTCCGCCGCTCGCGGTGAACTTCACGGCATTGCCGAGCAGGTTGATGATGACTTGACGGAGCTTGGTCTCGTCGGCCACGACGCAGCGGGGCACGTCCCCTTGACGCTGAACGGAGAAACGCAGGCCCTTGGCCTCGGAACGCATACTGAACATGCGCTCCATGTCGTCCAGAAGAAGGTGCAGCTCGAAGGCGGTCGGTGTGAGGGTGATCCGGCCCGATTCAACGCGGGCTATCTCCAGGATGTCATTGATGATTCCAAGGAGGTGCTCGCCGCTGTGCGAGATGCTGGTAAGAAGCTGCCGCTGATGGGCGGATAGCACCTGGTCGCGCAACAGAAGCTGGGAGAATCCGAGGACTGCGTTCATCGGCGTGCGGAGCTCGTGGGACATGTTGGCCAGGAACACGCTCTTGGCTCGGTTGGCCGAGTCGGCAGCCTCCTTGGCCAAACGGAGCTCCTCCTCCGCCAGCCTCTGCGCCGTGATGTCCTCCTTGACGGCCACGAAGTGGGTGATGGTCCCCTCCTCATTGTGCACGGGCGCGATGGATGCCGACTCCCAGTAGAGCTCGCCGTTCTTCTTGCGATTGCTGAGGTGTCCGCGCCAGATCCGGCCGGCCCTGATCTCGCCCCAGAAATGTTCGTAGTACTCATTCGGGAGTTCCCCGGACCGGAGCGCGTCCGGCTGTCGGCCGATCATCTCCGCGAGGCTGTAGCCCGTGACCTGCTCCCATGCGGGATTGACGTACTCCACCCGCCCCGACTGGTCGGTGATGATAATCATCGAGGGGCTGAACTCGACCGCCTGGGACAGGTTACGAAGTTCTTCGTTGGCCTGCTTGAGGCCGGTGATGTCCAGAGCCGTGGACCGGGTCCTGATGAACCGTCCATCGGCATCGCGGACACTTGCGGAGCTCAACAGGATGGAGATCGTCGAGCCGCCTTTGCTCAGCAGATCCCGTTCCACCCTGCAGGTGGTCCCGGACTCGACGAACTGCGGGTACGTCTCGTTGAACGACTGGGCGCTCTGCGGGGTCATCAGGTCGACCAAGCGAAGGCGGCCTTCCACCTCTTCGCGGGTGTAACCCAGCCATTCCAGCTCCGTGTCGTTGATCTGCAGGATCGTCCCGTCCGGCCCCAGGGAGTGGTAGCCGCACGGGGCGTGGTTGTAGAGGTCCAGGGCCTCCGCCGTCCTCGCGGCCACACGCTGTTCCAGTTCCTCGTTGAGCGCCCGCAGCGCCTCGGTGTGGCGGGCGGCGGAGATGTGCCAACCGATCAGGTCAGCGGCGTGCTGCAGCAAGGCCGCGTCATCATCGTCAAGCCGACCAGTGGCCGTGCAGTCGTCGAATCCGAGAAATCCCAAGAATTCGTCCCCCGCGTAGATCGGTAGATTCAGGAGATCCTTGATGCTCCGCGACTCCATCATGGCCCTCTCCGTCACGGGTAGGCGGTCGACCGGCCCGCGGAACGGTTCCCTCCGCAGGAATTGCCCGAGCATGTAGCCGGTCGGCGACACGACGGCATAGGGGAGAGCCTGCATCGAGGGATTGTGGAGCTGCGAGCCGATGCCCTCCTTGACGCATTCGTTCGTCCGGCTCAAGCAGAGGCCGTGCCCAGGATCCTCGTGGGTCCTGAAGAGATACGATCGATCCATCCCGGAGGCGTCGAGCAGGAGTCTGAGCACCTTGTCCAGCCCCTCGGGCATGGTCCTCGCGCTTCTCATCGTGAGGGAGATGTCGGCCAGGACACGCTGGTATCGCAGACGTTTCTCCAGGGCATCCTCGGCCTGCTTGCGTGCCGTGATATCTCTGGTCACGCCCTGGATGTGGGTGACTCGGCCATCGGTGTCGGTGATCAGGGTCGTCACCGTCTCAGTGGGTACTATGGAGCCATCCTTACGCGTCTGATCGAGCTGGTGAACGTGGGTTCGCGCCGACCTGTCGCCCTCGATGAACGCCGCCAGACGGCGCTGAATTGATGCTTCAAACGCCTGGAGGGACTGGGCGGTCAACGTGTCCATCAGGCTCTGCTGCAGGACTTCGGCCACGGTGAAACCTCGCAGCTTCGTCACGGATGGGCTTACATAGCTGAATCGGTCGGCTTCCAGATCGTAGAGCCAGATCACGTCGCTGCCGCACTCGGCGAGAAGCCGGTAGTGCTGCTCGCTCTCCTGTAGAGTCTCCTGCTGGACGTTGATCGCCGAGTCGGTACGTCGCAGCAGGACGTAGAGGAATCCCATCAGCAGCGCGAGCACCAGGCCGCCGCCGGCTGTGCCCGTGACCAGGACACGCCTCCAGTCCGCATCGTCATCCGCGACGCCGTGGACGAGCAGGAAAAAGGCCACGTCTTGACCCGTGGCAACAGGCACCGGAAGCGCGGCTGCCTTCCAGATCCGTCCCTGGGCGGTGATCCTCATTGTCGAGTCGACAGCGCGATCGCCGCTCTGGCGATCAACCCACTCCGCAACGGCGTCGGGTAGTCGGCCTTGGCTGCACCACGACACCACGGTCCGGGGAAGCCGATCCCACTCTATCTCTCGTCCTGGTTCACGCCGGTCCTCTCCACAGCTCCCGCGGTCCACGAACTTCTTGCGGATCACCATGGCCATGGTCTCGTCGGCGCGTCCGGGCTGCTCCCGCAGCAACCCTTCGATCTCGAGACCGAGTTCCACATGACCGGTGATCGCTCCATTGACGAAGACCGGCTCCACCACTTGCAGCGTGAGCATACCCAGAGGCCCCAGCTCGATACCGGATGCGGGTCTTCCGGTCCGGGCCGCCTCCGAGACCGTAAATCGATCGATCCGGTCTCCACGCCTGTCCGGTTTGTGAACGCGCAGAAGACAGACACGGGCGGCGTCGAGGAAGCAGAGGTAAGAGATCAAGCCCTCCTGTCGCCACGCTGTGAATTTGGGCCTCCACTCGGTCAGCAGAAGGCCGCCATTTCGTTCCCGAAGGGCCTTCTTTACCTGGGCATCCGCCGCGATGAGCCGTGCCACCGAAGCGAGGGCGAGGGTCTGCCGCTCCAGACTCCTGTCCACGTTGCTCTTCACTTCGGCGATCCGTCTTTCGACTCGCCAGGTCAGCCATCGGTCGTGCTGCTTCGAGAACACAGCCGCCGTACCAGCCACCAGGACGACCACCATCGCCGACAAGGGGCACAGAACAGACCACAGGAGGGGCTTGGGGGAGCCATCGACCGGGCGAGAGACCGCCACGGCCACGGCCAGCCCGATGAGCGTCATGAGCGCCAGCCCTGTGGGAAGGGTGATCCGCTCCAGAAGGGCCAAGTTCCAGTCTCTGGCCACGACGTTGACGCCGATGACCATCACGACTTTCGAGCGGCTCTGATCCAACACTGGGACGAAGGCGCTCACGAACGTCCCGTACTCGTCGGTGAACGGCCCGGCCACTGCTGCCCGGTGCGTCACGAACGCGTCCTTGAGCTCCTTGGGAGGGTCCTTGTATATCGTCCCGGGGGGAAAGGCGCGGCGGTCATCCACGGGGACGCTGTCGGGGCCGAAACAGAAGGTGTCCCCACGCATCTTCATGCTGTGGACCGTGACGGACTCGCTCGCGGGAGTCCAGGAGAGAACAACGGTCCGTCGAAGTGCCCACATCTGCCGGACTATGTCCTTGAACTTCGGAAGCGAGCGATCGGCGGCCTCGAACCGCAGAAGCTGCATCGCCTTGATGTCCACCGCCTGCGCCACCAAGGACGCCTGCCGGAGCAGCTCGGAACGCATCTCGTGGTCGACCTTTTGGAAGACCGACCAGGACAAAACCGCAGCCGCGACCAGGGTTGCGAACCATACCCGCGTCAGCAGCTTCACGACCGCAGAGCTGGGAGGAATCCTCTTAGAATCCACGTCCCGTTTCCTGGCTGTGCCGGTCAGCCCCGTGAGGGCCCTTTTAGCGAGATGCTCCGTCGGAATCGTCCGTCCATTCGGAGCTCGAGGACCGTGGGGCTTGAGTGGAGACCTAAATGTATGGTACTCCCGTACGAGCCTCGCGTGCACAAAGCGAAGAGTGGTCCGACCCAGTCCCCCGGCCTCATGTTTGGGCCTGTTTCAGGCGTCCTGAGAGCTTGACCAGTTCGAACCACAGGACGCAGACCAATCCGGCACCAAGACTGAGGATGAGATCGGCCGAGTGGAGCGGTTCGAAGTGAAACAGTCGTTGCGCGACCGGAACTTTCAGCACCACCGCGAGGAGGACGCATGCGCCGAGCACCACCCACCGTAGCGCGGCATTGGGGACTCGCAGCATCGCGATGGCGGATTTCGTCCAGGATCGGTTGATCAGAATGACCACGAGGAAGGCCACGACCAGAGTGGCAAACGTGAGCGCTCGGGCAGCGTCGGCGGAATGGTCGGCGCGAGCGAGCAGGAAGACGCCCAGGCAGACGACCAGAACGCTGAGACCCTGCATCAACGCAAGGCCGAAAGTCCACATCGAGAAGAGCCTCTCATCAGGACTCCTGGGCGGTCGCTGCATCACGTTGGCCTCGGCATCCTCGGCCTCGAAGATCAGCGTGCATGAGGGGTCGATGATCAGCTCCAAGAAGACGATGTGAACCGGCAACAGAAGGAGCGGCCAGTCGGCGAAAAAGACCGGAAGCATCGACAGACCCGCGATCGGCACATGCACAGCCAGGACAAAGGCGATCGCCTTCTTGATGTTGTCGAAGATGCGCCGCCCGAGGCGAACGGCCGCCACGATGGACGAGAAGTCGTCATCCAGTAGCACGAGAGACGCGGACTCTCGTGCCACGTCCGTTCCGCGGCCGCCCATGGCGATGCCGATGTGCGCGGCCTTCAACGCCGGGGCATCGTTGACCCCGTCGCCGGTCATCGCGACGATCTCTCTGTTGGCCTTCAGCGCGTTGACGATTCGCAGCTTCTGCTCGGGAACGACTCGGGCAAAGACCTGCACGTTCCGGATCCGTCCGGCCAGATCCTCGTCCGACATCCGGTCGAGCTCGGGGCCGGAGATGACCGTCTCACAGTTCAAGAATCCCGCCTGGCGGGCGATGCTCTGGGCGGTCGTCGGATAGTCCCCCGTGATCATCACCACACGGACTCCGGCGGCCTGGCACTCAGAAACCGCGGCGGCTACGGTCGGCCGCAACGGGTCCTCGAACCCCAGCAATCCGACCAGCTCGAAGGAAAGGTCGTGATTCACATCGGGGAGGCTTTCCTGGAGCGTGATGGCCCGGGCCACACCGAGGATTCGAAGACCCTGGGACGCCAAGGCCGTCACGTCTCGCGACAGAGACTCCTGTTGTTCCGATGTCAGGTGACAGAGATCCGCGATGGCCTCGGCCGCGCCCTTCGCCCCCACCACAACCTCCTCACCTTTCCCGGTGTACCAGGCATGGCTCACCGCAAGTAGCCCAGGGGTCAATGGATACTCTCGGGCCAGAGACCAGGCCGGATGCAGGTGCTCCGTGTTCTTGATCAGCCGTTCTCCTGCCGCGTGCAGCGCACGATCCATCGGATCGAAAGGGTCACGCTTGCTCGCCAGAATCGCGTTCTCCAGGAGGCTGTGCATCTCCTCCGGGAGCCCGCCCTCGAGTGACGCGAGATCTATGGTACTGCCGGACACGGCGAGCTTGCGCAGGGTCATCCGGTTCTGCGTGAGCGTGCCGGTCTTGTCGACGCACAGGACCGTCGCGGCCCCCAGCGTCTCGACCGCCGGCATCCGCCGCGTCAGCACATTGCTACGGGAGATCCTCCAGGCGCCCAGCGCCAGAAAGACCGTCAACACGACCGGGAACTCTTCAGGGAGCATTGCCATGGCCATCGCGATACCGGCGAGGAGACCCTGCTTCCAGACCTCGGCACCACCTCCGCGCGTGACCGCGTAGGCCAGGACCACGACCACGCATGCCATGAGCCCCACAATGGCGAAGATGCGGACCAGGCGTTCTGTCTCTTTCTGAAGAAGGGTCGGCTCCGGCTCCACCTGCTCCAGTGCCTTGCCGATTTTGCCGAGCTCTGAACGCAGTCCGGTCGCCATGATCTCGGCAATCCCCTGTCCGGCGGTGACCAGGGTTCCGGAGAACACCGAGGGCAGATCATCGCCGCCTGGCTTGTCGACGGTCTGGGCTTCGACCGACGGGACCTTCCGGACCGGAACGGACTCTCCCGTCAGCAGCGACTCATCGGTCGAGAGGTTGATGCCTCGTCGCAGGAGACCGTCGGCTGGAACACGGTCACCCTCGCAAAGGACGACGAAATCGCCCCTCGCCACTTCGCGCCCGGCGATACGTCGCCGCGCACCGCTCCGGATGACGAGAGCCCGAGGGCTCGACAGATCTCGTAAAGCCTCCAGAGCTCGTTCCGTGCGTCGCTCCTGGATGATTGTGATGGCCATGACGACGAACACGAAACCCAGCAGCATCAGGGCGTCCCCCGGCTCACCCACGAGGAGATACAGGATTCCCGCGGCGACGAGCATGAGGAACATGGGCTCACGAGCCACCTCGAAGGCGATGGCCAAGAAGCTCCGCTTCTTCTGTGCCGGCAGTTCGTTTAGCCCCTCTTGTGACAGTCGCGCTCGGGCTTCGTCATCGGTGAGCCCTGAAAGCCCACCCAGATCCAGGACAGTGTTGGCGGACCGAGGTTCCTTCATGGATGTCTCGCTCGTGTCTTCACGTGGTTTGCGCACGATTCCTCCATTCACCTTCCACAAAAGGAAGGGGTGAAGAGAATCGAAAGGTGGCTGTGGATGGCCGCTCCTCTTTTGTGCGTTCGCTTCATCCTACAGATGCGCGGCGCCCATCGCCACATGCGAGGCCTGTTTCTTTCGACCTTCCGTGTTACCCTGTCGCTCCCGCTGCCATTACCTCCGTCAGGGTTTCGATCGTGCGCTCTACCTCCGCGGAGGTCCCCACGCTGATTCGGATGTGGCCAGCCAGCGACGGATACGACGAGACGTCCCGGATGAGGATTCCCTCCGAGACCATGGATTGAAACACCTGATCGACGGGCTTGTCGAGCCGGACCAGCACAAAGTTGGCCTGACTCGGGTGAACGTGGACTCCGGAAATGTTGGAAAGACCGGTGGTCAGAACTTCCCGGTCGCTCCTCAATCGGTCGATGAGAGGAGCGAACATGTGGGATCGTTCGCAGGCCACGATCGCGGCCATGGTCGTGAACGTGTTGATCGCGTAGGGAAGCTTGCCCTTGGAGACTTCACGGACGAACTCCGGTCGCGCGATCATCGAACCGATCCGGAGGCCGGCGCAGGCGAACGCCTTGGAGAAGGTCCTGTAGACCGCCACGTTGTCGTAACGCTTCACCAGATCGGTGAGACACTCCGGCGCGAATTCGACGTAGGCCTCGTCCAGCATGACGAGACCGCGGAACTGCTCGATGATTCGGATCACGTCGGCCCTGGGGTACTGGCGGCCGGTGGGATTGTTGGGGGAGCAAAGGCATACGACCTTGGCGCGGCTCTTTTCCGCAGTCTCAAGGAGTCGATCCACATCGAGCGCAAAATCGGACTCCAGAGGCACTGTCACGGGCTCGGCTGAGAATACGCGTGTTAAAAGGCTGTACAACGTGAACGTCGGTTGAGGAACGATCACCCGGTCGCCCTTTTCGAGACAGACAGCGAGCGTCGCGTACAGCACCTCATTGGAGCCGTTTCCGGCGAGGACCCAATCCGGATCTACTCCGTAACGGCGACCGAGGCTCCCATGGAGCTCATCCGGAACAAAGGGCGGATAGCGGCACCAGCGAACCCGGGATAGTCTCCGGAGGATCTCCTCTTTGATCGACTCGGGCACGTCGTAAGGATTCTCGTTCTGGTTGACCTTCACAGGGCACTCCAAAACGTTCAAATGGTAGGGTCGGAGCTGACGCACGGCGTCCTTGACGTACCACACGGCTGGCTATGTTCCTTTCCGACGATGAGAGCCTGAGCTCTTCGGCTTCGCGATTCGTTGGGTCCGTGCGGTTCTCCGGGCCGTCGGTCTTGCCTTTTCTCTTTTCGCCAGACGGATCGCCACCGAGTCGGCGTGGGCATCCAGTCCCTCCAATCGGGCGATCATGTCCAGCGAGCCCGCGACGTTCTCGAGAGCCTCTCGGTTGTAGGACGTCACGCTGGTCCTTTTCAGGAAATCCCAGACGCCCAGCGGCGAGGCGTATCTCGCGGTGCCGGCCGTCGGAAGCGTGTGGTTGGGGCCCGCCACGTAGTCGCCAAGAACCTGAGGCGTGTATCCGCCGAGGAAGATGGCACCCGCGGTCTCGATGCGACCGAGGATCGCCTGCGGATCGGTCGTGACGATCTCGAGATGCTCCGGCGCGATGCGGTTGACCAGCTCGCATGCCTTGTCCAGGTCATCGACCACCAGAATGGCCCCGTGGTCGGCGAGGCTCTTCTTGACGATGGCCGCGCGTCGACACTTTTTGGTCTGAGAAGTGATCTCTTTTATTACAGACTGGGCCAGGGTTCTATCGGTCGTGACCAGGATGGCGATAGCCTGAGGATCGTGCTCTGCCTGGGCGATGAGGTCGGATGCGACAAAATCGGCACGAGCGCTGCCATCTGCCAGAATGGCGACCTCCGAAGGGCCGGCCACTCCATCCACGGCCACGAGTCCCGCCACCGACATTTTCGCCATGGCCACGTAGATGTTGCCGGGGCCGACAATCTTGTCCACACGAGCGATCGTCTTGGTACCGTAGGCCAATGCACCGATGGCCTGGGCCCCGCCCATCTTGTAGATCTCGTCCACTCCGAGCTCACCCAAGGCCACGAGAAGGTGGGGATCGAGCGTGCCTTCGTCGTTGGGTGGACTGGCCACGACGATCCTTCTGCAACCCGCCACACTGGCCGGTATCGCGCACATCATGGCGGTAGAGATCAGGGGACTCGTTCCTCGGGTGCCGCCCGGAACATAGGCGCCCACCGATGGGATGGGCGAGACCTTCAGCCCCAGAAAGACCCCGGGCTCATCGGCGAGCATCCACGACTTCTCGAGCTGGCACTCGTGGAACCTCTGGATGTTTTCGCACGCCTGCTCGAACGCCTTGAGGAAATCGAGGTCCACGAGGCCGTAGGCGTGATCGATCTCGTCCTGGGAAACCCTGACCTCGCCCACCTTGAGAGCGACTCCGTCGAACTTCTTCGTGTAGCCGATCACTGCGTCGTCGCCGGAGGTTCGGACGTCCTGCAGTATGGACCGCACCGTTTCCAGGATGACGGGAGAAACCGAGGCCATCCTGGACTCCAGAAGCCGAACCCTTGCCTCTGCCTTGCTACCCGACAGAACCGTGATCATCCACGACCTCCCTCAATCTGGTGAGCAGCGGGGCCAGGAACTCGAACTTCAATTTGTGGCTCGCTCGGTTCACGATGAGCCTCGCTGACGAATGGAACAGGACCTCCAGCTCGACGAGCCCGTGTGCCAGAAGCGTCCGTCCGGTCTCCACGAGATCGACGATCTGTTCGGCCAGTCCTGTCACCGGGGCGAGCTCGACCGATCCCGTCAGCCCGATGACCTCCGCGGACAGGCCCTTGGCCAAGAAGTGGTTCTGGGCTATGTGCGGATACTTGGTGGCGATCCGGACAAACGCGCGGCGCTCCAGATTCCGGCTCGCGGTCTCTTCGTATCCGGCCACGACCATCCGGCAGTGGCCCACCTTCAGATCCACGGCATCGTAGACATCCGCCCCGCTTTCGAGAATGGTGTCCTTTCCGGCCACGCCGAGGTCGGCGACGCCGTACTCGACATAGATCGGTACATCAGAGGGTTTCACAAGGATGAAGCGGACGTCTTCGCGCGCGGCCTTGAAGAACAACTTCCGGGACTCGAGCTTGAGCGGCGGTGCTTCCAGTCCGCAGAGCGCGAAGAGTTTCAAGGCTTTGTCCGCGAGCCTTCCCTTGGGAAGGGCAATGGTCAGGGCACTCTCTTGAGGCATGGATGAAAACCTCGTCACTTTCCTTTGGGAACCTGTCCCAAGGACTCCCACTGTTGTGGTTTCTTCTCGATGAGGCGACCCGCGCTGGAAGACTCGGACAAGACCTTCAGGATCTGTTTCACTCCGCCCGGATCCGAGTTCATCTCTACGACCCGGCCCGTGGCCGTGACCTTGAGCTCGAACTTCCCTGAGCCCATCCCGCGAAGGATCGCATCCGGAGAGTTCGTTTGAGGATCGGCCCAGGAATTGATCACAATCAGACCGAGACGACGCAGCGTCTCGGCCAATCGATATCCTTCCTGTTCGGTGCACCGGCCCACCACCATCTCCACTCGCGGTGGGATGGATGCAGGGGAGGAGTCTTGCGACCGGAGGCAGAGCTGGAGTCTCTCGAGAGTGAACGCGAATCCGACTGCGGCCAGCGGTCGTCCATACTCGCTCATCAGGTTGTCGTAGCGCCCGCCGCTCAAGACCGGAAAACCCAAGCCCGGGACAAACCCCTCGAACATGATCCCCGTGTAGTAGTCGATTCCCTTCACCTCGCCCAGGTCGATGAGGACCTGCTGGTCCAGCCCGAACTCGGCGAGCAGCCGGTGAATCTTGCGCAGTCGATCGAGGGCCTTTAGAGCTTCCTCGTCCGTGCAAAGGCGACTCGCCCGGTCCAGCACATCCACCCCGCCACAGAGCGTGGGAAGAGCCAAGAGAGCGCGTCGAGAGGCGGGAGAGAGTGGAAGTGTCTCCAGGAGTTCTTCGAGCCTTCCCTGGTCACGGTTGTCCACGGCTTGACGCAGTTCGGTCACCGCGTCGTCCGCGACCTCGTTTCGACCGATCAAAGCCTTGAAAAACCCGATGTGTCCAAGGTTCAGACGGTGTCCCTCGAGGCCAATCCCGCCCAAGGTATCCAAGCACAGAGCCAAGACTTCCGCGTCGGCTCGAGGGTCGTCGGCACCGACGAGCTCCACACCCGCCTGGTGGAACTCCCTCTGCTTACCCCACAGGGCGCGCTCTTGACGGAACACCGACCCTGCGTAGCATACACGGATCGGCAGAGGAGCGTGGGTGAGTTTGGTGGCGAGGATCCTGGCCACGCCGTTGGTGATGTCGGCTCTGAGAGCAAGAAGCGACCCTTCGGAATCCACGAGTTTGAACATCGCGTGGGTGAGCTGGTCTCCAAGGCCCACGGCCATGTTGTCGAAGAACTCGAACGTGGGTGGAATGACGTCCTCGTATCCCCACGTCCGAAACGTCTTGAGCAAGTGGGCTTCCAGCCAGCGATGGCAAGCTGCGTCCTCTGCAAAGAGATCCTGGACGCCTTTTGGGATCTGGGCCTTGGTGAGATGGTTCATTGCTCGGGGTCGTCTCCTCCGGAGTTTGAAGAACGGCGCATTTTATCGCCCCGGATGGACCGGGATCAACCATTCGATTGGGCCCTGATCCCCCATCTGCGCCCTGGTCTGCCCACTCGTCTGCTGTGTCAGAACTCGTCGCCGCTCCTCGATGTACGTCTCTGTACACCTGCGTCGCGGCGACTTCGTTCTTTCTTGCATCCGGGGCACATCTGGGGTCCAGGGAGGTGAAAGTCTTTGTCCTCGAAATGCTCATGGTCATTGGGTTTGACAGAATGAGGTGAAGGATTTGGGTTGGGCCCTGAATCCTTCAGCTACTGACTCTTTCCCGCGTGTAACGGAGGTGGAACTCTTTGAGTCGGGCCACCAGCTCTCTGATCTCGTCTTGCGGCGGCAAGAAGGTCGTGCGGAAGTGCAGAGTGCCCGGGAGCTGGCCAAAGCCGGATCCTGGCACAACACAGATCCCCGTCTCCTCGAGCAAGGCAAGGCAGTAAGCGGTGTCTCGTGTTGCGGCGTAGGCTTCGCGCTCCTCGTGGGACATCGCATCGATGTTGACTCCTGGTTCCGCGGGCAACTCGAAGCGGACGAACGCATACATGGCACCCTGGGGTACGTCCACCGACATCCCGGGAACCTTGCTGACGCCTTCGCCCAGGATCTCCGCCTTCTTCTTCAGGTCGTCCAGAATGGCGTCCCTCTCACGGACATAGACGGCGTAGCTTTCGTCACCGGCTCGAGGCGGCGTCACCATGAGGTAGGTGGCGAGCTGCCCGGGGACATTCGAGCACAGGCTGATCGATTGCAGCTTGTTGAACTCGCTGAACACGTCCTCGGGGATGTTGCGCAGCTCGAGGTAGCCACCTCGGTGTCCGCACTCTCCGAGGAAGCCCTTGGAGACCGAGTGCAGACTGAAGAGCGGTGTCTCAGTGTCGCCGAGGGCGTGCATGACCTTGGCGAAAGAATGAAAGGCGCACCCGGACGCGTAGACGTTCTCCTGGTACACCTCGTCCGCGATCACCGCGAGCTTGTGGCGTCGGGCAAAGCCGATGATCATCTCGAGATTCTCTCGGGACAGCACCGCGCCGGTGGGGTTGCCGGGGTTGATCACCACGATACCCACGGCGTTGATTCCGGACTCTTTCGCACGCGTGACGCTCTCGGTGAGGACCGACTCGCTGAGCTGCCAGTGGTTCTTCTCATCGAGGAAATAGCCGATCCGCTGGCCGCCGAAGAGCGTGAGGCTGGCGCTGTAGAGTGGATACTGCGGGATCGGGATCAAGAAGCCATCTCTGGGCGATCTGAGGAGCGCGGTGAGGACGGCCTGCGCACCCTTGCTGGCGCCATCCGTCAAGAGGATCTTCGACGGATCTGCCGGAATGCCGTCGCGCCGCGAGATGAAGTCAGCGACCGCCTGGCGGATGAAGGGGATGCCGGCGCTCTGGGTGTAGGCGCCCGTACCGTGGGCATGTCTTGCGAGGACGAACCTCGCCCGTTCGACCATGTCCTTGGGAAAGTGGTCGAGGACGGCGCCGTGGTTCAGGAGTTCCGGGTACTCGATCAGGCAAAGGAGCTGCCTCATATACGTGAGCGGTCGCTGCTTGAGCGCCTGAGGGTTCCCGATGTTGCAGTAGATGATCTTCTTGCCTTGAGCCTCCAGCTCCAGCGCTCGCTGCACGATCGGTCCGCGGACCGCGTACTCGGCCTGGAGCAGCTTCTCGTTCAGCTGCGTCGTTGCGATCATTATGCCCTCGCTTTCTCTAGCGTCCGCCATCGTGCGGAGGCTCTCCAAGAGCCCGGTCACAGTGGCGTTTGCATCTCCGAAGAGAAGGGGAGATGTGGCCCCGTCGTACAGAGGGTTCCCGACGTCCGAGTATCCGGAGCGCTCGTCAACACAGCAGACTAACACGTGCCGCGTCTCGAGGGCATTCAGAATCGGAGTGCCGCAGCTCGGCTCTCACCATCAAGCTCCATCCGAGCCGGTCGAACGGTGGAACACGTCCAAGAACACGGTCCAGGAGCGTCAAGCACTCGAGACGCCAATACTGCCGCGACGATCCGGGAGGCGCTGGAAACTTGTGCGGCACAAGATAAGCCGAACGCCACCCCGTGACCCTGAGCCCGGCCGCACGTAGACGTTGGGACAGGACGGGCGGAGTGAAGAATCGGAGATGGGTCGGATCCCAACCCATCCAGCCGGGTTGTCCCATCACGTACCGTCGAAAGGCTCCTTCCAGGACGAAGTTCAACGACCACGCATTCTGGGTGGCGATGACCAGCCGGCCACCCGGCTTCAGAACCCGAGCCACGGATTTCAAGAGCCCGACATCGTCCGGGACGTGCTCGAGCACGTCTCTTAGAATGACCGCGTCGAACATGATTCCCCGTTTCATCGATTCGTGATCGCCGGAGTGCGATGCCGCCGGAGGGGCGGCCTCCGATCCTGAGAAAAATGTGAGCTGGTCGGCCTGGACAAAAAGGCATTTGGAGATCACCCCGTGGTGCGCGGCATGGAGTCTGGCAGCGGCCAGGAGTCGAAACTCGGCGTCCGCTCCAACCACTAACGACGCCCCCCTTTTCGCGGACTCCACGGCCAAATACCCGGCACCGCATCCGAAATCCAGGACCGCCGAGTCGGAGACTTCACCCAACAGTTCGAAGAGGAATCGATTCTTCACCCGGCTGTAGGCCAGGGCCTGCTGCTTGAGGGTGATCTCAAGCGCGGTCTTCGGGTCGGCCGTCCGGATCCAGTGATCGATCGGGTAACGGTTCGAGTAACAGGATCTCTCGGCCATCATTCCTGGTCGACGAGATCCGACCACACGGATTTCCACTGTAGCTTTTCTCGCTCCGGACCAAAAGCCCGCATGCGCTCGCGGCCGGCCCTTCCCAGTCGAGCGGCCAGCGCCGGATTCCCGGACAGCTCGCAAAGGGCCCCGGCCAACGCCTCCGAGTCTCCCCAGGGGACGAGGAGACCGGATACTCTGTCCTCGACCAGTTCTTCCACGGCTCCCACTCGGGTGGCCACGCAAGGTACGCCCACGGCAAGAGCCTCCATGAGAATGTTCGGACACCCTTCAGAGATGGACGAAAGCGCGAAGACATCCAGTCCGGAGAGCCAGGCCGACATGTCGTGGCGCGGGATCACTCCGGAGAATCGCACCCATTCCCGGATCGACAATTTCGCTGTCAAGTCGCGGAAGATCGGAGCCTCTTCAGTCCGAAACTCTCCGGCCAGATCGAGTGTCGTTGGTCGGTTCGCTTGCGCCATGGCCACGGCCTTGAGCAGGTAGGGAAGACCCTTGGCGTACTTGAAGATGCCCGCGGCTCCGACCAAGAAATCGTCCTGGCCTCGTGGCCCGTGCCAGGAGACCTCCGGAATGCTCACGGAGTTTAGAACGACCCGGGTCTTGTCCCGGACCCGCGTCAACGCATCCGCAAGCGCGGCCAACTCGTGGCTGAGCGCCACGATGCGATCAGAGTTCTCCAGTCCGGTTCGTAATCCGGCGATCCGTTCGGGGCTCATCGCGTACTTCTTGAGGTCGTTTCCCACGACGCAGGTCGCGTGCGGTAGTTCCGATCTCTTGGCGAAGAGACCTGTCACATAGCCGACAGGGTGGAGAAAGAAAGACTGAAACAACTGAAACCGCCGCTTCCGGTGAAGAAGCTCCAGGCTCTGGTACATCATCTGAAGCGTCAATGCGTGAGGACAGTCCCAGAGACTCCGGTCCCCATCGGGGAAACGTTCCCTTCCCAGTAAGATTTCGTGAACAGTCACCCCACCGCGCTCGAGTGTCCGTCTGTTCTCGTCCAGGAGCGGCTGTGGTCCGTCGACGACCCGGAAATCGACGACATCGACCTCGAACCCGAGATCTCTGGCGTGGCCCGCGACCCGCTCAGCAGTTCTGGCCAGCCCGCCGAAACATCTGGGGGGGAACTCGGGCGTGGTCAAGCAGAGTCTGGGGGGGGCTCTCATTTGTTGGGTTCTCTCATTTCGAAGCCGCTCTCTCCCGGGAGCCCTTCGGCCTCTTGCTTCGCCAGTCTCCCAGACTCGACGGTAACATGCTCGTTCGGGTTTAGCCACAGGCCTATTTGGTAATGAAGCGACGGATGATAGGATCTCGAGGACCTGTCCGACCAAAGTGAACGCGACATCATGCGGATCGCTCTCCTATTTCACAAAAACCCCTTCACCCCGCCCGCAAGCATCGACCTCATCCGACTGCGGGCGATCGCCTTCGGCCTTCAGGATCTGGGATCTGAGGTGGAGATCGTCGCCCCGATCCGGAGTGCCGCCCTCTTGGCTCAGAGAATCCCGATCGTGCCGACGGAAGCCCTGGCCGAGCGAGGACGCTACCACGTCGTCAAAGCCTGTTATCACTTTTCGATCGAGCTCCTGGGCGCGTACGAGGGACCGCTCGTCTGCCGCCTGGTACGTGTCGTGGACCAAAAACTTCCCCTCCGGGATGAGCTCTGGAGAAGACGACTTCTGGACTGCCAGGCGATCGCGGCGGAGCGAGCATCGGCTGTCGTCCTCAACAACCGTGAGAACAGGACTCGCTGGCACAAGCTGTACGGCCATCGCCAGGAGGTCATCCTGGTTCCGACCGGCTGTCCAAAGGTGCTTCCGGTCATGGGACTCGATCCCTACCGTTCTCGGCTGCCGATCGTGTTGTTCCTTGGATCGCTCGCGGCCCCCCGGATGGTGAGATTGCTCAATCGGGCAGCCGGATTGCTCAAAGGCTCAGCCGAGGTTCATCTCGTTGGGAGGAGCAAGATCCATTTGTACGGGGCGGGGCATGAGGCCCTGACCGGAGACGTTGTCGACCACGGAGAATATCCAGAGGAAGAGGCATGGGACTTCGTCCGTCACGCCCGGATCGGACTGGCACTGGCTGCGGGTCCGAACCGATTCGACAATGACGTCTCCAAGATCGTGACCTATCTGCGCGGCGGGCTTCCGACTCTGGCCGAGGACCGGATCGTCACGAACCGACTCATCACCCAGACCGGGTTCGGCGATGTCTTTCGGTACGGAGACGTCGACGATCTGGTCTTCAGAGTCAACGGGTTGCTTCGACAGGACTTCGCGCTCCTGCGTCCAGGGGTCATGACACTCTTGCAGGAGAATCACTGCTGGGAGAATAGGGCTCTGATCCTGCATCGGTTCTTTTCTCGGCTCCTTGACGAAAGCACGGTTCCTTAGCGCTGCGACGCAAAGTGAATGGAATTCCCTGATCCCCCACCTGTACCCCGTCTGCGGCGTCAGAACTCGTTGCCGCTCCTCGATGTACGTCTCTGTACACCTCGGGGGTCCCCCACCACCTTTGGAACGGTGATATCCAGTGGGGGGTCGCGGCGACTTCGTTCTTCCTTGCAGCCGGGGCACATCTGGGGTCCAGGGAAGTGAAAGTCCATGGCCTCGAAACGCTCATGAGTACGAGTTTTGACGAAAGTAGGTGAAGGATTTTGGGATGCCCCTCAATCCGTAGAATCAAGGGTGCAAGGGTGCATGGTCGGCTTCTCAGAAGCCCCGAGGTGTGGTACCCTGGAATGCGACATCGGGCGCCGACCACAGTCGGTGCGGATGTCGTTCGGCAGAGCGTGAGTGCAGCCTGCTGTTGCGCTTTCAGGATCGCTGCTGAGCAAGGAGCTCGAGGATGAAAAAGCACCAGAAAAACGACTCTCTGAGGGGATCGATCCGCTCGATGGGGCCCTTTGCCCTGTTCGTTCTGACTCCCGCCCTCGTTCTGTTGATGCCAGCCCTGGTATGGGCCGGCCCCCAGCTCGATCAACTGATCGACCTGTCCCAAGACATCGCCACTCAGTCAAACGACTTCTACCGGGCCACCAAGACCGGCGCGGTCCCGAACCCCAACCGGGATCGATTGGTTCAAGCCGCATTCGAACTCGCTTCTGCCACGGCTGGGTTGAGCCAACATCTCCAGGGCTCTACCGACGCGGAAACGATCAATCGCGATCTCGGAGCTCTGGATCAAGCGAGGGACTCGATTGAGCGCTGGCTTCCCGTGGCGAGACCGAGCCAAAGTCTGTCAGTTCGGTGGACGCAGATCAGAGATCGGATCAGCACCCTCTTCTCGGTCGCGGGAGGAGAAAGCGAGAGCGCGGCTCCCCCTCCTCCTCCACCCCCCCCGCAGCCCCCGAGAGGCAGACCACCGGTCACCCGGATCAGTCTGATCGGCGCGCCGGAGATTCAGTACGCATCGCAGGACCTCTCGGCTCAGCTCGACCACCTGTTGCGGGTCCTTGACGGCTACCGCAGGGAGCACGGAGCCAGAGCCACGCGCGACAGCCTGCTTGCCCTCAAATCACAGGCGGACGCGCTCGCTTCCGGGGCGGATGAGGATTCCCGAACCCAGGCCCGATCTCTGGGTGGCTACATTTCCGGCGTCGATCGCACCATCGCGGAGCTCCCGAGCTACCCGCACCTCAGGCCGCTGTGGGTCGCAAGCCGTGGCTTGGCCATGGGGATCTATACGTTCGCACGCTAGGGCTATCCGTCCGGACTCCGGGCTCCAGACACCGGACTAAAGCCTGTCGGACTGAAGTCCGACGGGCTCTTTAGTGTGATCTTCGTCTGTAGCTGCGTGTCACGGAACGTCTCGCTGGTGGGTCATTGCCGAACTGCGGCCTCGCCGGGATGCGCTTCGCCGGCCGGTGCGAAGAGCCGTTTGGATTCTCTCCGGGCAAGGCCGATCGATGCTGTTCGCGGACCGCGGGTTTGGCAGAAGGGGTCGCTCCAGGAGAACCGCCCGCTTCACGCCGATCGAGGTCTAGACGCGGATTGTCCTCGTTACGGCGAAAGAGAACGATCGTACGACCCAGGATCTGGATGACGGTCGCACGGGCACGGCGAGCCAGTTCGCCGGCCACCTCCCGCCTGTCCAACTCGATGGTCTTCAGGATCTTGACCTTCACGAGCTCGTGGATCGTGAGCTGTTCGTCGAGCTTGGACAGAACCGCGTCCGATACGCCGTCTTTGCCGATCCACACCGAAGGTTTGAGCCTGTTGGCCAGCCCCTTGAGAGCCGACCTCTGGCGAGGAGCCAGACAGCCTGGGGTGACAACCGGATCGGTTTCTTCTTGAAGGCCCATCGTTCGCACCTGTTCGAAAGCCGCCCGGGACAGCCCGGATTGTTGGTCAAGCAGCCTGAGGCAATTCGTCTTCGCGGTCGTAAAGCTCGGCCACGCGTTGCTTCAAGGCAGCCGCGCTGAAGTAGATGTAGCGATCCGCGTCATCGGAAAGAACAACATCCCCGTTGAAGATGAGCATCCGCTTCTTCTCGAAGAGGATCTTCAGATCTGTGTAGGGAAAGCTGATCTTTTTGAGAATCGACCGGAGGACGTCCAGGGTATGTCGAAGTTGCTGGACCGAGTGTCCCTTCGAACGCAGGGTCTCGACGATCTTGATCATGAGAACGTCTGCAAAAGTGTACAAGCGGTACTTCCCTCGGCGCCGGTAGGAGGGGCTGATGAATCCCGATTTGTCCCAGTACTGGATCTGCCGGTAGGATACGTCCACGAGCTCCCGCACGTCCTTCGGAGTGAAGAAGCTTTTCATGCGATCATCCTCTCTTGCTGCAACTGGTGTGATTCGGCTATTGCGGCGACATGCTCATGTATCGGCACGGTGGAGTCGCTGATTGACATGATCGCCACGTCATCCGACGAGAACCGTCAAGTCCGCTCACCAAGCGCCTCACGTAGTGGCCTTTGTCATGCCACGGGAGACCCGGTCTTTAAGAGAAGGGCATGATCTCTCTTTGGAACCGGCGTCACGCGACGGACGCGTCATCGAACGGGTGAAGGCACGAGACGGCCGATCCCAAGCGGATCGGCGGGCTCCGTCGGGGGGGTCAAGGCCGATCATGAAAGGGATTCTCGGCACGCCAAATCACGGCGGCCTTTCCCCCTGAGGGCTGATCGAAGAACGGCAAAGCCCAGGCCGGACAACCACGGAGACTCTGAGGGGCCCGTGTTCGTCGTGTCCGTCAGACAGCCCCTCTCTGGGTGGGCGGGAGGCTTGCCGACTTGGAGTCCTCTTTTGACTGGGCACGACTCTTCAGAGAGGGCTTCTTGGAAGGAATGCGGGTCGTGGTGCCAGACCCTGCGTTTTTCAGCACCAACTTCCCTTCCGTGTCGAGCGCCACGCTGACGCGATCCCCTTGCTTGAGGGCCAGACGCTCCACCAAATCGCTCGGGATCTTCACCTCGAAGGGTTTCTGCTTCTCGTTCAGGGTCATGCCAGGACTCCTCCATTCTTCCTTCGTCCTCGTCCTCGTGTCCGTGATGACCTCGGAATGAAGCGTACACAAGCAGCCGGGTCGACGTCAACGTCACCCGAAAGTCCGGACTCAAAGACTCCGGACTGGAGCGTGTCGGGATCCCACATCGACACGCTCCTAGTGATGGTACCGGTCCACCGCTTCCCTGGCGAATCGCTTGATCGCGGACTTTGCGTCAGCCAGCTCGTACGCCTTGGCAAAGCACATCTTTGCTTCCTCGCGCATTCGTTTGTCCTCGTAGGCCAGAGCCAGGTTGTAGTACGCACCCGCATCGTTCGAGCGCTGGCTGATGACCTTCCGGAGGTGAACGATCGATTGGTCGGTCTGACCAAGGTCGTAGTAGACCATTCCCGCGTAGTAGTTGGCGGCCGCGTCGTCGGGGTCTATCGATAAGGCGCTCGACAGGGTTTCCAGCGCCTTTCCGAGTTCGTTCATTTCGTACAGCACCACACCGAGGTTGCAGCGCGCGTAGACATCCGACGGCTCGAGTGCGATGGCACGCTTGAACGCTGTCACTGCTGACTGGGCTTTTCCCTCGTGCTTGTACAGGATGCCCAGAGAGTAGACAGCGAAGGCGTCATGGGGGTTGAGCTCCACAGCCTTCTTGAGAGCCTCCAAGGCCTCCTTGTTCTTGCCTTCTTCCTTGTAGATCCGACCAAGGTAGTAGTAGAGGAGACCATTGTCCTCGGCGACCTGGATGCCGGACAGAAGAGCTCGTTTCGCCTCTTCCTGCTGCCCCGAAGCCTTGTAGATGATTCCGAGGTTCAAATAGGCCTCCGCAGCCGCCGGGCTCAGCGCAACCACCTTCGCCCAATGCTCCTTGGCTTCGTCCAGCTTGCCGAGGTTTCTCAAGACGCGTCCCAAGAACAGGTGAACCACCGTGTTTTCCGGATAAAGGTTCGCCGTGGTTTTGAGGATCCCTTCCGCTTCCTCGAGCATGCCCCGATCCAGGTAGATCTTCCCCAAAGAGAGGCTCGCGTTGAGGTTCTTCGAATCGAGCTTGAGGTTCTCTCGCCAGTGGTTGATCGCGCTGTCGGTCTCGCCCCGATGCCTGTGGGCTTCTCCCAACAGAAAATGGGCAAACGCGTGCTTCGGCTCGATCGCGATCGTCGCGGCCAACTCGCCGATCGCCTCGTCGATCTTTCCGGCCGTGTAGAGAGCCTTGCCGAATTCGAAATGGGCAACCGCGTTGGAAGGGTCTGAGAGAGCCTTGCGTCGGTATTTCTCCAGCTCTTCGTTGATGAGGCCGAGCTTCTTGGAGATCTCTTCGATGTTGTAGAGGCTGAACGAATCGTAGGGATTCAGCTTGTAGGCGGCCCGGAAAGACTCGAGCGCAGCTTCCATCATCCCTTTCTGCTTGTAGGCGCAAGCGAGATTGAAATGGAGCGAGGCATCGTTCGGCTGGGACTTGATCTGGTTGGTCAAGTACAGGATGCGTTCCTCCAGCTCATCGAGTTTGAGCTTCAGGGGGCGCACGAAGACATCCGTAAAGTCTTCATCCTGGTCAGGCAACCGCTTGGCCGCCTCCCAGTTCTCGACGGCCTCGGTCTGGAGCCCCTTCAGATCGTAGATGTCCCCCAGTTTCTTGTGATACCTCCCACGATCGGGATTGAGATAGAGGGCCTGTTTGATGGCGGCTTCGGCTTGATCGAGATGCCCTCGATCCATCAGGAGGACTCCCAGCCCGAATTTGGCTCGATCATCGTTGGCATCGAGCTCGATGGCCCTTTCGAAGGCGGACTGGGCATTTTCGAATTGCCCCAGCTTGTGGTACGTCATGGCCAGGTAGTAGTAGCCACGCTCGCCTTCCGGCGCGAGCTTGACCGCCTCCTGGAAATGCCTGAGAGCCGAGCCGTACTGCCCTTCCGCGTAACAGACGAGCCCCAAACCCATCAGAGCTTCCGGCAGGTGCGGCAACACCCCGACGGCGCGAGAAAACTCGGTCTTGGCCTTCTCCAGTTCCCGTTTCTTGAGGAAGATCAAACCGACGAAGTAGTGGGCGTACGCGAAGTTCGGATCAAGGGAAAGGACGTTCTCGTACTCCTTGAGAGCCTCGTCCAATGCCCCCTGTCGGATCTGGGTCACAGCCAAGTAGTGGTGGGCATACAGATCGTCTTCGTTGATGAAGATCGTCTTCCGGAACTGGTTGATGGCGTTGGGGAAGTCGTCCTGCGCCAGATGAACCTTGGCCAGGAGATAGTGGACGTAGGCGTATGAGGGGATGATCTCGAGAGCTTTCGCGAACTGCTGCCGTGCCTCCGAGTAGAGTCCTTTGTGATAAAGGATCAGCCCGAGATTAGCGTATGCGTACGCATTGTTCGGATCGATGGCAAGGGCCCGTTTGAAGCGGATGATGGCATCATCGAACATCCCCTTGGCACGGTAGAGCGCCCCCAAGTTCGAATGAGCGTACGAGTAGTTCGGATTGAGGACAATGGCTCTCTTGAACTCCGCGAGGGCCTCTTCATAGCGAAGGAGATTCTTGTAGGCCAATCCCAGGAAATTGTGGACGTAGGCATCGTTGGGGTTGATGGCGATCGCCTTGAGAAAAGACCCGACGGCCTCCTCCTGGAACCCAAGCAGCTGGTAGGCCTTCCCGAGATTGTAGTACGAGAAAAAATCCTGGGGGTTGAGTCGAACCGCTTTCAGATTCTCCTCGATGAGGGCTTGCGGATCCAGTCGGTACAGTTCGCCCTTGGGCACCTGGCTCTCCCCTTCCGGGTCAGGACCGATCTCGATGACTTGTCGGAGTCCACCGCCGGCCGTCACGATGGCAGAGCCCTGCCGCGCGAGCTCTCCTCATCGCAAGCGATCACACGCCTCGTCCGCGAGCAGCCTCCGATGACCTTCCTCGCTCCCACCTTCTTGCTCGACGCCGTCGGACTCTTAGGACTCTTTCGGCTCCACCAAAAACTTGATCCCCGTTCTCTCGGCACCATCGATCTCCAAAGTGGAAAACGCGATGGTCGTGACGAGATCGAGACCTCGAGGGGCCACGAATCCTCGGGCAATGGCGATTGCCTTGACGGCTTGGTTGACGGCTCCGGCACCGATGGCGTGCAGCAGAACCTTCTTGTCACGTTCCACGACCGTTGCGAGCGCTCCGGCAACGGCTTTGGGTCGTGAAGACGACGAGACCTTGAGGATTTCCATAGCTTCTCTTGCCCCCTGTGCCACCGCGCTAAAGCGACTACTTTCTCACTGGATGGCGGAAAGCGGCTATCGACTGTTCTACGACTAAATGGGTCTTCTCGGACAAACGACCCCACCAATCGGCCCAGGCCCTCACTGCCACGGATCGCGTCAGCAAAGTCCAAGCCCGTTCGTCCTCAATCCCCATGGCGACTCACTGAATGACTCGCAGCTTCCTCAATGCCAGCGTCGCGGCCTCCTGTTCCGCAGCCTTCTTTGATCTTCCCCTGCCTGTTGTTGTCATGCGGTTCTTCAGCAGGACCTTCACCTGGAAGAGTCGATCGTGCTCCCTCCCTCGCTGTCCAACAACCTGATACCGTGGAAGCGCGCCGAAGCGCGACAGCGAAACCTCTTGGAGCATGGACTTGGGGTCCTTTGCGTCCTCGCCCGTGCGGGACGATTCGATCATTGGTCGGAAAAGCCTCTCGATGATCCGGAAGACCTTGTCCCACGGCTGATCCAGATAGAGCGCTCCGAGTACGGCCTCGACTGCGTTGCAGTTGATGGAGTCCTTGTAGGCGCCCCCGGACGAAGCTTCCCCTTTGCCAAGCTTCATATAGCGAGGAATGTTCAAATCTCGGCCAAGAAGTGCCAAGGCATTCCTATTCACGAGATTCGAGCGCATCTGGGTCAACTGGCCTTCCTGCGAGTCCGTCATTTTGACGAACAGGATATGAGAAATGACCAATTCCAGAACCGCGTCCCCAAGATACTCGAGGCGCTCGTTGTCCTTGAGCGCGCCACCCCGCTGACGTCCGTTGTGCGAAGAGCTGTGGGTCAGAGCCAGTTTCAGGATTTCCTTATCCTTGAACCGAACTCCGAGGCGAGCCTCGATTCCCCTTAATGTGTGTTCCCAGACCAACTCCTGGTTTCCCGGAGGTGGAGCGGGCTCACTGTCCCTCAGACTTTTTGAATACCAGCGATGCGTTCTGGCCACCGAACCCCATAGAATTCGCGATCGCGTAGTGGACGGTCGCGCTGCGACACTCGTTTGGGACGTAGTCGAGGTCGCACTCGGGGTCGGGCGTTCTAAGATTGATCGTCGGATGGATCTTCCCCTCCTGCAACGTCTTGACGCACACGAACGCCCCGAGCGCCCCGGCTCCTCCAAGGAGATGACCGACCATCGATTTGGTGGAGCTGATGGGAATCTTGTGGGCGCGGTCGCCGAAGACGGTCTTGATCGCGATGGTTTCGTGCTTATCGTTGTAGAGGGTCGAGGTGCCGTGGGCGTTGATGTAGCCAACAACGTCGGGGGAGACTCCGGCTTCCGCGAGAGCCACCCTCACAGCCTTGACCAACCCTTCGCCACCTTCTCGAGGCGCAGTGATGTGGTAGGCATCGGCTGTCGCCGCGTAACCGACCAATTCCGCCAGGATCGGGACTCCCCTCCGGATAGCGGACGAGTACTCCTCCAGGATCAGACAGGCGGCTCCTTCCGCGATCACGAAGCCGTCTCTGTGGAGATCGAACGGCGATGACGCCGCACCCAGGAGGTCGTTTCGGGTCGACAGGGCTTTCAGGTTCTGAAATCCTGCCACGGTCAGGGGCGTGATCGCCCCTTCGGCCCCACCCGCCACGATGATGTCCGCGTAACCCCAACGTATCTGCCGGAACGCCTCTCCGATCGAGTGGGCCCCGGTCGCACAAGCCGTAACCAATGCGAAGTTCGGCCCCCGGAACTCATGCCTGATGGAAATTGATCCGGGGATGAGATTGATGATGAGGCGGGGAATCATGAAAGCACTCACCCGCCTGGGTCCTTTGTCTCGGAAATTCAGAGCCTGCTCCTCCAAAGAGAGGATGCCGCCGATTCCAGAGCCGTAGATCACTCCTATCCTGTCGGGATCGTAGGAACCGCGAAAATCCCGGCCGATCCGGGCTTCCCGGCAGGCCTCGTCGGAAGCTACGATCGCAAACTCCGTGCACCGATCCATGCGCTTGGAGTCCTTGGGGTCGATGTGTGAGGACGGATCCCAGTTGGAGATCTCCCCGGCGATTTTCACCGTGTGCTCGGTCGTATCGAACGAAGTGATCTCGCGGATGCCCGACACGCCGGACAGCAAGTTCTCCCACGTCTGAGCGGATCCGAAACCGTTGGGCGAGACAACGCCCATACCAGTGACTACCACTCGCCTCGGCTGCATCTCACCCTCCGGTTCCTCGCGACTGAGGTCGGACCGCATGACTCCTCACGAACACCTGTCTCCCGTGAGGGATTCACACCCCCCTCGCACATGGATGTCAGAAATGTTCTTACTCGAGAGGCCTCAAGCTGCCTTGCCGGCAGAAAGATGTCCGTGGATGTAATCCACTACCTGTTGTACCGACTTGACCTTCTCGGCCTCCTCATCCGGAATCTCGATATCGAACTCTTCCTCAAGGGACATGATCAATTCGACCGTGTCGAGGGAGTCGGCTCCGAGGTCTTCGATGAATGAGGCTTCCCGCGTGATCTCCTTCTCGTCGATGGATAACTGCCTGGCCACCAATTCCTTGACCTTCGAGAATATCTCTTCCTGCGTCAAAGGAGGTTCCTCCTTCCGTTCAAAGCTCGCTGCTGCAGAGAGCCGAGTTCGCTTGTTTCGATGGGTAGTACCAGAGCATCCTTATGCTCGTGGCCCTCGCCCGTTCACTCCCTGATCCGCTGTCGTGTCGTCTGAGTGGCTTGCCTGGAAACTCTCACTGCACGGTTGGACAAGCACCCACGATACGAGTCGCTAAATCACCAGCCCCCCATCGACTCCGAGAATCTGACCGGTCACATACGAGGCCAGATCCGATGCGAGAAACGCCACGACACTGGCCACTTCTCGCGGTGAACCCATTCGACCGACGGGGATACGCCCCAGGAGCTCCTTCCGCTTTTCCTCCGGCAGCGCAGCGGTCATTGCCGTGTCGATGAACCCGGGGGCTACCACGTTCGCACGGATTCCCTTTCCCGCGTATTCTTTGGCCACTGTCAGGGTGAAACCGATCAGTCCGGCCTTTGCCGCCGCGTAGTTGGCCTGGCCAGGGTTTCCGGACCGGCCGACGATCGATGAAATGCAGACGAGGGCTCCTGATCGCTGCTTGACCATCGTCTTCAAAGCACGCTTGGTGCAGAGGAAAGCGCCTCGCAGATTCACCTGATTGACCAGATCCCAGTCCTGGCTGGTCATTCGCAAGAGCACATTGTCCCGTGTGATCCCGGCGTTGTTCACCAGAACGTCCAGTCGACCGAATCGTTCCACAACCGCGTCGACGGCCTTCTCCACCTGTGACTCGTCGGCCACGTCGAGATCAAAGCCCACGATCGTCGGGTCATGCGCTTTTGTCGAGTCCGCCGATGCCGGATTCCCGGAGCACGCAGCCTTCACCTGACCGCTGATCTCTTCGGCGGTCACCGACGGCCATGCGGTTGCGAGGTCCGCCACCGCGACCCTGGCACCAAGTCCGGCACATAGGGTCGCGATCTCTCGTCCTATTCCTCGAGCGGAGCCCGTGACCAGGACAACCTTGTCTTTGAGATCAAGCATTGGTTGCACCATTTCGCATTCTCCCATCCGCGGTCAGGCCTTGTCAATCCCGGGTACGGGGTCAGCCGGCTCAAGCGCCCGAGAGTGACATTGATCTCGATCATTGTTGATGGATTCCAACGTCCAAAGCCGGATAGAAGTCACGATCACGCGGCCTTAGGACGTGAATTCGTAACCATTGGCCTTGAAGTAATCCAAGGTCTTTTCCAGAGACTCCGGATCTCGGACCGACAGGCAGGTCACGTTCCGGTCGAGCCTGCGAATGAGTCCGTTCAGAATCCGGCCCGCACCCAACTCGACGAATACGCAGACACCGTCTCGGATCATGGATTCGATACTCGCTTGCCACAAGACCGGGCGGGTGAGCTGTGCCACCAGAAGGGCCTTGAGCTCGGCTGGATCGGTGTGTTTGCCCGCATCCGCATTCGCGATGACCGGCACTTTTGCCTTCCGGAAAGGCAGTTCGACAAGCGCCTTCTTGAGCCCGTCCTCGGCAGGTTTCATCAACGCGGAATGGAACGGACCCGAGACCGGGAGCATCGTGGCATTGCCCACGCCCTTCGACTTCGAAAGCGCGATGAACTCCGTGAGCGCTCGGATGTGCCCGGAGATCACGAGCTGGCCGATGGTATTGATGGCCGCGACCTGACAGACGCCAGCCCCGTTTACCGATCGACAGAGCTCCACGACCTGATCCGGTTCAAAACCCATGATCGCCGCCATTCCACCCAACCCTGGCGTGCAGGCGGTCTCCATGAGCTGGCCCCGTATGCGCGTGAGACGAATTGCTGTTTTCTCGTCGATGACACCCGCTGCGACGAGAGCCGCGAACTCTCCCACGCTGTGGCCCGCCACGACGCTGGGGCGAACGCCTCGATCAACCAGGACTCTCAGGCAAGCGACCGATGTCGCCACGATGGCCGGCTGCGTGTTCGAGGTCCGTTTCAACTCCTCTTCCGGGCCCTCGAAGCAGAGACGAATCAAGCCTCCGCCATACGCATCCTCGGCATTGTCGAAGACTTCCTTGGCCCGGGGATAAGCGTCCGCCAGGTCACGCCCCATCCCGACAATTTGTGAACCCTGACCGGGAAACACAAACGCGATCTTCATACGTCTCCCTCCAGGGATACCGGAAAGGTGATCTCGAAGTCGAGCGACTCGTTATGGCCCCCAACGGATGATGGCTCCACCCCACGTCAGCCCGGCACCAAAGCCGACGATCAGGATATTGTCATCGGTTTTTACACGCCCTGTCTGGTAGACTTCCGCGAGGGCCAACCCGACCGAGGCTGCTACGGTGTTGCCGAAACGGTCGATGTTGACGACGACCTTTTCTTCTCCGAATCCAAGTCGAGAACAGGCCGCCTGGATGATTCGGATGTTGGCCTGGTGGGGGACGACCAAACGGATGTCCTCGGCGGTCAATCCGGCCCTTCGGGTCACCTCGGTCGCAGCCTCGGTCATGGCACGCGCTGCAAACCGGAACGTCTCCTTGCCTTCCATCTTGATGTAGTGCATCCGTTCACGGACCGTATCGAGGTTCGGTGGAAGCTTTGATCCGCCGGCCGGCATGTGAAGATGCTTCCAGCCGCTTCCGTCAGTCCTCATGTAGGAGGAGAGCAAACCCCGCCCGGAATCGGAACGCGAAACGACGACGGCAGAGGCCGCATCCCCGAAGATCACGCATGTGCCCCTGTCCTGCCAGTCCATGATGCGACTGTTCGTGTCGGCGCCGATCACGAGCACATGCTCGTAAGCCCCGGTGAACACGAACTGGCAGGCCGTGATCAATGAGAAGATGAAACCCGAGCAGGCCGCGTTCACGTCGTAGGCCGCGGCCTTTGAGAGGCCCAATCGATCCTGAACGAGGCAGGCGGTCGCTGGGAAGACATAGTCGGGGGTGAACGTCCCTACAATCACCAGTCCGACATCCTCGGGCTTCACCCTCGCCATTTCCAGGGCGCGCTTGCCGGCTTCAACAGCCATGTCGGACGTGGCCTTGCCCTCTTCCAGGATTCGTCTTTCCCGAATCCCCGTCCGGCTGACGATCCACTCGTCATTTGTGTCGACCATCTTCTCGAGGTCAGCATTCGTCAGTACCCGATCGGGTACGTAAGAGCCAACCCCGCTGATGACGGCGCTATGCAACGGCTTCGGACCCATTCTCTGGCCTCCTCAGACCGGTCTGTCGGATCGACCGCATGGCCTCGCTCGTGGCGAAACGCTGAGCCAGCTGGATGGCATGCTTCATCGTCCTGGCCTTGGATGCTCCGTGGGTAATGATGCAGGCCCCTTCTATCCCAAGGAGAGGAGCTCCAGCGTAATCCGGCTGGGTCGTCTTGAATTTCTCCAGGCGTGGTCCCAGGAACTTGAGGATCTGGCTGGCGAACGGGAGCTCCTTGACGGTCTCTTCGATCAATCGATGAAAGACCTGGGAGATGGCCTCGCTCGTCTTCAGAAAAATGTTCCCAACGAATCCATCGCTGACGACGACGTCCACATCACCCTGGAAAACGTGATTGGGTTCAACATTGCCGATGAAGTTGATTCCGCAAGACTTGAGCTGTGGGTGGGCCGTGAGACACAGCTCGTTACCCTTGGCCCCCTCGCTCCCGATGTTCATCAGACCGATTCGGGGATTGGCCATCGACAGGACGTACTGTGCGTAGGCTGCGCCCATTTGGGCGAACTGGACCAGTTGGCTCGGTTTGCAGTCCACGTTGGCGCCCACATCGAGGACCACCACGCTTCCCTTCACAGTCGGCATCACGGCAGCGATGGCAGGACGCTCGATTCCTTCCATGCGGCCCACGTCGAGCAATGCGGCGGCCATCACAGCGCCCGTGTGACCCGCCGAGACCAGCGCCGCCCCAGGTGTCTTCCTGAGGAGTGACGCTGCGACTCTTATGGAACAATCGGGTTTCTTTCTCAGGGCAAGAGCGGGATGTTCATCCATCCCGATCGTTTCACTGGCCGGATGGACAGTCACCGGAAGGCCTTCAAATCGAAACGGCTCCAGCGCTTCGGGCTGACCCACCAACATGATCTCAATGCCAAACTCGCGAGCAGCGTCGATGGCCCCTTGAACGATCTCGTGGGGTGCGTAATCTCCCCCCATGGCGTCAACGATTACTGGCATGACCAAGAATAAGCCACCCGCTGGCTCTGGTCGGCCGGGTCAACGCTCACGCGCATCGGACCGGCCGATGCCGGTCGGGCGAGCGCGGCCCCGGGTGAAAGTCCGGACAGATCCCTACTTCTCGAGCTTGAGAACGTCCAGGTCCTTGTAGAACCCGCAGTTCTGACAGACTCGATGGGGCAACTTCTCCTCGCTGCATCGCGGACATCGGTTGAAGGCGCGCGCTTCAAGAGCATTCGCGGCTCGCCGCGCATCCCGTCTGTATCGTTGGATCTTGTGTTTGGGGGTTGGCATATGACTTCAAATCCTCCGGAATCGCAGAGGCTGACCCTCTTGGGCGTCTGCCGCGGCACGACCCGTGTTACACCACAGCCTCGGTCGCGCAACCCGTACGGCCGACTCCTTCATCTTTTGACTGTCCTGGTACGGCCCGTTTCTCGTTCTCTTGAAGCTCGTTCTGAGCCGTCAGACGATCAATCCGACCCGACGCGCATCAGTGGACGCCGCTCAGCTCGAGCTCTTCATCTGGAATCCGGAACCGCCGCCCGATAAACAGCCGTTCGCGCGAGGGCCCCATTTTAGCGACCGAGGCCGTATCTGTCAAGGCTGAAGCCAGGAAGCACCGGGGCGTGCGGGAAGTCTACCCGCCACACGAATCAGTGAAAGCATCGAGGTTACACCGAAATGCGGCCGCGCGACACCGTCTCCAGGGAAGCAGATCGGGTCATTTTTCGGTCGCCTTCGACGATCCGGAGCCTCCGATGGGAGACATCGCGGCGATGCCTTTCTCCGTGCCAACGAAGAGGACGGACTCCCTCGGATCGTAGGCCAGGCACGTGATGTAACCGGACGGAAGCCCGGCATCGGTATCGAACAGTCTCGTCTTGTCTCCGTGGACCATCACGAGGCCGGAGGAGGTCCCGATCCAGACGTCTCCCCCGGCAAAAGTCGCGGCAACCACGTTGGGGGATGGGATATCGCAGTTTCCCTTCTTCTTGATCCGAACCTTGGTCCCGCCCTCGGAGCTGAGGATCTCGTAATCCCCCTGGACGGTCTTCCATGAGTCCTTTCCGTCGAAAACGGACAAGCCCGTCTGGGTGCAGATGAGCAACCGGCCGGAATCGGGATCGACGTCGAGTCTGTTGATCTGGTTCCCGCACAAGGACGAATTGCCTTTCTCATTGGTGATCAGATCGCCGACGATGTTCTGGTAGTCGCCATATTGATGGAAGCCCCACCGCTTCTCCTTGGCGAGAAAGCCGAAGATTCCAAACTCGCTTCCCACCCACAGGCGACCGTCGGGTGTCACTGCCAGCCCGTGGATCCTGTGACACAGAGTACGATTGCGCATGAAGGGAGAGTCCGGGGTTGCGGGGATCGTCTCTTCCTTCCAGTCCGTTCCCGTTCGTCTCTCCAGTCCCCTGTTCCGTCCGATCCAGAGGACGCCGTCGTAGTTGACGATATCGTTCACCGGGCCAAGGCTTTCGGCTGTCCAGGATTTGCCGTCGTAGATGGACAGCCCGTCATGCGTCGCCACGAAAACTTGCTTGCCATCGGCTCGAATCGATCGGACCGCGAACCCTGTTCCACTCGCGGGGTCGTCCTTGGCGTCAGGGGTCGTTTCGAATCGACCAAGCTTGGAATCGTACACCAGGGAGAACAGTCTCTTCTGTGTCCCCACGAACAGTGTCTTGCCCGAGAGGCAGAGTGCTGTCACGTGGCTGGCCTCGGGGCTTCCGCCAAACGCGTGGGTGGCAACGCAACGGATTGCTTCCTGGGGCGACTTTGCGGTCGATGCCGCTTTGGAGTCCTTGTCGGAAGGGCCGCAGCCCGCGATCGAGGCGAGCACCAGAACGAGCGCGCCAGTCCAGGATTGTCCCCTGGATCGCCGATGAGTGGAGGGTGGGATCATGCTGGGCGGAAACCTCCCCTGGGGGCTTTACCAGAATCGGGGCTTTTGGTATGGGTTTTTACGGTCCATGGAGCGATTCTCGACGGATGTTACAGTTTACCACGCTCCGCGGAAACCGGACAAGCATGCCCGGGTCGGGGTCGGATTGAAATGCAGAGAGAGCCATGCTAAAGTCGTTGAATGGGTCGTTGGCGGCGATTGTCATCCCCTTGGGACATCACCGGGTTGGTTGGTGTTCCCGCGACAATGAGGAGCACGGCGTTGATTCGTGCGCAGGCCTGCCGGGGCCGTGCTTGACCTAGAACACTCTCTTCTGTAAGGAGCCATGATGAGCACCACGCGTCGCCGGAGCTTTGTTTCAAAGCCCAGCTTCCAGATCAAGTTGACCATCATTTTTATGCTGATGGTCACCATCGTCGCGAACCTGGTCGGCGGGTTGTGCTTCTTCTTCCTTAGCAGCGCCGATGCTCGCACCGTGATCGCCAAGCTGGCCAACAGTCCGGACTACCCGGATGGCATTCCGGTCAAAGAGCTGGCCGAGGTCTTCATCCCCAAGATCTTCGTGGCCGAGTCCATCTCTCTGATCATCGTTTTCATGCTCTGTATCTGGGTCACTCATACGATCGCCGGGCCTCTGTATCGTATGGAGCGCATCGCCGCGGAGATCGGAGAGGGAGATTTGTCGATTCTCGCCCGACTCCGTCCCAAGGATGAGCTCAAGGAGCTCGCAGATGCCTTCAATGTGATGAGCCGCAAACTCGCTCGCAAGATCTACTCCATCAAGGAGGCCGTGTTCTTTCTCGAAGATGGAGGCGCGCCAAAGGAGGCTTTGGTCAGGCTCAAGGCCTCAATGGACGGTTTCAAGCTGCCCACGCGTGAACTCTTGTGGGAACCGGGTGCTGGAGAGGACGAAAGGGAAAGCGCCGAGGGATCAGACCGGGCGAAGGTGCCAAATCCATCGGATTCGGATTCTCGCGGCGACAGTTGCCAGGACGCTGCCGGCACCCCTTCGAAGGATCCCGGTCAGGACAAAGCCTGAAGGCCGGTTGCGTTGCGATGGGCAAACAAGTCCGTGCCCAATCCTGTCAGTAATCGCTCGTTTATGGGCCTGTTAGGACAGGTCCGGACAATGGGGGGAGCAAAAGCGCTTTGCCACCGTCGGGAAGAGGGATCACTTGCGAGGTTGACAGCCCCTGGATGCTTCCCGAGCTTTCGCTCCAGCGAGCCACGATCGCTCCATTCCGGATGGCGTAAGGATAGACCCGGAGGGCTGTCTCCGGGTCGAGCGATCCCCATCGAGGGGAATCGGCCATCCGACTCTTGCCGATCAGAGAGAACGGCTCGCTCGCGAGTACCCGCACGCTGGTGAGGTGGGTGATCGTTTGCCCGGACTCCACGCTGTCGGTCCACTCCAGGGGACCGTCGACCGGCTCCAACGCCCCGGACGGATCGACGATCCAAGAGAGAATGCCCCCAGGTTTGTGGTTGTTCGTCACAACCACCTCGAGCGGAAGCTCCCGGCCCACGATCGGAGTCCCCTTCAGGGCCAGACGAATCTTTACCCGGGGCGCGAAACCGCAGGAAGAATGCTCCAAGGCGCGCGTGAGTCGAAACGTCCGGATGCGTGGCTCCGGCCTTCGAGCGATCATTCGCCCGGAAGAGTGCATGGTCCTGTTCGAATTGGGGATCGATCGAGGACTTTTGAATGCGGGGCTTCGCATCGAGGGCAACGCAGCAGGAAGATGAGCCCCCGACTTTATGGAAAGCGCCGGATGCTCCAAGTGTCGGTTCTCTTCGGATCGACATTCGGAGGGACAAGTCGCTGGCCGCGAAGCCGGATCGGCACCGACGAGGAGCCCGAGGGCGGCTACGCCAAAGAGCACCGTGAGAGCTCCCGATGTTCCTCTCAACTCTGTGTCACCGTGAGGTTGTAGGTCACCAGTTTCCGGGTCGCGTTGTACTGGGAGTTCCTGTTTGTGGTGCACCCGTCCACATAGATCACATAGGTACCTTGGCCCAGAGCTCCCATTGCCTTGTGGGTTTTGACTTCGTTCTTCTCCTGGGTATCAGAATCGACCAGAGCATCCGTCGTGTCGATGGTCAGGATGTGGAGCCCCAGGTTCGAACTGTCCGATATCGTACCCTCGCCGCCGGTGATCTGCATCGTGACGCTCACATTCTGAGTCGCGTTGAGGGTGAACTGGTAGAAGGCCTTGCACTCGTCTAATCCGCTGGCGTCGTCAGATATTCCGGTGTACACGGCGTCGCTGGTGACTGTGACCGACGGTGGGTACACCAGCGTGGAGCCGCTCGACGTCCAGTCGATCTGCTGATTGCGGGGGGGAACTGACGAGGGAAAGGCTCCTGTCCCATTCAACAGCGTCTGGACGTCCGAGTTCGAGAAGGCCCCGGTGGAGACGAGGCTCTTGAGAAAGTCGAGGATCGTCACCCACGGGTACGACGTTTTGTTGCTCCGCAAGCCCACGAGGGCGTTGTGTATCGTCTGAAACGCGATGCTGTAGGTCTCTTGGTCCACGTTTGCCGGACCGTTGGTTCCGTCCACGAAGTCCCAAGGGACTTCAAAACTCGTGTGTTCGTATCTTAGACCTCGTGAGACGGCGGAGTACTCGTCTTCCAGGTAGAGAAAACCAACCTGAGGATTCGATCCGGTGATTCCCTGAGAATCCCAGTACCACGGGGAGTTCTTCACGATGCCGCTGAAGAAGGTCGCCACCCCTTCGCCCCAAGCCAGGGACGGGTAGAGTGCGTCGCCGATGGCATGCACGCCCCCTAAGGAATTGTCTCTCCAGAGGAGGTTGGAGGCGTGATGACCGTATTCGTGCGCCAAGACGAAATCGTCCCATTCGTCCGTGTTCTGCGTGCTCGAGTCTCCTCCCCTGACCGTGATGGCGGGCCCGTTGAGGTAACCCTGGGGGCTGTAGTAGGTCCCGGTCGTGCTGTTGGGGCTCCAGAGAAAGGTGACCCGCGACAGCGAAGTTCCTCCATTCACGAGCCTTATCGCGTCGGACGCGTTCAACGCCGCGTCCATGATGTTCGCGAGGGCTGCATAGCGAAGTCCATTCGCCTGTTGCGCGGATGAAAGAGTGAACGGCAGCATGGTCAGTTTTGTCACGCCGGCCGCGGGGCTGAATGGTTTTCCGGTCGATCCGTCGACGATGGGGATCACGTAGAGTGGGAACGCGCCGATGATCGAGGATGTGGGGTCCCGGATCTCCGCGTTGACGCGACCGGAGGTGTTGGTCGTCGACGTCGAGATTCCGATGGAAAAGGTCTTTCCGAGGGGGATTTTGAGGGTGAACTGCCCCAGATCGTTCGTGACCGAGGGGAGCAGCTGGATCGGAACGTTCGTCACTCCGTCCAGGGCCAGAATGTCGCACTGTCGGAGAGGCATGGTTGTCATCTCCATGCTCCACGACGATCCATCCGTGGTGACCATCTGAAGCTTCTCGAACCAAAAAGTCCCCGTTAGGGTCAGCCCAAGCTTCGTCACATACGGACTCGAACTGCCTTCTCCGGGATACTCAGCCACGGGAATGCCTTTTGGCGTGGCGGCCGGACCGCAGCCCATGGCCAACGCAAGAGACCCCAGGATGAGCAAAATGAACCACCGCGTCGGCATATGTGTCCCGTTCTCTACATCGACTTGCCCCGACGTGCGGCTTAAGCCTATCCGCAAACCTCTCGCGTGGCGAAGCCGTACAAGGCGAAGGATGGCAGTATCGCCTCGTTCCGGCGGCTGAAGGGGGCGTCGTGAAAGGCTCGGCGATAGGCCCTTCAAGTGCGCATCGAGTCTCAATCATCGAGGGGGCTTCTTCTTTCTTGACTTGTGACAAGGCACGGTGTATATTGACACCGGTTTTGCGACCCGGCTGTTGTACTCGTCGGGTCAACCCGGTGGGTTTCACTCGCCGGAGTGGCGGAATAGGCAGACGCAGCGGACTTAAAATCCGCCGGGCCTTGGCTCGTGCCGGTTCGAGCCCGGCCTCCGGCAAATGGATTTCCGTAAGTCAGCCAGACCATATTCTCGAGTTATCGATCGACGCGGGATGGAGCAGCCAGGTAGCTCGTCGGGCTCATAACCCGGAGGTCGCAGGTTCAAATCCTGCTCCCGCAATCAAATATCGTGGGGTTGGGTCGCACAGACTCAACCCCACAACTTTTTTCTGCCCGGTGTTGTCGTGGACGTGAGTTACGATCTGCTCTCCTCCGTCAAGGCCATCCTTCGTGCTCAGATTGCCACTGTTCCGGAACCGTCGATCCTTGTGGCGGTCTCGGGTGGCCCTGATTCTGTCGCCCTGTTGGATGTCCTGTCTCGACTCAGAACGCCTCTGGGATTGAGACTTGGGGTGGCTCACGTCGACTACCGCCTTCGAGGGGAGGACTCCGCCGAAGACGCTCTCTTCGTGCGAGACCTTGCCCGATCGTACGCCGTGTCGATCGCGATCAAAGAGCTCTCCAAAGAGGAATCGGAGAGCCTCTCCCTTGGAGGGATACCGAACAAAGCCAGGAGGATCCGCTACCGGTTTTTCGACGAGATCGCCGCTCGTGACGGCTTCCGGCTGATTGCCCTCGGTCACCACAGAGACGACCAGTTGGAGACATTTTTCACCCACCTTCTCAGGGGTGCGGGGACCCAAGGCCTAGCTGGAATGTCGATCCTGACAGGAGGCCGATACCTCCGGCCTCTTCTCCCCATGACGCACGCTCAGCTCGTCGACTATCTCACAGCCAGGTGTCTGCCCTTCCGCATCGACCGATCCAATCTCGATCCCACGTTCCTGCGCAACCGCCTGAGACAGAGACTCATCCCCGCGATCAACGAAGACTATGGGCCCAGAGCGGCCGAGGCCGTCGTGCGTGCTATGGACGTCCTCACGGCAGAGGACGACTTCGTGACGCGGCTTGGGGATCGAGAATACTCCCTGATCGCCTCGCGCACCTCTGGTCGTGAGATCACGCTGGCGCTGGACCGGCTCGAGCGTCTGCCTCTCGCTCTCAAAAGGCGAGTGGTCCGTCGGGCCTTTGTCGAGGCTCGGCAGGGGATGGTCCCCTCGTTCTCCACGGTCGAGAAGCTTGTTTGGCTCACAACCAAGGCCGATAGCGGCGCTCGCATCGATCTCGGTGGCGGTGTCGTTGGTCGGCGGATCTATCGCCGTCTGGTGATCGGGACTCCGGATACACGTCCAGAGACGCCATCACAAGTGAACGTCACGATCGGATCCCGAGAAGAGGTTCCGGTGTGGGGAGTCATCGTGGAGGCCGACGAACTCCCACGCGGACGGGTGGCAACGTTCGAGCCGGGCGTGTTCTACGGCGACCTCGACAAGATCCGACTTCCACTGGTCATTCGGCGCGCCAGACAGGGCGACCGCATCGCGCCGTTGGGGCTCGACGGCCGCCACAAGACCGTCCACCGCTGTCTCAAGGACGCAAAGGTGCCGTTGGACCAGAGACCGCGGGTTTTGCTTCTCGCCGAACGCCGACGGGTCCTGTGGATCGTGGGCAGTCTCGTGTCAAACGACTGTCGAGTGGGCCCTTCAACGCGGACCGTCTTGAGGGTCCGTATCGTGCCGTCCCAGACGCCGACGAGTTGATGGGAGCCCTGTCGGTTGGGAGTCCGACAGTCTCAAAGGCGGCTCTGACATACGATTTGGCAACTCTCCGAAAGCCCCAGAGCTGGGGACGGGACCGTAGTATCCAGCCGATCGCCAGAAACAGGAGAAGGGCCAGCACGACCCACCGAATCGCCCGAGCTCCTGGCCAAAGCGATGTGAAAAGATTCGCTCTGCCTTGCGGATTGGACCTCACCCCGCCCGTCCGCCTGTTCGACCCGGACCGTGACTCGCCGGACTCGTTTTCCGGGGTGCGGGCCGTACCAGGAGGAAGCTGTGGAAGTCTCTTTGTGTCCCTGGCACTGAAAACGTCGGATTTCTCGTCGGCCAGCTCGCGAGCAACCGACCGCATGGCCTTATGGGCCTCTGTTCCGCTGGGGAAACGCTCAGAAAGATCGCGGGAGAGCATTCGCTCGACGGTTGCCGCCAAGGTGTGGGGACATTCCGGCATGAGGTCCCGAATGGGAACCAGTCGGGAATCGAGATGAGCCTCGAGGATCTGGTGGAGACTCTCGCCCGTGAAGGGCGGATGGCCGACCAGCGCCTCGTAGAGAATCGCCCCGGCAGCGTAGACATCCGTGGAGGGTTTGAGGACCTCTCCGCGGATCTGCTCTGGCGAAAGATACCAGGGGGTACCCACGAGCTCTCCGGATCGGGTTCGATGGATCCGATTCGCTGCGTCCCTGGCAATGCCGAAATCGATGATTTTCAGTGTTCCTTGTCGATCGATCAGGATGTTCGTTGGCTTGATGTCCCTGTGGATGATCCCTTGGCGGTGGATGGCGGCCAGGCCCGCGAGCAACGCTCTGGCGATGCCAATGACTCGCGACGGTGACAACACCGTCTCGGCCTCCAAGAGCTTCCTCAGGCTGCTCCCCTCCACCAACTCGGTTGCCATGAAGAGTTGGCCGTCGGGGATCTCACCGTATTCGAGAAAACCCACGACGTTGGGATGCTTCACCCTCGAAATAAGCTGGGCCTCGGCCTTGAATCGGGCTCGCATTTCGGAGTCGGAGCACAGACTCGGGTCGAGGATCTTCAGAGCGACCAACTCGCCGGATGTCCGATTGCGCGCCTTGTGGACGACCCCCATTCCTCCTCTTCCCAGCAGGTCTACCGACTCATAGTAGGCGGTGAGGGATTGAGGAAATGTCATGACGAAAAAAGTATAACACGCGCAAGATGGATGACCGTTTGCATCGGACGGTGCGCGGTGGATCCTCGATCGGCCGTTTCACGACCCAAGAACCCAAGACCCCAAGACGGACCGGTTGCCGAGGGAGTCCTCTTCACTGTAAAATATGACCACGAGCCTTTCACCTACGATCGCGGAGAAGCGGTCCGATGCTCCACAGGGACCACCGAAAAGGGGACGTTGTATGGCGGTCATAACCCAGACGATCGGAAGGGCGCGTTACGTTGTGCCTTCCGCGTTCACGGCAGCGAGCGCGGCCTGCGCCGTGATGAGCATGCAGAGTCCTTATCTGCCAGCCGATCCGGCCTGGTGGATCCTCTGCTCCGTTCTTCTGGACAAGCTTGACGGAACCGCTGCCCGGCTTTTGCACGCCGAGACCGCGATCGGAGTCCAGTTCGACTCCATTGCCGATCTCATTGCGTTCGGCATCGCCCCGGCTCATCTCTTCTACCGGCTGGCCTGCGCGGGTCCTCTGGTCTTTCCCGGATCCGACTTGCTTTGGGCTCTCATTGCCGTGGTCTACGCTGCGGCGACCGCATGGCGTCTCCATCGCTTCAACAGGGAAGCCTCCGGAGCCCAGGCTCACTGCTTCCGTGGGATGCCATCCACCCTTGCCGGCGGTCTCTTCGCCGCGTATGTTGTGACTTTCATGCCTGACGGTGGAACTTTGGACTTCGCTGTCCTCACGCTCCTGATGTTGATCCTCTCGATGGCGATGAACCTCAACTACCGCAGCAACAAGATTACGATTCCAAAGCGGCGCGATTTCTTGGTGTTGCAGGCAAGCTTCGTGCTGTTCGTTTACTATGCCACGTTCACTCGCCAGTATCCGCCACTCGTCTTCCTCTCGTCCTTGGTGGCGCTCGCTTTCTCGACGTGGGGAGCTCGCAGAGACGTTCACGACGAGCGCAGCTCGCCGGGTGTCTAGGCCCAATGCCCGTGAAATAGGCAAAGAAACCGATCTTCGCTCAAGACCGGAAACCACGGAGACGCTTGCGGGGCCCGGAGAAGCGCGGAGATCAGGTCCTTGGATTTTCGGACCTTGTTCTGTAGCACAACGTGCGTCTTTGGTGACTCTTGCGTGCCTCCGTGATTGCCCTTTTCTTTGTGGTAACTTTTCGGCAAGGAGAGCCTGTTTGAGGCTTATTTCACGGGCAGCGCGCCTAGGTCCCGGCCGGACCTTTGGCAGCCTAGAGCGTTGGCGTCTTGGGGAGCGCTTTGCGCTTGCCAGCATCGCCCATCTTGAGAGTCTGAAGGGCTACCAGTTTGCTGGAAACGAGAGTCAAGACCTTGTCGAGGCGAGTGATCGACAGAGCCTTTCGGACTTCCTCGTTGGCCCCGGCCAGTACGAGATTTCCGCCGCGTCGCTTGAGCACGGCATACGCCCCGACAACCGTCCCAAGACCCCTCGATGTGATGTAGTTCACGTGAGTGAGATCGAGAATGAGATCGATGGTCCCGTCATCCAGGATCCTTTCGATCGTGGTGGAAAAATCCCGGTGGTTGTCGCAGGTCACGTCTTCTCCGGGAGTGACGACGCACAGCCCTCTCTCGTCACCGACTTCGATCTTCATCTCTGTCTGCCCCCACACCCGTGTCGCACTCGGACGAAATGCGCGGTTGCACATAGGCAATGTGTAATCACTGTACCACAATCCCGCAGGCTTGTAAAGCGCTCCAGAACGTGGTATACCCCATTGGGGCGGATGGTGTCAGCACGGCGGAGTCAATCATGACAATCGACCGACCCGGCCCAGGTTCCTCGCGGAAACGGGAGAAGCCGGAAGAGGAACTGGAGGAATCCGACATCCAAATCGCCATGATGGCGTACATGCCGGTGCTCTGTCTGGCCGCATTGATCCTTCGAAAACGCGTTGCTTTCGTCACGTTCCACTGCCGACAGGGCCTTCTCCTCTTCCTCGTCGAGATCCTCGCGGGGATGCTCTACTTCATTCCGGAGTGCGGATTTGTCTTTTCTGTTGGCCTGTCCATCTTTTGTTGTGGAACCGCTCTGTGGGCTGTCTTCAGGGCTCGTCAGGGGGAGTTCTGGGAGGCTCCGATGTTCGGATGGCTGCTTTCGATCTTTCATCCGTGAAAGCCCGAGAAGAGTCAGATGAAGGCTCAGCGTAGCCGGGCCGAGCGGTTGGACTTGCTGCGTCGCCTCGTGGCTGCGGAGCTCAAGGCGGAATGTCGCAACCGCACCGCGTTCGGAGGGTTCGATGTCTTCGCGAACCTTCTTCTTCACGATCTCCAGACCGATTCCCGCGGGGTGGAGCTCGACTCGTTTCGAGAAGCGGTCCGGCTGCTCGCTCGATACGCCCGTTCGACGCCAGTCGCGCGCCAGAGGCTTCTCGAGCGACTCGTCTCGTTGCCCGAGATCGGCGGTGCCGCGGAGTCGCCCCCCCCTTTGCCAAGTGCTCCAATTCCTAATCGAGCGGGTGAGCCGCAGAGTCCATCACCCATGGGCCGTCGGGCCCGACTTCCAGTAGCCCCGATTCCCGATCGAGCAGACGACAAGTCGGACGAGAAAGCCACGAATGAGGAACACGAGGCTCTGTTGGCCACGAACGACGTCTCGCTGGATACTCCGGTGACATTTTTGAAAGGCGTTGGTCCGCGGCGGGCAGAGCTCCTCGAGCGTCTTGGAATTCGAACGGTCAACGATCTCCTCTGGCACGTTCCTTTCCGGTACGAGGACCGCTCGAACCCACGGCCCGTCGCGGAATTGGAGATCGGCAAGTGGCAGGCGTTCAAGGCGAGGGTCAAGAAGAAGTCCAGGACCGGCCGGTTCGGCAGATCTCGCGCCCTCGTGATCGTGGAGGATGCCTCCGGTGAACTCGAACTCGTCTGGTTCTCCGTCCCGTTCGTGGTGAAAACTCTGGAAAAGGGAAGAGAGTACCACTTCTTCGGCCGGCCAACGACCTATCGAGGGAGACGAACCGTCGCAAACCCCGACTTCGAGGCCGTGGACGACTCCTCAGAGAACGGCACGAACAAGCCGTTGGCACCGGACGAGGGGGAACGCCCCTCTTTGCCACCGTTGTCTTACATCCCGGTCTATCCCAACACGGAAGGCCTCCCGCAGAAGTTTCTCCGACGACTCATCGGTCAAGCGGCCGTCCGTCACGCCTCGCGCGTGGGCGAGGTACTACCCGAACGACTCCTCGAAGAGAAGCGATTCCTCGGCCGCTCGGAGGCGTTGCAGGCGATCCATCGTCCGCGAAGCTGCGAAGAAGCCAGGGCCGCTCGTGATCGTCTTGGTTATGAAGAGCTCTTTCTCATGCAGATGGCCTTGGCCGTGAGACGTCACCGGCTGGTGGACACTCTCAAAAGTCCGGCCATCGTGGACCTCCACGGGGTTCGTCGCCGAGTCCAGGAGGCTCTTGGCTTCCGGTTTACCGGTGCCCAAACCAGGGTCTTGGACCAGATCGAGGCCGACTTGGCGAAAGAACGCCCCATGGCGCGCCTGCTGCAGGGAGACGTTGGCTCGGGCAAGACCGCGGTGGCTCTCACGTCGTTGCTCTTGGTCTGTGGAGCGGGACACCAGGGCGTGCTGATGGCCCCCACGGAGATCCTGGCGGAACAGCATTTTCTCTCTGTCCGTCGTGTGTGCGAGGAGTTCGGCGTGGAGGTCCGTCTCGTGATCGGCGGCCAGGGGAAGCGCGATCGCCAGACCGCCTTGGACGGTCTCGCGTCAGGGACCGTCGGGATCGCCGTGGGGACCCACGCGCTCATCGAGGAGGGGGTCGATTTCCGGTCGCTGGGGTTGGTCGTCGTGGACGAACAGCACCGGTTCGGGGTGGCCCAACGAAACCGTCTCGTGTCGAAGGGGATTTTCCCCAATGTGCTGGTGATGACCGCGACCCCAATCCCGAGGACACTGTCGTTGACGCTCTACGGGGATCTGGACATCTCCGCTCTGGACGAACTGCCGCCCGGGCGCCAGCCCATACTCACTCGCTGGCTTTCTCCTTCCAAGGTCGAGAACGCCTATCGGCTCATGGATCGAGAGTTCGCGGCAGGACGGCAGGCGTTCATCGTGTGCCCGCTCGTGGACGAGTCGGAAGAGGTCCGGCGCACGAACGTACTGGAGCTCCACCGTGAGCTGTCGAGCGGGCGGTTCGCCCATCGACGAGTGGGTCTGTTGCACGGCCAACTCAAGCCGGCGGCGAAAGACCTTGTCATGGCTTCGTTCAGAGCGGGCGAACTGGACCTGCTCGTGGCGACCACGGTCGTGGAGGTGGGGGTCGATGTCCCCAACGCTACAGTCATGGCGATCCTCGATGCCGATGCCTTTGGACTAGCGCAGCTCCACCAGTTGCGAGGACGCATCGGTCGGGGTGCCCATCCCAGCCAATGCCTTCTGGTGGCCGCGTCTCGCGGCCCCTTGGTCAGAAGCCGGCTTTCGATCTTGGTCGACACCCAGGACGGCTTTGAGATCGCGCGTCGAGATCTGGAGATCCGAGGCCCCGGGGAGTTTTTCGGCACTCGACAGTCGGGTCTCGGCGATCTGAAAGTGGCCAACCTGATCACGGACGTGGAGCTTCTCGAGCAGGCGCGCAGCGATGCCACGCGACTACTGGCACGAGACCCGGATTTCCTCGAGCCCGATCACGCCACGCTCCGTCGAGTCGTCGAGGACCGTCACCGTGCCCTCGTGATGCACTAGACACGGAGGAAAGGTCGTTCATGCGGATCATCACCGGCACTCTCAAGGGTCGAAAGCTTTGCTCCCCCTCGGGGTCCCAGACCCGCCCAATCACCGACATGATCAAAGGTGCTCTGTTCAATGTTCTGGGGGACCGGATCGTCGGATGTCGTTTCCTCGACCTCTTTGCGGGATCAGGATCGGTGGGTCTGGAGGCCGTCAGTCGCGGGGCCTCCGAGGTCGTGTGGGTGGAGTGCTCCGGACTTGCTCTGCGGGCCCTTCGGCAGAACGTCCTGATGTTCTGCCCGGATCGGATGCGCGCCTTGATCCGCTCGACAGTGGTGCGGTTCCTCGGCCGGCCCGGCTCCTATGACATCGTGTTCGCCGACCCACCTTTCCCGGACGATCCTTCGGAGTTCGTTCACCTCGTTGCCAGCGTCCTCGCTCCAGAGGGGCTCTTCATTCTCCGACACCAGAGAAAGACCGTGTTCGCCCAGCCCAAGGGACTCGTGCCCGCTTTCTCTCGACGCTACGGAGACTCGGTGTTGGCGGGTTTCCAGCGGAGCCCCCCTTCATCCATTGGATGAGCCTTGTCGATAGAAGAGGCGTGGAGAACTTCGAGGTCAGGCCGGACGGAACCATCCTCATCGGGGGGCAGATTGCCGGTCACACCAACAACCCGGACGAAGTCCGCAGACGCCTCAGCCGTTCCATCCGTGCTCGGACGTTCTCCGGACGCCGGTGAGCGACGACGTGACTATTGCCGTTGGGACTCTCGGGTCTGCCAACCCTCGATCCACCGCTGCTCCGCGAGGACTCGATCGACGAGATCGAGCTCCTTGAGTCGCGAAAGGTGGCGCAGTTTGAAGCGATCGTAGGAGATCAGCCATTGCGCTGGATCGAGTCGTACGATCTCTTCGATCTCCGAGAGGATTTGCTCCGCCAGGATCCGCTCGCCGTCGACCGTGTGCTGCGGTGGGGGCCAACGTGGAGGGAAGAAGACCTGGCGGTAGCGCCCGTCCGGAAGTCTGTGGTTGTACGTGTGAACCAGAGGGCACTGTTGCCGAAGGGCCAGTCTCACCGCACCTCTGGGCATCGAGACGAAGAACCCGAAAAAATCGGTGAAGATGCCCGAGGCGGTCCCGTCCTGATCCGCCATGATGGCCAGGACTTCGTTTCCACGGAGAGCTCTGAAGGCCGCCTTGAGCCCCCGACGCTGGGGAAGGATCTTCACACCGAAGCCGCGGCGCACCCGCTGGAAGTACCGGTCCAGGACCCGTGACGGTTGTTCGTAGTAGACCACGTTGAATGGATACCCTCGCCACGCGAGCCAGGCCGCGGATAGCTCCCAATTCCCGGTGTGGGAAGAGATCAGCACCACTCCCCGTCCGCTCTCGAGCGCGGTCTTGAGATGCTCTTCTCCAACCGCGACCACTAGATCGCCCAAAGGGATCGCCCTCTGGTCGAGGACCTTCACGATGTCGACTACGTTTCGGAGCTGATGGATCGTGGACTCGGCCACGACCTGTTCGGTCTTCTCCGGAACATGGAAACCTTGCGCCTCCAGCGCTCTCAAATTGCGCCGGAACACGGATAGAGAAAACCTCTTCGCGATGAAGAGGCCAAAAGTCCGAGCGAGTCTGAATCCACTCTCTCGGCTCAACCCCCGAAGAAGGATTCGCAGGGCACAGAGAGCGGGCGCAACAAACAGATCGCACACCCGAAAGAAGATCCAGGAAACCCATCGGGGACGTGCTGTGGGAATCCTCACGTCACCACCCTCGGAGGACATCGCGGTCTGTCCAGGGGCTGTCACGAGGGGTCTCGTCCCTTGGATGCCATCGTGGTGTTCGGACGCGAAGCATCCACCCGGGCGAGCGCCGGACTCGCGATCATTTCGAGCGCCATGCGGGCAACCCTGTGGGACGCGCCCTTGTCACCCATCAGCGGAATCAACGACTTGAGCTCCGAGCGAATCTGGAGGTCGCGTTCCTTGCTGCGGAGGATTTCCTGGGCAGTCCTCACCACGTTCTCGACCGTAAACTCATCCTGCACCAACTCGGGCACGATGGGTCGATCCGCCAGGATGTTGGGAAGCCCGACGAACTTGAAGGGAATCGAGTAGAACAGAGAGGCCAGCATCTCCGTGAGCTTGCTGACCCGGTAAACGATCACCATGGGGGTCTGGAAATACGTGGCCTCGAGGGTGGCGGTCCCGGAACAGACGAGAACGAGCCGAGAGATCGCCATGACCTTGTGAGCCTGTTCCGGGAGAATCTGGACGGGAGCGCCTGAGGCCTTGATCTCCTGGTCGATCAACCTCAAGACTCTGTCGGTGAGCTCCTGATTCCGGTAGCTGACGACCGGCATGAAGAACTTCAGCGATGGGTCGGCGTCGTGGAGAACTCGGGCGGCCCGGCAGAGTCTTGGCGTGTGGAGTTCGAGCTCCGCGAACCGACTCCCCGGGAGGAGGCCGATCACTGTATCCGATGGGGTCACGGACAGCTCCGCTCGGATCGCTGCCGCGTCGATCCGTTCGGGAACGACATCCAAGAGAGGGTGTCCCACGAAATCGACGTGGGCGTTGAGCTGGCTGTAACGTTCGAATGCCATCTGGAACGGCGCCGCGACTCTCGTGACCGTGGAGGCTGCGTCTCGAACGGCTTCCGGAGGGCAGCGATACTTCCCCGGAGGGAAGTAGTAGAGAGTCGGAATCCCCAGAGACTTCGCCACCCTCGCGATCTGCATGTTGAAACCGGGGTAGTCGATCAGGATCACGAGGTCGGGACGTGTCCTGTTCAGGACCCTCTTGAGCCTCAGATAGACGTACGAGAGCCTTGGAAAACGTTTGAGCGCCTCGACGAGGCCGATGCCTCCCCACGTGGAGCTGTCGAAGAGGAGCTCCACGCCGGCCTCTTCCATGTGATGGCCGCCGACGCCAAGGAGCCGTGTGCCGGGCGAGAGATCCTTGATCCGGCGGGCCACGATGGAGCCATAGAGACTCCCGGAGTATTCCCCGGAGAGTATCAGGATGAGTGATTCACGACCGCTGTCTGACACTTCGCCGTTTTTCCCTTCCCCGGTCACGACCTATGCCGCCTTGAACTGCGCCCGACAGAGCCGATGGTAGATTCCGTTCTGAGCAAAGAGCTGCGCGTGGGTTCCGATCTCCATCACCTGACCGTCCTCGAGCACGATGATCTTGTCGGAGTGGACGACCGTGGACAGTCGGTGAGCGATGACGAATGTCGTACGGTTGTGCATCAACCGATCGATGGCTTCCTGGACCAGTCGTTCCGACTCGGTATCGAGGCTGGAGGTGGCCTCATCCAGAATCAGGATGCGTGGATCTTTCAAGATCGCGCGAGCGATGGCCACACGCTGCTTCTCGCCCCCGGAGAGCATGACTCCGCGTTCGCCGATCTGGGAGTCGAGGCCGTGCGGCAACTTTTCGATGAACTCGAGGGCGTTCGCGTCACAGGCAGCTTGGCGGATCTCCCTGAGCGTGGCCTCCTGACGGCCGAACCGGATGTTCTCGAGAATCGAACCGGCGAACAGGATGGTCTCTTGAGGCACCAAGCCGATGTGTCGCCTCAAGCTCGCGAGCTCCAGATCTCGAATGTCTTGGCCGTCGATCGTGATGCGTCCGTTCCGAACGTCGTAGAAGCGTGGGATCAGGTTGACCAGCGTGGTCTTGCCCGATCCCGAGTGGCCGACCAAGGCGATGACCTCGCCGGGCTCGATGGCGAGATTCAGGTCGACGACCACCGGCCTCTCCGGGTCGGTGTACCAGAAGGAGACCCCCTCGTACCGCACGGCCCCTCGAACCTTCGTCAGCACCACCGCGTCCGGCTTCGACACGATCTCCACCGGATGGTCCAGGAGTTCGAAGATCCGCTCCATTGCGCCTTCTGATTGCCGGACGAAGTTGTACACGTCGGTCAACGTCTTGATCGGATGAAAGATCATTCCAAGACAGGTCAAGAACGCCATGAGTTCGCCAGGGGAAATGCTCTTGTCGATGACGAAAACCGAGCCGCACCAGATCACAAGCCCAATCCCGAACGCATGGAAAAGTTCCACCACCGGCTGGGTCAACGCGGAGCACAGAGTGGCCTTCATGTTGATTCGATAATTGTCCGCGTTCACGGCGGCAAACCGGGAGATCGTGATCTCCTCCATGCCGAACGACTGGATCTCCTTCATGCCAAGGACGCTTTCGTGGGTCGCAGCCGCGATGTCTCCGAGTCGGGCCTGCATTTGAGACCCGATCGACCTGAGTCGTTTGGAGAACTTCCGGACCGCCAGGGAGAGGATCGGCAGAATGACGAACGTCAAGAGCGCGAGTCTGAATTGGATCCAGAACATGGCCGCCACGCCAAAGGCCACCTGAGAGGCATCGTTGACGCTACGCGCAAGGACGGACAAAAGGTTCTGGACGACCATCACGTCGCCGTCCATCCTGGAGATGATCTGTCCCGTGCGATTGGCATGGAAGTACGCGAGGGACAGTCTTTGGATGTGTCTGAACAGATCGTTCCTCAGTCGCAGCGAGGCCACGTGTCCGACTTGGTTCAAAAAGTACCGACTGACGAAGAGGAAGATCCCCTTGAGGACATGGATGCCGATGATGAGTCCGACGCAGAATTTGAGTTGGTGGTACTTGGAGCTGATGAAACAGTCGTTGACGAGGATCTCCACGACCTTCGCGTTGGCCGTGGTTACGGCGCCGACGAGTGCCGCGCAGATCAGTCCCAGGAAAACCCGTGCCTTCATGTCTAAGATGTACCCGAGGGCACGCCGAACCGGCTTCAGGCTTTCCGTCACAGTTCCTCCCCGCCGGTTGGGTCCATTGTCTGGGAGCGATCGGACAGATCGCAGTCGAGCACCTTCTCCTCATCGCTGAACGACTGAGCCAAGTCGGTTTCGTTGATCGCGTAGCGACAGTGCCGGATCTGTTCGAGATGGATCTCGATTACGGTTCCGTCGTCTTTGACGACCTCTCCGCGCCCGGTGAAAATGTTCACCTTCGTCAATCGGCCGGCATTTTCGCCGACCATGACTTCCGCGCCGATCGGGGGGACTCCCGCGAGGGAATCCTCGTAGAAGGGGCATTCGTAGGCGATACAGCACTTGAGCCGACCACACTGTCCTGAAATCTTGGAGGGGTTGACGGTGTGGTGCTGGAGCTTGGCCATCTTCACGGTAACCGGCTCAAAGCTTCGGAGGAAGGTGGAGCAACAGAGCTCCCGTCCGCACGATCCGGTTCCACCCAACATCTTTGCCTCGTCACGGACCCCGATTTGCCGCAGCTCGATCCTCGTCTTGAAGACCGCGGCAAGATCGCGGACGAGCTGACGGAAGTCGACCTTGTTTGCGGCCTTGAAGAAGAAGATGATCCGACTGTGATCGAAAAGGTAATGGACCCGGATCAGCTTCATGGGCAGGCTGAGTTTTTCGATCTTTTTGAGGGCGATGAGAAAAGCCTTCTTCTCACGCGCCCGGTTTTCTTCCTCACGCTGATGGTCTTTGTCTCCGGCCTTCCTCAAGATTTTCTTGATGAACGAGTTCTCCCCGATCGGACCTGGATTGGTCTCTCGGATATCGATGACTCTGGCGACCTCCTTCGCCCGGATCGTCCGCACGATGATGAGGTCGCCCGGCGCACATTCGATCCCCTCGTTGAGGGCGAAGTGCACTTCGTTGACGTGTCTTATGTCCAGACCCAGATACATCGTCCTCTAGTCGGTCTCCTGGCCTTGTCCGAGATCCATCGAGGAGAGGTTCGATGCTCTGTCCCCGTTGCCCCGTGTTGCCGGTGAAAAGGTGGAGAATCCCAGGGCAAGAGGGACCCCGTCTCCAGAAAAGGCGTCCGAAATGCCGAGAAACAGCTCGTCGAACACGTAGTCGGCTGATACGTTCTGTCGGGCGTAGCTCTTGAGGGTCTCGCAGTGCCGCGCGATGAAGCCGATGGCTGACGGATCGGAGAGCTTTGAACGCGGTTCGATCGGATCATCCTCGGCGTTGCGACCGGCCGAGAGATTTGTCGATCCATCGTGGGCATCCCCACGCGACCGTCCATCGATCGTCGAGCGCAGAGCCTGTCGCGCGAGAGTCAGGACCGCCCTCAAGACCAATCCTACGTGGTCTCTGGCCACTCCCAAGGACACCTTCCCTTCACCGCCGAGTTGGGGATGGTGAAAGCCTGCGCCCACGAGTTCGGACAGACCCTTGAGCTTTTCGGATGCGCACTTCTCAGCCTCATCGACCAGCCACTCATGGATCCGCGCGAGAGGGGCGGCCATCGACAGAGCCAGATACCGATCAGGACCTCGAGACAGTCGGTCGAGGTCGTGTGCCAACGCCTCGACGAGGTGGAGAGGGTACCATCCACCCGCAAGAAGAGCATGGACCGGAGTCAGCGCATCGGCCGACTTGTACGATTTGAGAGCGCCCTTGAGGAAGTCGAAGAGTGAGTCCAGTCCCGCAAGCCTCGTACGGCCGACCATCGATTTTCGCCGCGCGAACAGATCGGTGACCACGCGTGGATGACGTCCGGTCACGGACAGGGCCAAGGTGACGGTCTCCGCGAGGCTTCCGTCGATGCCGAGGGCTGGGAACAGTTCCGCATCCGAAGGAAGCGTGATCGTAGCCGTCCGACATCGGGAACGGATGGTCGGCAACACCTGGTCGGTCGAGGCTGTGTCGAGGATGAAGACCGTCCTGTCCGGAGGCTCTTCGAGTGTCTTCAGAAGGGCATTTGCCGCGGGTATCTGCATCCGATCGACGGCATGCACCAGAAGAACCTTCGTGACCCCATGCGGATAGCGGATCGACGCGTGTTCGATGAGGCTCTTGACCTGGCCGATGGTCACTCCGGTCCCTGAGGGCCAGACGTCGACCAAGGCGGGAAAGCTGCCCAGAGCCATTCTTCGGCAGGCCTCACAAGTACCGCACGCGGGAGCGTCGTCCGAGCGAGGGGTCTCGCAGTTGATGGCCAGGCCGAACGCCTTGGCAAAATACGCTGCCCCGTCGGATGATCCGGATTCGAGGAGGTAGGCGTGAGAGAAGCCCTCTCGGCGACCGGCCTCGATCAGCCGCCGGAGGATGTTGCAGGAAGCAAGAATCGCCTGGTCCGGAGTCTCCAACGTCGGGGTGCCCACCCCGGATCAAGACTCTGGCATTCGACCTGTACCGGCCCTGACCAAGCTGATGGGCAACTGGAAGGCCCTTATCTTACCATGGCTTGTCCGTCTGGGACAAGAGGGTGAGGAGGCTGGATGGCGGAGGAAGTAGGATTCGAACCCACGAGGAGCTCACGCCCCTAACGGTTTTCAAGACCGCCGCCTTAGACCGCTCGGCCATTCCTCCGTGGATGAGATGTCTTGTAGTCTAACTCCAGTTCGCCGAACAGACAATCGGTTTGCCGTCTTTCTGCATTTTGTCCGTGTGTCTTACTCGACGATGCGTTTCGAGACAACGAACTGCTCGACCTGACATTTCTCTTTACGGATCGGCTGTCCATGGTGTACAAAACTGCCACGACTGGCGCGGTAGCTCAGCGGTAGAGCAGGGGTTTCATAAGCCCTTGGTCGCGAGTTCGAATCTCGCCTGCGCCATTCTCCCGCCGGCTATTCTTGTCGGATCACCGAGGGATTGTCTTCGATGGCCGAACGGCTGTCTCGAAGATAGGTGATACCGGTGATTCTTAAAATCCCAGGGCGTTTGTGTTTCTCTCCGTGACGCCTTTCCTTCTTGTCGCCTTCCTCACTCTACTTGGCGTGCGAGTGAGTGTTATTTTTGTACTCACAGCAAACGGTGTGATGACTTGGGGCAACGCCGGATGGCGCCGGAGGACGACACTCGACTCTTTGGCCGGCGCCGGAGGACGACACTCGACTTTCCGGCCTCCTGGATAACCACTGGGCGTCGTGCCCTCAATCACTTTTCTAAGGTCGACGCTTTGGGCCATCCAGAAAGAGATCCGACGTCATGAAATCTGGCTTTCTAGCCCATGTCGGCCAAGCCGAATGTACCGTTGGCATTGCTGTTGCAGACTTTCTGATGCGTTTAATTCACAAATCTACGATCGAGTCCAATTCGTCTTACCGGGAGGATCCCAAATGAACGCCGGAACAGCACACAGGAATCTTTTTGGAGACGCCCTCCTCGTCGTCGTGGCCCTCTCCATCATGGCTTCTGGAGCTTGGGCCCAAGAACAGGCCGACGCGCAGCCCTTGATCTCGATTCCCACCTCCTCGATGCCGCAAGCCAATGACTTCGCCGTCAAGGCTCACACCAACTACTGGATTTGCCACCACTCGAACAAGAAATCCATCGTGGGAGAGACCCCCTCCATGATCCGCCAGGTTTATGGACTGCCGCCGTTCGGTGGCTCTGGCACCATCGCGATCGTGTGCGCTTATCATTACCCGACGGCTTTGGCGGATTTCAACGTCTTCTCCAAGCAATTCGGACTCCCGCGCGAGACCTCGAAGAACGCTATGGCCGTGAAGAACAAGGTCCTCCAGGTCGTGTACGCGCGAGGAACCCAGCCGGCTGTTGATGCAGGTTGGTCCATGGAAGCCGCGTTGGACATTCAGTGGGCCCACGCGATGGCTCCGAACGCCAAGATCGTCCTGGTGGAATCGGCTTCAAACACGTACGTCGACCTGTTCCAAGCTGTCGACGTTGCGAACTCCCTCCCGAATGTCAAGCAGGTCTCGCTGAGCTGGGGTGGCGGCGAGTTCTCCGGCGAAACCGTGTGGGACAGCCACATGAAGAAGGCAGGAGTGGTCTATGTGGCAGGTTCGGGCGATGTCGGCGGCAATACCATCTATCCGTCGGTCTCGCAGTATGTGGTCTCTGCTGGTGGAACCGCGATTAATCGTGACAAAAAAGGCCGCTTCGTGGGCGAGACCGGCTGGATCAACGGTGGCGGTGGGCCTAGCCTCTTCGTTCCGATCCCGTCCTACCAGGCCTCTTCGAAGACGGTCGCTGCCAAGTGTGGAGCCTATCGTGGAACCCCTGACATTTCGTTCAACGCCGACCTGGCTACCGGCTGCGCCATCTACGACAGCACGCCGTACGCTGGACTCTCCGGCTGGATCGTCGTCGGTGGAACGAGTCTTTCGGCGCCCGCGCTGGCCGGTATCCTGAATCTTTCGCACAGCTTCAACGGCTTCAAGCCGAAGTCCACCAACGACCAACTCACCACCATCTACAAGAACCTCGGGAAATCGAGGTCCTTCCGAGACATCGTGCAAGGGACCGCAGGCACGTACTCGTGCACGACCGGCTGGGACTTCATCACCGGAGTGGGCAGCCCGCTGGGGATCTGCGGCAAGTAACAGACTGGCCCAGAAGACGACAAAGCGCCGGCGTCATCACCGGCGCTTTTTCTTATGCGGGCGTTCTCTTCAGTTGACAGCCTCCGGAATGGTGAGAAGCCTGTACTGGCCGGATGCAAGCTGTGGCCGCAGTCGTTCCAGGAGAATCCGCACCGCGCTCACGCTCTGTGGATGGATATCGTGGAACAGGGCGACCCCTCTCCCCAGTTTGCCCAACTGGGTCATGACGCGATCAACGACCGAGTACGGATCCTTATCCGACCAGTCGAGGGAGTCGATGTTCCAGAAGACGTGACGCATTTTGTTGCGTGCGATCGCGCCCAAGACCGTCTGGTTGCGCGCTCCATAGGGGCAACGGAAGAAGGCCGGGGTCACTCCGACGGCTTCGATCACTGCTTTCTTCGAATCGTAGAGCTGGCTGTAGAGGTCGTCGATGCTCAGCTTTGTGAGCTGAACGTGGGACAACGAATGCGCAGCGACCACGTGCCCGTATTGGCGAACGAGCTTCGCCTGTTTGGGGAACTTCTTCACCTGTTCGCCCAACATGAAGAACGTACCGGACGCTCCCTTTTCCGCCAGGACCTCGAGCATCTGCTGCGTGCGGGTCGGGTGAGGTCCGTCATCGAACGTCAGTGACAGCACACCCTTAGGAAACTTGTTGCCATCGATCTCGTCAGAGCCCGGAGCTCTGTCGATCATTGTCGGCAGAGAACTGGGAAGGACCACGGTCGAACCGTACTCTTTGGCGAGTTGACGCGCCCAACAACTGAACCCGGAAGGGTCGATCCTTTCTATCCGCGATTGAAGAACTTCGAGTTTCGGATGGGCCTCCCGCAGCTGCGAACTGACACGGTCGACGAGGCCGGAGAGCGCGCTGATCAGGTATGGCTCCTTTTTCTCGACCTCCTCGGCGACCGAGACGAGACGCACGTCTCCGTCTCGAGAACTGAGGAATTTCGATCCGGAGTCTTGTTCTTGTTCGGTGATCAGAGCTTTGAGTTCCTGGAGCCGCCGTTGATACGCTTCCCGCGTCTTGGACCCGACAGGATGAGCATCCATCAACCGTGCCATCGCGACAGCCTCTCGGTAAGACGCCGTCAACGATGTGACGCTCGCCACAACAGGGTCAAATGGCGCGGGATCATCTTTGGCTTGCGCGGCGAAGACAGGGAATACCAGTCCAGCGACAGTGATCCAGAGAGCAGAGGTTTTCGACATCTCTTATCATCTCCTCTATCGCGAATCGGTGTCGATTCGCGGGGCGGCGCTATGATAGCCCGCATGGGCGATTCAGGTCACGAGATTGGACCCGTGAGCGCTTTGAATAAGGGATCGCTCTCGCCAATCCGTACCAGATGAAGATACAAGTGGATCGGCCCACGGCGAGGTTCGAGGACCGAAAAGATTCTGGAAGCCCTCATCCCAGGATTGACAGCCAGGAGCTCGGTTCTTAGGATTTTAGGCGAGGAGTAATTCGAGTGCCCACTGCGGTTTCATTCTCGACCGGTCGCTTCGCTCCCTGGTTGCATCCGCGCAAGACTCTGATCGCTGCTGTTCATTCGCGGGCATTGACTCTAGTATGGAGGTCCCATGGTGGATCAGTCCCTGGCACGGATCGAGGTCCTTCGTTCGTCATTAACCATGTTGGTTGGGCTAGCTGTGGTCACCTGGTCGGCCTGGGGAGGATCTGGGACGGCCCATGCCAGGCCACACCCATCGCTGCTGGAAGAGGAGACAACCGAAGCCGAGGTGGATGCCCTGGTCCCCCAGGCCCCCCAGGCTGAAATCACGCGCATGGCTCAATTCGTGGAGCCCGCTTTCTCCGAGTCGGAGTACCAAGGGGTTCTGCAACGATACGAACTGATCGACCCGGGTGAAGAGGTTCCGAAGGGGCTCCTGAAGAAGGCACTCGCGTACTATGACACCAATCGGCAATACATCAAAAATCCACGGTTTCTCACTGTGGTGAACTTCAGTTCTTCCTCACGTCTTTCTCGGCTGCACATCATCGAGATGAGCACCGGAAACGTTCGATCGTTTCACGTGGCCCACGGCAAAGGCTCGGACCCGGATGATACCGGCAATGCGACCCTGTTCGGCAATACGTCCGGATCTCTCATGAGCTCTCTGGGCTTCTATTCGACCGCCGAGACGTACGACGGCAAACACGGTCTGTCCCTCCGTCTCGACGGCCTGTCATCGACGAACTCCAACGCCCGTTCACGGGCGATCGTCCTCCATGGAGCGGATTACGTCTACGATCGTAACGTCAAGGCCGGCCGTAGCTGGGGGTGTCTCGCCGTCTCCATGGACAATCGAACCGCCATCGTGAACTCGCTCAAGGGCGGCAGCATCATCTATGCCGGCATGGCCAGGTGATAGCTGCAATGCCAGTGAAATAGGCAAAGAAACCGTTTTCGCTCAGGCCGGACAACCACGGAGACTCTTGCGGGGCACGGAGAAGCGCGGAGATCAGGTCCCTGGATTCTCGACCTTGTTTTGCAGCCCTCCGTGCGTCTTTCGTGACTCCCCGTGCCTCCGTGATTGCCCTTTTCTTTTTTGGCGACTTTTCGGCAAGGAGTGCCTGCTTGAGGCTTATTTCACGGGCACTGCTCCTAGTTGTCACCGCCGAAAAGAGATTTCAGTAGCTTCTTCTGAAGGATCTTCTCTGGACTCTGCTTCTTCTTTGACGATGGCGACGGAGCCGGCTTTGCGGCATCGCCATCCTCTGATCCTGTGTCTTTCGACCTATCCTCCTGCTGACCACCCAGAAGCTCGTCGAGGAGCTTCTTCTTGGGTTTCGCCTTTTTTGCCGCAGAAGTGGTCTGAGTCTCCTCACCGTCGACGGTCGCGGCAGCCCCTGCAGCCGACGAGGACGAAGACTCCTCGCCTCCATCTTCCAGTAGAGTGCCCAGGGCTCCGAGCTTGCCCTTTTTCGCCTCCTTCTTGAGGAAGTCTCCAACGCTCTTCTCGGCCTTCCTCCGCACCTCCTTCTGGATATCTCCGCTGCCGCCCATCCCGCTGACCGCCGCGGAGATGTTGGAGATTCCTGCTGGCGGGGCTTTTCCCTTCAGGGTCAGCTTGGTCAGGTTAACCCTGGGAAACGGAGCGGCCGTGGTTCCCCCCAGTCCGACCTCTCGCAGGGTGACATCACCGAGGACCATCACTGCGATGTTTCCGGAGAGCGCCGTGGTGTTCAGATTCTCCACCACACGGCCTTCGATCTTTTCGTTCTTGATGGGATCCACGGTAACCACGCCGTTTGTCACCTTGATCGGAGCCTCCAGGTCGCCAAGTGGTTGGGGTTTGGAGAGCTCCTCGATCACGGTCGCGTAGTACTCCAGCTCGGCCTGACGTTCCTTTGCGAAGCTCTTGAGTCTGTCTCCTCCGAACTTCGCGAGGAGCCCAGCGCCACCAGCCCCACCGCCCAGGGATTGCCGGCCTTTCTGTACCTGGGGATTCTCACTCATGTCAACGGAGAGGCCTTTGATCGTTACCCGGCCAGCGCCAGTGAGTGTCGGGCCGGAACCCTTGCCCTGGAACGTCGCTGAAAGCCTCCCATCGACCATCTTGGCGTCCGACCCCATGCTGGACCTCACTTGGTCAAGAGAGATGTTCTTCAGCCGGACCTCGTACGATGGGTCCGATCCCTGGCGGACCCGTGCGTTTCCCGTGACGTCTCCGCCACAAACTTTCCCGGAAAAGAGAGGGATCTCGATGTCCCCCGGAGTCCCTTTGATGTCGGCCGACACGTTCGTAATCCGCAGAAGACCACCCACTCCGGCAGCGAATCCAAGACCCGAGGATCTGGCCTTTCCTTCGACCTTCACGTCGGAACCCGGACCACTTGCCGAGAGGTCGAGCTCCACGGAACCGGAGACCTTTGCTCCGGTATCGATGGCGGCCAAGTCCATCGATCCATGGGCTTGAAAGCCCTCGAAGGTGGGATCTCCTTCCGTCTTTAGACGCACTTTCCCAGAACCCTTGAAAGCTCCGCCCCCCATCTCCACCGAATAGCTCGACACATCAATCACGTCAGGAGTCAGAGAGACCGCGGCAGACACGATGAGCCTGGTTTGATCCACTTGAAGTGGTAGCGACTCGACCTGGATCGTCTTGCCCGAGAAAGCGATGGACCCTCCGCCCAGGAATTTCAGCTTCTTGGTCGTCTTGCCGCTTCCGAGCTTGATCGATCCCGCCCTGGGGCTGACGGTGCCGTTCAGATCAAGAGAGTCCTTGGTCTTGCTGATCCGGACATCCAGGTCTGCCACGAGTCTAGGCTCCATCTTTCGAGAGTCCGGAGGGAGAAAGTCCAGAAACGGTTCCGAAGAAATACCCTTTCCCGCCACCCTCAACTGGACTTGAGCCTCCTTCAAGACGTTCGTGACGAGCCCGACGAGCCACAGCGTCGACCCGCGGAAGACAACCGATGTCGGCTTCACATCGATGCGGTCTCCCAGAAACTCGAGCCGGCCCTTCTTGATTTCGACCCGTTCCTTGGTCTTGGGAACGTTCACCGACACATCGCTCCAGGTTAGACCTCCGGCGATCAAGGGGTTCTCTAGATCCCCATGGATCTTGATCTCGACGGACACCGACCCCGTGGGAGAGAGGGCTTGGAGCTTTTCTCGTTGGGCTTTGGGAGCGAGGCTCATGAGACTCGCCAGATCCACTCGGATGACGCCACTTTGGAGTTCGATCCGCGCCTTGGTCCGGAGTTGGCTGAGTCGAAACGTGGGTTGGGCTTGCAACCCCATCAGTTCCGCTCGGACTGCCTTGGAGGTCACAATGTCATTTTCGAGGACGAGCTCGCCCTCGGGTATGGAGAGTACGTACTCCGGACTCATGTTCGGGATCTGGGCTCGAACCTTCCGCAGCATGATGGTGCCGCCGATGGACGGTGAACTGATTGTACCTGAAAGTGTCACATTTAGATCGGCTTTCCCGGAAAGGTCCTTTCGTAATCGCGAGAGATCCACGTCGCGGAGCTCCATGGCCCCTTGAAGTTGTCCTCCGGACGATAACGCCACCAGGACGGCTCCCGGGTTCCCGTTCAGAATCAGCGCAGTCCTGGACAGTGAGGGAGCGTTGTTCGCAAACGAGAGATCGCCAGGCCCGGCTTTGAAATCGTACGCGGCGGCTCTTCCTTCGAGGCTCTCGATGTGGAGCCTCTTTCCATCGGAATTGTACGTGCCCGAGAACTTGAACGGCATCTGGTTGTATTGGGCTTCTCCACGGATTACGCATGCGTCGGGGCCTCGGGGAGAAAGACTCAGGTCGAGATCCTTTACGTGGTGGCTTTTCGCTCCAGCGGCATCGAGGACCTGCACCTGCCCGCGCACGATCTCGAGACGAGGGATTCCAAGCCCGGCCACGGCCGAGGCCGGGCCGACGTCTCTGGAGCCTGCGCCCGGGGAGCCGTTGTGAGCCGTTGCGGAAGCTCCAACCTTTTTGCCCGTGAATCGAGACACAACATCCTGGACATCCGTGGTCCCATCCGCGTTTCTATTCAGGTCTATGATCGGCTCACTCAATGTGATTCTGGAAAGCTCCTTGCCACCGGATAGGAGCGAGACGAGCGCCAGGCTGATTTCAACGGTTTTGACGCTGACTTGAGGCTGTTGACCGTTCGACTTGAGGATCTTCAGGTCGTCGATGCGAATCTCGCCGCTCCAGGAAATCCGGAGCTGTCCGACGCTGACTGTGCGTCCGAGTTGTTCGCCCGCTTTGGCGGACACGAGCTGCCGCAGACTCTCGGGGTTGAGCTGGGAACGGACGTAGGCGCCGACTCCCACGAGACAGAAAAGGGCAACCATTGCCAGTATTCCGAGGAACTTGAACAATCTGAACATGGAACATCTCCTCCAGGCAGCCTGTCAGCGCCAAACTTGGCACCGCGGATTCACGGCGCAGATTGTAGCACTCTTGACTGGAGTCTGTTGCTCACGTTCCGGGAACCGGGTGCATGTCTCGTGGGTGGCGCAATGTGTTGATCCAAGTGCCTGTTGAGGCCGCTCCACCTCACAAAAGTTGCCACCCGCCAGACATGCACCCCCGGGAACCCTACCATCGTGGCGTTCTGGAGAATCCAGTCGACGCATCATCGGCAGGGAAATTTTCTGGCCCGATGGGGATGGCGAGCGATCACCCGCGTCTTCGTGGGATATTTGGCCCTTCTCCGAGGTCGGCTCGGACCTCGGGTCAGCCCTCTGTCAGAGGGGCCGATACCGCATCGTCCGGAGAGAAAGACTCCTCCGGATCGATCACGGGAACGAACGACGGAGCCAGTCTGGGCTCGATCGTCTCGATCATTCTTCGGACAATGGCCGCCAACCGGACTCTGAATAGACTCACGATCGTCCCCGCGGCGGCGACGCCGATCCCGAGGAGGGCGAGATGATGGGTGAGAACCGTCTTCGAAAGGCACCCGGATGCGTTGGCGACGCTGGAGATCGAATGGACCATGTGAAACCGTCCTGTTCTGTCCGAAAGGACTCGCTGGTGATTCTCCGTGTGCGACCGGCACTCGAGATGGTCAAACAAATAGACATGATAGGCGAATCGCCGCTCGTGTCAATCCGGTTCGGACCCCCTGATCCCCCATCTGCGCCCTGGTCTGCCCACTTCGTCTGCTGCGTCAGAACTCGTCGCTTTCCGGCCATCTTGCATAGGACCGCTCCTCTTCGTCTCGGTCGCAAGATGGCGTTCGGCCTCGGCTCTTCAGCCGGGCCTCACCCTCGATGTACTTCTCTGTACACCTCGGGGGTCCCCCACCACCTTTGGAACGGTGATGTCGAGTGGGGGGTCGCGGCGACTTCGTTCTTTCTTGCATCCGGGGCACATCTGGGGTCCAGGGAAGTGAACGTGTATGTCCTCGAAATGTTCATGATCACTGGATTTGCCAGAATGAGGTGAAGGATTTGGGGACCGAAGGGGGGGCTGCCGTTTGGGTGGCAAATTTGGTGGAGCACTCACAATCGCCGCAGCTTGGCCTGCATGATGGCCAGGATCTCCGAATCGACGGAGATCATTCCTCGCGCCGCGATCCGTCCGAGGTTCTCCAGCGAGGACTGTCCGTCCTTCCCCACGATACCGTCGGATTGAGGGATACCGATTCCTGAAAGGGCGAGCGAGGCGGAGCGGAACGCCGCATCTACACCCGTCATGGTCTTCAGAGCACAACCGATCTTGGCCCCGTCGCAGATCATTCCGGTCACGTTTCCGACCATGTTGTTCACGGCTAGGGAGATCTGGGCCGACCCTCCTCCCTCCAGAGACACCAAGCCTGCGGCAAGGCCTATGCCGGCAGCATTGGAGCAGCCGCACACGGCCGAGAGGGCGCCCAGGTGGTGCGTCGTGGCCGATGTCACCAGACAGGCCAGTGCCAGCGCCTCGTCGATCTGTTCGTCCGTAAACCCAGCCTCTCGTCCCCAGAGGAGCAGTGGAACGGAGCAGGTGATCCCCTTGTTGCCGGAACCGGCCAGGGACATCACAAGATCGGGCTCTCCTGACATCCGGGCGTAAACACCGGCGCAGACGAGTCGGGACAGGCGTGTCAGGGAGTCCTGGCTCGCGGGGTCGACGAACCGTTCCGGGAACAGCGCGAGGCCGCGACGCGCGATGGCGACGTTGAGGGATGCTCCGCGGCGAAGCTCTTGCCGATCCGCGTCTGAGATCGATCGTGCCAGTGCGATCAACTCTTCGAACGTCAGACGAGCCAGGTCAGCGCGAAACGACGAGGCGGTCGGTTTTCCCGGACCATCGTCTTCGCCGCGGATCAGTTGGCCGTCACGAGACAGAAGCACCAGCCGCGTGTGGTCCCGTGCGAGGACCGCCCGTCCCACCCCACCGTCCCGACGGACCACGGAATCGATGCGCAGCGAGGTCTCCATGGGGTCGACTTCGACGGCGATCCCCCCTTGCGCAAGGAGCGCCTGCGCGGAATCCAGAACCTGGGAGTCCGTCTGCCGGAAACACTCGAGGCCCAGCGTGGGATCCGGCAAGTGGGCTCCGATCGCCAGGGCCCATAGGATTCCTGTTTTGTGCGCCGAATGCGGAATCCCGACGGCGTAGCAGTTTTTGTACGTGCGTGCGTCACACGTCAGATGAACCGACCGTATCGGACCGCCGGTCTGGGAAGCTGCCAAAGCCGTCGCATGGGCAATCGCCGCAGGCTCCGTGCAACCAAGGGCCGGACGCCACTCGCAGGCCAGGTAATCGCAAAGGAGCATGGGGCACCTCACAACATGATCCGCGGAAAAGGGATTCGAGGCTCTAAATCGTTTTGCACCATTGCCAGAGACTCAAGCCGCCCCCGGGCAGGCGTCTAAACCTGGCGGGGGCGGAGAGCCGGACGGTGCTGTGCCAACCGTCACAGGAAACGTTCCACGACCACCCGTGTACAACGGGGTGGTGAGAACCTCGAGCTACTTGCTGGGCGCCACAGGAGCGGCTGGGGTCGCTGGGGCTGCAGGCTCTGTCGGAGCAACGGGACTCGCCGGAGCGCCTGGCGCCGCGGATGCGGTCGGAGCCGTGTTCTTGGCGGCGTCCTTCTGGCATTTTTCGAAGGCGGCCTTGGCATCGTTCAAGGCGCGATTGATCTTCTTGAGGGCGTTGCCGTACTTGTTGGACGCGGCACTCTCGGCGGCCTTGGCGGCCAGCTCTTCGATCTTTGCCACTTTTTTGTCCATCTTCTTCTTGGCTTTGGCATCGGTCAGACCGGCGGCGCAGGTCTTGAGGTCGCCGAAAACCTTGTCGAAGTCGGCCTTGGCCGCATCATACGCGTCTTTTTTCTTGTCCTGAGCCTTGGCCGCCTTCTCATCGGCCGCAGGAGCCTTGGGGGCTTCGGCGGGGGCAGCGGCAGCGGCTTCGGCGGATGCGGGGGCTGCGGCGGGGGCTGCGGACTGGGCCAGGGCGGTCCCTACGGAAAGACTGAGGGCGACCAGCACGGTCAAGAGACACGCGAGACTCTTCATCTAAGATCTCCTTTCGTTGATGGCGTTGTTGCAGGCAACGATCATGCCAGACAGTGTGTCGACGAATCAAGTCTTGGCTTCTCGTTACCCGAGAAGAGTCTCGGATCAACGCCCCTCGGTCTCGGGTTGACCGGATCTCGCTTCAATCTCGGCCGATTCGTCCGTGTCGAGTACCTGTTGGCAGAGCCTGGTCAGTTCAGGAGAGGAGCCTGCGGCCAGCACCTTCTTGATTTCGACGTATCCCTGACGATGACGCCCCTGTTGGATCAGAGCGAGCCCCAAGTGGTAGCGAACCTGAAGATTGGCCGGTTCGGACTTCGACACCGACGCAAACGCCTCGGCAGCGTCCTTGAGGCAACCCGTGCAGTACATCACGAGCCCCAGGTGGTATCGGGCGGACGTAAGGGTCGGATCGTGGGAGAGGGCCCGGTTGAGGTGCTGCTTCGCGAGATCCCACTGTTCCATCTTGAGATAAACGTAGCCGAGGCTCGCATGAATCCGTGTGAGCGTGGTGTCCGTCCCTCCAAGACTCGATCTTCCGATCCGAACCGCTCGATCGAGGGCTCGCTCCAAGTAGCTGCGGGCGCTCGCCAGTTCGCCCTCCAGCGCCAGACAATGGCCCAAGTACGCCAACGCCAGTCCACTGTCCGGATTCCTCCGAACGAGCTCTCTGAGATGGACCATTGCCGTCTTGAGGTCTCCGATCTCCATGCATGAAAGACCGATCACGGCCAGCAGCGCCGGGTTCGACCGATCCTGTTCGAGCGCCTTCATCGCGAGGGTCTTGGCTCTGGCAGGATCGTGGTTTCGATAAGCCCTGCAGGCCGCCTCACTTGGAGCAACGCATTCGTTGGACAAGACAGCGCCCGAAGAGGATCGACCGCTGTTCCCATCCGCCGATCGGATCGCGACGCCGGTCGTCGTCAAATCGTGAATTCCCGCCGTCGAGAGCTCGTGGGCCGTTGCTGTCCGTGCGAGCGGGACGAGCGGTGCCACCGCGATCAGGCATCCGAGCCACGCATGGATCCATGCGCTTTTGCGACCAGCCATGCCGAAGCCTCCATGTTACGCGCCGAGTCAGGGTCTCTGACCTCGCCTGTCGCAATCTCCCTTTAGGAATTGCCCCTCCAGGCTCGGTCGGACTTACGTCTTCCACGAAAACCAGCGGAATCTATCGGATGATCGCCAGCTTTCCTTTGGTCTTGATGGTCTGTCCGGCCGTGCTCGTGACCGCCACCTTGTAGAGGTAGACGCCGGAGGCGATTTTGGACCCCGAATCGGAGATCAGGTCCCAGGGAATGTCGTGTTTACGTCCGGAGAATGGGCCGTCCTCCGTGAGCCGGCGAACCTTGCGGCCACCGGCGTCGTAGATGTCGATACGGATCCGTCCCGTCTCCGCTGGGCGAGTGAGCCCGATGCGGAAGCGGGTGAACAGACGGGCCGGGCACGGATAGGCGATGGTCTCCTGGACCCCGAACGGGTCAGGAACGACGACCGACAGTTTGGCGTGGTTGGTGACGTTGCCGGATCGATCACGGACCGACAAGGCCAGAGTGTGTTGACCGGAGGTGATGGTACTCTGGGGGGTGATGGAGAGCTCTCCTGTCTCTTCCTTGAAATCGAAAGCGAGTGGTTGGTCATCGAGAAGGACCGTGACCCCATCGCGTACGACCCCAGATCCGAGGTCATTGACCTGCGCCGTGATCTTCTGCCGGCTCGAGCTCAGCTCCTCGCCATCCGAGACGGAGAGGTTGGTGATCGACGGCGGATTTCGATCCACAGCCAGGGCCAGAGGACCAAGCGTCCGGGTCAGGCCCACGACGTGAGTCGAATCCGTGGCATTTCCGGTCCACTCCCACCGGGATCCGTTCCAAACGTAGAGCCCAAGAAGTGATGTCGAGATCCCTTGGGGGAGAGTCAACCCTCTCAGCTTCGCGGAGACGGTCGCCGCCTTCGCCAGAGTGAGGCTCGCGGGACCGATTTCGTTCAGATAGGAGAGCACTGTCAATCCCTGGTCCGACGACGTGGTCGCGTCCTGAACCGAGACTTGGGCCGCGTGTCGGCTGTTCGAGCCGGCGGTGAACATGGCACGAACCTGGGTGCTCGATTCGACCGTGGTCGGCTTGCTGGCCGGAAGAATGTACAGAGGGCTGTCGGAGGTGACCGCTCCGGCCGGTATGTTGACGATCAAGGCACGGTTCACCGACATGGCGCTCGTGGAGGAACTGGCGGTGAGTGGTGTCACGGTGAACTGCACAGCCCTCTTCGACGTGTTTCCGTCCAGATCCTCGCTCGATACCGTGAATCCCACGGTAGAGCTGACCTTCGGGTACGACAGGGTGAAGGCCGAGTAGTAAGCCTTGGTGTTCTTCTGGAACTGGAACGCCTCGTTGGAGATCTGGGAGAGCCCGCTCAGCTCCGTGATTCGGGGCGCCAGTTTCAACTCCTCCGTGGAGCTTAAGACCGTGATGATCTCTTGAGTTGCCGTGGGATTGAAGAAGAACCGGAGATCGAAGTCAGGGCCCGTGTCGATCTCGAAGGTCTGGTTCGGCTGGCTTTGGAGCGTGTTGCCGGCTTTGTCGTAGACACCGGAGAGCTGGATCGTGGCGATTCCATCCCAGTCTTTGGGCTTGGCGTTGGTCGGAATCTGACCACGACTCACGAACGTGTCGCCCGCGTACTGCTCGGTCGTGGTGGCCTGAGCACCGACCGAGGCCCCGGGGGGAACGAACGTGAGCCCTGGCACGCGTGTCGAGTCCAATGTCTCCGTGAACTGGACCGTGAAGAGAACGTCGCCGATCGTGAGCTTTCCGGAGTTCCGGGTCGGATCGACAGTGTCGGAGATTATGATGCTGGAGACCCGGGGGGCTGTGCGGTCGACCGTAAAGGTCCAGTTCGAGCTGGCGGTCCCGGCGTTCCCGGCCGAGTCCAGGGCTCGAACGTTCCAGTGGTAGGTTCCTTCACGGGACACGCCGAGGAGCGCCTTGGTTCCCACGACGTTGTAGCTCGACACGTTCGAGCTCGGGTCGGTCACCTGCACGGTGTAGGTCGTCACGTTGGAGACCGCGGACCACGAGAACTGGAGCATCGCTTTGTTGGTGTACGAGCCGTCCTTCGGGGTGAGAGGGGTCGGCGCGGAGAGGGAGGTGCTCGACAGGATGACCCTGCGGCTGAGCTCGGTCTGGTTCCCGGCGCGATCGACCGCACGGATCACGAAGAGGTAGAAGTCGGCATTGGGAGCCGACGGGGATGGACGGGGTGTCGGGATCGCGGTGGGGAGAGTGTCCTCGATGACGAAGCTGTGGCGAGGCCTCTGGATATTGGTGTACTTGCTGGGGTCTACTCCGAGCGGCTGGGTGGTCGAGGGCACCGGGTCGAGCGACTCGGAGAAGGCCTCGAGCTTGGCCCGCCGGAGCGGAATGATGGTCGACGACGTGGCGGGCACGGGACTCAGGCTGGAGTCGACCAGAGTGAGGCTGTACTCGACGTGATCCATTCCGGAGCCGCCGTACTCCGAGGTCAAGGAGGATCCATAGATCTTCTGGTGAGCGGACAGGTCGGTGACGAATCCGGTGATGCGGAAGGTCTTGCCGGAGATCGAGCCGCCGGAGGTGTAGTCGCTGGTCGTGGCCGCGTGACCGGACTTGTTGGTCTGGCCTGACGCCACGACCATCGGACTGCTCGTATAGGTGTAGTTTCCGATCAGTACGTTGTCGGGGAAGTTGTTCACTTCGAGCTTCGGCTTGGCCGTGTCATACAGGAAGTAGAAGCCGGTCAGGTTGAGCGTCGTCGTCGCCGTAGCGGATAGCCCGAAGTAGGTCCCTGTGCGCTGGGCCGTGGCACCGTCGGCGATTTTGGTTGGATCGATCATGTAGTTGCCGGCGATGTCCACGGGCGCCACGTTGATCGAGTAGACACCGTCCATGCTCCCGTCGGTCGGCAGTGTTCGGACATTCTGGTTCTTGTCCGTGACCTCCAGCAACATCTTGTACTTGTCGTCGGCTGGGGAGTAGCTGGGCAGAGTGGGGTCGGTCGAGTTGGGGACGTGGATGAATCGCAACATCCCGCGAAGACGCCCAGTCGGCGTGTCCATGAGCAACGAGCTGTCGACGCGACCGGGTTGGTACGCGTCTTCTATGCGGAAGATCATGGTGGATCGGTTCACGTCGATCCCGCAGCCTGAAACCCAACGGTACGCGGCGACGTTCGTCGGATTCGAGTAATCCTGGTCTGTGATCGCCGTGGGTGTTCTCTTCGCCGGCGGATCGACCACCGTGGCGTCGACGAATCGCAGGGGAGAGCTGGTGGAGCTGTTGTCCGCCGGGAAGGTCTTCTGGGTATAGGGCATCAGCGTATCGAGGCAGACGTCCCACTCGGAGTACTCTTCCCTCCTCCCGGCCGTGGTGAGGACTCCTTTGTTCCCGGCGTTGTCCTGCGGGCGGATCTGGATCTGGTACGGTCCGTCGAACTTGCCGAGCCTGGGATCGAGCTCTCCCGGCGTGACGAAGTCAGCGGGAACCTTGGGCGCCGGGGTCGGGAAATCGATCCCAAGCGGATCCACGTTCACGATCCCGGCGACCTTGGCCGTGACGCTGCCACCCGAGTAGGTCGGGCTCGTGAGCACCGTGGCGTAACAGGAAGAATCGTTACCGTTGAAGCACGCCAGCACCTCGAAGCGGGTCGAGGTCGCCGAGAAGTCGGATTCGGTCGAGGAGACCACGATGTCAGGGAACGTGGTCACCGGCGTGCCCGACGTGCTCTTGATGCAGAACCCTTTCTTTCCCACGGACTGTCCTCCGAGGGTAACCCGGAGCGAGCTCTCTCGAACCGGGGTCGTGTCCACGGAGAACGTGAAACTCCGCTGGCGTCGGTTGCAGAGCTTATCCACGAGGCTGATCGTGACGGTCCAGATGCCCTCGGCCGGTCGAATGACCCCGTCAACCGCGTCCACCGGGAAGTTTTTTTCGTTTGCCACGGCGATTTGGGCAAGGGTCCCGAGCGTGAGAGTGGCCTCCGTGGGTGAGTTGCCTCCCATGAGACCACCCACCACCGTCCCTTTGGGTCCGGTCAGCACGATGTTGAGGTTTCCCGCAGAGGACGTGCTGGGCGTAGATCCTGAGCTGACCGGAGCCGTCTGGGTGAAATCGACACCCGAGGCGAAGTGACTCAAGGTCGATGGAGGCTCGGAGGTATTGTAGTCCTTGACCCGGACCCGAATGATTTCGGGGAAGTTGTCGGCGTTTAGCACCTGACCTTGAGCCGGACTGGACGCCTTGTTGGCAGCGTCCGCCGTGGTTTCTCCGGTCTCCTGTCGGCGCATGTCGGGAGGAACGGTGTCGAGCATGAACACCGGGCTCACCGTGAAGTTCTTGACCGCGTTTCCTGCCTGATCGGTGCCGTACCCGGGGTCGCTCGGAGTGGTGGTGCCCGCGTCCTGTCCCGTGACCGTCATGACCGCAGGCCCGTTTTGGGCCTCGACCGTTATCGGCTGATAGGAGAACATGTACTGGGTACTGGGCGTTGTCGGCGCGTTGATCGGAGAGGCCTGGATGGGGCTTCCGCCGTTCTGGGTGATCGTGACGTGCGGCGGGCTGACGAGCGCCTCGTCGAAGGTCATGCGGATGTTGACCGTTTCGCCTCCGACGAATGTATTGGAGCCCGTGGTCAGGGTCTGCTGGGGTGTCCCGCAGATTTGGTTGGCGGGGCGAATGATCTCGATGTTTGTCACCTTGGGCGCGGTCGTGTCCCGGATGATTCGAAGCGTGACTGGCCCGGATACGTTTCCTTTCGTCAATGCGAACGTCGAGGGGTCGTGGACCTGGTCGTAAGACCTCACTTGAACCGAGTATTCACCGTCGGCCTGTCCGGCCAGGCTGATGGGAACCAGGAAGATTCCATTGGCTCCCGTGACGTCCGCGGGCGGAGCATCCGTACTCTGGGGAATCCGGGCGTAGACCCGGACATCGGCCGCAGGGCAGAACTGATCCACCGCGCTCGCCGAGATCTCGAATGTATCCTGGTTCGACCGGTAGGGGTTCGGTGTCACCACACGCTCTGCCGTGGGGTTCGAGGAATCGTAGGCTGGCGTGGTCAAACCGACCGTGAATCCTCCCGTGCCTCCGGTCCCGCCCACCCGGAGCGACGTCAATGTGAGGAGGGGAGCGGTGATGTCGTAGACGGCGATTAGGGGGTCCCTGGTCTGGACCACGACGTTGATGCGGGTCTGGAGCAGGATCAGATTGATCGTCTTCTGAGCTTCGGTCAGGAAACCTGCCATGACCACACCGGTCGTGTCGGTGGGCTGCGCCAGGAAGTTGGACCCTTCCAGATCAGCGCCGTCCGTGTGGATGTGATACGAGCCGGAAGACCCGTTGTGGGTGAACTTGATGCTGATGAGGTTTCTGTTGGTACGGAAGGGGTTTTGCTGAGTGAACTGGGTGGGAGACGGCTCGGTGATCGTCAGCTCCGTGACACCTCCGGTCGGCTGGGCCGTCAGAGTGGAAGCGCCAAGGACCAGGAGGAGAACCGTCAACAACCAAGGGCTCGGTGTCCGATGACTTCCTGTCACGGCTCTCGTACCTCCCGTGTTCCCACCGAAGAATGCAGGCACATAAAGCGAGACCAAGGCGAGTGGCCCCGCTTCTATCTTGGACTGTCGACAGAATTGCCGTACGACCTTATGATCTTGTTCGATTGAGGGGGTGTTGTCTCCAGCTCGCGGCCCGTGCTAGACTCCCCCTCGCTTTCCGATCCCAAAGGTCATTCCTTGAAGTCCGACCGGATCGGACGCACGCACGGAAGGGAGTGGTCATGCCCCTCACAATTGCCGAAAGCTTCATCTACTTCCAAAAGGGGGATTTCCCCTGCCTCTTTCTTCTCGAATGTAAGGAAGGGTTCGCCCGATTCGACGTCGAGAATCAAAAGAGCCTCGATATTCTTCTGAACTACAGCAACGAGAAGAAGTATCAGGTCGACTGGGCTCGAGCCGTGGCCGACGATCCCCAGAACCGGAAGACCTTCCGGAACTACCCGGGAGGCAAGTACGTGGCCACTCTTCAAGCGAACAACCAGAACTCTCCGGACTGAAGTCAAGACCCCGGAAGCTCTCGCTCACGAAACGCGGCCAGACCGCCGATGAGCTGTTTAGATCTGTATCCATGATCGACCGTGCGCGTGGCAACACGGTTATCTCCTGGGCTGCAGCGTTCATCCAGAATCTTACTGATGAGATAAAGATGAGATGAGGATGGTTCGTTCCTTATCTCGTCCTCGTTCGCGAGAAACCTCATGAGGGTCCTCAGTCTTGCTCTCGCTTTGATGATCGCGCCGACACTCCTGGCGGCCCCTCCTGATGGATACCTCCGGGACTCGACCCTCGGACTCACCGGGCCCGTGAACAGCTTGGCTTCTCCAGTCCCGGTCGTCGGCAAGGAGACCTCTTTGTCGGGATCTCTGCCGTCCACGGTAACAATCCCACAAAATCTGTCCGTCCCAGAGGTCGAGGCTAAACTTGCGCTCGCGTTGAATAACGTCTTTCGCCAGCCACGTTTTCTGGCCGTTCGCGCGATTCCCGATCCGGGACACTCTCCATCGACCGGTCGCTTTGCCCAAGTGACGGTCGAATTCTCTGAGGGGCGATTGGACGCGTTGCCGGTGGCCAAGGCCCAGCTTACCGTCCAGCCCGCCGTCATCGATCTCTCTACTCTGTTTCTCCAGGGAAATCTTCAACTTGTGGGCCAGAGCATGGCCACGGGCCGTTTCGTCGTCAACCAGGCCGGCATCAATGAGGTGCTGTCCCTCCGGCAGAAGAATCTCTCGATTGAAGAGCCTCGAGTCGAGATTCGGGATGGCCGAGTCCATCTGTCGGCGCACTTCCGCACGATGCTTGTAAGGGGCTGGATCAGCACAGCCGGACGCTTTGAGATTCGGGAGCGGACGCAAGTCTTCTTTCAGCCCCAGAGCCTCAAAGTGGGTTCGGTCCAGCTCCCCAAGGGAGCGATCACGGCCATCGCCCGGAGGGTCAACCCGGTGTTCGACATGAGTCGGTTGAAACGTTGGAGGGGGCTTGCTTTTTTGCTCAGCAGCATCCAGATCGAGGATGACAACATGGTGCTCGAGTGCGGAGGATCACCCGGTCTGGGCCCGTACGCCGTCCGTTGAGTCGGACTGACTCGCGCCAAGCGGAAACGACTCCCCGAACCCGGGACACCCGATCGATTGGACCGGGCGGCGGATGCCGCGACCGTTCACACCACGTTGATGTAGAGAGGCTTGTTGTTCTCTTCCCCCGAGCGGTAGTAGTTCAGCACCACGATCTCTGTCTTCTGCTGCGGCTTGATATTGATGATGAACCTGTCTGAGAAGCTTCTCGTGAGGAAGAGGCCCCTCCCGTCGGTGTCGAGAATTCCATCCTGGCTCATGGCACGGAGGATCTTTCTGAGCACGATTTCCTTCGTGAGCCGGCCGGAGTGGTCGGTGACCGAGAAGCCGAACTTCTTGTCGTCTTTTCCGAACCGGACTTCCACGATCTGATCATCCCGCAGAATCACCCGCTCGAACTTCTTGTAGCCGTAGGCGTGATAGAGAGCGTTGGATGCGATCTCCTCGAAGATCATCCGCAGAGTGTGGGCGCGCGTCTCGAACAGCCCCGTCGACTCGACGACCGCGATCAGAAGCTCCCTCACGTGCTCGATCTCGTCGGTGGAGCGGACCCGAAAGATCTGCAGTTTGGCGTTCGATTCGACGTAGTTCTCTAAGCCGAACACTCGCCGGGCCGTGAGGAGGTTGTCCACCGTGCGAAAGAGCTCGTCGACCTGGAAGGGGGCGTTCTTGACGATGATGTTCGTGATGTCCTGATCCAGGGCCAGTTTGATGTACGAATCGACGTTGTAGTCGGTGATGAGCGCCGTCTTCATCCCGACGTGCCTCGCTCGAATCTGCTTGAGAGTCTCGAAACCATTCATTCCCGGCATGTTGATGTCGGAGAGAACCAGGTCGAACGATTCCTTGTCGAGCATGGACAGAGCCTCTGCACCGGAACTCGCCGTGGCCACCTGGTACTGCTCCGACAACCATTCTCGGAGCATGGCTCGGATCGTCGGATCGTCATCCACGATCAGGATGCGTGCCTGCACCGTGCCTCTTCCTTTCTGGAATCCCTGAAAAGGACATTTTTCGCCTTATTTTGATAATGCGGAAAGGAACCCCATCTTGTCAACAGTCCTGGCTCGTGCCGATAGACACTGTGGGCATGCTTTGTCACGCGCCCAGCCATATTCGTTGCGGAGGAACAGCTCCATGGTCTTCCGGAGCCGGTGGTCGTGGTCGGTCGCCGTTCTATTACTTTTCTCTTTCTCTCCGGTCTGCGCGGACAGCACCCTCGGATGCGAAGACCTCCAGCGCTACGGTTTCGGGGACAACATGACCGGCGCTGTCAGGCAGAGCCGCCTCCACGAACAGGTGTCCCGCACTCAGTGCGAGGGGCAGATCCCTCCGCCGGTTCTCCCGTCGGTCACGGCGAGCGACAAGGACATCCCCGACCTGCCGAGCTCCGGCCCGTCACGACTCATCCAACAAGGCGGACAAGGGCTCGCCTCTCCCTACGAAGGTCCGACACGGACCTATCAGGGCTCTGATGCCAAAGAGCTCGAGGGGACCTTCAAAGAGGTCGAGAACTTCTTCTTTCGTCCCGGACGACACTACGACCGCTTCCTGTCGATGAACGAGCAGAACGTGACCGGCCTGATTCAGATGTACACGGGGGAGGTCGAGCGTAAGGGAACCTCGCACGGACGGGTCTCGTTTCGGTACACCGATTTTGTTCGATCATTTGGCGAGGCGCTCCTGAAGACCCAGGATCTCGAGCAGTTCTCACTCACGATGGCCGTCATGTTCGTTCCCGCGAAGGACCTCGAGATTTCGCAGTCCCTGACCCTCATCGATGAGAGATCAACGAGTTTTCCGCTCATCGACGACTACTCCCTCACCGGCATCCAGGACGTGAAGACCACGGCCAAGTACAGGTTCGTGGATAACCCGGAGGATCGGTTGTCGCTGGCGTTCATCTTCGGCATCGATGTTGGTGTGGAAAACACCGTGACGCGGGTCGGATCGAACGGGGTCGACTTTTCGATGGCGCTGGCGCTGACCAAACGTCTCCACAACTGCGGCTTGCACTTGGATGGCGGGTGGATCTTTGCCAACGGTCAGAACCGCTCCAACAGCTCGGTTCCCGACGTGGGTTTCGCCGGAGTCGGACTCGATTTTCAGACAGGGGAGAAGCTGGACTGGATCGTCGAGCTGAACTACACCGATTTTCAGGACATCGGTTACCGGTTCGACGTCACGCCCGGCCTCAAGTGGCGGATTTCCAACAAGTGGAGGTTTGACCTCGGGATACCGATCTCCCTCCGCGACACCATGGCTCAAGGGTACAATTTCCGTGTCTCCACGGCCTTCCAGCTCAAGTTTTGAGCTTTGCGGCGGCCTCCTGCACAAGACGGATTAGGTCGGAGGCCAGTGCTGCCGCGTCTCCCTTTCTCACGACATGGCAGACGTGGGACCTCAAGAAGCAGGAGTCTCCTTGGGACACTGCGGTCGCGGTGACGACCACGATGGGGAGGTCGCGTGTGGTCTCCTCGGCCCTGAGCCTTCGGATGAGCTCCAGACCGTCCATTTCGGGCATCGCGAGGTCCAGGATCATGAGATCCGGACGTTTCTTGCCGATTTCTTCCAGAGCGACGAATCCGTCGGTGGCCCTGCGGATCAGAGGGACTCCCTCGTTCCGAAGGACCGTCTCGTAGAGATCGAGGACCTCTCTCTCATCGTCGACGATCAGGCAGTCCTCGAGCCTCTCCGATGACACGATCTGACGGATTCGCGCGACCATCTGCCTCGGTTTGAAAGGCTTCTCGAGCAACTCGGTCGTCTCGACCTGGCTCAGCACCGGTTGCTCGCCTTGCGTGATCATGGAGAGAACGGGGACTCCGCGTTCGGCGGATTCCTCGCGCATCCGCGAGAAGAGGATCGGGCTGTCCTGGTGGGCCGTGAAGAGATCGACCAGGACGGCTTTGGGACGGACCCTCGCGAGAATCGACAGCGCATGGCCGACGGTCCGGACCCCGACCGCTCCCATCTTGGCGCTTTCCAGGATCTTCGACACCAGTGCGAGCGACTCTGCGTCTCGATCGACGACCAAGACCACGGATCCTGTTCTCAGGAGCGGATCGATGTCCTGGAAGCGATCCTCGATCTCCTCAGGAGTGTGGATCGGCAGTCGCACGCGGAAAGTGCTCCCCAATCCGGCTCGGCTCTCGACTTCGATGTGACCGTGATGGAGACGGACGAGCTGATCCGCCAAGGAGAGTCCCAGACCGGCCCCTTCGTTGCAGCGAGACAATCCCTCGCTCGCCTGCCGGAATGGTTCGAAGATGACGCCAAGCAGGGAGGCCTCGATGCCCGGTCCGGTGTCTGAGACGCTGATTTGGAGATAGTCTGGGCTTCGTGAATCGATTCGGGCGTCTAGAGAGACCTCGCCCCGAGAAGTGTATCGGAAAGCGTTCTTCACCAGGTGGGAAAGTGCCTGCCCGAGCAGCGTCTCGTCGGCTTGGATGCAAAGCTCTGGCGGACATGAGACTCTCACGGCCACATTCGGCTTCAACTCGGCCGCTCGCTCCTCGATCACGCGGCTCAGGAGCGAACCGACCGGGACGCGCGACCGCTTCAGGGAGATCTCGCGCGATTCGAGGCGCGAGAGGTTCAGCAGATCGGAGACGAAACTCATCATTCTCGTCGCGTTCCGCCGGATGCGTTCGAGGCTGTCCTGTTGTTCCTTTGACGTGGGTCCGTCAAGCCCCTGAATCATGCAGTCCGTATAGCCCAGGATGGCACTCATCGGACTGCGTAGCTCGTGGGACACCTTGCTCAAGAAGTCTCCTCGAATTCGGGTCTGTTTCGAGAGTTCCTCGTTGACCTGCAGGAGATCTCCCTTCTCCTTTTCGAGAGCCCGGGTCAGTTCGCGGTCGAGAGTGATGTCCCGGCCAACGACCTCCAAGACCGGTGTCTCCTCTGTCGCATCTTCCCTGTCGTGGAGTCGATGGCGCAGTGACAGGAGCCTCACATCACCGGACCGAGTCAGGAATTCGGCCTCCAACTCATGGGTCACTCCTGTGTCGAACATGGATTGCCACGATGCCAATAGAATCTCCCTGCACCGAGGAGCAAGGATGGGGGCCAGTCCGGCGGGGTGGCTGGGGATCGAGGAGGGCGAGTGCCCCAAAAGATGCTCCAGCGCGCGGTTGACGAACAGAACCCTCAGGTCGGAGGACATCTGAAACATGAGTTCGTCCGCGGATTCCACGAGATTCCGATAGCTTCGCTCCCTTTGACGGAGTTCGCGCACGGCCATCTCTCCCTCACGACGGAGCCTGTCCAGGATGAGAGAACGGCGGACCAGGGGGCCGAGAAGCTTGAGGCATGCGCTGTCTTTGGCGAGATAGTGCGTGGCTCCCAGAGCCAGAGCCTCCTCGATCACGGCGAGTCCGACCGCGGCGGTAACGTAGATCACGGGCGCATCGAGGCCGAGATTCTTCATCGTCCTCATCAGATCGAGCCCGGACGCCGAACCCAGGTGGTGGTCCAAGACGAGGAGGTCGAATCGTTCCGTCGACAGGAGCGCCAGCGCGTCCGAGACACTCGGCACGGCCGAAATGTCATATCCTTCCGGATCCTTCGCGAGAACGCGCTGTATCGCGTCTCGCTCGAGATCGGAGTCTTCGACGATGAGAATTCGGGTGGGCATGAGATTCGCCGGAGAAAGACCGTCCGTGTGCCTCTATTCTAGCATGGCGGGTTCCCGCGAGCCGGAGAGCCGGCCAGAATCCTTCACCTGGTTTCTGTGAAGCAAGCAACAAGGACTCTCTTGAACTATCGCACGTTCACTCCCCTGGACCCCAGATGTGCCCCGGATGCAAGGAAGAACGAGGT